>Ga0302178_10000822_pt1 | contig 27259 bp, 27 predicted proteins | sample I_Palsa_E1_3_FD_198790 | JGI IMG/M metagenome (GOLD analysis project Ga0302178, IMG submission 198790) | Peat permafrost microbial communities from Stordalen Mire near Abisko, Sweden - I_Palsa_E1_3 | ecosystem: Environmental > Terrestrial > Soil > Palsa > Peat permafrost | place: Sweden... | reverse complement strand
CCGGTCGGTATCGACGATCAGAACCGTGGGCATCGGCAGCTCGGGCGCGTCTGAGTCGTTGACCTGCTTTAGATCCAGACCAAGGGTGCGTTGTGCGGCGAGGACCTCCTCGGCCGGCTGGAACGCGATCCCTACTTTGCTGGCGACGTTCGCTCCCGCGTCCGATAGGACCGTGAAGCTCAGCTCAGCCTTCTCGGCGGTGCTGAGTGACTTGTCTGGGCTCTGCGGGCTGATGGCGACGAGCCGGGCTGCGTATCGGTCAAGCTGCGGCAGCAGCTCGGTCTGGTAGGCGCGCAGCGCGATGTTGCAGTAGGGGCACCAGCCACCGCGGTAGAAGACGATCACCGCGGGGCCCTCGGCGATCAGCTCTGTGAGGGTGACCGGGGACCCGGTTGCATCCGGGAGTGTGAAGTCCGCGAGACGATCGCCCACGGCGATGATTCCGGCGGGCTCACCCTGCTCACGCCACCCCTGCTGCTCATCGGCAAACACCTGGGCGAGATCGGCTGGCAAATGGGTTGCAGTGGCGGCGGATATCTCGGCTGCCTGCAGGGCGATGGTGGTCATGTGAGGTCCTCTTCAGGTCGGATTGGATGGTCTCTTCGACGTCAGGGCGTAACGACGAGCTTGCCGCGGGTGTGTGTCTCTGCCAGGTCAACAAACGCTTGGGGTCCGTTCTCGAGCATGTAGACGGCGCCGATCTCGATCACCAGGACGCCGGCGGCGACCTGCGCACCCAAACGATCGAGATCCACGGGTTCGCGGTGCTCGGCGAGGCCCGTGTGCACGACGGTGATGTCATCGCGCTCGGGTACGAAGTCGTCGGTGGCGCGCAGCGGCGAAACGAGCCGCCCTCCGGCCCGGACCGCCCGAGCGCTTGGCGTTAGATCCGGACCCTTATTGACCAGGTCGAAGACCACATCAACGCCGCCGGGCTGCAAACGCAGGGTATTCTCGATGGCGTCGCCGGCGCGGTAGTCGAGCGCCTCGGCGGCGCCGAGGCCGCGCACGTACTCGCTGTCCTCGGGACCGGCGGTCGCCAGAACGATGGCGCCGTCGCGAGCGGCCAGCTGCACAATGAACATCCCGATTCCGCCGGTGGCGCCGATCACCAGGACGGTTGAGCCCGCCTGTAGTGCGACGGCGCGCAGAAGTGAGATCGCCGTGAGCCCGGCCTCGGGGATTGCCGCTGCGCGTATCGGATCGAGCTCTCCGGGCCGGGCAGCCAGCAATGGACCGTCGGCGATCACCGCGTACTCGGCCATGGTTCCCGGCCCGAAGAAGCCGAAGACCTCCTCCCCCCCGGAGAAGCGGGTCACGCCGGGACCCACGGCGGCGATCGTCCCGGCCGCGTCCATACCGGGGATGTATGGAAACTCGATCGGAGCGAACTCACGCATAGCTCCGGTCAGGACCTTGAGGTCGAACGGGTTGAGCGCGGCCGCTTCAACGGCGACGAGCACCTCGCCGGCGCCGGGCTGAGGGTCAGCCACATCGGTCACCGTGAGCTGGGACGGTGGTCCGTAATCGTTTGCGACGAGCGCTTTCATTGAGTCTCCTCTGTCTGTTCGTGGCCGCGGGCGGGCCGATCGCCAGACGCGCCACCACTCTCAGAGTAGGACTCCTAGATCGGTTGCTGAGCCAGCTCTCGCGCACGGTGAAGGACGGCGTCGATCATCGGTTCCGTGAGCTTGCCCGTGAACGTGTTCTGCTGGCTTGGGTGGTAACAGCCGATCAGCGAGTAGGGCAAGCCGCTCACCTCGGCGCCGTGGCCAAAGCGCGGTCGCGGTGAGATCGGGCGGCTGTCGGCCCCGTCGACCGTTGCGATCAAGCGCAGCGCCGCATCCCAGGCGAAGGCACCGAGGCACAACAGCACCCGAACGTTTCTCAGCAGGGTCAATTCGCGCGTGCTCCACGGAAGGCACGTGTCGCGCTCGACGGGCGTCGGGCGGTTGGCAGGCGGTGCACAGCGGACCGCAGCGGTGATGCGCATGTCGCTCAGCTCCAGGCCGTCGTCGCGGGCATGCGATTGGGGCTGGTTGGCAAAGCCCGTCCGCGACAGAGCGGCGAACAGGAAGTCGCCGGAGCGGTCGCCCGTGAACACGCGACCGGTCCGGTTGGCGCCATGGGCGGCGGGGGCGAGCCCAAGCGTCAGCACCCGAGCCAACGGATCACCGAAGCCCGGTAGCGGTCGCCCCCAGTACTGCTCGTCTGCAAACGCGGCACGTCGCTCGCGCGCAACCTGCTCGCGCCACGCGACCAGGCGTGGGCAGCGCCGGCAGGCCGTGACCTGCTCATCGAGGGAGAAAAGGGCCGTTGCGTCGCTTGATCGCACCGGGCAGTAGTAGCATCGCTCAGGAAATGCCGTTGTGGATGCTGATCATCGTGATCGCCGCTCTGATCAAGCTGCCCATCGCAGCGCTGATGTTGTGGATACCGTTCCACAACGACGAGGCCATGCGGGTGCCGGAGGCCCCCGACCCTCCTGATGACGACGGCGGCTCAAAGACGCTCCCGGGCGGCCCGTTGGATCCCCACCCACGCCTGCCGCGCCCGCGCGCGCCGCGCCGTGGCCCGCACGGGTCTCCCTCCCCACCAGCGCCGCCACGAGTTCGCACCACGGTCGCGATCGTTCGCGGGCGGCACACGCGTATCTCCCACTGACGCGCGCCCGGTCGGCTTTCCCGGTCGGCCTTCGTCCAGTCGCGATGGTGCTTGCTAGCGATTTCGCTTGCGCTGGCGTCGCGCGGCCTTCGCCTTTGCGCGACGACGCCGCAGCGTGGCAGCCGAGTCGCGCGCCGAGCCTCCTTCGCGAAGTTCCGCGTCGGTTACCGGCGCCACCCTGCGCGCATCCCGCACGATCACGAACGCGATCCCGACGAGCAGCGCCCCGGCGGCCAACAGCGCGAGCACGACAACCGTGCTCGAGTTGGAACTCGAGTTGGATTCGGTCGTCGTCGTCGCAGTTTTTGTGGGAGTGGTCGTCGATTCGCGTTCTGAGAGTTCGCCGAGTGAATTGTTCAGGCCCGCCGACCTTGCAGCTGGCGCGTGCGTAGCGGCGGCGCCCAGCGCGAGCAGCGCACACAGGCACAGCACCGCTGCGCGGTTTCCGTGCGATCGCTGGCGGTCGAAGCTCACAGTGAGGCGAGCATAGCGGCTGCCCCATCCGCGATGAGCGCAACGGTGAGTCCCTGCCGCGCTCCAGCCGGGGGCTCCAGCCCGGGGAATCGTCAAACCATAGAATGGCGAGAAATGGCTCCCAAACAGCGACAGGTCCGGATGGAGCAGCGCGGCGGCCTCGAGGCGATCCAGGCTCTTGAGCAGCGCACCGACGAGGAGCTCGAGACCGAGACCAAGAACAAGGCGGCTGCGATGGCGATCCTCGGCGCGCGCGCCTCCGAGCGTTTCGATCCGGATGCTGCACGCGCCTACTTCCAGCGCTCGATCGCCGCGGCTCGCCCGCAGGAGCGCATGCAGATCAGGCGCATGGCTGACGCGTCGCTCGCGCTCGCCGAACGCCGCGCAGGTGATCTGAAGAGCGCGGTTGAGCGCCTGGGCCAGGAGCCTCCAGGACGTCGCCAGCTGTTCGCGCTGGGGGCGATGGGACTACTCCTCCCCCCCGCGTCGGCGGGAATCCTGGCGCGCGTGCGGGGCATCCTGCTGATCATCGTGCTGATCATCGTGCTGCTTGCGCTCGGGGCCGGAATCGTCGAGCTGGTCTCGCTTCCGTTCGGTGGTATCGGGCTCGCGCCCGCCGTCCTGCTCGGCTTGTTCGTCGTGATCGCCGTTCTCGCCGTGGTCGCGGCGATCGGCCGCCGGCGGCGCGCCCGTGCCGTCAAGGCCGCCGGTCGTTAGCCGCTCCGTACCGGCGTAGGCGTCGCGGGACAATACGCTTGGGCCGTGCCTCAGCCCGTCTGCCTGATCGTGAACCCCGCCGCGGGCGGGAGCAAGGCCGGCCGACTCGCTCCGGAGGTTGAGCGGGCGCTGCGTGAGCAGGGGCTGGCGGTACGTCGCGTGGAGACGCGGGATCTTGACCACGCTCGTTCGCTCGCCTGCGAGGCTGCGGGGGCGGGTGAGACGGTGGTTGCGCTCAGCGGCGACGGGATGATCGGCGCCCTGGCGGACGCGCTTCGGGCCGTGCCCGGAGCTTCGCTCGGGATGATTCCGGGAGGGCGCGGCAACGATCTGGCGCGCGTGCTCGGCATCGCAGAGGATCCCATGGTTGCTTGTGCGGCGATCGCACACGGCGGGTCCCTCGAGATGGACTTGGGTGAGGTCTCAAGCGCGGGGCAGCAAGGACCTGCCCACGCATTCGTGGGCATCGCCTCCGCCGGCTTTGACAGCGATGCCAACCGCATCGCCAATGAAGCTCCTGCCTGGCTCGGCGGGCTGGTGTATCCCTACGGTGCGTTGCGCGCTCTGCTTGCGTGGCGTCCGGCGGCCTTTCAGGTCGAGCTCGACCCGCCGGGTGATCGTTACGTGTTCGACGGCTACACCGTCGCGGTGGCCAATTCGAAGGCATATGGCGGCGGGATGCTGATGGCACCCGACGCGCAGCTTGACGACGGCCTGCTCGAGGTGATCACGGTGGCCCCGTCCGGGAAGCTGCGATTCCTGGCGGACCTGCCGAAGGTCTTCAAGGGCACTCATGTGGAGCTGTCCTCGGTGCGCGTCTTCCGCGCCAAGGAAGTCGAGATCTCCGCGGATCGCCCGTTCACGATGTATGCCGACGGGGATCCGATCGGCACGCTGCCGGTACGCGTACGAGCCGTGCCCGGCGCCATCAGGGTGCTCGTCCCGAAGAGCACCTGATGTCGAGCACACTCGCCCCCAAGCTCGCCCTCGCGCGTGCCGTCGGAGTGCTCTCCCGCATGCGTGGCGGTGGCACGAGCGTCCCGGGGAAGGTCCTCATGCGACTGGACTCCGGCGCGATCGGAGCGCTCGGTGCGCGCCTGCCACTGGGCAGCGTGCTTGTCTCTGCGACGAACGGGAAGACGACCACAACGGCGATGGCAGCTGGCATCTTCGAGCAGGCCGGCGTTCCGCTGGTCCACAACCGCGCCGGTGCGAACATGGCAGGCGGTGTCGCGACGACCCTGCTGTCGGCCACGCGCAGGCACGGGCGCATGGCCGGCGAGCTCGGGCTGTTCGAGGTCGACGAGCTGTGGCTGGACGAGGTGGCCGCTCAGCTGCACCCACGCTTCGTGCTGCTCGGGAATCTCTTTCGCGATCAGCTCGACCGCTTCGGGGAGCTCGAGGCGATCGCCGACAGCTGGGCGCGTGCTCTTGCGGGGTCTCCACATCCGCTCGACTCCGAGGCGGCGGCCTCCCCTGGGGCTGCGCCGCCGAGCCGCGAGCCGGCCGGGCTGATTCTCAACGCTGACGACCCGCTGATCGCCGACCTCGGCCGCGAGCGCTCGGGTGTTCTGTACTTCGGCGTGGACGACGATTCGCTGGCGCTGGCAGACATGGCGCACGCGGCCGATGCGAAGCACTGCCGCCGCTGCGGCGCGCCGTACGTGTTCGAGGCCGTCTACCTCGGGCATCTCGGCCACTACCACTGCCCAAGCTGCGGGCAGAGCCGGCCCGAGCCCACGGTCGTCGCGAGCCACGTGACCCTCGAAGGGGTGCGCGGGGCGCGCTTCACGCTGCGCACCGGTGCCGGCGAGGCGGAGGTGGCCCTGAGGTTGCCCGGTCTCTACAACATCTACAACGCGCTCGCGGCAGCAGCGCTCGCGACCGCGCTCCAGATCGATCTGGAGAGCATTGTGGCCGGCCTTCAGAGCACCCGGGCTGCATTCGGCCGCGCGGAGACCGTCACGCTCAGCCTCGCCGGCCCGGCCAATGGCTCGCGCGAGCGAGACCCGCAGCGCGAGCTTCGGATCCTGCTGATCAAGAACCCGGCGGGCGCCAACGAGGTGCTGCGCACGCTCGCGATAGAGCCGGGTGAGCACGACCTGCTGGGGGTGCTGAACGACAACATTGCCGACGGACGGGACATCTCCTGGATCTGGGACGCCGACTTCGAGCTGCTCGCTGGGCGGGTTCGGCGGGCGACCTGCAGCGGCAGCCGCGCGCCCGAGCTGGCACTGAGGCTGAAGTACGCCGGCATCGATCCCGCACGCATCACCGTGCAGCCGGAGCTGCCGATCGCCCTGCGCGAGGCTGCGGCCGATCAGCCGCGCGAGCAGACGCCGCTGTATGCGCTGCCGACCTACACGGCGATGCTCTCATTGCGCGAGCTCCTGGTCACACGCGGGGAGGTCAGCAGCGCATGGTCGTGAGCTCGCCAGAGCTTGTCTGGCACGACCTGGAGTGCGGCTCCTACCGTGCCGATCTGCGCCTGTGGCGCGAGCTTGCCGAGCTCTCCGCGATCGGCGCCGATCCCGTCCGCATCCTCGACGTCGGTGCGGGCGCGGGCCGCGTGTCGCTCGACCTCGCCCGTGCCGGGCATCTCGTGACGGCGCTCGATCTCGACCGCGATCTGCTGGGCGCGCTGCGCGAGCGCGCCGCGGACGCAGGGGTGGACATCGAGACCGTGTACGCCGACGCGCGCAGCTTCGAGCTGAATCGCAGGGACTTCGACGTCTGCCTGATGCCGATGCAGACCGTGCAGCTGCTCGGTGGGCCCGGGGAGCGAGTTGCGTTCCTGCGGCACGCACGGGCCCATCTGCGCGACGGGGGACTGCTCGCGGCCGCGATCGTCACAGCCGTCGAGCCGTTTGACTGCAGCGCAGGAGACGTCGGGCCCTCTCCGGAGATCGCGAGCATCGACGGACGTCGCTATGAGACCCGCGCCACGCGTGTACACGTTCTGAGGGAGTCCGTCGTGATCGAACGCGAGCGGCGGATTGATAGCTCCGCCCCCCAGCGCGACCTCATCGAGCTCGACCGCGTGAGCGTTTCCCAGCTCGAGCGCGAGGGGCTCGAGGCGGGTTTTCATCCGCAGAAGACGCGAGAGCTTGCACCGACGCGCGATCACGTGGGCGGCGCGGTGGTGATTCTGCGTGCCTGAGCGTCAACCCCCGTCCAGCGACCGGACGCGTTTCCTACGTGTGTGTGCGCTCTATCCCGACCTGATGAACATCTACGCCGATCGAGGCAATCTGCTCGTGCTGGAGCGCCGCTGCCGCTGGCGCGGCATCGGCTTTCAGCTGGCGGCCAGTGGGTTGAATGAGGGGTTTGACCCTGACGCCCACGATCTGTTCTATCTGGGCGGCGGCCAGGATCGTGACCAGCGCCTGTGCGCGGATGACCTGCTGCAGAACAAGCGCGACGCGTTGCATGCGGCCGCGGATCGCGGTGCGGTCGTGCTCGGCGTGTGCGGCGGCTACCAGCTGCTCGGGCGCTCCTACACGCTCGGCGAGGAGCGGATCGCGGGTGTCGAGCTGCTGGACGTGGATACGGTGCGCGAGGACGGTCCGCGCCTGATCGGCAACGTGGCGATCGAGGTCTCACTCGAGCCGGAGCGTTCGGAGGCCGGAGGGTCGAGCGGCAGCGGATCTGGCGAGCGCGTGCTCGCGGGCTTTGAGAACCATGGCGGACGAACGCATCTCGGTGAGAGCGCAGAGCCGCTCGGGCGCGTGCTGAGGGGCCATGGCAACGACGGTCGCAGCGGCATGGAGGGCGCAAGGGCCGGAAACACGATCGGCACCTACCTGCATGGCCCGCTGCTGCCGAAGAACGTGTGGTTCGCCGACTGGCTGATCGCCCGCGCGCTGGGCATCGATCTCGACGGGCTGGCGCCACTGGACGATGTGCTCGAGCGCGAGGCGCACCTCGCCGCGCGTCGCGCGGCCGGCGTCTGACGCGGCGCCGCGAGAGGGCATACGATCAGCAGGTGGAGCTCTCCGAGTATCAGCGCCTGTCGCGTCGCACCGCCGAGTATCCGCGAGAGCAGTGGTTGGCCTACCCCGCGCTCGGCCTCGCGGGCGAGGCGGGCGAGGTCGCCGAGCATGCCAAGAAGGCGATTCGCGACGACGGCGGCACCGTCAGCGAGGAGCGGCGGGCGGCGATAGCCAAGGAGCTCGGGGACGTGCTCTGGTATGTCGCCCAGCTCGCGAGCGAGCTGGAGCTCGACCTCGATGAGATCGCCTCTCAGAACCTCGAGAAGCTCCGTTCCCGCCAGCGCCGGGGCGTGCTCTCAGGCAGCGGCGACGATCGCTGAGAGTCTCAGGAGGCGACCGCGAAGCGCGCGAAGCGGCCCGCCAGCCGCGCGGGCACGAGCGCGCTGACCCTCACGCCCTCAGGCGTGTCCTCGCGGCTCACCTCACCGGCGACCTCATGCAGCTCGGCGAGGCTTCCTCCGTCGGCGTAGGGCACGAGCAGCTCCAGGGGGCGAAGCAGGTGCTGGAGCTCGTGCTCGATGCGGTTGCACAGCTCTTCAAGCCCCTCGCCGGTGGTGCCGCTGACGAGCACGGCGTCCGGGTGTCGAAAACGCAGCTCGTCGCGCTCGTCGCTGCTCAGCAGATCGACCTTGTTGAGGACGAGTAGCCGCGGGCGGTCGCCTGCGCCGATCTCCTCAAGCGTCTGCTCCACCGAGCGCTGCATAACGGCGGCCTGTGCCGGCGGGACCGATCCGTCGAGTACATGCGCGAGCAGCTCGGCTCGTCGCGTCTCCTCGAGCGTGGCGCCGAACGCATCAACCAGCTGGTGCGGCAGCTTGCTGATGAAGCCGACCGTGTCCGTCAGCAGATATGACCTGCCTCCGGGGCGATCGCCGATCCGGCGCAGCACGCGGGTTGTCGGGTCGAGCGTGTGGAACAGACGGTCGCGCACCCCCACCTCCGCGCCGGTGAGCTCGTTCAGGAGCGTCGACTTGCCGGCGTTCGTGTAGCCGACGAGCGCGATCGTTGGCAGCGCTGCCCGCTCGCGCTCGGCGCGCTGAACGGCACGGGTTCCCTTCACGTGCTCGAGGCGACGGCGCAGCGCGGCGATCCGGTCGCGCGCGAGACGGCGGTCGGTCTCGATCTGCGTCTCCCCCGGTCCCCTCGTGCCGATGCCACCACCGAGGCGCTCGAGGTGGCTCCACAGCCCACGCATTCGCGCGAGGTTGTATTCCAGCTGGGCGAGCTCAACCTGGAGCTTGCCCTCGGCGCTGTTCGCGTGCGAGGCGAAGATGTCGAGGATCACGGTCGTCCGGTCGACCACCGGCAGCCCGACGGCCTCCTCGAGGTTGCGCTCCTGGCGCGCCGTCAGCTCATCGTCACATGCGATCAGGTTGGCCTCGCAGGCTTGCGCCGCGGCCTTCGCCTCGGCGACCTTGCCGGGACCGAGGTAGGTGTTCGGGTGGGGCTGCTCACGACGCTGAACCATCTCGCCGACCACCGCCACCCCGGCCGTGCGCAGCAGCTCGCCCAACTCGGCGAGGTCGTCCCCCTCCGGCAGTGCCGCAACGCAGAAGGCGCGCTGGAGCGCGCGCTGGGTTTGCTCCATCTGCTGTCAAGTCTAGAAGCTGGAGCTCGCCGCGCTAATCCGCGAGCTCCCCCAGCCGCCCGACGGCCTCGACCAGGCGATCATCGGGCGTCGTCAGCGAAATGCGAAACCAGCCCTCCCCCGCCGGGCCGTAGATCGCGCCCGGTGAGAGCACGACCGCAGCCTGCTCGAGCACGTGCTCGCAGTAGGCGGCAGAGCTCGAGAAGCCCTCCGGGATGGGCGCCCACACATAGATCGTTCCGTGGGGCGGGCGCACATCGACGCCGATCGCGCGCAGCGCGTCACACACGAGGTCGCGCCGGCGCAGGTACAGCTCAGTCATCGAGGCGACCTCCGCGTCGGCCTCGGGTGAGAGAGCGGCGACGCCGGCGAGCTGGACCGCCTCGAACAGGCCGGAGTCGATGTTGGTCTTCAGTCGCCAGTAGATCGCAAGCGCCTCGGCATTGCCGACCGCCACGGCGCAACGCCAGCCGGTCATGTTGTAGCCCTTCGACAGGGAGAACACCTCGATACCGACGTCCTTGGCGCCCGGCGTGGCCAGGAACGAAGGAGCGCGATAGCCGTCGAAGGTGATCTCCGAGTAGGCGTTGTCATGCACCACGAGGATGTCGTAGGCACGCGCAAACTCGACCACGCGCTCGAAGAAGCCGTCGGGGACGACGGCGCCGGTTGGGTTGTTCGGGTAGTTCAGGTACATCAGCTTCGAGCGCCTCGCCACGTCCTCATCGATCGCTCCAAGATCGGGTATGAAGCCGTGCTCGGGCTCGAGGGCCATCAACACCGGCTCGGCTCCCACCAGCCAAGGGCCGCCCGTGTAAACCGGGTAGCCGGGGTCGGCGGCGAGCGCGTAGTCGCCCGGGTCAAGGAACGCGAGATTGAGGTTGAAGATCGCCTCCTTGGCGCCGATCGCCGGGATGATCTCGTGCGCGGGGTCGAGCTCCACGTCAAAGCGCCGTGCGTAGAAGTCGCACACGGCCGCGCGAAAGTCCTCGCGTCCGCGGTTCGAGGGGTATTTGTGGGTTTCGGCCTCGGTCACGGCCTCCTGCATCGCCTCGACGACGAGAGCCGGCGTGGGCCGGTCGGGGTCGCCGATGCCGAGGCTGATCACGTCCACCCCGGCGGCGCGCTTGGCTGCGATCTTTCGCTCGAGCTCCGCGAACGCGTACGGCGGGATGCGCTCCAGGCGCTTACTCGGTCTCATCCAGCTCCTTCGATGTCGGGCCGTGTCTTCGTCATCCGATGTCCTCGAGTTCCTTCACAAACTGCTCGCTGAGGCTGCCGTCGAATACAGGAAGCGCCCAGCCTGACAGGTGCACGTGCAGATCCCCGTCCACCTCGACCTCCAGCTCACCGCCGTCGAGCACCACGACGACGCTCGCCGGGCCGCTGCCGCGATCGGTGCCGACCGCGAGCAGATAGGCGATCGCGGCGCCGGTCGCTCCCGTGCCCGAGGAGAGCGTCTCCCCCACTCCACGCTCAAAGATACGCGCGCGGATGCGGGCGGGCGGCCCCTTCTCGAGCAGGGCATACCAGGACACGTTCGTGCGGTTGGGGAAGTTGTGATGGCCTTCGATCAAGGGACCGAGCACGTTCAGATCGAGTGCAGCAAGGCTCGCCGCGTCCGCGACGGCGATGGCGCATTGGGGGTTGCCGATCGAGACGTGCTGGAAGCGCCAGCTCGTCGTGCCGTGCTGTGCTTCAGAGTCAACCGTCAGCTCGGCCACCCCGTCGGCGGGGCCGCCGGGAAAGTCGTTTGACGTCAGCTGCGCCGTGCCCATGTCGACGCGGCAGCTGTGGGGGCCTGTGATCGTGGGGCGGATCGTGCCGGCGATCGTGCGGATCGAGAAGGTGTCCTGATCGGTCCAGCCGCGGCGGCGCAGGTACAGGACGGCCTCGCGGGCCCCGTTGCCGGAGAGCTCGGCCTCTGAGCCGTCGGGGTTGAAGATGCGCAGATCGGCCACGTAGGCGGGATCCTCGCTGCGGGACAGTTCAAGGACGCCGTCGGCGAACACGCCGAAGTGCCCCTCGCAGAGGCGGCGAACGCGGGCAGGCGTCAACTCGAACGCGAGCTCGTCGCGCTCGAGGATCAGATAGTCGTTGCCGAGCGCCTGCCACTTCTCAAATCTCATCGAGCGCGAGAGTCTAGGATCTCGCCCGCCACCGCGGCAGGGTCACGGTCGGTGACGTCGATCACGCGAACACCGGCGAGCTTGCGCATCCACGTCAGCTGGCGTCGGGCGTAGTTGCGCGTGCGACGCTTCATCTGCTCCACGTCGCCTGCGAGCAGCTCCTGAAAGCCGAGCGCCTTGCGGGCCGTGTCCGAGGCGCCGGCGGCCTGCGCGCGGCGCACCTCCTCGCGGGCGCCCGCCGCCAGCATCGCGTCCACGCGACTGTCGATCAGCGCGTACAGCGCGTCGCGGTCCATCGTCAACCCGGCGAGCAGCGTCGGGTGGCGCAGCTCGGTGCTCCAGAGCTGCGAGGGCTCCTCCAGTGGCTCGAGTTCACCGGCGTCGAGCAGCTCAAGCGCGCGGACGACGCGGTGGCGGTCGTTCGGGTCGATTCCCTCGGCCGCCCATGGGGCGCCGCGCGCGAGGACCGCATGCAGGGACGGCGCCCCGTGCTTCTCGAGCTCGGCGGTCCAGCGCTCGCGAGTGCCCTCCGGGGGCGGCGGCCTGAGGTTCAACTCTGCGAGCGCGGCGCGCAGATACAGGCCGGTGCCCCCGACGACGATCGGACGCCGCCCGCACGACAGCAGGTCGTCGATCTCGGCGTGCGCGAGCTCGGCATACTGGCCGACGCTGAAGCTTGCGTCGAGCGGCAGAAACGAGATCAGGCGGTGTTCAAGCTGCGAGCGCTCGGCCGGCGAGGCCACTCCGGTGAGGATCTCAAGCCCTGAATACACCTGCAGCGCGTCGGCTGAGACGGCCACGGGGTCCTCACCGCCCTGCCGCAGCAGCTCGGCGAGCGCGACGGCGACCGCTGTCTTTCCCACCCCGGTCGGGCCGAAGACGGCGATGACCTCGCAGTCGCCCGTCTGAAGATCGCGCATTGGCGCAGTATTGCCGCGCACGGCCTCGCAGTCGGGACTGGGCAGCGCGTTGACGACGGTGGGCGTAGGCTCCCGAAGATGCAGCTTTCGGGTTCAACAGTGCTCGTCACGGGAGCCACCGGCGGCCTCGGCCAGGCGATCGCACGGGCGTTGAGCGAGTCCGGTGCAGAGATGATCCTCACCGGCAGGCGAGCAGATGTGCTCGAGCCGCTCGCCGCGGAGCTTGGCGCGCGAGCGATCGCCGTCGACCTCAGCAGGGCGAGCGCCATCGGTGAGCTCGTCGACGCGGCCGGCGAGGTGGACATCCTGATCGCCAATGCCGGCATTCCGGCAGCGGGGCGCCTTGAGTCCTTCACGCGCAAGCAGGTCAATCGCACCCTGGACGTCAACCTCCGCGCCCCGGTCCTCCTCGCCCACGAGCTCCTGCCGTCGATGCTGGAGCGCGACCGCGGGCACCTGCTGTTCATGTCCTCGATCGCCGGCAAGACGACGGTGCCGGGCGCGCCGCTCTATCACACGACGAAGTACGGCCTGCGTGGCTTCGCAGCAGCCCTGCGGATGGATCTGCACGACAGCAACGTGGGCGTTTCGTGCATCTTCCCGGGCTTCATCCGCGACGCCGGCATCTTCGCCGACTCCGGCGCCAAGCTGCCTCCGGGGGCCGGTACGCGCAGCCCCGAGGACGTCGCTCGAGCGGTCATCGACGCGATCGAAAACAACCGCGGCGAGGTGGACGTCGCATCGCTCGCCCAGCGTGGCGGCGCCGTCATCGCCGGATTCGCCCCCGACGTCGCCGCGAGTGTTGTCCGCAAGCTCGGCGCCGTCGGCATCTCCGAGCAGATGGAAGAGAGCCTCAGAGACAAGCGCTAGCGACACGCGGCCGGTGGGCAGCGGCCCCGAATGTCCTCAGAAGAGCGACTCCTGGCGGGGCGGAGATAGTGAGGGCTCGCTCGGCTCCGGGCGGCGGAAGGAGGGGCTCATGGGCCTGAAGCTGCCACGGGGTCCGCCGCGTCGCACCATGCGGGCGAGCCGCTCGCGCTCCTGCTGCGGCGCATAGGCACCGCGTCGGTAGAGCTCCTCGTAGCGGGGCACGAGGTCCGGGCGTTGCGTCTTCAGCCAGTCCATGAAGATCTGGCGCACCTCTCCGCGCAGATGCAGTGCGACGCCGCCGATGCTCGTCGCGCCCGCGGCCGCCGCCATCTCGAGCAACGGCTCGACCTGGTGCGGCGCGTCGTTTATCCCCGGCATCAGCGGCGCGATCAGCACGCCTGTGGGAATCCCGGCGCGGTTGAGCTCGGCGACCGCCTCCAGTCGCGCCCGCGGGTTGGGCGTGTGCGGCTCGGTCGCTCGCCAGGCCTTCTCGTCGAGCGTCGGGATCGAAAGGCATGCGCTCATGCTCGCCCGCTCTGCGATCTGCAGCATCAGCGGCAGATCGCGCAGCAACAGCGGCGACTTGGTGAGCACCGAGCAGGGATTTGCGGCGTCGCCGAGCGCCTCCCAGATCCCCGGCATCAGCCGGTAGCGACCCTCGACCCACTGATATGGGTCGGTGTTTGTCCCCAGCGCGACATGCTCGCCCTTCCACGACGGTCGCGCGAGCTCCGCACGCAGCACCTCCGGGGCGTTGACCTTGACAACGATCTCACGCTCGAAGTCCCGCCCGGCGTCAAAGCCCAGGTAGGTGTGGGTTGGGCGAGCAAAGCAATAATTGCAGGCATGACTGCATCCCCTGTACGGGTTGATCGTCCAGCGAAAAGGCATGCGCGAGCTGGCGGGCACGCGGTTGAGCACCGAGCGCGCCCGGACCTCATAGAAGCGGGTCTGCAACGCCTCGGGCGCCTCGAAACGCCGCACAACCGCCTCGTCGCGGTAGCCGGGTAGGCGCCTCTGCTCGTCCTCGCCAAGGGTCAGGTTGCTCCAGCGCACGAACATATGTTCGTATAAAGGCCGGACGGACGCCCCCCCAGCCCGGCGTGCGATGCTCTTACAAACCCCCTACACACATCTAGTGCCGTGCTTAGCCCCAGGGTCGACCATGGCTTGCATAAGCAGTCAACCGATCTAGGAGGTTCGCCCTCATGACCATTTCCAAGATGCTAGGCGCCACGATGGTGGCGGGTGCGCTCGCGACGGCCGGCGCGGTTTCGGGTATAGCCGGAGCAGCGGCGGCCCCGGCCAGCACCAGCAGCGTCGCTGCGACCACGCCGTCCACGTCCTCGACGCAGACGGCTCCGCCGGCCGGTAACCAGGGGGCGCCGCCAACCGGTTCCACCGGTACAACCGGCAAACACGCGTGCCCGAACATGGGCTCCGGTGGCACCGGTTCGACCGGCAGCACCGGTTCGAATTCGGGCGCCAGCTACGCGGGCGCCGGCGCAGGGGCCAGCTACCAGTAGCGCCAGGACCGGCGAACCCTCGCACAATCGTCAGCAGGTGCTCGACCCCCCGAGCGCCTGCTGATGGGTGCGTGGGCGTTGCCGTGCAGCCCGGAAACGTGCGTCCAGGTCCACAATCACCGGTAATCGTTCACGGCGCTCAGGCCGAGCCTGTGCGCGATGCAGGCCGCCGGGACATATTTCGAAGAGGTGCAAACGCACGCGGGATCGTGGCTCTGCCAGGACGAGTTCGATCGCAAGCGCATGCTCGACATGGAGGCGCGCGTCCGTCCCGCCAGGCGGCGGACGTTCGCGATACTCGCGCTGGCGCTCGTGGCCACCGGCCCCACGCTTGGATGGTTGCCGTTGCTGTGCCTGATCCCCGGAGTGGCATGCTTCGCCCTGGCCGACAGCCTGATGCCACGAGCCTCCCGGCCGGAGTACGTGATGTTCGGCGCATGGGTGGCAAGCGAGCTGGTGATCGCCGGCGCGGTCTCGCTTACCGGCGGAGCGCGCGTTCCGACCCTCTCCTGGCTTGCAATCCCGGTCATCACGCTGAGCTCGCGCTTCTCGCTGCGCGGCGTATTCGTCGGTGTCGCGATCAGCATGGGCCTCGTGCTGGCTGTGGCCTTCGGGGACGATGCGCAGGCCGTCATCTCCGACCCCACCCTCGTGATCGCTCCGTTCGCGCTGGTCCTCTGCGTAGCGCTGCTGACGATCCCGCTGATGGACTCCGACATCCAGCACCGAAGCGACGCCGTGATAGACCCGCTCACCGGCATGCTCAACCGCAAGGCGCTCAGCGTGCGCACGCTCGAGCTCGCCCAGCAGTCCGGCGTAACCGGTGAGCCGATCGGCCTGATCGTTGGCGACGTCGATCACTTCAAGAACGTCAACGATGTCAACGGCCACGCCGTGGGCGACGCCGTACTGAAGGAAATCGCCTACCTGCTGCGCAAGCAGCTGCGCGCATTCGATCTGGCCTACCGCCTCGGCGGCGAGGAGTTCCTGATCCTCTTGCCCGGCTCAGATCTGACGCGTTCGGCCGAGCTCGCCGAGCGGCTGTGCCAGGGCATCGCCTCCGAGCCGATGGCCGGCGGGGTGCTCGTCACGATGAGCTTCGGCGTGGGCGCCTCAGAGCAGAGTCAGCCGTTCGAGTACGAGTCTGTCTTCGCGATGGCCGATGCGGCGCTGTATCAGGCCAAGCAGGGCGGGCGCAACCGCACCTGCGTTGCCGAGCACGGCAACGTCGCTGCGTTCGCCTAGCGATCGGTCGGCTCTCAGCCCGCGGCACGCGCCAGCAGGCGTTCCTCCCCGGAGAGCGTCTGGCTCGTCGCGGCCGTGATCATCACGTCGGTCAGCTCGCCGGGGTTGGCAAGGCCGCCGAAGTTCACGACCTTGTTGTGTCGTGTGCGGCCCCGCAGGCGCTCGGGGTCGGTGCGTGAGGGTCCTTCCACGAGAACCTCGAGCGTGCGCCCCACAAACCTCTGCGCGCGCGAGAGAGCGTTGCGCTGGACGATCTCAAGCAGGCGTTCCATGCGCTCCACCTTGACCGGGTGCGGCACGAGGCCATCGCTCAGCTCGGCGGCCTCTGTGCCCCGGCGTGCTGAGAACAGGAACGTGAAGGCGCTGTCATAGCCGACCTGCTCGACCACCTCGAGCGTCTGCATGAAGTCCTCCTCGGTCTCGCCCGGGAAGCCAACGATCACGTCGGTCGTCAGCGAAGCGTCGGGGACGTGCTCGCGGATCAGGGCCACGCGGTCCAGGTAGCGCCCGCGATCATAGGTCCGGCGCATCGCCTTCAGGATGCGGCTCGAGCCCGATTGCAACGGCAGGTGGATGTGCTCGCACACGCTCGCGAGCTCCGCATGTGCGCGGATCACGTCCTCGCGCATGTCCTTCGGGTGCGGGCTCGTGTAGCGGATGCGATCGATCCCCTCCACGCCGTCGAGCAGGCCGAGCAGCTCAGCGAAGCTCGTGCGCTCGGCGAGGTCCCGCCCGTAGGAGTTCACGTTCTGCCCGAGCAGCGTCACCTCCCGCACACCGTCGCGCGCCATCGTCTCAACCTCCGCCTGAAGCTCCTTTGCCGGGCGGCTGACCTCGCGCCCCCGTGTCGATGGCACGATGCAGTAGGAGCAGGCGCAGTTGCAACCCACACTGATCTGCACCCATCCCTGGAACTCGCGTGCCCGCCTGGCCGGCAGATGGCCGGTGAAGCCCTCGAACTCGAAATATCCCTGGGCGGTCAGCGAGTCGCTCGTCAGGAACTCGGCGAGCTTGTGCACCTGGCCGGGGCCGAATGCGACGTCGACGAACGGAAAGCGCTCGAAGACCTCCTCCTTGACCGACTGTGCCCAGCAGCCGCCCACCCCCACCAACCGCTCGGGCTGCTCGCGCTTCAGCCGCCTGGCCTCACCCAGATGGGCGATGAAGCGGCTGTCGGCGGTCTCGCGGATCGAGCACGTGTTGAACAGGATCAGATCGGCCCCGTCCCGCTCCGGCGCCTCGGCATAGCCGAGCGACTCGAGCATGCCCTTCATCCGCTCGGAGTCGTGCTCGTTCATCTGGCAGCCGAACGTCGTCAGGTGGTAGCGCTTCATGTGAGGGACATTCCGGGAATCGGTTGGATCCAGCGATCATATTGGCCTTCGCCGAGGGCCGCGTAACATTCCCGGCCGCCCGGCGGGACCGGGCTCGTGGTGGGCGATTAGCGAGAAATTCACAGTAATGATCGACTTGTAAATCCGACTTGACGGGAAACTTCCGCCCGTCTAGACTCGCCGCTCACCCTCGCCCATAGAAAGGGCGAAAGCACTACACGGGAGGTGGTGGTCGAGATGACGAGCACGATTTTCGACGGGATTACATGGAGGACGTCAGCCCTCACCGCAGCCCTCACCGGCGCGCTTGCGCTCGTGGCGACGCTCGCGGTGCTGCTGGTGTCCGGTGCAAGCGCTGCGAACGCGCAGTCCAGCGAGGTGCCGAGCTTGCAACAGCTCCAAGTTAAGGTCTGCACCTTTCTCCGATCGCTTCCGGCGATCAACGAGTCCCCGAGCGGGACCAACCCGCTGAGTGAGCTCATAGAACACCTATGTGGACCGGGAACGGTCGCCGAGTAGCCGGTAGCTCGTCGCGCAAGCTGGCCTGAGGATCCTCAGGCGGCTGCCACGGCCGGTTCGCTTGCGATCGGCGGTGGCAGCTCCTTGTCGCGGTCGATCGGTGTGACGAGGTCCTGGCCCAAGCCCATCGCCGCGTAGATCTTGTCGTTGATCTCCTTCGCCAGCGCGGGGTTCTGATCCAGATGAGCCTTGGCATTGCCGCGTCCCTGGCCGAGGCGATCGTTGCCGTAGGAGAAGAATGAGCCGGACTTCGACACGATGTTGTGCTCGAGCCCCAGGTCGATCAGGCAGCCCGATGTTGAGATCCCCTTGCCGAACTCGATGTCGAACTCCGCCTGGCGGAAGGGGGCTGCAACCTTGTTCTTGACGATCTTCACCCGTACGCGGTTGCCGACCGCCTCGGTGCCGTCCTTGAGCGTCTCGATGCGCCGGATGTCCAACCGCTGGGAGGCGTAGAACTTCAGCGCGCGACCGCCCGGCTGGGTCTCGGGCGAGCCGAACATCACCCCGACCTTTTCACGGATCTGGTTGGTGAGGATGCAGAGCGTCTGCGTGCGGTTGAGGTTGCCGGCGAGCTTGCGCATCGCCTGGGACATCATGCGTGCCTGCGCTCCGACCGTCTGATCGCCCATCTGCCCCTCGACCTCGACGCGCGGGGTCAGCGCGGCGACCGAGTCGATCGCGACGACGTCGACGGCGCCGGAGCGCACCAGCATGTCGGCGACCTCCAGAGCCTGCTCGCCGTAGTCGGGCTGAGATACGAGCAGCTCATCGATGTCGACCCCGATCTCCTTCGCATAGAGCGGGTCCATCGCATGCTCGGCATCGATGAAGGCGCACACCCCGCCAAGCTTCTGAGCCTCGGCGAGCACGTGGTAGATCAGCGTGGTCTTGCCCGAAGACTCCGGGCCGAAGACCTCGACGATGCGCCCGCGAGGCACGCCGCCGATCCCCAGCGCCAGATCGAGCGACAGGGCACCCGTCGGGATGGCGTCGCAGCGCACCTGCGCTCCCTCGTCGCCCATGCGCATGACCGTGCCCTTGCCGAACTCACGCTCGATCTGCGTGAGCGCACCTTGAAGGGCGGCGTCACGCGCCTTTGCAGCCTTCTCTTGGTCGGTCACAGGCATGGTCTTGCTCCTCCGGTTTGAGATGGGCTAGACAAGCTAGAGCTCACCTCGGACGGAACAGTTGTTCGCATCGCTCCGGCCGTACGGGACCTCCAACGGGGGAAAAAGGGACGTTTCTTCGTCCAACTGCGGCCTCCAGGCTCACACACGCGGCCCACTCAGACGATGGGGTGAGCCCAGCTACCCCGCCGCGCTCGAGACCCGGAGAACCCCTTGATCACCAGCCTTCCCAGCAGACGCCTCACTGCCATGCTCGCCGTGGCCCTCTCGATGGTGACGGTCGCGGTGCTGCTCGCGCTCTCGGCGCAGGCGAAGGCCGAGACGCACAGCGCCGCCTGTTCATCCTCGACTCACACCAAGCGCGGTGCCCATGCCTGCGCGCAGTCCAAGCATGCGTCCAGCGCTCACAAGGGCAAGGGCAAGGGACACCACTCCAAGCACGCCAAGTCGAAGGGCGCAGCGAAGAAAAAGGCAGGCGCGAAGGGCAAGCTGAGCCTTCCGGCAGGGACCATCAGGACCCCGGCGATCTGCGAAGACGGCAGCACTCCCGCTCGCGAAAGCGACGGATTCTTCTCCTGTGACGACGAATCCGAACCGGGCTGTGAAAACGGCTCGACCCCGATCCTGGCCAGCAACGGCCTGAAGCTCCTGTGCGGTCTTGCTCCCAAGGGCTCTGCGCCGGCCGAAGCGGCCTGCGAAGACGGCAGCACCCCCAACCTCGCGGCCGACGGCTCGTTCTCCTGTGATGACGAATCCGAACCGGCCTGCGAAAACGGCTCAGAACCGATCCTGTCAAGCGACAGCTCTCACCTACTCTGCAACGTGTCCACAGCCGAAAAAAGCTCCGGCTCGGAAAAAAACGCCGGCTGAGTAAAGCGGCGTCACCCCCAGGCCGACAGGTCGCAGCTCGCCAGCGCTTCATAGCTGGCGCCCTGGGGAGCGAGCCACGAGCGGTATAGCACCAGCGACCGCGCGGTGAAGCGCAGCTGCGGCGTCGCGGGCAGAGCAGAGCTCGCACCCGGCAGGGCCGATCCCGCCCGGGGACGCCCCCGTGTTCGCGCCAGCGTCACGTGCGCCCTGAAGCGCCTGCGCTCGGGCTTCCATGTGATCGTTTCGCTGACCGCGTCGGTCACCGCCGCGTGAAGGCTCGCGAGCGCTCCATCGTCATCATGGATCGCGACGGCCAGGGAGCGCGGGCGCGCGGGCGGAAGCCACAGCGGGGACCCGACCGACAGCTCTCCCCCGTGCGCCGCGCATGCGTTCAGCGCCGAGCCGATCGTCGTGATCTCCTCGACCGGGCGACTGCCAAGGAAGCACAGCGTCAGATGCAGCACATCGCGACCGAGCAGGCGCAGCGGGAACGAAGCAGATCCCAGCTCGAGCCCCGTCGCCGCCTCACGCGCCCAGGCTGCCAGCTGCTCGCACACCGCAGCCGGCAGATCGACCGCCACGAACAACCGCGCTCTGGCTCCGCCTGACCTGGCCACGGCCCTGCTCCTCAGCGGCTCAGCAGCGCCCGTCGGATCAGATGCATCGCCACGCTCGTCGCGCGGTCGCGCACGTCGCCGCGTCCGCCCGGGAGGTTTACAGAGCGGGTCATGCGGACGCCGTCGGGCGCAACGACGCACAACCACACGAGCCCCACGGGCTTCTCCGGAGTGCCGCCGCCGGGCCCGGCCACGCCCGTCACCCCCACTCCCACGTCGGCCTTCAGGCGATCGCGCGCGCCATCGGCAAGCGCCTCCGCTACCTCCTGCGAGACAGCGCCGTGGCGCTCAATCAGCTCGGCCGATACGCCCGCCTGGAAAACCTTGACGTCGTTCGAGTACGCCACGATCGCGCCCTTCACGTACTCAGACGCGCCGGGCGGGTCGGTCAGGCGGGCCGCCAGCAGGCCGCCGGTACACGACTCGGCGGTCGCGATCGTGAGCGCGCCGCGCAACAGTGCCGCAACCTGATCATCCACGGAGCTTCCGTCCTGGGAGAACAACGTGTCTGCGTGACGCGCCTTCACGAGCCCCTCGAACGCGTCATAGGCGGACTCGGCATCGGGCTCATAGCGGGTGACGACCTCGATCTCACCGCGTTTCAGGCAGGTGGTGATCTCCAGTCGCGCGAGGTCCACTCCCTCGCGCTCGGCCGCGCGCAGGGTCTCCGCTATCTCCGACTCGGGGATCCCGAAGAGCCTCATCATCCGCTGGATGTACACGCCCGCGCCCTCCAGCGCGGAGCGCATCGCGTCGGTCTTCAAGGCCTCCTCCCACATCGGCTGGAGCTCGCGCGGCGGTCCCGGAAGGACGACCACCGTGGGTCCCGCCGCGCCCGCCTCTGCGGGCGGAACGATGAGCCCCGGCGCCGTGCCCACCGGCTCGAGCACCGTCGCGCCCGCCGGGATCGTCGCCTGCTTGCGATTGGCCAGCTCGATCGCCTGCGGGTCGATGTTCGGCCAGCGTTTCAGAAGCGGCTTGACGATCTCCGCGATCCGCGCGGAGAGCGCCTCGTCCAGCTCCATGCTGCGGCCCTGGAAGCTCCCGACAACCTCGGCCGTGAGGTCATCGGCGGTCGGTCCCAGCCCGCCGCTCGTGAGCACGATGTTCATCTCGCGCTCGGCCAGGAAGCGCAGCGCGTCGCGCATGTCCTCGGGACGGTCGCCCACGATCACCGTGTACGCATGGTCCACGCCAACCTCCCGCAGCCGCTCGGCGAGCCACGGCCCGTTGCGGTCGCTCACCCTGCCGTTGAGCACCTCGGTGCCCGTCACGACGATGCCCGCGCGCACGCTCATTTGCAGGTCGGCAGCTGGCCCGGCTGCAGCGAATGGCGACCGGTGCTCTTTGTGATCGAGTATCCGATCGCCTGGCTCGACGCGGGCACCGTCTTCGCCTTGCCATCGACGAACATCGTCACCGAGTTGTTGCCGAGCGTGATTTCAAATCGCCTGGCGTGATAGGTCGCCGTGCTGTCCCCGGCCTGCAGTTCGCTTCCTGGGATCAGCCTGCGCCCATGGTCCCCGATCAGGCAAACGTACACCGCCGCTGTGGCCCGCAACGAGAGCGCGACCTCCTGCGAGCCGGCGGCGGCGGATGCCGAACCTCGCGTCGCGCCGCGGTGAAGCTGGGCAGCGTGGTCGTGGCTGACCGAGACGGTGGTTTTCGTGGTAGAGGAGCCGCCTCCGCCCCCTGCGAGCAGTCCGACGATCAGCAGCACGATCACCAGCCCGACGACCCCGACTATGGCCAGGTAGCCGCGTGAGGGCCCGCTCGGGGCGCGTCCGCCGCCGGGTGCGCGCGATCGCCCGTGCTGAGGGCTTGACACGATCGGCTCGAGCGCCGCTTCAGAGGGACGCTCATGGCTGAGGCGATACTCCTCGACCAGCGCCTTGCCGTCCAGCCCCAGCGCCTGCGCGTAGGTTCGCAGGAAGCTCTTCACGAACGTGGGACCCGGCAGCAGGCCCCACTCCTCGTTCTCGAGGGCTCGCAGGTACTTGGCCCGGATCTTCGTCTTGGCCTCGATCTCCGACACATCGATCCGGGCGCGCATACGCGCCTCGCGCAGCGTTTCACCGATCTCTGCCATATGCGCCTTAGGCTAGTCGCTCGCGGACACCGTGGGCTCACCCAGCGCGGCCAGCAAGCGCGGCAGATCTGCCTCGGTTATCAGCACCTGCCTGGGCTTTGAACCCTCATAGCCGGAGATCACTCCGCGTCGCTCGAGCATGTCGATCACGCGGCCAGCGCGGGTGTAACCCAGGCGCAGGCGGCGTTGCAGCATCGAGGTCGAGGCGGTCTGCATCTCGGCCACGAGCGTTATCGCATCCGCGAGCATCGGATCCTCGTCGGGGTCAAAGCCGTCAGGGCCGCCCTCGGGGGTCTCGGACTCGACCTCCTCGAGCAGCTCCTCGCGCAGTTCCGGCTCGCCCTGACGGCGCCACAGGTCGGTCAGCTTCGCAATCTGCGCCTCGTCGATGTAGGCGCCCTGTATGCGCTGCAGCCGCGAGCTGCCCACGGGGTTGAACAGCATGTCCCCCTGCCCCAGCAGCGACTCGGCCCCGTTCTGGTCAAGGATTACTCGCGAATCGGTCTGCGAGGAGACCGAAAATGCGATGCGTGAGGGCACGTTCGCCTTGATCATCCCGGTGATCACGTCCACCCGCGGGCTCTGCGTCGCAAGCACCAGGTGGATCCCGACCGCGCGCGCCTTCTGGGCCAGGCGGATGATCGAATCCTCGACGTCGGCTGGTGCGACCATCATCAGGTCCGCGAGCTCGTCGATGACGCAGAGGATGTAGGGAAGCGGTGCTTCGCCGCGCTTGGCTCGCGCCCGGTTCAGCTCGACGAGGCTGCGCGTACGGGCCATCGACATGATGCCGTAACGCTGCTCCATCTCCTTGACCAGGTTCTGCAGGGCATTAGCCGCCATCCGCGGGCTCGTAATCACGGGTGTCAGCAGGTGGGGAATGGACTCGTAATGGTTGAGCTCCACCTGCTTGGGGTCGACGAGCACGAGCCGCACCTCGTGCGGGCTGGCGCGCAGAAGCACGCTTGAGAGCATCGCGTTGATCGCACCGGACTTGCCGGCACCGGTCGTGCCGGCGACGAGCAGATGCGGCATCTTCGCAAGGTCGGCCCCGATGGCCTTGCCGGCAACGTCCTTGCCGAGCCACACCGTCAGCGGCGACCAGTCCTTGGGCGGCTCCTGGAAGACATCTCCGAGCCTGACCATCCGTCGATGTGCGTTCGGCACCTCCACTCCCACGGCCTGCTTGCCCGGGATCGGCGCGAGGATGCGGATATCGGTTGCCGCCAGCGCGTATGCGAGATCGTCCTTCAGCTGGGCCACCTTGGCGACCTTGATCCCGGGCGCGAGCCGCAGTTCATAGCGCGTGATGTGTGGCCCGGCGACAGTCCCGATCACCTTTGCCTCGACGCCGAAATGGCCGAGCGCCTCCACGAGGCTCGTCGCGATCCGCTCCTGCCCGGCGGTGTCCGGTCGCGATTGCTCGCCTGTCGAGCGGGTCAGGAGCTTTGCCGCATTGGGCATCTCCCACACGAACTCCGGATCCTCGGTCACGGCGTCGCGCAGTCTGCCCTGCGGCGTCAGCGCTGAAGGATCGACCTGGGCGACCCCGGAGATCTCCTCGTGCTCGATCTCCTCAGGGCCTCCATCCGCGACCTCGTCCTCATCCGCCGCTTCCGAATGCGCTCGCCCGCCTGCGACGGCGCCCGTCTCATCCTGGCCCCGTTCTGCCCGATCCTCCTGCGATGGTCCCTCGACGTGTGTGGCGCGCACTATCAGCTCTTCCGCCGACGGCTCTGGCACCGCAACGGGCATGCGATCGATGTCGAGATCTCCCACATCCTGCAGACGAACCGAACGCGGCCCCTGTCCGCGACGAGCTCCCGAGCGGCCGTCGGCGAGCGTGCGCACCCTGCGCGTCGTGTCGATCATGCCGCTGCCGGTCGCGCGCAGCGCGCTCGCGAGCGATGCTCCCGTCAGCAGGACCACGCCGACGAGCAGCAGGAAGATCACGAGGATGCTGACGCCCAAGCCCTGCACAAACCTGTGGGTGGACTGATAGAGCGCCTCGCCGACCACTCCCCCATGGGCCTGCAGAAACGCCGAGCCCCAGCCGGCTTCTTTGCCGCCCGGACCGGAGCTCACTCCGAGCGTGCCGGCGGCCAACGCGAGCGTGATCGACGCGAACAGGCAGATCGCACCGGCGCGCAGCGGCCGCAGCGCGGGCAGCACCGGACGCAGCAGCAGGACCGCGCCGCCCACGATCAGCGTGATCGGCGCCAGCACACGAGCGCGCCCGAGAATCCAGCCGAGCGCCACAGCCAGACCATGTCCGGCGCGGCCGCCATTCCAGCCCGCGTAAAGCACGAAGCCCATGAACACTCCAAGCGCGACGAGTGCGAGGCCGAGCACGTCGCGCGCGCGCTGATCGAACACGGGCAGCCGCGGCATTCGGGGGGAGCCCGAGAACCTGACCCCGGCCAACCCGCGCCCGCGGGCTCGCCGACGCGCCTGTGGGCGCGTGCGCGCCTTCGGTTTCGCGCTCCGAGCGCGTGCAGTAGCACGCTTGCGTGTAGCAGCCATCCCCTCGCAACTTCGACGCCGGCACCGCGGAACCTGCCCCGGGGCCTTACCATCGCTTTAGTGCCGGCAGGTACATAAAGACGATGAACGACTTCTCTCGTGCACCCCGTGTTCTCGTTGTCGAGGACGATGAAGACATCGCCCAGGCGCTCCAGCGCTCGCTGCGCATGGAGGGCTACGAGGTGCGAGCGGCCGCAGATGGACCCGCGGCGCTCGAGCACGGACGCTCGTTCATGCCCGATCTCGTGATCCTCGACCTCGGCCTGCCCGGGCTCGACGGTCTCGACGTGGCGCGCTCGTTGCGCGCCGATGACGACGTCCCGATCCTGATCCTCACCGCTCGCGACGCGCTGGAGTCGCGGGTGGAGGGGCTGGACGCGGGGGCAGATGACTACCTGGTCAAGCCGTTCGAGCGCCAGGAGCTGCTGGCACGCATGCGCGCACTGCTCCGTCGCCGCCCTCCGCGCGGCTCGGCGCCGCTGCGTGTCGGCGACCTCGCGCTGAACGCGGATACCCATGAGGTCGTCCGCGGTGAGCGCTCGATCGAGCTGACCCAGCGCGAGTTCGAGCTGCTCGAGTATCTGATGCGCAACGAGCGCATCGTCATCTCCCGCCAGCGCCTGCTCGACGAGGTCTGGGGCTATGACCCCTTCTCGACGACCAACACGATCGAGGTCTTCGTCTCGAACCTGCGCCGCAAGCTCGAGGCTGAGGGTGAGCCGCGTCTGCTGCACACGATTCGGGGAGCCGGCTACGTCCTTCGTGCGTAGCCTCCAGCGCGCGGCGCAGCGCGCCAGCGCGCGTGTCTCCGCCAGCTTCGACCGGCTACCGATCCGTGTGCGCCTCGCCGGCGTCTCGGCGCTGCTCACGTTCGTGATCCTGTGCGCCTTCGCGGTCGGGATCGGCTCGTTCACCGTCCACCGCATCCGCTCGGATTTCAACCGCGAGGTGCTCGACACCGCCGATCAACTCGGCTCACAGCTGGACATCCAGATCGACCCCACCAATGAGAGCGGCGAGGTGACGATCACGCCGTCGCTGGCGTATTTCGCATCGCCCTCCGATCACGCGGTCATCCGGATCTTCGCGCTCGGAGGCAGCGCGATCGCCCAGGAACCCCGGAATGCGCCTTCGTTCGGCCCGCCGCAGTTCACCGCGAGAACCATCCACGACTACCGCGTGCTCAGCCGCACGGCCGTCGTACGTCTGGCAAACGGCGAGCCGATCGGTCAGGTGGTCGTGCAGTACGCTCGCCGCGTCTCGGACACCGAGGCGACGGTCAAGCGCGTCGAGCTGCTGCTGCTGCTCGGCGTATTTCTCGGCACCGGCCTCGCGCTGCTCGCCGGGGTCATGATCGCACGCCGCGCGATGGCGCCGATCGCCGAGCTCACCTCGACGGCCGCGGAGATCGCGCGCACCCGTGACCCGTCCCGCGGTGTGCCCCAGCCGCGGGCCGACGACGAGGTCGCCGAGCTGGCACGCACGCTTGAGGGAATGCTTCACGAGCTGGATGCCGCCCGTGGGGAGATGGAGTCCGTGCTCGCGCGCCAGCGGCGGTTCGTCGCAGACGCTTCGCACGAGCTGCGCACCCCGTTGACGAGCGTGCTGGCCAACCTGGAGCTGCTCGCGGAATCCCTGCACGGCGATGAGGGCGACGCGGCTCGATCGGCCCTGCGCTCCTCTCAGCGGATGCGCCGGCTGGTGGCCGACCTGCTGCTGCTGGCCCGCACCGACGTCGGGCGGGTCGTGACGCGGGAGCCCTGTGACCTCGCGGAGATCGTGGTCGAGGCCGCCGGTGAGCTGGGCCCCGTGAGCGTCGAGCACGAGATCGTGCTGGACGTGCACCCGGCGACGGTTGAGGCCGCTCGCGACGAGCTGCACCGGCTCACGATCAACCTGCTCGAGAACGCCCTCAGGCACACTCCCCCGGGCACAAAGATCAGCGTTCGCACCGCGGCCGCCGACGGGCAGGCCACGCTCATAGTCGAAGATGACGGCCCGGGAGTGCCCGAGGAGCTGGCCGGCACGATCTTCGAGCGCTTCGTCCGAGGC
>Ga0302178_10000821_pt1 | contig 27264 bp, 28 predicted proteins | sample I_Palsa_E1_3_FD_198790 | JGI IMG/M metagenome (GOLD analysis project Ga0302178, IMG submission 198790) | Peat permafrost microbial communities from Stordalen Mire near Abisko, Sweden - I_Palsa_E1_3 | ecosystem: Environmental > Terrestrial > Soil > Palsa > Peat permafrost | place: Sweden... | reverse complement strand
GATCGGCCCGAGCTGCGGTCCGGGGCCGAGCATTCCTTCCTGGGTCCATGCGCTGTCGAAGCCCAGCTCTTCGGCCCGCGCGAAATAGGCACCGAACGCCCCGGGATCGAACTCGCCGTCGGCGTAGAACTGCGGTATCGCGATCGCGAACTTCATACCCGGCAGCGTATCCCCGGCGGCTGCCCGAGGACGTTACTGTGGGACGGCCGGTGATCAACGTGGATGGTGATCAACGTGGATATTGCGACGCCGCTGTCGACGAGCGGCCGTTTCATCGTCGACGCGCGGGGACGACGGGTCCGTCTGGCCGGAGTGAACTGGTACGGCGCCAGCGAGGACTTCGGGCTGCCGGCCGGGCTGGATCGCACCAACCGCAGGACTCTGGCCAGGAACATCGCCAGGCACGGATTCAACTGCGTGCGCTTTCCCTTCAGCCTGTGGATGACCGAGCAGACGGCTCCGGTGCCCGCTAAGTGTCTCGCGGCCAACCGCGACCTGACCGGGTCGACGCCGATGCAGGTGTACGACGCCTGCGTCCGGGCGCTCACCGACGAGGGTCTCATCGTCATACCCAATTGCCACCTGCTGTCCTGCGGGTGGTGCTGCTCGGACAGCGACTGTAATGGCCTGTGGTACGCCGACAGCTGGCCAGCCGGGAAATTCACCGCGATCTGGCAGGAAATCACCGCCCGGTATAAATCAAACGGGCTCGTCGCCGCGATGGATATCAAGAACGAGCCCCGCCAGGCGACCGTGGGCGGCCGGGTCCTCACCCCGACCTGGGGAACCGGAGACGACACTGATTTCGCCGTCATGTACACAACGGTGGGGAACCTCATCCACGAGATCAATCCGCACCTGCTGATCATCTGCGAAGGGCTTAAATACGCCGGCGACCTGACCGGCGTGGCCAGCCATCCGGTTCGGCTGGAGCGCGCGGACAAGGTCGTCTACAGCATGCACGACTATTCGTGGTTCCACCCGAAGGGACAGTCCCAGGCGTCCTATATCGACGAAATGACCAAGGCCGGAGGTTACATTCTCGGCGACCGAGCCGGCGGGCTCGACGGGTTGGCGCCGCTCTGGATCGGCGAGTTCGGCAACGATACCGGATCACTGGCTAATTTCGGCCTGGACCCGACGTCGCAGGTCGGTAACGCCGACAATGGCGTGTGGTGGAACAACATTAAGGCCTGGATCACCGACGCCGACCTTGACTGGTGCTGGTGGGCGCTCAACCCGACCCACGCCAAGGGCATCAATCCGGGCACCAGCCAGCTGCTCTACAACTGGGGCGATCGCGAGCCGTACGGCCTGCTGACCTCGGATTGGCGCGGCGTCGGAAATCCCGTGGTGATGAAGATGCTGAAATCCATGATCTGGCCCCGCACCGGTCCCGGCGTGGACTCAGCGCCCCTGGCCGGCCGATGACGGCGGACCTGGCCGGGCGGCTGCGCGCGATCTGCCTGGCGTTCCCTGAGGTCACCGAGCGGCCTAGCCACGGCGCGCCGACCTGGTTCGTCCGGGACAAGAGCTCCTTCGTGACGCTGTGGGCGGACGGCCATCACGCGGACCAGTTCCCGCATCTGTGGTGCGCCGCGCCGGCCGGCGTGCAGCAAGAGCTGGCCGCGTCCGAGCCCGCCCGGTTCTTCCGGCCGCCCTACGTCGGCGGCCGCGGCTGGATCGGCGTCCGGCTCGACCACGACATCGACTGGGCCGAGATCGCCGAGCTCTGCCAGGACGCCTACCGCGTCATAAGCGCCGGCTGGTCAAGCCAGTTAGTCCGCCCGGGTAGCACAGACCCGCGAGGCGCAGCCTCGCCGCGGGGTTCCAGGGGGTCGCCCCCCTAGGCTAGCACAGCGCCGCCGCTATCTCGGCGGCGCAGCCCCAGGACAGCGAGATGCCGGCGCCGCCGTGACCGTAGTTGTGCCAGAGCACGCCACCGCCCAGTGGCTCGGATTCCAGCCGCACCTCCGGGCGGCACGGCCGCAGGCCAACGCGGTGCCCGAGGATCTCCACCCCGCGCAGGCGAGGGTCAATCTCCGCGCAGCCAGCCACGATCCGTTCGGCTATAGGTTTTTGCGGGTCTTGGTCCCAGTTACCCTCGTCGTTGGTGCCACCCAGCAGGATCGTGTCGCCGTGCGGGAACATGTAGGTAATCCAGGGCGGCTCCGGGTCCCGGTCGATGACGAACTCCTCGATGCCGGGGTTGGCGGCGATCACCACCTGGCCGCGCACCGGCACCACCGCGGGGTCGGGCACCAGATCGTGCGCCCAGACGCCCGAGCAGTTGACCACGACCGGAGCCAGGCCCGCCAGCTCGGCTAGCGAGGCGATCGCCGAGATCTCCAGCGCACCCCCCGCCCGCTCGAACCGGGCCTGCAGGTAGCCCAGATAAACGGGCATAGTGGCCAGCGGGGAGCTGTAGTGCCGGCCGTCGGTGAAGCCGTCAGGCAGTTCGGCTGGCTCGCACGGCCGCACGTCGGTGAGCAGATCCATCCAATAGTGCGGTTCGAGCGAACCACGGGAGATTTCCCGGCCGCTGGCCATCCGCACGCCGGTGCCGGGTTCGGTGGCGAGCTTGGACAGGGCATCCAGGCCGACCCGGCCCCATTCCAGGACCCGGTCGGGCGGTCCCACCCGGACCGGGCCCCAGACGGCGCCGGCCACGACCGAGGTGGTCTGCCCGGGCGGAACGGCCGCCCTGATCGTTACGCTGAGCCCGGCCTCGGCCAGGCAGATCCCGGTGGTCAAGCCGCTGACCCCAGCCCCAATCACGAGAACGTCCATGACCCGACCGTATCCGGTGGCGTCCTTAGCCTTAACGGCCGCCGTCGGAGCGGGGACGCGTCACGGTGAAGGTCTCGAACTCGGTGTAATCGGGCGTGGGAGCGCCCTTGACGCCGGTGGCGGGATTGACCGGGTCCGCGCCGACCGCGTGGTACTGCGTGACCGTGATGCTGGTCCGGCCGCCGCTCTCGGGACCCGGGTTGACATCGAAGACCGCGACCCCGTACCCGGTGGACGTGTCCTGCCGGGCCGACCAGACGGCGTCCTCCACGGCGTCGGCCGCGGCCCGATCGTAGACGCCCGGCGCGGACGCCTGGGCGGGCCGGGCGGCCCGGGTGAACACCTTGGCCTGACGCCCGCCGTCGGCCCCGGTCCCGTACTCATCCAGGTTGGTGTCGTTGCCGCCGCAGCCGAGGATGAGGTGCACCGTGCCCTGACTGGTGTCGAACACCCCGGTGTCCGTCGTCGTAACCGGGTGCGGTCGCAAGGTGTTGACTACAGCGCCGGTCGCGACCTCGTGGCCGACGTCGGTGTCGGCCCCGCGCACCGGGTACGACCGTTCGTAACCGTGATCATGGCCGGTGAGTACCAGGTCCACCTGGTACCGGTCGAACAGCGGCAGCCACTGCTCGCGAATGCCCAGGTCGGAACCGTTTCCGGCGACCGAGGACGACGCCGCGCACTGGTGCATCTGGACGATGATCCAGTCGACCGACCGGTCGCTGCGCCCGGCCGCGAGCGTCCGCTCCAGCCACGTGGTCTGCCCGCCGCCCGAGTAACCCCGCAGGTAGAACGACGTGCCTGGTTCGATCGGCGGATGACCTGTGCTCGTCGCCGGGGTCAGCGTGGCGGGTCCCGCGACGAACGCGCCCGCGTCCTGGTACACGACGTCGTCGGCGTCGAGCGAGACGAACAGGACCGAGCCGACCCGGAACGAATACCAGCGGCCGCCGAAGCCGGGCACCCGGTTATCCGGCAGCGTGTACCGGGTCAGGTACGAGGTGAACCCCTGCGGCCCGTTGCAGAACTCCACCTCGTGATTGCCCGGGCACGGCATCCACGGCCGGTTCGCCGCCGAGGCCTGGTTGTTCCGGCCGAAGTCGCGCCACACGGCGGGCTGCACGGCGGGGTTCAGGTTCGCGTAGCACAGATCGCCGTTCAGCAGGTGGAACAGCGGCTGGAAGGACTCCACGGCCTCGACCGCGTAGGCGCTCTGGCCGTAGGAGAGCGCCCAGTCGGGGTTGGGCGTGGCCAGGTCACCGAAGCTGGTGAAGCGGAACGGCGCCCGGCCCTGGGGCGCGGTGCGGAAGATGGCGCTGAACGGATCCGCGGCGTTGCCGTCGTTGTCGGCGGTGACCAGGTACGCGTAGGTCGCGCCGGCCCGCAGCCCGCCGACCCGGGCGTGGTAGGTCCAGACCGTCTCGCCGTTGATCCCGTCGGTGTACGGGCGTGGCTCGGCCGCGATGACCCGCTGCCCGATCCGCACCTGCGGCCTGACCGCCGGGCCGGCCGACACCCACGAGACGACGACATCGGTCATCGGGCTCTCGCCCCAGGTGAGATGGATCTGCTCGGGGGTCCCCGCGGCCCCGGCGCGAGCCCGCGCCCGCGCCCGCGCCGTCGCCGGTCCGGCCGTGGCTGCGAGCAGGCCGGTGCCGCCTGCCCCGGCGAGCATCTGGCGGCGCGACAGGGAGGATCGGCAGGGACGCGAGCACTCTGGGTTCCCCGGCATAACGGGAACGTAACGTCCGCGGGTAAACGGCAGATGGTGTTACCGGGTGTTACGTTCCGCCAGCTGATGAACGTTCGGGCCGCTCAGCGGCTAACACCGGTCTACAGGCGGTTCCAGGCCTCGGTCAGCACCTCGCGCAAGATCCGCTCGATCTCGTCGAAGTGCTCCTGGCCGCAGATGAGCGGTGGGGAGAGCTGGATCACCGGGTCGCCGCGGTCGTCGGCCCGGCACACCAGGCCGGCGTCGAACAGGGCGTGGGAGAGGAACCCGCGCAGCAGCCGCTCGGACTCGCCGCTGTCGAAGGTCTGCCTGGTCGCCTTGTCCTTGACCATCTCGATGCCGTAGAAGTACCCGGCACCGCGGACATCGCCGACGATCGGCAGGTCATTGAGCTTCTCCAGGGTGGCGCGGAACGCGTCCTCGTTCGCGCGGACATTCCCGAGCAGGTCCTCCTTCTCGAAGATGTCCAGGTTGGCCAGCGCCACCGCGGCGGACACCGGATGGCCCGCGAACGTGATGCCGTGCAGGAACGTGGCGGTTCCCGCGGTGAACGGCTCCATCAGCTCGTCTCGGACCACCATCCCGCCCATCGGCGAGTACCCGGACGTCAGCCCCTTGGCGAAGGTGATGATGTCCGGCTGGTACCCGTACCGCTCGGAGCCGAAGTAGTAGCCGAGCCGCCCGAACGCGCAGATCACCTCGTCGGACACGAGCAGCACGCCGTATCGGTCGCAGATCTCCCTGACGCGCTGGAAGTATCCGGGAGGCGGCGGGAAGCAGCCACCGGAGTTCTGCACCGGCTCCAGGTAGACGGCGGCGACTGACTGCGGTCCCTCCCGCAGGATCGCCCGCTCGATCTCATCCGCGGCCCACTTGCCGAACGCCCCGAGGTCATCGGCGACGAACTCCGGAGCCCGGTAGAAGTTGGTGTTCGGGACCCGGACGCCGCCGGGCGGCAGCGGCTCGAACGGGTACTTGATGTCCGCCAGGCCGGTGATCGCGAGCGCGCCCATGGACGTGCCGTGGTAGGCGAGCTCGCGGCTGATCACCTTGTACCGCTCGGGCTGGCCGATCAGCTTGAAGTACTGCTTGGCCAGCTTCCACGCCGACTCGACCGCCTCCGAGCCGCTGGTGGTGAAGAACACCCGGTTCAGGTCACCCGGGGCCAGGTCAGCTAGCCGGGTGGCCAGCTCGATCGCCTTCGGGTGGGCGTAGGACCACAGCGGGAAGTACGCCAGCTGCTCCGCCTGCCGCGCCCCCGCCTCGGCGATCTCCTTACGCCCGTGGCCGACCTGGCTGACGAACAAGCCGGACAGCCCGTCCAGGTAACGCTTGCCGCGCTGGTCGAAGACGTAGGCCCCTGAGCCGCGCACGATCGTGGGAACCTCGCTGTCCGCGTACGCGGACATCCGGGTGAAATGGAGCCAGAGATTCCGCTTGGCGGCTTCCTGTGCTCTGTCGATTTCTTGCGCTGGCCCGATGGCCTCGAAGGAGGATGTCATCTCGTTCCCCATGAGTAGGTTTGCTTGCGAAGCTTGAGATAGACGAAGGTTTCTGTGCTGGTGACACACGGCACGGCGCGTACCCGTCCCAGGATCTCGAGCAGGCCGTCGTCGTCCTCGCAGACGACCTCCGCGAGCATGTCAAAGGAGCCGGCGGTGATGACGACGTAGTCGATTTCCGCCATGTCGGCGAGCTGGCCGGCCACCTTATCCAGATCGCCGTCGATCTTGATCGCGATCATGGCCTGCCGCCGGAAACCCAGTGTCAGCGGATCGGTGACCGCGACGATCTGCATCACCCCGGCGTCCTGGAGCCGCTGGACGCGCTGCCGGACGGCGGCCTCAGACAGGCCGACGGCCTTGCCGATCGCGGCATAGGAACGCCGGCCGTCCTGCTGCAGCTGCTCGATGATTTGCTTGGAGACGTCATCGAGTACGGCACCGCCGGGGCTATGGGCCGGGAGCGTCCTCGGGCTATGCGCCATGCGGTCCCCCTCGTTCGCCTGACCTGGCGGGCACGGTTTATGCCCGCCTGCACCCTAGTCAACTGATTTCGTAGGTATGTGTAAAGATAGCAACTGAATCACTTGTGGAGATAGTCCATCTCTGCGAAGCTCGTCATACGGGTTCCCGGGGACGGCACTGAAGCGGGGCTGCACACTCCGGCGGATGGAGGCTTCGAGATGACGGACCGCGCACTGCAGAACTTTGTCAACGGCAAGTTCACCGACGCCAGCGATGGGCGCACCAGTGACGTAATCGACCCGAGTACCGGCGAGGTCTACGCTCAGGCGCCGATATCAAGCCGCCAGGACGTGGACACCGCGATGCAGGCCGCGGCGAACGCGTTCGAGGTCTGGCGGGACAGCACCCCGTCCGAGCGCAGCCTGGCCCTGCTCAGGTTCGCCGACGCGATGGAGAAGCGCGCCGACGAGATCATCGAGGCCGAGACCCGCAACACGGGCAAGCCGGTCGCGCTGACGGCGTCGGAGGAGATCCCGCCCGCGGTGGACCAGATCAGGTTCTTCGCCGGAGCCGCCCGGGTCCTGGAGGGCCGCAGCGCCGGCGAGTACCTGCGGGACCACACCTCTATGATCCGGCGCGAGCCTATCGGCGTCTGCGCCCAGGTCACGCCGTGGAACTACCCGATGATGATGGCAGTCTGGAAGTTCGCGCCCGCCATTGCGGCCGGCAACGCCGTTGTGCTCAAACCGTCAGACACCACCCCGGTGTCCACGCTGCTGATGGCCGAGATCGCCGCCGAGTTCCTGCCGCCTGGCGTGTTCAACGTCATCTGCGGTGACCGGGACACGGGCCGGGAACTGATCTCGCATCCCACGCCGAGCATGGTGTCGATCACCGGCTCGGTCCGGGCCGGCATGGAGGTCGCGCGCTCGGCCGCGGACGACCTCAAGAAGGTCCACCTCGAGCTGGGCGGCAAGGCGCCCGTCGTGGTCTTCGACGACGCCGATGTCGAGGCGACGGCGGAGGGCATCGCGGGCGCGGGCTACTTCAATGCCGGGCAGGACTGCACCGCGGCGACCCGCGTGCTGGCCGGCCCCGGAATCGCCGCTGACCTGACCGCCGCGCTGGCCGAGCAGGCGAACAACACCACGACCGGCGGGCTTGACGTACCCGACGCCTACTTCGGCCCGCTGAACAACCCGAACCAGCTGGCCCGGGTCGAGGGCTTCATCGCGCGCAAGCCCGACCATGCCGAGGTGGTCGCAGGCGGCCACCGGGTGGGGGAGCGCGGGTACCTGTACGCCCCCACCGTCGTCTCCGGCCTGCGGCAGGACGACGAGCTGATCCAGGACGAGGTCTTCGGCCCGGTCATCACCGTCCAGCGGTTCAGTGACGAGGACGAGGCCATCCGCTGGGCCAACGGCGTCAAGTACGGGCTCGCCTCCAGCGTGTGGACCAAGGACCACGGCCGCGCGATGCGAATGGCCAAGCGCCTGGACTTCGGCGCGGTGTGGATCAACACCCATATCCCGATCGTGGCCGAGATGCCGCACGGGGGCTTCAAGCACTCCGGCTACGGCAAGGACCTGTCCATGTACGGCTTTGAGGACTACACCCGCATCAAGCACGTCATGAGCTACATCGGCGCCTGAGGTCAGGGCAGGCTCGGTGCCCGTCGGCTAGGCGGTTCTGCGACTGACGTCGAGATGGAGCTGGATGGGCAGGCTGGCGTGGCCGATGGCCTGGCGGACGTGGCTGAGGGCTTCGGTTTCGAGGCGCTGGTGCAGGGCTCGCAGGTCGGCGGTCGGGCTAGCGGTGACGGTGACGACGACTTCGGGGGCGGCGGCGTCGCCGATAATCCGGGCCCGGGCGGCGGCCACGCCGTGATAGGCGCCGATTTCCCGGGTCAGGGCGTCGGTGAGGGCGGCGGGGCGCAGAGTGGTGGTCCCCTCTTGGGTGGCGACGGGGATGGGGATGTCGCCGGCCCGGTCGGTAGAGATGAGCAGGGCCACGACCCAGCGCAGCGCGATCAGGGTGATCACCAAGCAGACGCCGGCGGCGACGTACCACACCCAGCCATGACCGCCGATGTAGGTGCTGACGCGATTGGCGAACAACGTGCGCCGCGAGAACGCCGTCCCGAACACCCCTGTCGACGCGGTTATGCCGCCGGCTCCGACGGCCAAGACCAGCAGGCCGAAAAGAGCGAGACCTGCGCGGTTGGTGCGGTCGGCACGCATCAGCGGCTCCGGGGGTAGACGCGTACACGAAGGCGCGGCGGGTGGCGCAGGTCCAGGCCATCCAGCCGGTTCTGCAGGGCCTGGGTGACCGGCTGGCTAAGCGTTTCGGCGGCGGGCCGGCCCCGGGCGGCGGCGGTCGCGACGACGCTGGCGCGCCGGCGGCGGACGGTAACCGCCGCGGCGGAGATCCCGTCGACCCCGGTTGCCGCTGCCCGCAGGGCCCCGGCCAGGCCGCCGCGGGTCACCGCGGCGTCGGTGGCCTCGTGGCTGGAGCGCAGCGGCAGGCGGGTGACGCGGCGAGGCTTTAGTTCCAGCGCCAGTACCACCGCGCCGATCACGATCAGGATGGCTGACCAGATCCGGATCACGAGCCGGTCCCACCGGGTTCTGCGGGCCCACCGATACCAGGTGGGCCAGTGCAGCAGCAGCGGGCCGTGGTGCGCGGCGACGGCGATGACCTCGATGATGACGATGATGGCGGCCACGGCCAAGGCGGCAGCCAGAATGAAGGCGAGCGGCCGGTTCACCAGGCGCATCGGTTTCCTCCCTTACCGGACTCGTGGCGGCGGGGTGATATCGGTGGCCAGATCTGACACGACGATATGGACCTCATCGACCTGCAACCCGGTCAGTTCCGCGACTCGGTCGCGGACGTGCCGGCGGACCTGCTCGGTGACCTCACGGATGGATGCAGGCCACCGGACACTGATTTCCAGGCTCACGAACGCTTTGGAGCCATCGACCTCAACCGTGGTCTTGGGCAGCGCGTCCAGGTCGGTACCGCGCACGCCCAGATGCCCGGCCCCGGGGACGGCGCGGCCGAGCATGCGGGCCACCGCCGCCCCGGCGTCAGGGTTCTCGGCTGCGGCGCGAGCAGCGATCTTGGTCACGACCCCGTCGGCGATGCTGATCGTGCCCAGTTCGCTGCGACCCGCGTGGGCCGGCTCCACGTCGGAGCCGACGTCCGCCTCCAGGTCCGGTTCCGCGACCGTGCTCATCTGCGGTAGCGGCTGCGCGACAGCCATCCCTGCACGTCCAGGTCACCATCGAGCACCTTGGCGATGCCGTAGCCGATCAGCCCGAGCAGGGCCACGATCAGCATGTCGCCGAAGTTGCCGAACACCAGCGCCAGGCCCAGGATAAGGCCGGTCACGGTGGCAAGCGCGGTACGGTTCATCTCTCACATCCATACTGGGGAACAAAACTCCGGGCCCTGGGCTGTTCAGACCGGCGGCAGACCAGGGGACTGATCATCGCGCCCGGTCCGGCGGGCCACCCGCGGGGGCGGCGTACCGGGTGGATCGTCGATGTCGGCGATCACGACGTCGACCGGATAGCCGCCGGTCAGCGGGGCCAGCGCCGCGGTAATCGTGGCCGCCAGCAGCGGTGCCTGCACCCCCCACGCGGACCGGACCTGTACCCGCACCCGGCCGCCGCCGACCACGATGCCCGGCACCGTGCGGCCGGGTAGGTACGTGGCGACGCCGCCGTATTGGCCGCCGTCCAGACCGGACACGCCCGCGCAGCCGCGGACGACCGCGGCCACGGCGTCGACATCTACCCCGTCGATAACCGCGGCATCCGGTATAACGCCAGGTGAGGCTAGGGTCATGAGACCCGGCTGGTGGCCGGCTGCGAGTCGTCGTCGTCGGCGGTGGCCAAGTAGACATCGTCCACGGCGACGTTGACCTCGACCACGCGCAGGCCGGTCATCCGCTCGACCGTCTGCTTGACGTTCCGTTGGATGCTGCGGCCCAGCTCAGCGATGGACACACCGTATTCGACCACGATGTCCAGGTCGATCGCGGCTTCGGTCTCGCCCACCTCGACCCCGACGCCCTGACCGAAGCTCGGCCCTGAGCTGCCCGGGATACGCTCGCGGATCGAGCCGAACGCGCGGGTGCCGCTGGTACCCATGGCGTGCACCCCGGCGATCTCACGGCACGCCTTGCCCGCGATCTTCTGCACGACGCCTTCGGCGACCGAGATCTGCCCGTCATTGGTGGCCAGCCGATCCCGGGTGGCGGGGCTGGCATTGGTGCTCGTGGTGACCGGGGTCTCACTCGTCTTGGTCTCTGTGGGCTGGCTCATCTGACCTACTCCTTGAATGCCGGTTCGTCTGCGATCCGTGCGGTGCGCGGCCCGGTGCAGGGTTGCCTGCATGGCCGCCTGTCAGTTAGACACCGACCCGGCCAGGTCGTCGCACTATTTAAAGAACTTTCTGCGCTCGGGCCGGCGGGTCAGTCGGGTGAATGTAGCCGGCCCAAATGGTCGGTTCTGGTCAGGCTGTGGCATGCTAGCCCGGCACAGCGGAACGAGTTGATGACGGGACGTCCATGCAGCAGGAACCCGAGGTCGGGGACGCCTATCTGGTGGCCCGCGCCCGGGACGGCTACCTCGACGCCTACGAGATGCTGGTCCAGCGGCATTCCGCGATGGCCTACCGGGTCGCACTTCGGCTGTGCGGTAACCACCACGACGCGCAGGACATCGCCCAGGACGCCTTCATCGCGGCGTGGCAGCACCTGGCCCGGTTCCGGGCCGACTCCTCGTTCTCGACCTGGCTGTACCGGATCGTCGCCCGGCGTGCGCTCAATAAGGTCACCCGCGGCCGGGCCGGCGAACTGGCGGATCTGCTTGATGACGTCGCCGACCCCCTCACCGGACCCGCTGCGCAGGCCGAGCGGAACCTCGCCGTAGACGCGGTCACCGACGCCCTGGCGGCGCTGCCGTTCTCGCAGCGCGTAGTCGTGATCCTGCACCACTTCGAGGGCCTGTCCTACGCCGAGGTAGCCGAGGTAACCCACAGTAGCGTCCCGGCGGTCCGTAGCCATTTGTTCCGGGCACGGCGCACACTGGGTACCAAGCTGGAGGAATGGAGGTGACCGGTCCGTGAGCGAACCGCCTGCCGACGGCTCAGCAGCCAGACGGCTGCTGAACACGGTCGCGCTGCCTTGCGGCGCTGACGTCGACACGCTGCTCGAACAGGTCGCCGACGGTCATGCGGCCGACCTCGACGCACACCAGCGAGACTGCGTGCACTGCCAGGCCGCTCTCACGGAGTTCGTGGCCCTGTGGACCCCGGTGGCTGACACGGCGGCCCACCCGGTACCCGCTCCCCCCGGCCTGACCGCGGCCGTCATGAGCCAGATCCGGGTCTTGGTCCGCGACGTGTGGTACACGCTGCAGACCACCGACCTCGGGGTCATCCGTATCGCTGCCCGGATCGTGGCCGCCCTGGCCCGCGACAGCGCCCGCACGGTCCCCGGTGTCCGCGTCGCCCTCGGCCGCAGCACGCACAGCAAACTCGCGCAACTCGCCGAGCAGGGCAGCCTCAGGCACCGTCATCCCCATGCGGCAGTGGGCGTCCTCGGCCGCACCGCTGTCGTCGACCTCGCCGTGGCGGTCACCTACGGAGACCCCGTACATGACGTGGCACGCGACATCCAGCGGCATGTCATCGCCACGCTGCGGGAAACCACCGGCCTGCAAACCGTCACCGTAAACGTTACCGTCGACGACATCCTCGGCGGCGGCGACGACCAGTAGGCGCCCGGCGGCCTGGAACCGGGTCGCGTTTCAGCGCACCCGGGAGGGCTTTCTGCCACGGTGTAGGCGCCGCGCCACCGCGGTCACGAGCCGGGTGCGCCACCCTCGGTGCCGGACAACTACCACGGTGGGCAGGTCCTGGGGCGCTGGCTCAGCGCCGAAGGCTCGCAGGCCGGCGATGAAAGTATCTGTATCCCCCCCCCGATCGGGATGGTGCGCCTGGATGAACTGCCTGCGGCGGCGCTCAGTCTCCCTCACCCAGCACTCACCGGCCCCGCCTTCACTGATCAGCCTGTCACCACACTACGTTGTTCCGCCGTTGTGGTCGGGTGGCTGAACCTCAGCCCTTGTCGGGTCGGCGCCAGATGTCGCGTTCGTGCATGAGCTCGATCTGCCGGTCGATGACCTCGCGGCGGTACTCCTGGTGGGTGTACGGGGCACGATCGAGGTAGAGGTTCTTGGGGTAGACGGGCTCTTCGTAGATGACCTGGTACTGCTCGGTGGTGAGGTCCTTGATCCAGTTGTCCCACTGCGCGCTGGCCCGGAACTTCCGCAGCGCGTCCACGTCGATGGTCCCGGCCACCCAGGACGATCCGCCGCTGTAGTCGTGCCGCCCGACGATCTGGCCGCGGTAGTCGATCACGGCCGAACCCCCGCCGAAGGTGTCGATCGGGATGTCGGAATCAGCGTGCAGGTAGTAGGTGCCGACGTTGCACGCGACCAGGTAGAAGTTGTTGTCAAGCGCCCGGGCGCGGTTCTGCACCTCGAACAGGCCGTTGCCGACGTGCGGGTGCGGATACGGGCCCCGGTACACCACCTCGGCGCCGTTCATGGCCAGCCCGCGGGCGTTCTCCGGGTACGAGCCCTCGTTGGCCATCAGGAACCCGAGCCGCCCGATCTCGGTGTCGGCCACTGGGTAGAACGCGTCCAGGTTGCGGCCGTATAGCTCGATCCACTTGTCCCAGACGTTGTGCGGCGTCACCGAGTGCTCGACCGGGAGCAGCGGCACCACCTTGTGATGCCTGAGGATGATCTCGCCCTCGGGGTCCAGGATGAAGCCGACGTTGAAGAAGCGCCCGGGGAATTCCGGATGACGGGCCTTCGCCTGGCCCATCAGGAACACGTTCCACTGCCGGGCCAGCGCACCGAGCGCGTCCGTCTCAGGTCCCGGGATGTCGATCGCGCACTCCCGGGCGAACGTCTCGTGATCGAGGTCGAGGACCTCGTCGTTGAAGCCCTGCAGGGCGCCTTCAGGGATGGCGAGTAGCCGCACCGGCAGATCCAGGCTGGACAGCCACGACGCGGCCTTGATCAGGTGCGTGAGGTGCTCGATATTCCGGCCGATCTCGTCGCGATGCCGGATGCCCCGCATCGTGGGTACCAGGCCAAGGGCCTGATAGGGCTCGATCATCAGCACTTTCCCTTCGGCTCGCTGTTCCCCCTGTTGTACCTGCCCGCGCCCGTCGCTGTCTGTACGTTCCGTCCGGCTCGGACCTGATCCTGACAGATAGAGTTCGTCGGGGACGCGGTGGCGAGGAGGAGCCGTGGCAGGCGAGTTTGCGATCGAGGTGCGCCAGCGCTAGTATTGCCGCGAATATATCAGCGGCAGTACAGTCATATACATGAAGACAATGATCGACCTGGACGACGAGGCGCTCAGCCTCGCGGCCAAGGAGCTGGGTACCACCACGAAGAAGGACACCGTCAACGCCGCTCTGGCGTTCGTAGCCAACCGGCGGCGGCGGATCGAGCAGCTGCTTGACGACCCGTATGCCCTAGGAGTTGGCCCGGACATTACCGATCCGGAGATCATGCGTACCGCCCGGCGGTGACCGTCCCGGTAGGCCCTGGGCAGCTCTACCTCATCGACACCTCGGCACACGCCCGAAGCCAGGATGCTGTCATCCGTAATGTCATTGCGGGCCTCATCGCCGACCGCGCCGCGGCTACCTGCGTGACCGTTGACCTTGAGGCGGGCTACTCAGGCCGCGATCTCGCTGACGTGCGCATGATCGCGCAGCGCCGCAAAGAACTCTATGTCGTCCTGCCGATCAGCGAGGTGATGGCTGACCGGGCCCGCGACGTCCAGGTCCGGATGGCGGCCCGTGGTCATCACCGGGCCTCCGGTGTGATCGACTCGCTGACCGCCGCGGTGGCAGAACACCATGGTGCGGTAATCCTTCACTACGACGCGGACTTCGAGCACATCGCGGCCACGACCGGCCAGCCGCACGCGTGGATCGTGCCCCGGGGCACTCTGCCGTGAGGTACCGGCGCTAGCCGATGTTGAGCAGCAGGATGCCGGCCACGACCAGGACAGTGGCCGCGATGCGGCTCCGGCCGAACGGCTCGTGGAAGATCAGCGTGCCGATAATGGCACCGAAGATGACGCTGGTCTCGCGGAGCGCGGCGATCGGCGCCAGCGCGCCGCGCGTCTGCGCCCACAGCACCAGTCCGTAGGCGAGCACGCTCAGCGCCCCGGCGGCCAGACCGGACAGCAGGATCCGCGGCGGCTGCTTCAGCAGCACGTCGCGCCGCCGGACGAGGGCGAACATCGGCACGCAGAGACTCTCGAGCAGCATCAGCCAGCCGATGTAGCCCACCGGGCTGGCCGATAGCCGCACGCCCACGCCGTCCACGGTGGTGTAGGCGGCGATGGTCAGGCCGGTGCCGACGGCGGCCAGGAAGACGGCGCGGCCGGGCCGCCGCCCGGCCAGGACGAGCGTGGCCAGCCCCGCCGAGACGATGAGCACCCCGCCGATCTGCGGCAAGGCGAGGTGCTCGTGCACGAAGATCGCGGCCAGGATCGTCACCACCAGCGGAGAAGTACCGCGGGCCAGCGGATAGACCTGGCCGAACTCGCCCAGCCGGTAGCACCGCATCAGGAGCAGGTTGTAAAAGATGTGGATCATGATCGACCCCAGCAGGTACGGCCAGCAATCCGGCCTGGGCATCGCGGCCACGATGATGAGCGGGATCGCGACGATGATGCCGCCGACGCCTATCAGCGCGAAGGCGAGCGTCTGATCCTTGATGCCGTGCGCGATGGCGTTCCAGGTCGCATGCGTGACGGCGGCGGCGAGGACGGCGAGGACGACGGTCAGCGGGAGGGTGGTCGACGGGTCCAACGGGGCTCCTCAGGCAGGCTGAACAGAGCCCTCAGGGCTTCTATCCCGTCAGGTGTTCCCCGGGTAACCGGGTCGCGGCGTCGCTCGGTCCAGTCCCGGCCGCCCTGATTGTGGTGTCGTTGGTGCGGCGGACAGCCAGCGGAACCCTAGACGCAACCACGTGCTAACCCGATCTTAACCCGTCCCCTGCCTGCCGGTGATCTCGCCGGTCTGGAATTCCAGCTGGGTCCGCAGCAGCAGCGTGACCCAGGTGCGGTAGGGCCGCCAGCCCTCGCTGATCTGAAGGACCTGCTCGGGCGTCGCCGGTCCGGGCAGCCCGTAGGCGAGGGCCACCGCGCGGGCCAGCCGCGGCTCCTGGCCGGGCATCGCATCCGGATCGCCAGCCCCGCGCAGCAAGGTCAGCCCGGCGGAGAAGTCCCCGATGCCGGGCAGTTTCTTCAGGTCGGCCATGGCTTCCTCGTGCGGCATGGCACGCAGCCGGGCGGCGTCGAGCTGACCGTCGAGGGCGGCCTCGGCGAGGATGCGAAGCCATTCCGGCTTGCGCCCGGCCAGCCCGGGGAACGTGTCGAGTCCGGCCAGCCGCTGCGGGGACGGGAAGGCGTGCACGACCCGGCCGCCGAAGCTGACCGGCTCGCCGAGCTGTTCGGCCATCCGGGCCTTGATCGCCGCGGCCTGGGTGATCCGGATGCGATGCCCGATGATGGTCCAGGCCGCGGCCTCGTACGGGGACCAGAACCCCACCGGCCGCAGCCCCGGGTACCGCCGCTGAATCTCCCCGACCACCGGGTCGCGCTCGCCGACCGCGGGGAACCCCGAGCCGTCCACGTCGAGCGAGAGAATCCGCTCCACCTGATGGTGCACCGCCGCCACCAGGTCAGGCCCGGGCTTGTCCGGGCTGACGATCTCAGCCGTCACATCTCCGGCATCCTGGCGGACCCGCACGCCGACCGTCTGCCAGCTGCCCTCCACCGGGAACGCGAGATCAAGCGCGCTCTCCGCCGGCCCGGTGTGGGCGGCGGGCGTGAAGCCCTCGAGGAACCTGATGCTGGCCGTGAGCGAGAACGGTCCCCGCGGGACCAGGCTAAACGTCTCCATGCCGCCGATCACATCACCGACCGCCGACATTTCCGCAGTTGACATCTCACTGCGGTCAGGCTTACTCTCGACCCAGGTCATATATGAGATGCGATACATGATGGTCACACCTGAAGCCTCCGCGTCGGCAAGCCCCGGTGCGTCGGCAAGCTCTGCCGGCGAAACCGCCGCACCCGGGTCGGCGTTCCTGACCGCGGCGACGGGCGCGCTGCCGTCCCGGACGGTGGCCGTCCTCGAGGCGATCAAGCACGCGATCCTCACCGGCGAGCTGAAGCCAGGGCGCCCACTGGTCGAGACCGACCTGGCCGACGCGCTCGGCGTCTCCAAGACCCCGGTGCGCGAGGCGCTCAAGACCCTGGCCGGGGCGGGCCTGGTAACGATGAGCCAGTACAAGGGAGCCACCGTCCGTGTCGTCGATGACGAGCAGGCCCGGCACGTCTACGACGCCAGGCTGCTGATCGAACCCGAGGTGCTCGCCCGCGCGGTGGCCGCCGGACACCAATGGCAGGCCGCGCACGCGGCCCTGGCCCGGGCGGACAGCGCCCGTGACCAGGCCGGACGGAGCCTGGCGAACCGCGACTTCCATCGCGCGCTCTACGCGGGCTGCGGCAACCCACTGCTGGTCAGGATGCTCGATGACCTCCGCGACCAGACCGCGCTTGTCACCGTGGCCGCCTGGCGCCACGAACCCAGCCGCCAACCGGGCACCCCGAGCTGGGAGTACGAGGCGGCCGAACACCAGGCCATCCTCCGAGCGGCCGAAGACGGAGACTCCGGCTACGCCGCCGCCCTGCTCCGCGCGCACATAACCTCTTTCGTCGAGCGCAACTTCGCCGCCACCCCAAGAACCCCGAGCACCATGCCAAGCACTAGCACAAGCACAAGCACCAGCTAACAGGAGAACCAGACCATGAGCCTCACCCAGGCCACCGCGCAGGCGCTGCGCCACGCTCTCGTCACCGCGGTCGTCGTCCCGGTCACGCCGCTGCACGCCGACGGCAGCCCCGACTGGGACACTTACGCGACGCTGACCGGGCGCCTGATCGACGGCGGGATCACGGTCATCACCCCGAACGGCAACACCGGGGAGTTCTACGCGCTCAGCCAGGCCGAGGCCGGGCATGCCTTCGAAACCGCGGCCCAGGTCGTCAGCGCCCGGGACAGCGGGACCGAGCTGCTGGCCGGCGTCGGCCACGACATCGCCACCGCGGTCGAGGCGGCCAGGCACGCCCAGCACCACGGCGCCCGCATGATCATGATCCACCAGCCGGTGCATCCCTACGTATCGGCCGAAGGCTGGGTCGACTACCACGCCGCCATCGCCGCCGCCGTCCCCGACCTGGGCGTAGTCCTGTACGTCAGGGACGAGCGCCGCACCGGCGCCCACATCGCCGCGCTCGCGGACCGGGCGCCGAACGTCATCGGCGTCAAGTACGGCGTCCGCGACGCGACCAGGTTCGCCGCGGTGGCTAGGGACGCCGGGATCGACCGGTTCACCTGGCTGGCGGGCGCGGCCGAGCTGACCGCCCCGGCCTACTGGGCCGTCGGCGCGCACGCCTTCACCTCAGGCCTGGCCAACGTGAGCCCCGGCCTGGCGCTTTCCATGCTCGACGCGCTGCGCGCCAACGACTTCGGCGCCGCGATGAAGGTCTGGGAGTCGGTGCGCCGCTTCGAGGAACTGCGCGCGGCGGACTCCTCGGCCGACAACGTGAGCGTGGTCAAGGAGGCCCTGGCCCAGCTGGGCCTGTGCCGTGCCGACGTCCGGCCCCCGAGCCGCCTCCTGCCTCAGGAGATCAAGGACGAGATCACAGGAATCCTGATCGCCTGGGGCATGAAGTGACCGCACAAAAGAACACCGCACAAAAGAACACCGCACAAAAGAACACCGCACGAAAGAACCCCGAAGAACTCCGCAGCTTCCGCTGGTTCGGCGGCGAGCGGACGTCCGGCCTGCGGGCGTTCGGTCACCGCTCCCGGATGCGCCAGCTCGGCGTGGAGCCCGAGGAGCACCTGGGCAAGCCGCTGATCGTCATCCTGAACACCTGGTCCGAGCTGAACTCCTGCCATATGCACCTGCGCCAGCGGGCCGAGCAGGTCAAGCGCGGCGTGCTCGAGGCGGGCGGTTTCCCGGTCGAGATGCCGGTGGCCACCCTCAGCGAGACGTTCCAGAAGCCGACCCCGATGATGTACCGGAACCTGCTGGCGATGGAGACCGAGGAACTGCTGCGCTCCTACCCGGCCGACGGCGCGGTGCTGATGGGCGGCTGCGACAAGACCACGCCCGCGCTGCTGATGGGCGCGGCCAGCGCTAACATCCCGGCCATCTACCTGACCGCGGGCCCGATGCTGAGTGGTAACTTCCGCGGCCAGAAGGTCGGCAGCGGTACCGACGTGTGGAAGTTCTGGGACGACGCGCGGGCCGGGCTGGTCGGCGACTGCGAGCTGGCCGAACTCGAGTGCGGCATCGCCCGCTCCCCAGGTCACTGCATGACGATGGGCACCGCCTCCACGATGACCTCGGCCGCTGAGGCCCTGGGCATGACGCTGCCCGGGATGGCCTCGATCCCCGCGGTCGACTCCGCCCACTACCGGATGGCGGCGGCCACCGGCCGGCGCGTGGTGGACATGGTCTGGGAAGACCTGACGCCGGACAAGATCCTCACCCGCGAGGCGTTCGAGGACGCGGTCGCGACCGTCCTCGCGCTGGGCGGCTCCACCAACGCGCTCATTCACCTGATCGCGATGGCCGGCCGGGCCGGCGTCGACCTGACCCTGGACGACTTCGACGCGATCTCGCGCCGGGTGCCGTGGCTAGCCAACGTCAAGCCGAGCGGGACGTACCTGATGGAGGACTTCTACTACGCGGGCGGCCTGCCCGCGCTGCTCGGCCAGCTGGCGAAGGTCCCCGGGGCGCTGCACCTGGACCGGACCATCGTCACAGGCGGCTCGTTCGGAGAAAAGATCGCGGCAGCACCGATCTACAACGAGGATGTGATCCGGACCCCTGACACCGCGCTGGCCGCCGAGGGCGGGGTGGCGGTGCTGCGCGGCAACCTGGCTCCGGACGGTGCGGTCATCAAGCACATCGCGGCCGAACCCCGCCTGGTCAAGCACACCGGCCCCGCGGTCGTGTTCGACTCCTACGCCGATATGCAGGAGCGGATCAACGACCCGGCGCTGAATGTCACCCCGGACTCGGTCCTGGTGCTGCGTAACGCGGGCCCCAAGGGCGGACCCGGCATGCCCGAGTACGGCATGCTGCCCATCCCGGACTACCTGCTGGCCCAGGGCGTACGCGACATGGTGCGGATTTCCGACGCCCGGATGAGCGGCACCAGCTATGGTGCCTGTGTGCTGCACGTGGCCCCGGAATCCTTCGTGGGCGGCCCGCTCGCGTTCGTCCAGACGGGGGATCTCATCACCCTGGATGTGGCCGCCCGCGAGCTTTCTCTCGATATTTCAGAACGGACACTGGCCCAGCGCCAGGAACAGTGGCAGCCTCCCGCGCCGAAGTTCGAGCGTGGTTACGGCGCCCTGTATACCGAGCACATCACCCAAGCGAACGAAGGTTGCGACTTCGGCTTCCTGGCCAGGCGCGGCCGCAACCCGGAACCCAACCCGAAGTAGGAGATCTGATGATTCAGGGGTTTGACCCGCGAACCGGAGAGCCGGTCGGGGAGCCGGTCGCCGAGACCTCCGATACCGAGGTTGACGCGATCGTCGCGGCCGCGGCGGCCGCGTTCGGCGCCTGGGCCGCGTTCGGCCGCCGGGCGGAGGCGCTGGAGGCCGTGGCCGACGCGCTCGATGCCCGCGCGGGCGAACTCGCGGTCATCGCCGACACCGAGACCGCGCTCGGCGGCGAGCGGCTCACCGGTGAGGTAGCCCGCGCGAGCGGGCAGCTGCGGATGTTCGCGGCCGTGCTGCGCGACGGCGGAGGGGCTTCGGGTGGCCGCCCTCCGGGGTCGGCGCTGCCCGCTTATCTCGATGCCGTCGTCACCCCGGCCGCCGGGCCGGCGCCCGAGCTGCGGCGGATCAACTCACCGGTCGGCCCGGTAGCCGTGTTCGCGGCGTCGAACTTCCCGTTCGCGTTCTCCGTGGCCGGCGGCGATACCGCCTCCGCCCTGGCCGCGGGCTGCCCGGTCGTGGTCAAGGCGCACGAGGGCCACCCGGTCACCTCCGACCTCACCGCCGAGATCATCGCCGGGGCGCTGGCCGCGGCCGGGGCCCCTTCGAGTGCGTTCGGACTGGTCCACGGGGTTCAGGCCGGCCTGCGGCTGCTCCGGCACCCGGCGGTCGCGGCGGCCGGGTTCACCGGTTCCACGGCCGGCGGCCTGGCCCTGGCCCGCGTCTGCGCCGAGCGGCCGGTCCCGATCCCGTTCTTCGGTGAGCTCGGCGCGGTCAATCCCTGCGTGGTGCTGCCCGGCGCCGCGTTCTGTAGTCCGGCCGCGATCGCCACCGGCTTCGCGGGCTCGCTGACGCTGGGTACCGGCCAGTTCTGCACCAACCCGGGCCTGCTGTTCGTCCCCGAGGACGTGGGCCTGCTATCCGCGATCACCGAGGCGGTCGGCACCTCGTCGGGCGGGGCGATGCTGTCCGGCCGGATCTTCGCGGGCTACCAGGACGCGGTCGCCGAGGCGCAGGCGCATCCCGGCGTCACCGAACTGGCCGCGGGGGAGCCGGGGCCCGGACCCTGGGGCGCCACGCCCCGGGTGTTCCAGACCTCGCTTAAGGAGTTCGCCGCCGATATCGCGGTCCTGTCCCGCGAGCGGTTCGGCCCGGCCGGGCTGGTGATCACCTACCCGTCGGTCGAGGAGCTGCTGTCGGTCCTGTCCGCGCTGGCAGGCAACCTGGTCGGCACCGTACACGTCGATACCGCTTCGGCCGAGGACATGGAGCTGGCCCGCCCGGTGGTCGCGGTCCTGGAGCGGGTCGCGGGCCGGATCGTCTGCAACGGCTGGCCGACCGGCGTGACCGTGGCCGCGGCCCAGCACCACGGCGGCCCGTGGCCGGCCACCACGGCGCCGGCCTACACCTCGGTGGGCACCGCCGCGATCCGTCGCTGGCTGGTGCCCGTGGCCTACCAGGGCTTCCCCCCGGAACTCCTGCCTGGAAACCTGGCTGCGATATGAGCCCCCAAATCGCGGTCAACACCGCGGTGACACGAGCTGAGCTGCTCGATTTCATCTCCCCCCGGCACCATGCCATCGTGATCACTACCCGCGCCGACGGAACGCCGCAGGCATCGCCGGTCACCTGCGGCGTCGACGACGGCAAGATCGTGGTCGCGACCTACCCCGAGCGCGCCAAGGTCCGCAACGCCCGCCGCCACCCGCAGGTCACCGCGCTGGTGCTCTCGGATGATTTCGGCGGCCCGTGGGTGCAGGTCGATGGCACCGCGGAAGTGATCGACGTGCCTGAGGCGATCGAACCGCTGGTCGGGTACTTCCGGTCGATCTCCGGCGAGCATTCGGACTGGGATGGGTACCGGGAGGCCATGGTGCGGCAGGGCAAGTCTCTGCTGCGCATTACGCCGGAGCGCTGGGGCCCGGTGGCCACCGGAGGTTTCCCGCCCCGGCTGGCGTGATCTCCCAGTTCCCCGTCCGGCCCCGATCCGGCGGCTGCCCGCGGTCGGGTCACGGCTGCGATTTCCACCCGGGCATCAGGTACTTCCAGGGGGTCGCGGCCGCCGCGCCGATGGTCGTCTTGACCTCGATCACCGCCGGGCGTCGGTCCGCCAGGGCCTTGGTCAGGGCGACCTCAAGCGCCTCGGGGCTGCGCACGCAGTAGCCGGCCGCGCCGAATGCCTCGGCGGCCGCGGCGAAATCGGGGTTGTGCAGCCGCGCGCCCACATCCCGGCCCGCATACAGGCGCTGCTGGTCAAGCAGGACATTGCCGAAGGCGTTGTTGTTGAACACCACGGCGACCACGCCCAGGTCGTACTGCACCGCGGCGGCCAGTTCACCGATGCCGAATCCGAACCCGCCGTCGCCGGCGATGGACACCACGGGGCGTTCGGGAAACGCGGCCTTGACCCCCAGCGAGGTCGGGTAGCCGAATCCGAGCGTGCCCTGGTAGCCGCAGGTGATGAACTGGCGCGGCGCGTGGACATCGAAGCCGAAATACGAGGCGAAACCGGCCTGGCAGATCTCCTCCACGAAGAAGCCGTCCGCGGGCAGCGCCGCCCGGATGGCGGCCAGGTAGTCCAGGTCGTCTCCGACGTCGCGAACCTCCCGCGCCATTTCTTCCTTCAAAGCCCGGAATTCGGCGCTGCGATCAGGTCTTCCGATCTGGGGCCCCGCCTCAGCCTTGCCTCCCGCGCTCGTCCCGGCGCTGCGGTCCAGTTCTCCGGCGAGCGCCGCGGCCGCTTCGCGGGCATCGGCTACAACCGCCACGTCAGGCTCGAGCCTGACCGCCTGCTCCTGGTCGATGTCGATGAGCACCGTCCGCAGCCCGGCGGGCCGGCCCGGCCAGCGGAACCAGGCAAGCTCGAGCCGGGTCCCGATGCCGAGCAGCACGTCGGTGTCCGCCCAGCGCCGGTAACCTGCGGCGCAGGTGAAGCCGAACGGGTCGGCATCGTCGACGATGCCCCGCCCCGCGCGGAAGGACACCACCGGCGCCTGCAGCCGCCGGGACAGCTCGCGAACCTGGGCGGCCGCGTCGCGGGCCCCGCCGCCCACCATGATCATCGGGTTGCTGGCTCCGGCCAGCAGCCTGGCGGCCCGTGCGACGGCCGCGTGGTCGAGTTCGGGCGTACGCACCGGGATCGGCCGTACCGCGCCCGCGCCCGCGGGCGCGGGCGCGGGCGCGGCCAGCACGTCCCAGGGCACCGCGATCGCGGTCGGGCGCGGCCGGCCCTGCCGGGCGTGATAGAACGCCTGCGCGGTCAGCTCGCTGGCCTGACCGGGGTGCTCGACGGTGGCCGCCCACTTGGTCAGCGAGCGTATGGTGGCGAGCTGGTCGGGTAGCTCGTGCAGGTGACCCAGGCCCCGGCCGATGAACTTCGAGGGAATCTCGCCGGTAAGGCAGACGACCGGCGCGCTGGCCCCGTAGGCCGAGATCAGCGCGGCGCTGGAGTTCAGGAACCCGGGGCCGGGTACCACCGAGTAGACGCCGGTCCGCCCGGTCGCCTGGGCGTAGCCGAACGCCATGTAGGCCACGGTCTGCTCATGCCGCGCGCCGATGATCCGGATTCCGGACCGCGACATCGCGTCGAACAGCGGGTAGGTCTGCACGCCCGGGAGGCCGAAGACCGTATCGACGCCGTGGTCGATCAGCGACCGCACGATGACGTCGGCGGTGGTCGCGGTCCTGGTCACGTGGCGCCTCCGTGCGCTGACAGAACTCCAGCCTGGCCAGCAGAACGTTATACGATCTCCGCCGTTCGGCTGTCTGGCCGAGATGGCAGACTGTCGGCATGACCGGATCAGATCCAAAGGCGGACCTTCACCGATACCTGCAGGATGCTCGGGAGGCTCTGCTCTGGAAGCTCGACGGGCTCTCGGAGTACGACATCCGGCGCCCGATGGTGCCCACGGGCACCAACCTGCTAGGACTGATCAAGCATGTGGCCAGCGTCGAGCTCGGCTACTTCGGAGACTGCTTCGGCCGGCCCTTCGGCGAGCGGCTGCCGTGGCTGGAGGACGACGCCGAGCCCAACGCGGACATGTGGGCCGCCGTGGGCGAGTCGCGCGAGCAGATCACCGGCCTGTACCGGCGGGCCTGGGCGCACTCGGACGCCACGATCAGCGCGCTGGCCCTGGACGCGGCGGGCCACGTGCCGTGGTGGCCGGATAACCGGAGCGAGGTGACGCTGCACAAGATCCTGGTCCACATGATCGCCGAAACCGACCGGCATGCCGGCCACGCCGACATCGTCCGTGAGCTCATCGACGGGGCGGCCGGGCTGCGCGGCAGCAACGACAACATGGCCCAGGGTGACCAGCCCTGGTGGGAAAGCTACCGGAGCCGCCTGGAGCGTGCGGCCAAGGAAGCCGACCGGATCGCGGCGCGCGAAGTCGGGTAGCCCGAGCGGCAACTTCGGGCTAGCGAGGGAGCCGGGGCCCCGGCCGGCACCGAAGAGCACCTTAGAGGAGCGGAATGTTGCGCGAGCTTTCCGCATGGGACGATAAGCGTAAGCATCCTGACGACGAGGGCAGGTCATGGACGACGAGCGTGAAAGTCTCAGCTGGCAGGCCTTCGGGCAGGCGTCCCGCGAACTCGCGCAGGCGATCGCTGACGACGGCTTCGAGCCCGATCTGATCCTGTCGATCGCACGCGGGGGCCTGTTCCTGGCGGGATCCCTCGGCTACGCCCTCGCGGTGAAGAACCTGCACGTGATGAACGTCGAGTTCTACGACGGGGTCGGCACCACGCTAGACATGCCGGTCATGCTGCCGCCGGTGCCTTCCGCGGTGGACTTCTCGGAGAAGAAGGTGCTCATCGCCGATGATGTCGCCGACTCAGGCCGGACGATCGAGCTCGTCTACACCTTCATCAAGGATCACGTCGCGGACGTGCGCTCGGCGGTGATCTACGAAAAGCCCCGGTCACTGATCAGGTGCGATTACGTCTGGAAGCACACCGACCGCTGGATCAACTTCCCCTGGAGCTCCGTGGCTCCGGTCGTCCAGCGCGCCGGCCAGGTCTTCGACGCCTGATTCGGCCGCGTGGACTGATCCCGGTGTCGGCTAGATCGGGTACCGGGTGGGTTCGGTGGTGTATTGCCGCCCGGAGGGGGCGGTCCGGCGGAAGGTTCCCGGGGCGATCTGCTCGACTTTCCACCGGGGGTGCTGCTTGAGGCGGTGGTCGTGACGGCAGGTAGGCCCGCCGTTGCACAGGCACGACCGGCCGCCTGCCTCGTACGGGATGTTGTGTTCGAAGTCGCAGTTACTGGCCGGTCTTCGGCAGGTCGGGGCGACACAGGTGGCGTGCCGGATCTGGGTCAGGTGCCGCAGCTTGACCCCCGGGTCATGACCGCGGGCCTCGAACCGGTGATCGCAGGTGTCGATAGCGATCGGGTCGAGCTCGATCAGCAGATCCGGCTGCCCGGGGATCCCGGTGGACAGCCGCCAGGCACCGTAGCCGCCGGGCGGCCCCTCATCGCCGGTAGCGGTGAACGTGAATCCCGGCCGGGGACCGGGTCCGCCGGGCGGATCGTGGTCGCCGGGCGGGTCGGGTCCGCCGGGCGGGCTGTGGCCGCGGGGTGGCCGGGGTTCGGGTGGCCTGGCGATGCGGGTGTGGTTCTTGGGTTCGGGTCTGGCGCAGCCGTGGCCGATGGCGTGTCCGTGCTCGTCGGTGACGGTGACGCAGTAAGTGGTCTTGGGGTTCTGGGCGGCAGCGTGGACCAGGTCGCGGGCCAAGGCGGGGTCGATGGGGCCCAGGCCGGAGATCTCGCCGGGCCGGTCGGCCAGGCCCAGCAAGGTGGGCAGGGTGACGGTGAGGTTGATGCAGCCGATGAACCCGGCCGGGAGCACGCTCGTGGTCGGCGGGATCCCTGGCTCGCCGGGGTCCGGTGCCGGTGATCCGCCGCCGCCGGGACCCTCAGGCCCATCGCCACCTTCAGGCCCATCGCCGGGACCCTCAGGCCCATCGCCGCGTGGACTGTCCGGCCTGCCGTTCGCACCGTTCTCGCTGTCGCTGCCGCGCGCGCCGCTGCCGGGCGCGCGGTTCTCGCTGTCCCCGCTGTCCTGGCCCGCGGCGGGCCGGACGGCGGGGCGGGAGTCCCGGCCAAGCATGATATCCATGTACGCGAGAGCCCGGAGCTGGTCCATATCCCCGTCCAGGCCCGCTGCCTTAAGCCTCTTCGCCCACCAAGTTATGCGCTGGTCGGCGGCCAGGACCTCGGCGGGGGGCAGCTCGCGGCCCATCAGGGCGGCGTTGCCGGAGTCTTCCAGCCAGCGCTGCACCCGGGCGTCGCGGCGGGCTTCCTCGCGCCGCTTGACCGCCTTGTCCGGGGCGATTTCCAGGACGGCGCGGGCGATCGCGGCGCGCAACCCGCCCGGGGTCAGCCGGCCGGCCCGGTCCAGCACGAGCGCCTCGGCGGCGCGGGCCTCGGCGGGGTCCAGGTTCGCGGTCGCGCGGGCGATGATCTCGGCCTTAGCCCGGCGCAGCACCCCGGTGCGGAACGCAGCCCTGGTGCCGGGCAGCTTGACCTCCAGGTCATGAGCCAGGCCGAGGATCCCGGCGGCACCATAGCGGGTCTCGGCCAGGGCGTCGGCGAGCTCAGCCTCGGTGAACTCATCGTAGGTGGCGGGCATCTGCGCCGGGCCTTCTGGCGGGCAGCCCGGTTCGGGGCGGCGCCGGATGAGCTCGGCGACCGCGACGTGCTTGAGCGCGCACGCGGCGGCCTCGGCCCGGTCCAGCGCGCAGATCACCCCGGTCAGCTCGTCGTCGGACGCTCCGGTGAACCGGTCACCGGGGCCGGCGGCGGACTCGGCCAGGCCGTGCAGCGCGGCGCCGCCGGGGGCCATGTCGAGCAGCTGCCCGGTGGCGAACGCCCCGGCCGGGCCGGGCGAGTCCCCCGGGACCCGGTGCGCGGAGCCGGGCTCCCCGGGACCCCGGCGGGCCGACGGCACCGCCCGGGGGACCCCGACCGGGGCACGCGATCCCTGGCCCGGCCGGGAAGATCGCGGCTTGCGGGCAGGCGAGGGCGAGTCCTCGGGATCTGGCTCTTCGCCGGGCGCCAGCCCGGGATCCTCGTCATGCATCGACGCCAGCCGCGCGACCCACTCGTCCTCGGTCAGCCAGTCCTCCTTCGAAGGCGG
>Ga0302178_10000819_pt1 | contig 27274 bp, 20 predicted proteins | sample I_Palsa_E1_3_FD_198790 | JGI IMG/M metagenome (GOLD analysis project Ga0302178, IMG submission 198790) | Peat permafrost microbial communities from Stordalen Mire near Abisko, Sweden - I_Palsa_E1_3 | ecosystem: Environmental > Terrestrial > Soil > Palsa > Peat permafrost | place: Sweden... | reverse complement strand
GGTGATAGGCATGATGCAGATTTCCGACGATGTCGTCGAGATCAAGCAAAGCAACCAGATGCTGCGCAAGATAGCCGAGTGAATTGACTCGATATTCAGCCTCGCTTAGCCAGATGGAAGCCGTCTCGGCAACGGCAAATGCCGGCCTTACCACAGCCACGTCAACATCGAATAGATCGTGCGGATCCGCGACATCTTCAATACGTCGCGATCCTCTCACCTCGTCGACTGCCGAACAAATGACCTGTGCCGTGGGGAAACGCGCGCGTATCGCAGCCTCGATATCACCATCTGCAGGTGCGTCAACCCAAGTTCCGCCAATCAATGCCAGTGACTGCTTGAAAGTCATCAGTGCGGGCGGCAAATTGTGATCGAAAAGCGGCACCATGGGTAGCGGACGTGGAGCGGGTTGAGCCGCACGCAGTTTGGCAAGAATTGCCTGACGGTTGCTCATTTCGCTTTGTTCCTCTTCAAGTACCAATCACGGAATGTGTATTTCGGGGAAGCCGGCACCTCACGTTGCTTGCCCCAGGCATTGAACGGATTGTAAATAAAGGCTCTGGGCAAGGTCGCCAGCGCCCCGTTCGCGGTCTTCATCGCCGCCCGATACAGCTTGGGATTGGCCAATACCTTGCCCGCCGCCTTCATGGCCTCTTTTTTGACGAACGGCAATTCGTGCCGCTCGGCGATGATTTGGCGCCACTTGTAAATCTGTTCGTGGATATTGATACGCACCGGGCAGACATTGGTGCAACTCCCGTTCATCGTCGACGCAAACGGCAGCGCACTATATTTCTTTAGGTCGTAGGTCGGATTGATAATGGCGCCGATCGGTCCAGAATAGACCCCACCGTAACTCAGCCCTCCGCTGCGACGATAGACCGGACAGGTGTTCATGCAGGCACCGCAACGAATGCATTTTAGCGAGTACCAGAAATCGTCCATCGCCAGGCGCTCAGACCGGCCGTTATCGACCAGCACATAGTGCATCTCGCCGCCGACACGCGGCCCACGGAAGTGTGATGTGTATTGGGTGATCGGCGAGCCTAATGCGCTACGCGACAGCATGCGGACAAACACGCCGAGATGCTCCAGCTTCGGTATCAGCTTTTCGATGCCGATCGACGCGATATGCAAGGGCGGCACATTGGCGCTGAGGTCGGCATTGCCTTCATTGGTGCACACGGTGATGCCGCCGGTTTCCGCAATCGCGAAATTGCAGCCGGTCATGCCGGCGTCGGCGTTGAGAATCAACGGACGCGTCGTCTGCCGCTGTGCGTCGGCCAGATAATACACATCGCTATTATTCGGATCGGTACCCAACTTCCTGGCGAACACATCGGCAACATCCACGGCCAGCTTGTGCACGGCCGGGACGACAATATGCGAAGGTTTTTCGTCATCCAACTGCTGTATCCGCTCGCCCAGATCGGTTTCGACCACGAGGATGCCGCGGGCTTCCAGGTATTCCCGCATGCCGCACTCTTCGGTCAGCATGGATTTGCTTTTAACAAGCGACTTCGCGCCCCGCTTGCTCAGAATCTCGTGGACGATGCGATTGTGTTCTTCGGCATCCGCCGCCCAATGAACCACGACACCATTGTTGATCGCGTTGCGCTCAAATTCTTCGAGGTAGTCGGCGAGATGGGTCAGCGTATGTTCCTTGATCCCCGAGGCAAGCGTGCGTAATGCTTCCCATTCAGGGATACCGTGAGCCGCGGCATCGCGCGATGTACGCAAACCCCAAAGCCGCTTGTCGTGAAACTCGATATGCTTTTCGTCGGCGATAAAGTTTCTGGACGCTTTGACATGATCGACGCGCTTCATGAAGTGGCTCCATTCAAGATCTGCGCAATATGGATAAACTTCAGGCCCAGCTTGAGCCGGTCCGCGCAGCCCTGCTGATGCATCAAGCACGAAGAGTCGGCCGACACGATATATTCGGCCCCTGCACGCTTGTGGTCCCGTACCTTATCGAATCCCATACGGGCCGATACAGGCTCTTCGCTCACGCAAAACGTACCGCCGAAGCCGCAACACTCATCCGGGCGGTCGGGCGTGACAAACTCGATACCGCGGACTTTATTCAACAAGCTCAGCGGTTTGGAAAAATTCGGCCCGACGATTTCGGACATGCTGGCCGTTTTCAGGGCGCGCAGCGTGCCGCAACTATTATGCAATCCTACCTTGTGCGGAAACGACGCCCACGGAAATGAATCGACTTTCAGAACGTCATGCAGAAATTCAACCAGCTCATAGGTATGCGCGCGCACGCTCGCGCGGCCCGAGGAAGGCGGCGCAGCCGTCAAATGATTACGCACATGGTGTACGCAACTTCCGCTGGGCGAGACGATGTAGTCGTAATCCAAGAAATTCTGCACAAACAGCGCTTCAGTTGCGGCGGCATCCTTCTCGCAACCGCTGTTACCCATCGGTTGACCGCAACAGGTCTGTTCCAGCGGATAGTCGACCTCGCAGCCAAGGCGTTCCAGCAATTCCAGCGTTGCGATACCGACCTCAGGAAAGAAACTGTCGATAAAACATGGGACGAATAATGCGACCTTCATGGTGTTTCCTCACAAATGAAATCCGCTGGCGGCAGCAAAGCATCGTGATACGCCGCAGCCGGTGACCTCATGTTAGGAAGTTACGGTTTATGATACAAATGACTTATTTTCATACTTTCAATTCCATATTGGAATAACAATGAACCTCAGAACACTTCGTGCATTCGTCGAGGTTGTACGGCAAGGCGGTTTCTCTCAGGCAGCGGAAGTCGTTTGCGCGACGCAATCGAGTGTCAGCAAGGCGGTGAAATCGCTGGAGGAGGAGCTGGATAGTGTGCTGTTGGACCGTGTGGGCCATCGCAGCACGCTGACTGCGGCCGGGGAAATCGTGTATCGCCGGGCGCTTGCCATGCTCGCGGAACGGGACAATCTGCTGGTCGAATTGGACGAATTCCATGGCATGAAATCCGGAATCCTACGTATCGGCTTACCGCCGGTCGGCAGTGGCGCCCTCTTTGCCCCCCTGTTTGCGGCCTTTCGCAGCCGCTATCCCGAGATCGACATTCAGCTGGTCGAGCATGGCAGCGGGCGGTTACGAGAAACACTGCTGGCGGGTGACATCGACGTTGCCGCTCTGCTGGCGCCGGTCGACCCGGAATTCGAGTATCAAGAGGTACGGGTCGAGCCGTTGATGGTCGTCATGCCTAAAGCGCATCCACTGGCTAAAGAAAAGCGCATCGGCCTCGCCGATCTAAAGGAATATCCTTTGATTCTGTTCGAGGCCGGGTTTGCGCTCAACCCCATCATACTAAGCGCCTGCGAGCGCCGCGGCTTTAAACCCAAGATCTCGGCGCGTAGTGCGCAGATCGATTTCATTGTCGAATTGGTCGCGGCCGGACTCGGTATCGGCTTCCTGCCGCGCATGCTGGCAAAATTGCACGCCCACCCGGCGATTCAATATGTGCCGCTCGACGAGCCGCAAACCGAATGGCATTTAGTCTTGGCTTGGCGCCGCGGCGCATACCTTCCTCCGGCGGCACGGGCCTGGCTGTTGCTCGCTGAGGAAGCGAAAATCACGGCCGGTGCCGTCAGCGGCTCGCGCCCTAAGCTTTCCGGTAATGCTTGAATCGCGCCGCACACCGTCTAGCTTGATTGCGCGCTGGCGAGCATGATCGGATGGGAAATAGAGGCGAGTGAGTCTGGCGGAGTCGAAGAACCGTACAACGGCGCCGCCTGACTCGTGGAAATCTGCTTGCCCAGGGCGGTTAGATCGACGCCATCGGGCTGCCCGATCAGGGCGTAGCCGAGTTCAGACTGGCGCCATGTGACAACCGTCATCGACGCCACTTGCTGGCTCGAAACGGCCGCGTCCGGCTTGGCTTCTTTCATCACGCACAGCGCAATAGGTGCGCCTTTTTCCGGCAAATAGACGATTTGCACCAGCGGTTTGTTATTGAAGCGCAGGCGCTGCACGCGCTTGAACGTCAGTCCAACCGCGCGCAGATCGGGAATGCGTAGCGCGAGGCCGTCATCCTGACGGATCTGGGCGGTGGTTTTCGTCGACAAATCAGGGTCGGCGTCGACGTCCGCCAAGGTTTCGCGCGAATATAACTGCTGATAGCTGGCGGCGGCTGTGACCCACGGCGACACGCCCGCTCTAAGCGAGGCCACAGAGGCCACCAGGGAAGTAGCCGGGCCTGCGACGCTCCCCTGTCGCAGCACAAGCCCGCAGACGAACGCGCCAGCAAGAAAAGCAACGCTGAGCCACGCCGGCGCCACGCGCAAACGCGACCAGATCGTCGACGAAACCGGACTGCCAGGCGGATGCGGCGTGAGGACATCGTTCGCACTGGCATCCCGCCCCAGATTCGCGCCGATATCCGGCCGTGCCGCAGGCACTTTTGCCACGCGCGCCATTTCTTCGATTCTCGCTGTCAGGCCCGCGGGTACGGGTGGCAACTTCTGCTGGGCAAAAGCTTCGCCGTACGGCAACTGCGACGCCCGCAGCATTGCAACACGGTTCGCGACGTCGGGCGACACGCTCGCTTCGCGCTCGACCGCGTCGTGGTCATGCTGAGGCAGCGTGCCGTCCACGTAAGCCATCAGCTGGATATCGTCTAAGTTCATAAGATAGAGCAGTCGTTATTCACACATGTGGGATGCGTCGCCCAAACCAATGTGACGCGATGGGGGCTAATAACATAACACCTGTGATTCGTCATTATTCCATTCATGAGACAGATCGGTTTTGTCTTGCCTAAATCGATAAGCACGCGATTCACGATGCGCAATCCGCACAATTATGCGCTTTCATCAGACCCCTTATGTCGCCGTCAGCATAAGCCCATCGTTGAGCGTCGTCGACCATCATGTGAGCAAGCTCTTCTGCGCGGCCGCGGCTTGGGCCTTCGGCTCGCTGCCGCCGAATCTGGCGCCGACCGCTTGCCGTGCGCGCGACAGGCGGCTCATCACGGTACCGATCGGCACCTCCAGGACATCGGCGGCCTGCTGATAGCTCAGGCCTTCCACAGCGACTAGCAGCATAACCACGCGCTGTGCTTCCGGCAGCTGTTCCACCGCGTCAATGATCTGCCCATGCCTGAGTTGCGTTTCCGGACCATTATCGACGGGATCAGGCAGGTTCTCCAAGAAATCATCGTCGCAATCGATGCTCGAACGCCTGCGCACGCCTCGGGCGCGCAGTTCATTAAGCCAGGTGGAATGGACGATGGAAAACATCCAGCTTAGTGGGGCCGTATCCGGCTGAAGCTGGTGGGCGCGCTCCAGACCGCGCAGGCAGGCGCGCTGAACGAGATCTTCGGCGTCATGTCGGTCTGCCGATAGGCGCAGCGCGAAGGCCCACAGTCGCGGCAGCATGTCGGGAAGCATGGCGGGTAAGTCGGCGCCGTTCATCGAACGAATATCTCCCATGCCCCGTAATTGATCGGAGTGTTGTCTGAAGCGTGCAAGCCTTCTGTATGCAGGGCTGCATCGCAACATGCGCGGCCGCGTGAATTGCTGCTTGAGCGGGATGACTTAGTTTAACGTAGTTGGATCGGGCCCTAGAAGTATCGTGCGCAGCATGATTTGTTCGCACGTGAATTGGATTTAAGTTCGGTGCGATCAAGCACCGAAGAAGGTTCTCGTCTCGCGAGACACAAGCGATGTGACAAGCGATGTGACAAGCGATGTGACAAGCGATGTGAAAAGCGATGTGAAAAGCGATGCCCATAAGCGAAGTCAATGCGCGAAATGCCGATTGATCGGGTCGAAGCGCGTGAGACAACCTTGTCTTTCAGCGACATAGGCGCTGCGGCTAAGTTCGTTCGCGGCATGTCAAGCCATTCGCAATACGGGTCACTCTTTCGCGCTGTGCATCTGATTCGCGCCCTCCCCAATTTATGATGGGTTCTTCCGAACTCAGAAGCAGTCGATCATCACTGCTTCCCCCAACCAGTTGATGGAGCACGCCACCTCAGCCTGAAACGTCTCCGAACCCTGTATCCCAGCGCGAATAAATTTCTCTTGGCCTCTCTGTCGAATCTAAAACGATCCTCGTGAGGCAATGGTCCTATACACGAGGTCATCTATGAAGCTCATTGCTCGTTCCGCCATTATTTCAACGCGCGCCATGTTCCGGAGCAACATGACTGTCTGGGCGAAGTCAAAGTGCATGTTTCGTGTATTACCTACGGATCTGGACTTAAACTTTCACCTCAACAATGGGCGTTATCTGCAAATCATGGATGCTGGCAGATTCGATTGGCTCATCAGAACGGGGGTTCTACAGAGCGCTGTGATGCAACGGCAACGCGTCGTGGTATGCGGAGCGATGCTTAAATTTATACGGGAATTGAAGGCGTTTGAAAAATTTTCCGTCACTTGCCAGCTGAAGGGTTGGGACAAAGGATATTTTTATTTTGAGCATCGGCTAGAACGCTGCGACGGCGAATTAGCGGCTCTAGCCGTGGTTCGAGGCGTGTTGCTTCAAAGAGGCACGCCAGTATCCCCTGGGAATATCGCTTCTCATCACGGTTATCCAAGATCTCTGAAGTTACCCGCCTATATTCAAGCGTGGAAAGATGCAGATAGCATGATGCGGCGGTTCAGCCGCGAAAGTGTCGAGGGTCTTCCTGACGACGAGATAGACGACCTACTCGTCGACCATTACATGAACAGCGACGAACGAACATACTCCTCCATGGCAGCTTGACTGACGAGCAGGTAGGCAGCCCAGAAATGGGCTGAGGCAAGCATGTACGTCAAGCCGATTTTTTCCCGGAAACATCTATGCAAATATCCGATTTAATGTCGCCGAATTTTTTCTCGGATCCTTATCCTGTCTACGACCAAATGCGCGAAGCCGGCTCCCTGGTGGCGCTTGGGCCCGGCACATGGATGACCGGAAGTTATGCCGTGGTCGACGCACTTCTGCGAGATCGCCGCGCCGGGAAGAAATACATGGAGCGAGTCACCTCTGTTTACGGCGAAGAGGCCGTGAAGGGTGAGCTATTCGAGGCGAATGCCAATACCTTGCTGCAAATGAACCCACCGGTGCATTCACGACTACGGCGTTTGCTGGCAAAAGCGTTTAACGCTTATCAAGTCAAGTCGTTCACAGCGACGGCTGAATCGGTTGCCGATCGGCTGATCGATGAGCTTACGCCGAAAGGTGAGGGCGACATTCTGGAAAAGTATGCCTACGCCCTCCCCTTAGAAATCATCTGCGATATGATGGATATTCCTCCCTCCGATGGCCCCATGCTATCCCGCGCCGGTCAAGTTGCGACGCGCAGCGTCGAGCCGGAGCTCATGACTCCCGCGGATATTGAAGAGGGCAACCGAGCGATTAGTCATTTTCAATCGTATTTCAACGATTTAGTTCGCAAGCGCAGGCTCCAGCCCGGTAGCGATTTGATTTCGGTTTTGCTGTCGACTGAAGACGAAGGTGAATCGCTTACGGATGCAGAAATATTTTCAAATGTACTTTTGCTATTCCTTGCAGGACATGAAACGACAGCGAACATGATCTCCAACGCTATCATTGCGCTGCACGACCATCCTGAAATGATTGCACGCGCCATCGCCGATGAATCTCTTTGGCCCGCGATCGTTTCCGAATGCATGCGCTACGACAATTCGATCCAAGTCACGGTGCGAGCGCTTATGGAAGACGTGGATATTGACGGCCATCAACTGAAAAAAGGCGACACGATTTACCTGTATTTAGGGGCTGCTAATAGAGACCCAAGCATTTTCGATCAGCCAAATCGCCTAGCGCTCGATCGGACGGAAAAAGCAGTCAGTTCTATGTCGTTTGGCGCAGGTGCGCATTTCTGTCTCGGTGCGCGGCTTGCGGCTATTGAGTTAGAAGTTGCTTTACGCAAACTTGCAACGAGATTGCCAGACTTCGAGCTGACGAACGCGACGTCATTGCAATGGCGCCGCCGAAGCGTCGTTCGAGGCGTGACATCCCTACGTGCTCGCTGGTGATAGAGTTCCGGCGTATTAACGGGTTTAGCTCAATCGCTTCCATTTGCAGAACAAGGGAGCTTACTGCCCGATTTTAAGCTCACGAAGTTGAGCGTGCATGCGGTCTATCCGACGGCACGTTATGTCCCCACTAAGGTTCGCCGGTTTGATGAATATGGGTCGCACGATTTTGCCGGAGAGCCGCCTTGGGATCGCTCCAAGGCGGCGTGACACAGCGGCCAGAGCCTGCTTAGTTTAAATAACGCGCAGCAGGCTTGCTCAGTGACAGCTTCGGTCCCATTGCCAGACGCGCATCGTTAAACGCATGCCACTGCGCCACATCCGGCAGGGAAGGAATGGTGATCAATTCGCCTTGGTCGAAGCCGGCCATAGCCGCATCGACTAAATCTTCCGCCGTCATCACGATACCTTCGGGCAAATGTTCGATCGGCAGGCCGGCTCGGTCCCAGAAAGGTGTAGCGGTGGCGCCCGGCAATACCGCCTGGACCTGCACCCCCTTATCCTGCAACTCGTGATGCATCGATTGCGTCAGCACCACCACATAGCTCTTGCTGGCGGAATAGACGCCATTTAAGACCTCAGGCGATAGCGCAACCATCGACGCAATGTTAATGATCGCGCCGCGACCACGCTGAGCTAGGCTCGGCATAACGGCGCGGGTCAAGCGGGTCAGCGCCTGGATATTGATCATGATCAGGGCGTCCAACTCGTCCGGTGTCGAGTCGATCAAGCTTTTGGAGGCGCCAAGACCGGCGTTGTTGACCAGCAGTGTGATGCCGCTGTCTTCGCGCAGGCGCTGTTCGACCGCGCGCAGCTCCGATAACTGCGTCAGGTCGGCTTTAATCGTACTCACCGTGCGGCCTGTATCGGACGACAATTTGGCCGCCACGGTATCGAGGTTATGCTGATCGCGTGCCACCAGAATGAGATCGTAGCCGCGGCGTGCCAGCCGGTCGGCGTAGACTGCGCCGATGCCCGAAGAGGCGCCCGTGATTAAAGCCGTGCCGAGGGTGTTTTGCGTTGTCATGATCGGTCCTTGTACAGTGAAGTTCTATGCGCTGAGCCGTCCGGCTCGGCTGCTTGTTAAAGTTGACAAGCGCAGTGTATAAGCTCAATATCAGTCCCATATGACGTATATACCTCGTTTTGGGCCATCATGAAAAAATCGATCGGGTTCGTCGTCTTTCCTGGTTTCCAGGTCGTCGACCTGGCCGCCGTGACTGTGTTCGAAGTGGCGAATAGCCTGCCGGGCGGGCCGTTTTACGACATCGTCCTGCTCTCCGAACAAGGCGGCAAGATCGCCAGCTCAGCTGGCGTGGGCGTCGACTCCCAGCCCTTTAGCAACCACAACTTCGATAGCATCATCGTCTTTGGCGGCATGGAGACCATCGTCTCCTCACCGGCCTTTCTCGAATTCCTGCGCGCCGCCAGTGCTGCTTCACGTCGTACCGCAAGCATCTGCACCGGCGCGTTTCTGCTGGCCGAGGCCGGCCTGTTGAATGGACGTCGCGCCACCACCCATTGGTCCGTGGCCCGCGAATTACAGCGCATGTACCCGACAATCCGGGTTGAGGAGGATCGCATCTTTATTAAAGACGGCAACGTCTGGAGTTCGGCCGGCATGACGGCCTGCATCGACTTGTGCCTGGCTTTGGTGGAACAGGATTTAGGCGTGGAAGCGGCGCGCGTCATTGCGCGGAAAATGGTGGTGTATCACCGGCGCAGTGGCGGCCAATCGCAGTTCTCCGCCTTATTGGAACTTGAACCGAAATCAGACCGTATCCAGACCGCGCTCAGTTATGCCAAAAAGAATCTGCATAGAGCATTGTCGGTCGATGAACTCGCCGATGCTGCGCATCTGAGCCGGCGCCAGTTTAGCCGCGCCTTTCGTCTGGAAACCGGACAATCGCCGGCCAAAGCGGTCGAAACCTTACGCGTGGAAGCCGCGCGTTCGATGATTGAAGAAAGCCATCATCCGCTTGACGTGGTCGCCCGCGAAAACGGCTTCGCCGATCCCGAACGCATGCGTCGCGCCTTTCTGCGTGCTTTTGGGCAGCCGCCGCAGGCAATTAAACGCGCCGCACGGCTGGATGCGGCTTGATTGCCTTTATACTAAGGCATAGGAGTGTTAAATGACCGATCACGAAACGCTGCACCCGCTACGCCCGTTCCTCAAAAATTACGTGTGGGAGCATGGTCGAATCGGCACTCGCTACCTCGATTGTGTTGATGGACAGGTCAAATTCGATGAAGGCAAGAAGTCGCGTTTCGCGGCTGAAAAGTATATCTACGTACCCTTGGGTAAAGATATCGATAAAGCAACTGGAGGCGACACTGCCCAGTCTGCCGAAGGTCCGGCGATTCAAGAGGCCGGGCTTGCCCGGTTTTTGCGCGCGGCGCAGTTAGGCACGCCCGAAGCGGCCGGTACAGTCGCCGAGGTGCAGCGTGCAGTACACGATTGCCTGGAGCTCGGCATCTACAGCGCCTATCAGCAAGACGCCCAGCAGGCTCAGGCACGCTATGCGCAAGAGGCCATGTTCGACGATGAAATCCGTGCGGCGGTGGTCGACGATATCCGGCGAATGTATGTCGGTATGCGAGAGCAACTGGCGCTGTACGACTATACGGTCTTGCACGGTTTGCCCACACCCTTGCTATTCGGCGAGCAGCCCTTTACCGATTGGCGGGTGCGCGCCAGCCCGGCGCTACCCTTTGTCTCGCTGGTGCTCGGGCCTCACAGTTTATTGGTAGGCGCCCCTTCCGGCCGGAAAAGCCGCGTCGCTCCCGTAGTGTGGACGGCTGCAGTCGCCATGGGGCCGCTAAAAGACCATAACCGTTTGATGTTGGAGCGCACGCGCTCATGGCTGGTGGCCACCACCGATGAACAACTGGTCGCTGTGCAGAGTCGCTTTGCGCCGCCGGCGCCGGATGAGGCGGCGGCCCCGGATGCGGCGCAGGCTTGAAGATCAGGAAGGCACGCCGCTCGACCTTGCGCAAGTTAACGCAACGGCGCGATCAATGGCTGCCTGAGCCACATGTCATGCACCCGCTTCCTGACGCGGGGTTTTGCGTCAAACACACAGGTTAGCAGCCTGACACGAGTTAACCACACGCCCAGATCTATACGGGACGCGCTGGTTAGCCGTCGCCCCCAGCGCAACAATGACGCTGCGTAGCTGTCCTACTCGCTCACTTTATTAGTAGCATTTTTCGCGTAACGGTAAGTTTGTCATCTTGCCTGACGATGACAAACCCGCAAAAAAATCCAGAAAATCATCTTCGGCGTCTAGCTACATCAACATTCGGTAAATCGTTCAGGGCTTCGCATTTTCGTGGGTGGATGATCGCCGGCTAATTCAATATCGTCTCAATTAATTCGAAATGCTAATTAAATCGCAATGACGACATGTCGAACTGATCGATATTCACGTCAACGAAGCGTAGCTAATCAATTAGGACATCATGGAAACGATCGTCGATACCTTTGCTTATCATGTTGCGACCAAGCCAGATAAGATAGCCATTACGATCGTCGCGGATCGCCTGGTCGAGTCGGACACGTTGACCTATCGCGAGCTAGATATGCAGGCGCGGCTGCTTGCGTCCCGGCTTAGGCAGGCTTACAACGTGGGGGACCGGGCACTGATGCTCTATCCATCGGGGATGGCATTCATTGTCGGATTTTTGGCATGCCAGTTCGCAGGCATTGTCGCAGTCCCTCTTTTTCTGCCTGTGCGGGCCGGTGAGTATCAGAGCAGGATCGAAAGAATTGTCACCGATGCCGACATCAGTTTGGTCATGACTACGGCTAAGTTTATTCCCGATGTCAAAGAATGGTTAAGCAGCTCGGCGCACTCGACAATTGCTTGCGTGGTTTCAGATCAAGTTGAATCGACGACGACGGAAACCGACCACTTCAAACCCTCCGGCGATCAGCTGTCGTTCCTGCAATATACCTCTGGATCAACCGGCAATCCAAAAGGCGTGATGGTTTCCCATCGCAATCTGATGGACAACAGCGCGCTGATATGCAAAAAATGCAATCATTCGGAAAACACGGTGTTGGGGGGATGGCTGCCCTTTTATCACGATATGGGCTTGATCGGATTGATACTGCAATCCCTTTACGTCGGCGGGCATCTGGTCATGATGGCGCCGATGACCTTTATGAAGCGACCGTCGAATTGGTTAAACGCAATCAGCCGATATCGGATCAACACCTCGGGGGGGCCGAACTCCAGTTTCGAACTTTGCTCCAAACGAGTCAAACACGAAGAAATATCGGGAATTGATTTATCGTCTTTGCATACCTGCTTCAATGGTTCAGAGCCAGTGCATCAAGCAACCATGGACTTGTTTGCGGAGCATTTCGAACCCTACGGCTTCAACAAGCAATCGTTCTTCCCCTGTTACGGAATGGCCGAAGCCACCTTGATGATAAGCAGTGGCGTTTCCGGCAAAGCGCATCGGACCTTGTGGATTGACCAAGACAGGCTTGCCAATAGCCAAGTTGTAAGATGCCGTCCAAAAAGTGATGGCGCCACGGAATTCGCGAGCTGCGGCGAAGCCGACGGACAAACCCTCCGCGTGGTTGACCCGAACTCGAAGTTGGATCTCGGCGATGAACGGATCGGCGAAATATGGGTGCGCAGCGGAAGTGTAGCGCAGGGCTATTGGGGCGATTCGACTCGAACTACCGAGGTGTTTCACGCGACCCTGGCGGGAACGCAAGATCCGCATTTTTTGCGAACGGGCGACCTTGGATTCATTGAACAAGGACAGATCTTTATAACGGGTCGCTTGAAAGATATGATCAAGATCAACGGCCGTAATCTTTACCCAAACGACATCGAACGACGCGCGGCGGAAATCGTCCCACACCTGAGCGCACATTTTCGCGTGGCCTTCGGCATTGCGGACGGAATTCGCGAAAGCGTGGCACTGCTACAAGAGCTGTCCCGCTCCCATGACCATGGAGCACTGCCACTTGCAGATTACGCAGACCGCCTACGCAACGATTTGTCCGCGTTCACGCAGGCATCCATCGGGTTTATTGGATTTGTGCCAAGCGGAACGATCCCGCGTACCACTAGCGGCAAAGTACAACGCAATAAATCGAAGCAGCTATTTCTTTCAGGTGAGTTCAGCTTGCTGTATCAAGACGGCATGCTCTCCAGTACCTCTAAAAATACGGCAGGCAGTGCAAGCGAAGCGTCATGAACCGCCTGCTTGAAATAACGCATCGATTCGAAACCCGCTTTCTTTCGCCTGTTTTTCCGGAGGCGGATTTTTCTTTTCAGAAATCGTTGGAGAGAGATCATGCCGGCGTCTTTCCCCAGTCTGTGATCAGTCAAATTAATGAATGGGGTGGATGCTCATATTATGTGCCGACTCATCAAGGCGGGCGGCTCTCCCAGGCACAAGATTTATTCCAATTATTGCGTCTCATGGCTCGCCGTGACCTCACGGTAACGATCGCGCACGCAATAACTTTGCTTGGGTCCATGGGTATCTGGATTGCCGGCACGCCGCTCCAGAAGAAAGACATGGCTGCAGCGATCCTGGACGGCAAACCAGTCGCATTGGGATTGACCGAACGTCTGCACGGCAGTGATCTGATGGCTACGGCCTGCCTGGCTACGGCATCGAACGGCGCCTATCTATTGAACGGAGAGAAATATCTGATCAACAATGCCACGCAATGCGCCTTGATGACAGTTTTCGCTCGAACCGCGGCGCTAGGCACTGGACGTGACTTTAGCCTCTTCACGGTCAGCAAAGCCGAGTTGGGGAGCCGCGAATACCGCGAGCACCCTAAGATTCGCACGCATGGCGTCAAAGGCGCTGATATCAGCGGCATCCAGTTCGTCAATGCCCTGGTTTCCGAAACGGCCCTAATCGGCAAGCAGGGGCACGGCTTGGAGATCATGTTGAAAGGGCTGCAACTGACGCGGACGTTCTGTACCGCTTTTTCGTCAGGTGTAGTCGACACCGCCCTGCGCATGGCTGCCGACTTTGCGCGGCATAGGCCGATCTACGGAAAGACGCTATGGGACTTGCCGATCATCAAAAAAATACTGGCGCAGGCGGCCACCGACGTATTGATTGTCGAGCTCGTTTCACTGTTTAGCCATCGCGCGATCAATGTCATTCCAGAGCAGATGAGCATCGTGTCTGCGATTGCCAAAGCGGCCGTCTGTGTGCGCGCTGAGCAGACTGTCGAAGACCTGTCGGATGTGCTGGGGGCGCGCTCATACCTTGAGGACGATGGCCCGTACGGCGTATTTGGCAAATTGCGCAGAGACATTCGAATTATCAGTATCTTCGACGGCAGCACCGTCATTAATTTGCATGCGCTACTGCAGCAGTTGCCTCAACTTGCAAAATTCAGGCAGCGGACACCCTCGCCCGATGCGAATGATGCGCGTATGAGCGAACTCTTTAACATCGAAAGCACCAGTGCAGAGTTGGACTTCGATCGCTTTCGACTAGCCAACTCAAACCGGGATCGCATTGTCGACACACTTTCTGGCGTGTCGGATCAAATAAGTCGATTGAATGGTCTTTCAGCTATGGTTGCCGAGCAACTGCAGACTGCCGTCACAAAATTAAAGACCAAGCTCGCCGAGATAGATTCGTGGCTACTCGCACAGCCACTCAGTGGACGACACCCGACTAAATTCCATTTCGATCAGGCTCTGCAGTACTGCCGAATCTTCTGCGCCGCGGTCTGCCTGCAGGCATTTATTGAATCCAGACACGTCATGCACCACTCATGTCAAGACGGTTTTTGGTTGAGCGCTTGCCTGACGCGACTACTGGATCTCGACTTGGAGAATCCTGAACCCATGTTAAATGTCCTCGATCTGGCGGTCAAAGAGGGACGCATGATTTCCGTCTTTTCAATGCCGCTGGCCGAATCCTTTCAGGATGCAACGCGATGAGCCCCGCGGAGCTAGCGATACATATCCGGCGCCTGCACAAGACATCGTCATGCTTTGACGACACATCGCTGCTGGCTGACGACGAGGCGATGCGCCTCAACGAACCCGCCAAGCGGCTGCTTGACGAGGCAGGCGTTCCCTTGCATCTTATTCCAGTTGCCGAAGGCGGACAGCTGTCTAACATGCAAAACCTCATGTTGGTATTGCGCGCCGTATGCGCCAAGGACATGTCGTTTGGGCTCGGTTACATACTGACCACTTTTATGGCAGCCACCAATCTTTGGATTGCCGGCAACCCGATTCAACGCGACATGTTTTCTTCGTTGCTGAGGCAAGGCAAGAAGATTGCCATTGCCTATCATGAGCTGGCGCACGGCAACGATCTCAACGCCAACGAGCTAACGGCACAAGTAGTCCAGGGAGGCTTTATCTTAAATGGACGAAAGGAAGTTATCAATAATGCCGCACTAGCCAGCGCAGTTGTACTGTACGCACGGACAGGCGAAACATACGACACCGCGTCGCATTCCCTGTTCTTTGTCTGGCTCGATCCATTGCCGATAGGCTGTCGGATACTTTCCAGGTTTCGCACGCATGGCGCCAGAACCTGCCATATAACGGGATTTGAGTTTAGCAATTGTTTTGTTCCGTCGGCATGCCTGATGGGAAATATTGGCAGCGGTTTTACCCATGCCTCAAAGGCATTTCAGCTGACCCGCGCAGTACTGCCAGGAGTTAGTTTGGGCGTGGTCGACCATGCGCTAGGGATGACCGTCCGCTATAGCGCCACGCGAAAACTCTATGGCGGCACCGTACTGGACATTCCTTATGTTCGAGCGGTTCTGGCCGAAATTTTTCTCGAACTATGTATCGCGGACCGGCTTACGCGAGCCATGTCGGCATGCATTCACCTATTTCCAGCGCAGATGAGCGTGTATGGCGCGCTATGCAAGTACATCGTACCGCGCCGGATGATGCATGCGCTCAGGCAACTTTCCACGGTCCTGGGCGCTGCAGGTTACGTTTGTACTGGGACGACCGGTCTCTTTGAGAAAATTCTTCGAGACTACCCCGTTTTGTCGCTCGGCCATGCCAGTAGCAGGACCTGTGAGGCGATCGTGGCGGCACAACTCGGCCCGATTCTCAAACGCCAGCCCTCCGAACCGGACCCCAATGTTATATCGCATGTATACCGGACATTTGAAGCGGGCCCCCTTGAACCGCGCGCGCTGCGTGTCGCCAGTATGCAAGCCGACCCACTGTTGGCCAGCACCAAACTATGGCCGGAGAAATTGCGTGAGCGTTTAAATGGTGGCCAGCTAAAACAAAATCAATTTGTATTGCTCAATGAAATCGCCGGAAACCTCACATCGGCAATCGAAGATCTCAAAGTGATGGAAATCGGTGCGAATGCGCCGCATATCGGTCACATCGTGGAACGCTATGCATTGCTACATTGCGGCGTCGCTCTTTTGAATGCGTGGATCTACGCTGAACACGAAGAGACGTCGTTATCTTGCGAGATAGTGACAGGCGGACTGGGAATGATTGATGCCCATCTACACCGTAGGCCGTTTGTATTGGATCTGGGCTTGGAAGAAAAAATTATCTCGCACCTGCTCGCGAAGAGCATGAACAGCGAGCCTGTCATCTAAATATTAACGGAGAAGTCTATGAGCATCAATCCGACACAAGAGGAAATAACTCACAAGTTGATTGAAATACTGTCCGCCGCAATTAGCAGACCAGTCAGTGAGATCGACATTAATGCGTCGTTCTCAAAGTACGGCATGGATTCCATGGCGTTTGTTGCGGTTAGTGCTGAACTAGCCGATTGGCTTGATATGGAGATCGAACCTTCGTTCGGGTGGGATTATCCCAACATCGCGTTATTTTCGGCGTACCTCGCTACTGAGCTAGAGGGACGCGATTCAACCGCGGCAAGCGCACAAGGCATAGTTCAGTCGCGCTAGGCGCTCAAGGAACTACTCCCATGACAACAACGCAGACACATTTTAACAATCGAGTCGCCAAGCTGATCCAGCTTTCCCGGGACCAACATATTTCTGATTTCACTCGTTTCGACTGGAGCCAGACCCTTTCCGACAACGACTGGTGGATCAGCCCCGAACTGCTGACCTTACACGGCACGTCCTACTTTGAGCAAGCCTCTGAAGCACAGCTGAAATTATTGAGCAAATGGGAATGCATTAATTTGTTCAGTCTTAATGTGACGGGAGAGCAAGAGTTGCTCGCCGGCGTGGCCGAATTGCTCCACACGCCGATGCTGAAAGAGGTCAATGAATATCTACATCACTTTATCGATGAAGAAAATCAGCACATGTGGTATTTCGGAAAATTCTGCGAAATCTACGGTGGAAAAATTTACGGCAACAAAAAGCTTCAGTTGAGCGATTTACAGTTCGATACCCGACTCGCCATCCTGACCCGTTTCGCGCAAATTTTTATCTTCGAGGAAGTGGGCCACTATTACAACGTGAAGACTGCGCTCGACTCCCGAGTTCATCCATTTATCCGCGAAATCAACGATGCTCACCGCAACGATGAAGCGCGCCACATCACCTTCGGCCGGGCCTTGTTGAGCAAATTGGCCAGCGGTATAGAGCAGGATTACCCCAGCGCGACGCTGCTAAAAATATCGAATCATTTGCGCCGATATATCAAGGTCACGATCGAGTCTTTGTATAACCCGGCGATGTATCGGGATGCCGGTTTCGTCAGCGGCATCGCCATCCGCAGCGCCCTGCTGGCCGATTCCCGGCGGCAGGATTTTCACGCTGGAGAGCATCTGAAAAAAATTATCAGCCTACTGCTCGATATACATTTATTGCAACCGGAGATCGCCAGTGAACCAAGTAATTAGCTATGACAGGGTTAATGAAATAAAACGCTGGCTGCTCTCGAAAAAAAAGTATCTGCCCGATATCCCCTTCGACCTTGATCTGATAGAAAACAATATCGTCGATTCACTGAGCTTTGTTGAATACGTTCTGCTCATCGAAGAAATCAGTGGGAAGGAAGTTATCGTCGATGACGCCGTGCTCGACAAAGTCCGCACACTCGATCGCGTGCAGCGCAATTACATGGACTAAATTGGCCCTATCCCTGGCCGACGTCAATCGTGGAAATCATTAGAGGTAGAAATATGGAACACCAATTGACAGACTATAGATATGGCGATTTGCTTGCACTAACCAAGCACTACCGTAACAAAGACGCCAACATCATTTTGACCGGTGCGACCGGCTTTCTGGGTAGCAATTTCCTATTTTGGAAGCTGCGGCAGGGCGGCAAGATCTACGTACTGGTTCGCGGCTTAAGCGTCGGCCACGCAAAACAGCGTATTGAAGAGGCGCTGACCATTTGCGCCTCGGGCTACAACCAGCCGGTTCCCAAGGCAGAGATCGAAAGCAAAATCGAATACATACTCGGCGATATGACCGAAACATTATGCGGAGTCAGCAAACACGATCTTGACAAGCTAACTGCTGCAGATATCGGCGGGTTCTGGCATTGCGCCGCCAGTCTGAAATTCGAAGACAGGCATCGGGACGAAATATATACCCATAATATCAACGGCACACAAAACGTCATGGCTTTGGCGCAGCGTACTCAATGCCGTCAATTTCTGCATATCTCGACCGCCTACACTTCCGGTCAGATTACCGGGGAGATTCCGGAAACGCTGCATGCGCTCGATATCGGCTACAACAACGTATACGAAAGCAGTAAGAGCGAGGCTGAGCACGAAGTAGTCAAATACTGCGATGCGCAAGGCATGGATTGGCGCATCCTGCGGCCGGCCATCATCATGGGACCACTGAGCTCGCGCCGTAGCGGCGGTACGCGCTTCGGCGTCTATGGTCTAACGCAAGAGATGTACCGCTTGCGCGACACCTTGAAGCAGTTACAAACCCCGCTGCGCCTGATCGGCGATCAAGCAGCGGTTGCCAATCTGGTGCCGGTCGACCAGTGTGTGTTCGACATGCTCTACCTTAGTAATGTTGGCTTCGGCGATCAGCGGATCTACCATCTGAGCAATGCCAGCGATCTGAGTATCAAACTGATACTGAAAAAAATCGATGCGGCACTTGGCATGACCAGTATCGATTTTATGTCCGCACGCGACACGCCGGCATCGGCAATCGAAGAGTTGTTCGATCTGCGCACCAAATTTTATGGCGGCTATTACCGTACCATCAAACATTTCACGCGCAGCCTGCCGGCCCACGTTGGTTTAAATTGGTCCGACTACGACAGTTTTCTTACAGCCTTCGTCAAGGAGCTCGACCAGGAGGCTAGCGGCGTGACATTCACTCGCACGCAGGTGCGAGCGTCCGATGGCATCGAGCTGTGCGTCTCGACATTCGGCAACGACGACAAACCACCTCTTGTTCTGGCCAATGCCTACGGCATGCCTGCCGATTTTATGTTGCCGCTGGCGCAACGCCTGGCGGACGAATACCGCGTGATCACTTGGGACAGCCGCTGGGTACCGGCCATCACCCACGATTTCGATCCCGAGAAATGCCATTCGTTGACGCATGCTTCCGACCTGATCGCGATCCTCGATCACTTTGGCATCGCCAGTGCGCCGGTGGCTGGCTGGAGTAGTGGCGCGCAAGTCAGTTTGCGGGCGATGGCCGCATTTCCACAGAGAATACAATGCGGCGTCTTGCTGAATGGCGGCGTGTCGATTCCGCTTTCGGAGGCCATCACCATCACCGATTTCGAGAAAAACATCCGAACGCTATTCCCAAAAATCGCCGCCAATTATCGCTACGCTCAAAAATACTGCGACCTGATTTACGGCGCCCATGCTACTGCCGGTGACGGCGAAGATCGCAAGATGATTTCCGCCATTCTGACCAGCACCGATCCTTTCCTGCTCTACATGACCAGCGTTCCGTTCCGAACGCCGGAAGCGCTATTCCGTTATGCGACCATGATGAACGGGCTGTTTAACGAGCGCGACGACGCCTGGACCTCCGACGTCGTGCATCCGGTGCTGGTACATGTTGGCGGTAATGACCAGGTAACGCATGCCGATGTGGGACGCTTCCTGGTCGAGCGACTTGAACATGGTCAGCTCTCCTTCGACGAAAATGGCGACCATTTCTCGCATTTCTACGATGATGATCTGGCTCAGATGATCAAAGATTTCGTGGCGCAGCACCAGATCGCGCCGCTGCCGCAACCGGTAACTGCCAATATCACGTAACGCACACGTTGAGTTTGACTCCGGTCCATCCCCATCGTCGGCGCGGGAGAGCTTGCCGCCAAATATCGGCGAGATATCGCGCCAAGACCACCATCAGCGCCAAAGGATACGTTTCGTCATGCCCGAAGATGCGCAACGATTGATCGCCGGTTTTATCGACAACGCCCGCCAGCACCCGGATCGCAACGCGCTCTGGGTCGACGAGCAGATGTATACATATGTAGGGTTGCTCAGTCATTCCGCAGCCATCGCCCGGACCTTACTCGGGGAAACGCCCGCCAACGGAGCACGCTGCGCACTGTTGGTCGAGCGCAGCGTCACCGCTTACGGCGCGGTGCTCGGCGCCTTGATGGCGGACATGACCTATGTGCCGCTCAACGCCCGCTTTCCAATGCAGCGTAATTTGCGCATGCTCGAACTGTCTTCCCCGTTTGCCATAGTCGTTGACCAACATTCTCTGGGCGCAGCCGGCGAACTACTACCCGCCTACTCTACTCGGCTACTAGTGCTGCTGCCGGAGAGCGACGCGCTGCCGGACTGGGCCTGCGACGCCAAGCAACATCGCTACATCCTGAAAACGCAGATGGCGCCAGCCGATACTCAATCTTTGCAGCTACCGGCGGCGGTCAACCCGTTAGCCTATATCCTTTTCACCTCGGGCAGCACCGGTTTGCCCAAGGGCGTCGCCGTCACCAATGCGAATGCAGCCACTTACGTCGCCAGCATCATCGCCCGCTACCAACCCGGTCCGCACGATCGCTTCACGCAATTTTTCGATTTCACTTTTGACCTGTCAGTGCATGACATATTTGTTTGCCTGAGCGCCGGCGCCTGCTTGTATTGCGTGCCGTCGCGCATGATGATGATGCCGCTGCGCTTCGTGCAAGAACACCAACTGACATTTTGGTTCTCGGTGCCGGCGCTGGCCGCCACCTTGAAACGCTATAAGGTCATGCGTCCCGGCATCTTGCCGAACCTGAAATGGAGCCTATTCTGCGGTGAGGCTTTGCCCACCAGCCTGGTTCAGGATTGGCAACAAGCCGCACCGCATTCTTTGATCGACAATCTATACGGACCGACCGAAGCGACTATCGCTTGCACCTTCTATCGATACCAGGCCGACGACGCCAGGAGCAATGCCCTGCCGGTGCTACCGATCGGCACACCCTTGCCGGGCCAGGAAACCATCGTCCTCGACGCACACGGTAAACCAGTTGCCGACGGACAGGTAGGTGAACTCTATCTCGCCGGTTCCCAGCTGGCGCAAGGCTATTGGCAAGACGACCCGTTAACGGATCAACGTTTCCTGACGATGAAATTTGTCGGCAAACAATCGGCGCGCTGGTACCGCAGCGGTGACCTGGCCCGCCTTGACGCGCATCTGGGCCTGCTGTACTGCGGTCGCATCGACAAGCAGGTCAAGATACGCGGATACCGGGTCGAACTGCAAGAAATCGAAGCCGTCATCCGTCGGCTTGGCGGCTCCGATTTGGTCGCCGTCGTGCCCTGGCCGATTGACGCCGATGGCGGCGTGCAGGGCTTACTGGCCTACGGCTCGGGCTTTACTGTTGTACCAACCGAGATACTCAAGGGGTGTACACAGCACTTGCCGGCGTATATGGTTCCACAGGATGTCATCGAGTTAAACAGCATGCCCTTGAATTCAAACGGGAAAATCGACTATTCCGCATTGCAGAGAATTGCAGGGGATAGCGCTACCGGGTCTGCGGCCTAAACCCGATAAGCGCCATCTCCAGCACTCGCGCAATATGCAGCGCTTCGACTTGTGCCCCGTCATGTATTTGATGCCGGCAACTGGTGCCGTCCGCGACCACCAGATCGCCGCTCTCGGCACGCCTCACGGCGGGCAGCAGCGATAGTTCGGCCATCGCCACAGAGGCTTCGTAGTGCTCAGCCTCATACCCAAAGCTGCCGGCCATGCCGCAGCACGACGACTCAATCGCGCTTACCTTCAAGTCTGGAATCCATCCCAGCACGGTTTGCATCGGCGAAAACGCATCGAACGCCTTTTGATGGCAATGTCCATGCACCCAGGCACGCGGTGCATCCAAGGGCTTTAACGGCAAATCGAGACGGCCCGCCTTCTTTTCACGAACCAGAAACTCCTCGAACAGAAAAGCCAGCTTGGCCAGCTGACGCGCTTCTTCGCCATAGCCGTATTGCAAAAACTCGTCGCGCAGCGAGAACAGGCACGAAGGCTCAAGACCGACAATCGGCACGCCGCGTTCAATGAAAGGCTTAAGGGTGTCGAGCAGGCGTCGTGCTTCCTGCTTGGCCCGGTCCACCAAGCCGGCGGCTAGAAAGGTCCGACCGCAACAGAGCGGGCGTTCGTGCCCCCGGGTATTGAAGTGCACCGTATAACCAGCGGCTTCGAGTACTCTATGCGCCGCGCGTGCGTTGTCCGGCTCGATATAATTGTTGAAGGTGTCGACAAACAGCAGCACTTCCTTGAGTGCCGTCCCGGATGCAGCAGGCGGCGCTGTTGTGCCCGACAAAAACGACGTATTGAAGCGCGGCAGCGAGCGTCGAGGCGCAAGACCCAATTTGCGTTTCCCCCAATTCGATAACAGTGGGATACGCTCGGCCAGCGCGATCAAGCCCGCCACGCGGCTCGCATACGCCGCATAGTGCGGCATAAAAGCCACCAGCTTATCGCGCACACTGACGCCATGGCGCTGCGCCCAGGCCGCACGCGCTTCGATCTTGAGCTTGGCCATATCCACGCCGGTCGGGCAGTCTCGCTTGCAACCCTTGCATGAGACACATAGATCCAGGGTCTCTTTCACGTCGAGACTGGCCAGGCCATTTTCACCGAGCTGCCCAGAGATAGCCAGACGCAGGGTATTCGCCCGGCCGCGCGTCACGTGCTGCTCATCCTTGGTGACTCGATAACTCGGGCACATCGTACCGGCGTCAAACTTGCGGCAGTGTCCATTGTTATTACACATCTCGACCGCTTTCGCGAGGCCGCCGCTTAAATCGTTGCCGGTGCCGGGCGGTGTTTCGACTCCACTTAAAGGGTCGCGCTCGACATTCCACGCCGACCAATCCAGCTTGGGCACGATGACCTGCTCGCTATAGCCAGGCGCAAATCGGAAGTTGCGCGCATCGTCCATCTTGGGCGGACGCACCATTTTGTCGGGATTAAAACGGTTGTCCGGATCGAATAATTGCTTGATCTCGTTGAAGGCATGGTTGATGCGCGGGCCATATTGCCATGCCACCCATTCGCCGCGGCACAAACCGTCGCCATGTTCACCGGAAAAAGCACCTTTATATTCGCGCACCAATTCGGATGCCTGTTCCGCGATGGCCCGCATCTGCTTGGCGCCACCACGCCGCATATCGAGGATGGGCCGCACATGCAGCGTGCCGACGCTGGCATGGGCATACCACGTGCCTTCGGTGCCATGTTGATGAAACACCTCAGTCAAGCGACGCGTGTATTCTGCAAGATGTTCGAGCGGCACAGCGCAATCTTCGATAAAGGACACCGGCTTGCCGTCGCCCTTCATGCTCATCATGATGTTCAAGCCGGCTTTGCGCACGTCCCATAAGGACTTCTGCTCGCCTGCGTCGGGCATTTGCACCACCGAATCCGGCAGCCCCAGGTCCGCCATCAGTTCAACTAAACGTGTCAATTGCGTCAACTGCGCGGCACGATCCTCTCCGGCGAATTCAACCAGTAGAATCGCCTCGGGCTGTCCGATTAACGCTTTCTCGATCACCGGCCGAAACGCCGGATTGGTGATCGCCAGATCGATCATCGTGCGGTCCACCAACTCCACCGCACTAGGCTGCAATTTGACGATATGCTGCGTTAGCGCCATCGCCTGATAAAAGGTTGGGAAGTTGACTACCCCGAGCATTTTGTGGGCCGGCAAGGGCGCAAGCTTTAAGGTCAACTGCCGGCTAAAGGCCAGCGTGCCTTCCGATCCCACTAAGATATGCGCGAGATTCGCGATGCCGTCATCGGTGTAAGCGCGCGGATTCTGACAGTCAAAAATATCGATGTTGTAACCACCCACTCGCCGCAAGACCTTGGGCATGCGCTCGGCAATTTCACCGCGCTCGCGGCTGGCGATGTGCTGCAAATTGTCCACGATGGTTTTCAGGCGAGCGTCGGCCACTGGTTCTCGCAATGAGCCAAAGCGCATTTCGTGGCCATCGGCCAGCACCGCGTCGATGGCCTCGACGTTGTGCACCATATTGCCGTATTCGATTGAGCGCGACCCGCAGGAATTGTTGCCGGCCATCCCCCCAATGGTGCATTGCGCGCCGGTCGAAACATCGACCGGAAACCACAAGCCATGAGGTTTCAGCCATGCATTGAGATGGTCGAGTACAACGCCGGGCTCGACCGTGACGGTGCGCGCCTGCGCATCGAAATCAACAATATTGTTCAGCCATTTGCTGGTATCGATCACCAGCGCGCAAGCAACCGTCTGACCGCACTGGCTGGTTCCGGCGCCGCGCGCCAAGACGGGCACGTTCTCGCTGCGCGCAATATCGAGCGCCATGCGCAGATCGGTCTTATCGCGCGGCACCACCACGCCGATCGGCATAATTTGGTAGATCGACGCATCTGTCGCATAGCGTCCCCGGCTTGCGGCATCGAAAAATACGTCGCCGCGCAAGGCATCGCGCAAATACCGGGCCAGCGGCGTCACGCTTCGCGGCGCCATGGGGACGAGGTGGATCGGTTTAGCCAGCAAGCGCGAAGTCGTTTGGGTCATATCCATGGGTCAATGATGTGCGGTATCAAACACCGAGGTGGGGAGCGGGATGCGCGCCGGCCGTCGAACTTAGTTCGAATTTACTTTCCGGCTGCATGCGGAACGCCAGTACCACACCAATGGCCATCAATATCATGCTGCCGACAAACGGCAACTCCCAGCTACCGAAACGATCGATCAAGAAACCTGACAGCACCGGCGAAATAATCGCAGCCAACGCCGAACCTGTATTCATCATGCCGCTCGCCGTGCCTGAATGTTCCGGTGCGATATCCATCGGTATCGCCCACATTGGACCGATAGTCATTTCGGAAAAGAAGAAGCCGGCGGCAAGACAAGCCATCGATAGATATAGGTCGTGTGTAAACATCAAAGGCAGCAACACACCCAGGGTGCATAACATGCAGATCGATACCATCCAGCTACGGGCTTTTTTCAAGCTACCGGTGCGTACCAGCAGCGCGTCGGTCACGATCCCACCCAGCGTGTCACCCAATACACCGGCAAAGAACACCACGGAAGCAAACATTGCCGACTTGGCCAGATTAAGCTGATAGCTGTGCAAGAAATATTGAGGAATCCAGCTTAGAAATAACCAGAGCGTCCAACCGTAACAAAAATAGACGATTGTCACTGGCGCCATGCGCTTGAACAGCGGTATCCAAGGTACTTTGGCGGCCTTGGGTTTGGGCTGCGGCAGGCGTTTCAACTCGGCAGCGGTAATGCGCGGATGATCGCTGGGTAATTCGGTGAAAGTCAGCCACCACAGCGTTACCCAAATCAAGCTGATCACACCGCAAATATAGAACGACTGACGCCATCCATAATGCGCCATGACTAACACGATGGCGCTCGGCGCAACGGCATTACCGATGCGTGATGCCGCATGCGTGATGCCTTGTGCAAAACCTCGCTTCTCCTTGGCGACCCAACGGGACAGTGCAGCAGTCGCTGCGGGAAAGGTCGCCCCTTCACCCAGGCCAAGCAACAAGCGGGCAGCCAACAGGGAATACAGGCCGCCGGCAAAACCGGTCAGGATGGTCGCCGCCGCCCACAGCACACCGCAGAAAATCAATGTGCGCTTCGAGCCGAAGCGATCGCTGACCCAACCGCCGATCACTTGGAATACCAGGTATGGATAGGCAAATGCCGAGAACACCAGCCCAATCTGAGTATGGGAAAGATTAAATTCTTTACCAAAACCGGCCGCCGCAGTGCTGACATTGACCCGGTCCAGGTAAGTGATGAAATACATGATGCATAGCAATACAAGAACGATACTGGTCGCACGAAACCGCTTCATCGCCTATCTCCATTATGCTTATTCGACGGCACGCCGGAAATGGCACGCTTGGTCGCGCAACACCAGTCAGAGCTGGTGATTTTTTGCGTTACGCCGGCTATTGTCTGCGCATAGCCTTACGAAAACCTTGAAGATCCATCGATACTTTATAGAGCGCAGTCCCCCGAGACCTGCACTCTTAGGCATGTTGGGCTGCAGGCTTGCGCCCGCGCCCGTCTTGTCAGCATGCCGCCGCCACCTGCAAACTACCTCATAACCGGCATCAAGCCGCAGCTTTTAACGCCTTGGACTGAGCTTGTGACTTCAAATACTCCATCGCCGCGGGCAAGCCGCTGCCGGCCAGCGGCACGCCGGCCAGTTGCAGACCCATCTCGCAGCCGGCAAGCGTTGCCAGCAGTGTAAGATCGTTGCAATCGCCTAAATGACCGATGCGGAACATGCGGCCTTTCATCTTGCCGAGTCCGGTCCCTAAGGACATATCGAAACGTTCGTAAATCACTTTGCGAACCGCATCGGCGTCGATACCTTCCGGGGTCATGACGCCCGTCAAAACCGGGCTATACACGGAGGGATCGGCGCACTGGATTTCCAGACCCCATGCGGTAACGGCGCGTCGGCACGCTTCGGCCAGGCGCTCATGGCGCGCGAAGACGTTGTCGAGGCCCTCGTCGAGTATCATTTCAAGCGCTTCCGACAAGCCATACAGCAAATTGGTGTTAGGTGTATAAGGCCAGTAGCCGGTGGCATTCATTTCGATAATGTCGTCCCAAGCCCAAAAGCTGCGGGGCAGCTTGGCGTGCGCGCTGGCTGCAAGGGCTTTTTGCGAGACCGCGTTAAAGCTGATGCCCGGCGGCAGCATAAGGCCTTTTTGCGAGCCCGAGACCGTCACATCAACACCCCAGTCGTCATGGCGATAGTCGGCGCAGGCCAGCCCGGAAATCGTATCGACCAACAACAGTGCCGGATGCCCGGCCGCGTCGATCGCGCGGCGCACGGCGGCGATATCCGAGGTTACGCCAGTCGAAGTC
>Ga0302178_10000818_pt1 | contig 27278 bp, 30 predicted proteins | sample I_Palsa_E1_3_FD_198790 | JGI IMG/M metagenome (GOLD analysis project Ga0302178, IMG submission 198790) | Peat permafrost microbial communities from Stordalen Mire near Abisko, Sweden - I_Palsa_E1_3 | ecosystem: Environmental > Terrestrial > Soil > Palsa > Peat permafrost | place: Sweden... | reverse complement strand
CGGACGGCACGCCAGCCCGGCGGCAGGAGGAGGAGCAGACGTGACCGGAGTGCAGGATGGTGCCGCCAGTCAGCAGCCCATGGTCGCCGTCCGCTCGCTGGTCCGGACATACGGCAGCGGGCGTTCAGCCGTCCGCGCGCTGCGCGGCACCTCGTTCGATGTCGCGCCGGGCGAACTCGCCGCGCTGGAGGGCCGCTCCGGGTCGGGGAAGACCACGCTGCTGAACATCGTCGGCGGCCTGGACCGGCCGGACTCGGGCACGGTCGAGATCGCCGGCACCGAGGTGACCAGGCTGAGCCGGGACGAGCTGGCCCGGCTGCGCCGGGAGACGCTGGCATTCGTCTTCCAGTCCTACGCGCTGATCCCGATCCTGACTGCCGCGGAGAACGTGGCCGTTCCGATGCGCCTGACCGGGACGGATCCCGCGGTGCGGGACGAGCGGGCGATGCTGCTGCTGCGCATGGTCGGCCTGGGCGAGCACGCGCACCAGCGGGCCTACGAGCTGTCCGGCGGGCAGCAGCAGCGGGTGGCCATCGCCCGGGCACTGGCGAACAGGCCCAGGCTGCTGATCGCGGACGAGCCCACCGGGCAGCTCGACTCGCGGAACGCCACGCAGATCATGCGGCTACTGCGGGCACTGTCGGACAGCGAAGGCGTCACGGTGCTCGTCGCCACGCATGATCTGGCAGTGCTGGCGATTGCCGACAGGCAACTGCGTATATCTGATGGCCTGGTCACTGAACCGGCCGCGACGGCAAGCGGAGGCTGATCGCCCGGCCGGCCGGCCGGGTCACGTCTGCGCCGTGCACCGCGCCGCCGCGGCCAGGCTGTCAGACTACGAACCATGCAGACGCTCGTAGCCGACCACCCGCTGGTCTCGCACAAACTTACTGCCCTGCGCGACGTGCGCACCGACTCACCGACGTTCCGCCGGCTGAGCGACGAGCTGGTGACCCTGCTCGCCTACGAGGCCACCAGGCATATCCGGATAGAACGGGTCCAGGTGCAGACTCCCATCGGCCGGGCGGACGGCGCCAGGCTGGCCGGTCCGCCGCCGCTCGTGGTGCCGGTGCTCCGGGCGGGCATCGGGATGCTGGACGGGATGACCAGGCTGCTGCCCAGCGCCGAGGTCGGCTTCGTCGGGCTGGCCCGTGACGACGAGACCCTCGTCGCATCGACCTACGCGGCCAGGCTGCCCGCCGACCTGACCGGCCGCGAGGCGTTCGTGCTCGATCCGATGCTGGCGACCGGCGGGACGCTGGAGACGGTGATCGGCATGCTCGTTTCCCGCGGTGCGGCGGCCGTGACTGCCATCTGCCTGCTGGCCGCGCCCGAGGGTGCCGCCCGGCTCGCCGGGGCGTTCCCCGCGGACCTGCCGGTGCCCGTGCGGGTGGTGACCGCGGGCATGGATGACGGGCTGAATGACCGCGGCTACATCGTGCCAGGGCTTGGCGACGCCGGGGACAGGCTGTTCGGCGAGATCTAGGACCGCCGGGCTGCGGGCACTTGAGCGGTCCAGCAGGCAAATGCGTGGCCAAGCCGCAGGAGGACGCGACCAGTGCCGCTGGACGGCGTGACCAGGGCAGCTGGACCGCGTGACCAGGGCCTGCTAAATCGCCCCCTGCGCCCCACCAGCCCCACCTTCGACGGCACGACGGACAGTGGTTACGATCTGGCCGACGCCGGCCGGACAAATCGTAACCGCTGTCCCGATGGGCATACCGCCCGGCTGGCCGGGCGGTACCGCTAACCCGCGCTCCCGGAGAAAGGTCCAGGCTGCTAGCCGCCATGCGCGGCGGCATGCACCGAAGACGTCGAGCCCTGGCGGCTGATGCCGAATGCGCCATAGATGAGCACGACGGCCAGAACGAGGTCGGCGTAGAAGCCCCAGCCGAAGTTGCCGATGTGGAAGAGGATCTTGATCACCAGCAGCGCGAGCACGGCGAGCGCGCCGTACAGCTCGGCCGTGGTCCAGGAAACGGCGATCGTGGGGAGCTGGACGGAGGAGAACCGCCTGATGGCGAACTCGGCGAGCACCGCGATCAGCACGATCAGCGCCAGGACGCCGAAGAAGGCGCCGGGGCCCTGGAGCACGTTGCTGTTGAAGCTCTCCCCGCCGAACGTCTGGTTCCCGACGGTGACGGAAGGGACGCCGACGTGGTACCACGGGAAGGCGAACATCCCGATGAGCAGCACGATCCCGGCGCCGGCGGTGATTCTCTCTGGCCGGGTAAATTGCTGTAGCGAGTTCATGGCTAGCCTCTCTGTCTTGCGGGGTGAGATGGCCCGATCGTCAGGCCAGGGCGTTGCAGAGGCGTTTCAACGGCGTTACACCGCCAGCTGCCGTAGCCGCGCAGGACGGAGCGGGCGCCGGGGCCGTCATCCGGGCGAGCGGGACGGAGCCGACGACCAAGGCTCTTATCTTGAGGTGACCGCAGGCGGTCCTGGCCCGGCTAGCCGCCGGCTGGGTCGTCCGCGACGGCCAGGATCACATCCGATGCCTTGACCACCGCGATCACCTCTTGACCCTCGAACAGCGCGAGTTCGTCGGCTGCCTCGACCGTGATCGAGGCCACCAGGCGGGTACCGCCCGCGTCCATTTCCACGTTCGCGGTCGCCTCACCGCGAGTAACGCCAACGACCCGCGCGTTGATCCGATTGCGTGCGCTTAGCTTCATGCTGGTCCCATTCCCCGTTCTGTATTGTCAGGATGTCGCGTGCGCCTGCTGGCAGACCGCAGTCACATTGTGCCGGAGTACCCAGCAGGCAGGGCTGCCAAGCGAGCCGTGCCGCAGCGAGCCGCGCCACCCGGCGCCGATGCTCCGCCTTTCGCCTTGCGAGGGTGACCGTGGCAAGCTCAACAGCATGACCAGCTCACCACAGGACCCGGCCTGCGCGGTCGCGCACGGGCATGCTCCCTCCCCCGGGAACGGGCGGACGCTTGTCGCGGTGTTCTTCTCGCCGGTAGCCGGCTACCTGCTGCACTTTGGCCGCGACACGGGATTCCGCGCGGTGCTGATCGAGCCTGACCGCGAGCGCGCGGACGCCGCGCGGGCCTCCGGTCTTACGGTGCAGGCCGGGGTGCCCGCTTCCCTTGATGACACCGCCGATGTGGTCGTCACCGATCACCACCGGCCGGAACTCGGCGCTGTGCTCCGCGACGCGCTGGCCAGCCCAGCGCGCTGGGTCGGCGTGATGGGCAAGGCCAATCACCCGGCACCGCACATCCCCGCGCTCACCAGCCTCGGCGTGCCGGCCGGCGAGATCGCTCGTGTGCACCGGCCGATCGGCCTCAACATCGGCTCGCGCACGCCGGCCGAGATCGCCATCTCGACCCTGGCCGGCCTGATCGCCGACCACAACGGCCGGCCCGGCGGGTTCAGCTATCCGGCCATCGTTTCCTAGCCCGCGGCATTTCCGTCGCCCCGCTCAGGCCAGCGGATGAGGGAATGCCAGGCGGCGGCCAGTGCGGGCTCGGACTCGATCAGGGCGGACAGCCGCACGGAGTCGATCACCACCACGCGCGCACGCGTCTCCAGCCGGACGGTCACCCCCGCGGGCGGCTGCGGGCCGCCGGATGCGTCGACGTCGCCCACGAAGTCGCCGCTGCCGAGGCTGCGCAGCTGCGCTCCGTCCCGCTCGACCGCAGCGCGGCCATCGATGATCACGAAACACTGCCGCCCCGGCCGTTCCTCATCGGCAAGCCTGCTCCCGGCAGGCAGCACTGCCTCATCGCCTGCCAGCTCAAGAAGGCCGGGCAGGCGCGGGTCGGGTGGACGCTCGGGCGGCGCGCTCATTCCTCTGTTGTGCCTGATGCCCGTTACAAGATAGTGACAAGATGACCTTCGCGGAGGTGACGAGCCATGGCGGCCGAGAGTCCGGCGCCACCCGCTGGTTACTCGGGGACGCCGCTGCCCAGGAAGCTCGGCATCAAGCCCGGGCAGATGATCGCGCTGATCGGCGCCCCGCAAGGCTTCGCCGACAGCCTGGAGCCGCTGCCCGAACGGGTAACTGTGCACAGCGGCCTCGATGGTGACGTGCCGTTTGATGTCATCGTCTGCTTCGTGGTCGAGCGCACGGACCTGGCGGCGTGGCTTGACCGGCTGCGCGCCCGGATGGCCCCCGCCTGCGGATTGTGGATCGCCTGGCCGAAGCGGGCGTCGAAGGTCCCCACCGACATGTCCGACCATGTCATCCGCGAGATCGCCCTGCCCACCGGCCTGGTCGACAACAAGGTCTGCGCCATCGACCAGGTCTGGTCCGGCCTGCGGCTGGTCATCCGCCGCGATCTCCGCTAGCGGGGATCGCCATCCTGCGCGACTGCCGCCCGCTCGCCCATGCGCACTTGGACATCCTGAACACCAGGAGCCTTACTGCGGGCCGATCAAGCCGCGGCAGTGGAAATCAGCGACCGCGCTGGCCGGCCGGGCCAGGGCTCAGCGCTGCTAGTAGTCGAGGATCCGCTCCCCGTTGAAGATGCCGAGTTCCTCCTGGTAGAGCTCAAGCCCGATGCCGTTCGGGTCGCGGAAGTACATGCTGTCCAGGACCCCGCGGTCCGGGCCGAGGTAGTCGACCCCGGCCTGATCCAGCTTCTTCTTCGCCGCCTCGAATTGCTCAGCCGAGATGGATATCGCGAGGTGCTGCACCGCGCCGATGGTCTCGCTGAACGCCGGATGTTCGTGGCCGGGAAAGTCGAAGAACCCGAGCAGGTTGTGGTTCCCGATATCGAAGAAGAAGTGGTTGGAACCCGCGTAGTCACGGTTCTCCACCAGCTCCACCAGGGGGAACCCGAGGAAGTCCTGGTAGAAGCGGATCGTCTCCTCGGTGTCACGGCAGATCAGCGCGAGATGATGCACGCCGCGCACGGTGCTGTGCGGCCTCTCGCTCTCCGGGCGCAGGTACTGCTGGCGCAGCCGTTCGCGGCGCGCCCTGATGTCTTCGAGTTCCTTGCCTTCTGGCTGTGGCACAGCGTCCTCCCTGACGTGGTCCGGCAGCACGATTGTCCCCCGGCACAGCAGGGTTCGGCCACTGCCGGCACGATCACCCGTTAGCCGGTTCGCCGGCAAGCCCGCCCGTTAGCTGGTTAGCTGGTTCGCCGGTTCGCCGGCAAGCCGCCCGTCAGCCGGTCACGCTGGCCGGTGAGCCTCCGCTTAGCCTCCGCCAGCCGGGAGACGCGCCTGGTCCAGGCTCAGGCCGCGGTGCCGGAACGCCCACCCTCGCAGCCCGCGGCCCATCTGGGCCAGTGCCGACGGGGGGACGGCAATCACCGGGCAGGTCGCGTGCGCCAGGCAGTATCGGCTGACCCGGCACGCTCCCATCCGCCGGAGCGCGCCCCGGCGGCCCGCTCCGACGACGAGCAGGTCATCGTCGGAGTCCGCGACGCGAACCAGGACGCTGCCCGCGTCACCGCGGAACACGAGGGGCTCGACGGGCGCGTCGGCCGGGAGTCCCCCGAATGCCAGCTCCAGTGAGTTCCACAGCCGCTGCCACGCGGCGTCCTTCCAGAGCTGGCGCAGGTAAGGGGACGGGCCGGCGCGGTCGGCCAGCTCACCGCCCGGAGGCGTCCAGGCAAGGACAGCGATCAGCGCGGAGTCATGCACGCGGGCCACGCCCGCCGCATACCGGAGCGCCTGCAGACTGCCCGGCGACCCGCTGACGCCTGCGAACACCCGATGTACGCGGGACACGGCAAGCCTCCTTCCGAACGGGATGCTTCCCTCTCCAGAAATGTACCTGGGTTCCGATGGTGGCGCGGGGCTACCTATGCCCGCCACTTAGCGATGTATGCGGTGTTTGGCCGCACGCGGCGGTAGGCCGGCGTCCGCAGGCGTCCCCGCCTTGATGTCCCGGATTATTCGCGATTGACGCTCACCAGCCGACTGCGTACGTGCCGCTCACCTGAGGTTTCACCGCGAAACTGGTACTCCGCAGGACGGTTGTCGGGATGATGACTGACCACGATCGGACCGTAACGATCGAGATCAACGTGGCCCGCAGGCACGGCCTGCGCGTTAGAGAGGGTGGACCGTGAAGAAGATATGCATGGTGCTCGCCGGCCTCGCGCTGGCGCTCAGCGGCCTGCTGGCGAGTGTCAGCGCATCCGCCACGACGTTATCCGGTCCCGGGCAGCACCCGGCTATACACATCGTCGCGCCGCATGGGCGCCCGATGATGAGCCCGCAAGGCGCATCGATCGTCTACAGCAGCAACAGCTCCGGTTATGCGGCCACGCCCAAGAGCGGGCACGCCAGCGCATTCCAGTACGTGAACGCGAGCTACACGGTGCCCTCGCTCAGCTGCCCGGCCGGCGGCAACAACGGCGACCTCCAGCTGACGGCGCTAACACCGGGAGTCTCGCAGTTCGGCTATGAGGACGGAATCAACGCCGTCTGCGAGCCGGGCGGCAGCCCGCTTTACCAGGCGTGGTACGACACCCCGGCGGGCGGCGGGGCCTTCGATGTGGACGCCGGCGACGCGGTTGCCTCCAGCGTGGACTACGACGCCACGACGGGCGTCTACACGCTGAAGCTGACCGACGCCACCACCGGGCAGGCATTCGATATCACCCAGAAGTCCCCGATTCCGAACACGGTGGCCGAGGTGGTCACGGTGGGCGAGGGTGGCAGCAACGACGGGATGGCCGCCTTCGGCGCGGTCCACTTCGACACCATCAAGGTGACCGACAGCGCCGGCCAATCTGGCGGGCTGGCCAGCAGCAACTGGACTACGGACAAGGTCGTCGCGCTGGGTCCCGTTTCTGGCCAGATAGAGGCCCAGCCGGGACCGCTGTACGCGACATCGTCTTCTGCTCAGTCGGCGTTTGAGACCACCTGGCTCAGGGGCAGCTAGAGCTCTCCATGAGGCACCCGCATCCCAGGAGAACAAGAAATGCCAGGTCAGCGACCGTGCTGACCTGGCATTTCTGGCTCATCGAGTAAACCTGCGGTCGGCCGGCCGCTGGCCTCCTCGCCAACTATTTGACAGTCACTCTCAAATATCTATAACATTCAATTCCAAGGAACTTTTGAAAGAGGGTGACTGCCATGATCAGCTCCGGCAACCGCCGGTGGTGGGCGCTTGGCGCCCTCGCTCTGAGCGTTCTTGTCGTCGGGCTCGACCTGACGGTCCTCAACCTGGCGCTGCCCACGCTCGCCGCCGACCTGCACGCCTCGACCGGCGACCTGCAGTGGTTCGTCGACGCCTACAGCCTGGTCCTGGCGGCGGCGCTGCTCCCGGCCGGGCTGCTCGGCGACCGGTTCGGCCGCAAGAAACTACTGACCGGCGCCCTCGTCGTGTTCGGCGCGGCGTCGCTGGCCTGCGCCTACTCGCGCTCGGCTGGCGAGCTCATCGCCGCCAGGACAGTACTCGGCCTGGCGGCGGCGGTCATCCTGCCGCTGTCGCTGGCCGTCATACCAGTGCTGTTCACTGCCGCGGAAAGGCCGCGGGCCATCGCCGCGGTGGGCGGCGCCACCTTCATCGGCTTCCCGATCGGGCCGATCCTGGGCGGCTGGCTGCTCGACCACTTCTGGTGGGGCTCGGTGTTCCTGATCAACGTCCCGGTGGTCGTCATCGCGCTGATCGCCGTCACGATGCTGATGCCGGAGTCGCGCAGCGAGCGGCGCCCGCGACTGGACGTGCCCGGAGTGCTGCTGTCCAGCGGCGGCCTCGCGGTGCTGACCTACGGTGTCATCAAGGCGGGGGAGAACGGATGGAGCGACGCGACTGCCGTTGCCACCATGGCAGCCGGGGCCGCGGCGCTTGCCTCGTTCGTTTTCTGGGAGCGCCGCGTCACCAGCCGGGTCGACGGCCACCCGCTTATCGACCTGACATTGTTCCGGTCGGCCAGTTTCACCTGGGGCACGGCATTGTCGACGATGGTCTCGTTCGCGCTGTTCGGGATTCTGTTCGGGGTGCCGCAGTACTTCCGTGACGTCCGCGGGCTCGACTCTCTCAGCAGCGGGCTGCGGCTGCTGCCGCTGATCGGCGGCCTCGCCGTGGGCCTCGCCATCGGGCAGCGGCTGCAGATCCCCGCCAAGGCCCCGGACGGCGGTCCGGCCGGAAAGCCGCTGGTCAATGCCAAGGTGCTGGTCGCGGTCGGGTTCACGGTGATGGCCGCGGCACTGGCGGTCGGCGCGGGCACGACCATCAGCAGCGGCACCGGCTTCGGCGCAGCCTGGTTCGCCGTCACCGGCCTCGGCCTGGGAATCGCGATGCCCACCGCGCTGAACGCGGCCCTCGGCGCGCTCACGCCCGAGCGCAGCGGCTCGGGTTCCGCGCTGATCACCGCGCTGCGCCAGGTCGGAGCAACGATCGGGGTGGCTGTCCTGGGTACCGTGCTCGATTCCGTCTACCGGAGCGGGCTCAAGGTGACCGGGCTTCCCGCCGCGGCAGCGGCAGCGGCCCGCAGCAGCGTGGCCGGCGGCGTCGCGGTGGCGCACGCAGCTCGGTCAGCGCCTCTGCTGCACGCCGTCGGCGTCTCTTACGTGCATGGCATGGACATCATGCTGTGGGTGTGCGGTGGCATCGCGCTAGCGTCCGCCTTGCTGGGGCTGGCCTTCCTGCCGCGCTGGGCGGCGGCACCAGCCGCGGTTGCGGCGCAGACGGGCGCCGATGGCCGGCCGGCCGGCCAGGCGCAGGCCGATGACGGGGCGGCAGCCGAGTTCCGCGCGCAGGCGAGGGCAGAATGACGGGCATGACCGGGGTGCCCGCGGCGGGCAGTCCGCCGGGGCTCCGCGAGCGGAAGAAGGCCAAGACCCGCGCCGCCATCAGGCAGCACGCGATGCGCCTCTTCCGCGAGCGGGGTTATTCGGCAACGACGGTCGAGCAGATCGCGGCGGCGGCCGAGGTTTCCCCGGCGACGTTCTTCCGCTACTTCCCCACCAAGGAGGATGTCGTCCTGCAGGACGACATGGATCTCATCACGCTCGAGGCGCTCGAGGCGCAGCCCGCCGATCTCGGCCCGATCGCCGCGATGCGCTCGGCTACCACCGCGCTGGTGGCCCAGCTGAGCGCCGCGGACCTGGCCCGGCTGCGGGACACCGTCGAGCTGACCATGTCGGTACCCGAGATCCGGGAACGAGCCGTGGACGAGCTCACCCGCACCATCGACGTGGTGGCGGCCGCCCTGGCGAAGCGCGCCGGACGCGACCCGGATGACTTCGCCGCTCGTAATGTCGCCGGCGCCATGATCGGCGTGATCATGGCGGTCACCCTGGTGGCCCCCCACGACGACCCTGCCAGCATGTTCGACAAGATCGACGCGGCCCTGGCCCACCTTGAGGCCGGGCTGCCGCTCTAGTACGGCTGCAGGCGGAAGTACCTCGGCGCGGTGATCGGCAAGATTTCCAGCTCGGCAAGGGCGGCTGCCTGCTAGGTGCCAGATCCGGTCAGCGACCGTCGCCTACGGATAGCGCACTAACTACGTGACGCGAATGTATTGCGTAGTACGCAAGTTAGTGCTTCAATGACGACATGGCACTCGCACCCACGACTCCGGGACGCTCACCGCTGCGGCGCCGGGACCTGCAGAAGGAGCAGACGCGCTTGGACCTGGCGCTTGCCGCCTTCGAGCTGGCCAAGGCCGACGGGCTCGCCAGCGTGCGGGTCCCCCAGATCGCCGAGGCGGTCGGGGTATCGCCCCGGACGTTCAACAACTACTTCCCGAGCAAGGAAGCGGCGATCGTCTTCCCGACGTCGCTGCGGGCCGCCCGGATGGCGAACGACCTGGCCGACCGCCCGGCCAGCGAACCACTGGCCAGCGCGCTCATCGAGTCGGTGGCCTGCCTCTACGGTCCCGAGGGACAGGACGGCCTGCCCGACGGCTGGCTCGACGGGTTCCGCGCCCTGGTGGCCGCAGAGCCCGCGTTGCACGGCGAGTACCTCAAGGCCATGGCAGCTGGCGAGCGGGACCTGGCCGACGCGATCGCCTCCCGCATCGGTGCCGCGGCGGACGACCTCGAGCCGTTCGTACTCGCCGCAGTGGTCGTCGCTGCCGAGCGAGCCGCCGTCTTGCACTGGTTCCGCCAGACCACGAGACGCTCGCCGCTCGCCGACGTCGTCCGGGCCGCCATCGACATGGCCGTCCGGGGCCTGACCGCCACCTCCTGCTGACCACCACCAACCTCCTGACCAGCGCCAGCCTCCTGACCAGCGCCAGCCTCCTGACCAGCGCCAGCCTCCTGACCAGCGCCAGCCCATCAACATGAGAAAAGGAGCTATCCCATGCTGTTCCTCTTCCGGGGTCACAACGGCCCAGTCGTCCGCGCCATCGCCGGGGCGGTCCTCCTCGCCATCGGCGTCGCCCTGCCCGGCGGCGCGCTGTGCGCCGGAATCGGCGCCGTCCTGCTCGTCTGGGGCGGGATTGGCGTGCTGAGCAGCCAGCGGGTTCGTCGCCAGGGCCACATCGGCAGCGGCGGGCGGATGCCGTGAGCGCCATCGTCGCCGACCGGCTTACCAAGCGCTTCGGGGACTTCGCGGCGGTCGACGGCGTGAGCTTCGAGGTGCCCGGCGGCCAGCTGGCCGCCGTGCTCGGACCTAACGGAGCCGGCAAGACCACCACCTTGGAGATGCTCGAAGGATTCCTCGCCCCCACCAGCGGCACCGTCCGGGTGCTCGGGACCGATCCCCACCGCGGCGACCGCAGGTGGCGGGCCCGGATCGGCCTGGTGCTCCAGTCGACCAGCCTCGACGCCGAGCTCACCGTCCGGGACACGCTCAACGTGTTCGCTGGGCTCTACCCGATACCCCGCCCGGTCGGCGAGGTCCTCGAACTTGTCGACCTCGCCGACGACGCCGAGACCCGGGTCGGCGCCCTCTCGGGCGGGCAGCGCCGCCGGGTCGACGTCGCCATCGGCATCATCGGGCGGCCCGACGTGCTGTTCCTCGACGAGCCAACCACCGGGCTCGACCCCGAAGCCCGCCGGCGAGCGTGGACCGCGGTCGAAAACCTCACCACGACGGGCACCACCGTCGTGCTCACCACCCACTACATCGACGAGGCCGACCACCTCGCCAACCGGCTGATCCTGCTCGCGGCCGGGCGGATAGTGGCCGACACCACCCCCGAAGGGCTGCGCGCCCAGGGCGGCCCGGCCACGATCCGCTGCCGGCTCGGCGACGCGGCCCTCGCCGACCTGCCGGCCACCCTCGCCGACCTGCCGGCCACCCTGGCCGGGCACCTCGACCGCGACAACCACGCGCTCGTCGTCCGCGCCGAGGACATCACCGCACCGTTGCGGGACCTGCTCGGCTGGGCCGATCGCCACCACCTGCACCTCGCCGGGCTCGAGGTCGGCCCGCCCAGCCTCGAAGACGCCTACCTGGCCGCCATCGGCGAGCCCCGCAGCACCGAAGGAGCCCTCTCATGACCGATACCGCCCGGGCCGCCGCTGCCCGGATGCCGAGCGTCGGGCGTCTCCTCGCCGCCCAGGTCAGCTACCAGGCGCGCCTGCTGGCCAGTGGCCGGGCGATCACCATCGGCGTCGGGCTGCCCGTCATCCTGCTCATCGCCTCCCACGGCCAGCACAGCAACACCAGTGCTACCGGCATCGCCGGCTACGCCGCTTTCGGTCTCACCCTCACCGCCTGGAACACCTACGGCGTCCGCCTCGTCGCAGCACGCGAAGCCGGCGTCCTCAAACGGTGGCGGGCCACCCCCCTCCCGCACTGGTGCTATTTCCTTGGCCGCATCCTGGCCACCGTCGTCGTCGCCGTGCTGGCCGGAGCCGCCACCGTCGCCGCCGGGGTGCTTCTCTACGGCACCCACCTGACCGTGAGCGGCGCCCTCGGCGCGCTCGCGGCCTTCATCCTCGGCGCGTTCGCCTGGGCGGCCACCGCCACCGCCCTCACCGCCCTGATCCCCACCGTCGAGGCTGCCGCGCCCACCCTGATGCTCACCTACTTCCCGGTCATCATCATCTCCGGCATCTTCGGCGCCATCAACGAGCCGCACTGGCTGGCCACCATCGCCAGCTACCTTCCTGCCCAGCCGCTCGTCCACGCCCTAGGCAGCTCTCTCGGCCACACCGCCGGCCATGCGCTGCTCCCGGCCCGTGACCTCGTCGTCCTGGCTGCCTGGGCCGTAGCCGGGCTGACTGCCGCCATCGCCACTTTCCGCTGGGAGCCGCACCGGCCCGCGCAGCGGCGTCCGGCCCGGCAACGACGGCAGCCGAGGCCCGGCGACCGGAGCCACCAGCCGGCGAAAGGTGGTCACGACGCTCCGACGAGTCTGCCGTTTGCCGGGTGTGCATCAACCTGTGTCGACCACTACGAAGCGATCGAACCTTCAGGGTGACTGGTTGAGTCGTCTTCGTCATCGACCGGAAGCGGGATCCATCGATGGGACCAGGCGATGACGGCGTCGAGATCCGGTCTGACACGGCGCGGGTCGAAGGGTGGCGTGTCTCCAGTCATGTGGCCCCCTCGGTCACGGTGCGGGTCCTCATCTGGATGACCACGACGAGCACGGCCACGACGGCGATCCCGGTCGCCACGAGAAACGAAGCCTTGTAACCGCTGACGAGCGAGCCGTGGTCGGCGTTGGTTCGAGCGGCGGCGATGGTGGCCAGTGCAGCGAGGCCGATGGCCTGGCCGACTTGTTGTGAGGTGACGAAGAGGCCGCCGGCCAGTCCTCGTTCACCTGCCCCGATGCCTGAGGTCACCGCGACCGAAGCGGTGGGGAAGGCCAGTCCCATCCCGAAAGCGGTCAGCAAGATCCCGCCGAGGACGTTGAGCTGATAAGAGCCGGTGTTGCTGATCGTGAACAGCCAAAGCTGCCCGAGCCCGACGGTGGAAAGTCCCACCAGAAGGAGCTTCCGGACCCCGAAACGAGCGAGTGCCCGACGCGTGATCACGATCGCGGTGACCATCACCGTCCCGGTCGCGGGGATGAGGGCCAGCCCGGTCTGGAGTGGGCTGAAACCAAGGACGTCCTGGAGGTAGAGCGAGGTGAAGTAGACGTAGCCGGCGACGACCGCTCCGAGGAGCAGCATCATGCTCAATGCCGCCCGGCGAGCCGGGTCGGCGAGCACCTGCAGGGGCACCATGGGGGCCTTGCCGCGCTTTTCGACCACGACGAAGGTCACCCCAAGGAGAACGGCCAGGGCGAGGGCGGTCAAGGCTGCGGGATTGGTGAATCCGTGCTGCTGGCCTTGGCTGAGCCCGAAGATAAAGAACGCGATCGACGCAGTCGCCAAGACCGCGCCGACGATATCCAGCCGGGCGCCCGGTCGCCGGGCCTGGATGGGAAGCACGCGCCGGATGGCGATGACCAGCACGACGATGATGGGCGGGTTGACGAGAAATATCGCTCGCCAGCCGATGAACTCGGTCAAAATGCCACCGAGAACAATCCCGGCGCTGGCCCCGGCTGCGGTCGCGCCTTGAAAGATCCCAAGCGCCCGGGCACGTGCAGGGCCCTCGGAGTACAGGTCGGTGATGATGGCCAGCGCCTGGGGTGCGACGAACGCCGCGCTCGCTCCTTGAAGGAACCGGGAGATGATCAGTGCCAGCGACGTCGGGGCGAGCCCGGCGGCGAGCGAAGCGACACCGAAAGCCGAGAGGCCAATGACCAGTACCCGGCGATGCCCGGCGAGGTCGCCGACCCGGCCACCAAAGAGCAGCAGAGAGCCGAAGGTCAGCGCGTACCCGGTGACGATCCATTGCAGGTCAGCCGGGACGAAGTGCAGCTCGCGCTTGATGGTCGGAAGCGCTACGTTGACGATGCTGAAGTCGAGCTGCAGGACGAACTGCGCCGCGACCACGAGTCCGAGCGCCATACCCAACCGAGCAATCGTGGAATCGCCGGCGTCAGCAGACGTAGGCGACGCTGTCGCCTTGCTGGGCGGTCCGGTGGGGCGCCGGGTCACGATAGCTCTCTTCGGTGGTGCCGACCGGCGACGAGTTCCTGACCCGGTGCCCGGTGCGCTCCCTCGGAAGCCGGGCGGATGCTAAGAGCCCCTCTGTCACGACGGCGCGTCCCCGGAGGAGACCCTCGCAAGGGTATCGGCCAGATGGCGACACAGCCAACGTGTCCTACATGGTCGCTGCCGGCCTGCGAGGGCAGGGCATCGCAGGGCCAAATAGCGAATACAAATTCGAATTAGATCTTGGAACAGGCACGCACGTGAACTGGTGGCTCGGCTGATCGTAGGTCACTCACTACGGGATAACCGGGAATGTTGCGAGTTCAAATACCGTTGGCGCCCACGAAGGACCTGGTCCGCCTGTTCGTGCGGGGCGGGCTTACATATGTTCGCTGAAGGAGGACACCATGCCAGCGGTCACCGTTAAGGACACCCTGGTCCTGCCACGCGTCCAGGAGCCCGACCCGGCCGCCGCGGCGGACCGGCCGGTGCTGACCGTGACGACCGCACCGTCCGCCTATGAGGGCGAGGGCTTCCCCGTCCGGCGCGCTTTCGCCGGCGTGGACCTGCGCGCGCTTGACCCGTTCATCCACATGGACCAGATGGGCGAGGTGGATTACGCGCCGGGCGAGCCGAAGGGGACCTCCTGGCATCCGCACCGCGGCTTCGAGACCGTGACCTACATGATCGACGGGACCTTCCGGCACCAGGACTCCAATGGCGGCGGCGGGATGATCACCAACGGCGACACCCAGTGGATGACGGCGGGCGGCGGACTCCTGCACATCGAGGAACCTCCCGAGACCCTGGTCATGAGCGGCGGGCTCTTCCATGGCTTCCAGCTCTGGGTAAACCTGCCCGCCAGGCTGAAGATGGTCAAGCCGCGCTACCAGGACATCAGGGCTGGCCAGGTCAAGCTGATCAGCTCGGCGGACGGCGGCGCGCTGATCCGGGTCATCGCTGGCGATGTCGCCGGGCACAAGGGCCCGGGTGTCACGCACACTCCGATCGCGCTGCTGCATGCCAGCCTCGAGCCGGGCGCGCAGCTGCGGCTGCCGTGGCGGGCCGACTTCAACGCGCTCGGCTACGTGCTGGCCGGATCCGGCACCGTCGGGGCCGAGCAGCGCCCTGCCCGGACGGGCCAGCTGGCGGTGTTCGGCCGCGGCGACGTCATCACTGCCGCGGCCGACCGCCGGGCGGACGGCCCGAGTCAGGGGATGGACATCCTCATCCTCGGCGGCCAGCCGATCAGGGAGCCCGTGGCTGCCTACGGCCCGTTCGTGATGAATACCAGGGATGAACTGGTCACGGCATTCGAGGACTACCAGGCAGGCCGGCTCGGCACGATCCCCGCGGAGCGGCGCCCGCTGCCCGAGGACCTCCGTCCCGGGCACGACGTGCTGTAACCGGCCGGAGTAAGACGTATATGAACGACACTATTTCTTGTATGCTTTATTCATACGTCGATGGATAGCGACGGGAGAAATAGTGCCCACGACACAGATCGAACTTGACCAGGACCTGCTCAGGCAGGCGGCCGCGATACTTGGCACCTCGACCAAGAAGGCCACTGTCAACGAGGCCCTGCGCCGTGTCGTGCAGGCGGAACTCCGCCGCCGTCATGTCGACGAACTGGCCAATGGCGCATTGCCCGACCTCGCCGAAGCGGCGCTGATGGAGGGGGCGTGGCGGTAGCGCACTACCTGGCTGACAAGAGCGTATGGGCTCGCCTGAGCCAGCCGGCAGTTCGCGCGGTCGTTGCGCCCTATGTCGACCGCGGCCTGATCGGAACTTGCGCGATCATTGACCTTGAGATCCTGTACAGTTCCCGCACTGGCGCCGAGCATGACCGCTTCCGGGCTCAGCGCGACGCTTTTGAGTACTTCCCGATGACCGATGAGATCGCCAGGCGGGCCATCGAGATCCAGGGACTGCTCGCCCGCCGCGCGCAGCACAGGTCAGTGTCCATCCCGGATCTGATCGTTGCCGCGACCGCCGAGCGGTACTCCCTGACCGTCCTGCACTACGACGGCGACTACGACCGCATCGCGGAGATCACCGGCCAGCCGGCCGAATGGATCATCCCGCGGGGGACGGCGGATCGCGACTCCTGAGCGGACTCGGCCCGCCCGCTGGCAGGTGCGCGCGGCGGGCAAGTTCGGCAAGAGTCAGCTCCGGCGCTGCCGCCGGAAGGGATCAGGTCAGCCTGCCAGCCGGCGCAGCGCGCCGCGGACGACCTGCGGGTCGGTGGTGGTCCAGAACGGCGGCAGCGACTCCCGCAGGAAGCTGCCGTATCGCGCGGTCATCAGGCGCGGGTCCAGGATCGCGACCACTCCCCGGTCGCTCATCGTGCGCAGCAGCCGGCCGGTGCCCTGCGCAAGCAGCAGCGCTGCCTGCGCGGCGGCGACCTCCATGAACCCGTTGCCGCCGCGTGCCGCGACGGCCCGCTGCCTGGCCGAGGCCAGCGGGTCATCGGGCCGGGGGAACGGGATCCGGTCGATGACGACCAGCTGCAGTGACCGGCCGGGGACGTCGACGCCCTGCCACAGCGAGAGGGTGCCAAACAGGCAGGTAGCCTCGTCGGCGGCGAACGCGCTGATCAGCTGCCCGGTCTGGTCATCGCCCTGGCAGAGCAGCGGGTAGTCGATCCGCCCGCGCAGCTCGTCGGTGGCCTGCCGTGCGGCCCGCATCGAGGAGAACAGCCCGAGGGTCCGGCCGCCTGCCGCGGCGATCAGCTCGCGCAGCTCGTCCAGGTAGGACTCCGCCAGGCCGTCCCGGCCAGGCGGCGGCAGGTGCCTGGCGACGTACAGGATGCCGCTGCGCGGGTGGTCGAACGGCGAGCCGACGTCGAGCCCGGTCCAGGCAAGTGAGTGCGGCTGGTCGGCTGCGGAAAGTCCCGCCAGCTCGTCAGCCGGTGCAGCCCGGGGAGCTGGAACTGTCGGGACCCCTGACCGCGGCAGGCCCCACTGCCGGGCCAGCGGCTCGAACGACCCGCCCAGTGACAAGGTGGCCGAGGTCAGCGTCACCGTGCGGCTGCCGAACAGGCGCTCCGCCAGCAGCGCGCCGACTGCCAGCGGCGTTACCCGCAGCGTCGGCGGACGTGCCGACTCCGCCGACACTGGCCGGTCCATCCACACCACGTCGGGACGTTCGGCGACGTCGTCGCCGAACGCGCCGAGGATTCTTTCTGCCGCACTCCGCAGCTCATCAACGGCGACGAAAGCCGACCGGCGCGCAGCGATCCGTTCTGGCTCTTCTTCGGTGTTCTTAGCGCTGGCGCGCAGGTCAGCGGCGCAGCCCGCGGCGGCGTCACGGAGACTGGCGAGCGGGAGGGCGAGATCGGTGGCCAGCACGTCGATGCGCCCGGCCGGAAGTACCGCAAGGACGCGCCCGGCATCCTCGGCCGCGTCCCTGAGCCTGGCGATCAGCTTCTCCTCGGCCATCTTGCCGCAGCGGCGGGCGGCGATCTCCGCCGCCACGGCGGACAGCTCATCGGACGCAACGGAGGTGACCCGGTCGACCAGGTCGTGCGCCTCGTCGATGATCACCACGTCGTGCTCGGGAAAGATGTCGAAGTCCTCCATCGCGTCGATGGCGAGCAGCGCGTGGTTGGTGACGACAATGTCTGCCTTGCCCGCCTCGTCACGCGCCCGCTCGGCAAAGCACTGGGTGCCGAACGGGCAGCGCTGGGCGCCGATGCACTCCCTGGCCGTGACCGCGACCTGGCGCCAGGCCTGCTCGGTCACGCCCGGAACGAGCTCGTCACGGTCACCAGTCTCCGTCCGCGCGGCCCACTCGTGCAGCCGCTGCACCTGCTTTCCGACCGCAGAGGCAGCGCGGGGATCGAAGAGCGCGTCCTGCGGGTCGTCTTCCGCTCCGGTGCGCAGACGGTGCAGGCACAGGTAGTTGCGGCGGCCCTTGAGGATCGCGAAGGCAGGCGCCCTGCCGAGTACGGGCTTCAGCGCGGCGGCAAGGCGCGGCAGGTCGCGGTCGATGAGCTGGCGCTGCAAGGCGATCGTCGCGGTCGATACGACGACGGTGGCCTGCTGCATGACGGAATGGCGCACCGCGGGGACGAGGTAGGCCAGCGACTTGCCGGTCCCGGTTCCGGCCTGGACGGCCAGGTGCTCGCCGGTCTCGATGGAGCGCTGAACTGCCTCGGCCATCGTCACCTGCCCGGGCCGCTCCGCCCCGCCGATGCCGGTGACCGCCGTGGCGAGCAGGGCAGTGACATCAGGCAGACCGGACTTGCTGGCAGGCTCGCGGACGCTATCACCGTGCGCCGGCAGGACGGCGTCGTCCGGTGGGACGGCGTCGCCCGGCGGGACGCCGTCGCCCGGCGGGTTGCGGGCATCGTCTGCGGGGGGCTTGCGGGCGCGGCCGGGGGGCACGGCAGAAAACGCTATCGCGTCCGGGACGGTGGCGGCGACGCGGCGGGCCGGGCGGGCCAGCGAATCCGGCGGCCGACGGCCGGCAGGGCGCGCGCTAGCCGCGCCGGACCTCGAAGGTAAAGCAGCCGAAGTCCACCGCACGGGCGTGCACGACGGCGACCGCCGGATCGGCGAATATCCCGGCGAGGATCGCCTCGGCCGATGCCGCGTTCTGAGTCTCGGCGCGGCCGGCAAGCCGGCCGGCCAGGATCCGGCCGCTGGCGGAGTAGGCGCGGAACACCCTTGGGCAGCCGGTCAGTGCCGCCGGGTATCCGGGGCCGTCCGGGCCCGGGCACGGCGCGGGATGGATGAAGACAGGGCCTACCTCGTCGTAGGGTCCCGGGTCGGCGCCGGTCTCGTACGCCCACCGGCATAGTGGCGCGTAGGAGACGAGCGCGACCCGCTCGCCGGCCCGGCTGAGGCGCAGGCAGCACCGCAGCGGGCTGCCGCCATCCTCGTCGATGATTAGCCGCGGCGGGTGGCCGGCATCATCGCGCCGGCGCAGCTGGCTGAGCACATCCGGGTCGATGGCCCGTACCCGGAGTGCGACGGCAGTCTCGCCTGCGGTTGTCATGTCTTCATCCTGCGCCGCGCTGACCAGGAAGTCTGGCCGGAATCCGCCCTGACCGTTGCGGCTGCCGCAGCCTCGCTGCGGGCCGGCCAGCAGGTCTTCCCGGACCCCGGGGCGATGCGGGCCGGGCCGGGACGTGCCCGGATGAGCCCGGACGGGCCGGGACGTGCCCGGACGAGCCGGGACGGGCCGGGCCGGGACGTGCCCGGATGAGCCGAGACGTGCCCGGACGGGCCGGGACGGGCCGGGGAGATCACCGAGATGCGTTTCGTGTCTCGTTCGCGCCGGAACTCAGCTATCCCGAAGGATCGGCGTCGCCCGTCGCGCCAAATCCTTCGGGATAGCTGAGCATGGGTGACTTGAGCGCACGCGGCAGCGCTGGGGGTAGCGGCCCGGGCGGCCCGGGCGTCTCTGGGGGTACGCCACAAGGTTCCGCTAACCTGCTAGACAATAGTTAACGATTACAGCAACTATTGCGTAATGACTGCAGAAACGCAGCTCGACGAGAATGTGGCACCGCTGTTCGGCGCCCTGTCTGATGCCACCCGGCGCCAGGTCGTGCAACTGCTCGGCGCGGGCCCGCGGCGCGCTGGGGAACTGGCCGCCGCCGCGGGCACCTCCGCCCCGGCGATGAGCCGGCATCTGCGCGTGCTGCTGCAGGCCGGCATCATCGCGGACGAGCGGACCGTGCAGGACGCGCGGGCACGGGTGTTCCGGCTCCGGCCGCAGTCGATGGTGGCCTTGCAGGCCTGGCTCGATCAGCTCCAGGCGCACTGGGACGCCCAGCTTCAGTCGTTCAAGCGGCACGTCGAGGGAAGGACGCGGTAATGAGCGAAGCCAGGTCGGTCTCGTCCGAGGTGGAGGTCGCGGTGGACGCGCCGACCGCGTTCGGCGCGTTCACCTCCGAGATGAACTTGTGGTGGGTCCGCGGGCCCATCAACTTCTTCGATGCTGCCCGGGCGGTGGCCTTGACCTGCGAGCCGAGCGTCGGCGGGCGGCTGCTCGAGGTCTACGACGAGGCAGCGGGCGACGTGCTGGAACTGGGCCGGATCACGGTCTGGCAGCCCGGCGAGCGGCTGGCCTGGCAGAGCTCGGTCGATGACGTCCTGATCGACGTGCGGTTTGAGCCGACCGCGGGCGGGACGATCGTGCGGGTGCTGGCCAGCATCCCGGCGGGCGGCGAGGACCGCGGCGGCACCTCCTGGGTGCGGGTCGTGCCGCCATGGTTCGGCGCATGGTGCGCCCGGCGCGAGACGGCATCGCGGGAACCGCGTGACCTGGGCCGGCTCGCCGTGGCCGTCTATTACGACAAGCCCGCCGCCGCAGCCCGCTGGCTCGCCGCCACCTTCGGGTTCGAGACGCCCGGACGGCTGCCCGGTGACGATGCGGACCGCGACTGGGACGCCGAGCAGACGTGGATCGAGTTCCGCGTCGGGGACTGCTCCCTGATGGTGTTTAAGCTCGAAGGCGAGCGGCCGGAGGGCGGTGCGGATACCCATGAGCCATGGGTGTTCGTCGATGATCTCGATGCCCATTTCGCCCGCGCCCAGGCGGGCGGCGCCGCCATCGTCGAGGGCATCCATCAGCACGGGTACCGCGCGTACGTCGCCCGTGACCTGGAGGGGCATCGCTGGACGATAGCCCAGGCCCGCCCGTCGATGCACTGACCGCCGCACGCCGCGGCACCTGGGCCCGCTGGCCCAGGTCGCCTGGGCCAGATGGCCCGGCCAACGGTCCAGTGCCGGCCGCTCAGCCTCGCCGCCAGTTCTTCATTAACACGGAAATTCAGGCGCGTTCCAGCACGTCTTTGTTTCCGTGCTGATGGACGACACGGGTAGTCCACTGTCACGGTCGCGACTAATGAGCACTCTGTGCGGGTGATGTACGCACGTCACTCTGTGCGGGTGATGTACGCACGTCGTGTCAGGTTGCCCCTGCCGCGTCCTGCACCCTCACTTGCCTTCCCCTGGTCGAGTGGGGATCAGCGGGGCGGAAGCCCGCGCGCCAGGAAGATCGTCCGTCACCCGGGCCGTTCAACGGCGCTCCAGGTCAAGGGGCAGCCGGATATTCGGTGGCGGGTCTGCCCCCGTCCGGCCTAGCGTGGGCGGGGACATCCGAGCTGAGGAGACTGCCCGTGCCGATGATCATGGTCTTCCGTGCCAGGGCGGCCGCCGGCGGCGCCGAACCCGGCCGGTGCCCATTTCCTGCGTGACCGCGGGCTGATCGCGCGGCTTGTCCGCGCTTCCGGAGCCGGGCCGGGCGATCTCGTTTTCGACCTCGGCGCCGGATATGGCACGATCACGACTGCGCTGTCCGCATCCGGTGCCCGCGTGATCGCCGTCGAGCGCGATCAGCGGCTGGCCGGACGACTGCGGCGCCGCTTCGACGGCCATCCGGGTATCCGCATCGTAGAGGCCGACCTGCGCCGGGTCCCGCTGCCACGGCGGGATTTCCTGGTCGTGGCCAGCCCGCCGTTCTCGGTCACCACCACGCTGTGCAGGCGGCTGCTCGGCGATCCGGCCGTGCCGCTTGCCGGGGCCGAGCTGATCCTGCAGTGGGGCGCCGCGCGCTGGCTTGCCAGCCCGGTGCCGCGTGACGCGGAAACTGCCTGGTGGGCCTGCCGCTACCAGATCACCCTGGCCCGCAGGATCAGCGCGGCGAGTTTCCTGCCGCCGCCAGCGGTCGATGCCGCCCAGGTGTCCGTCCGGCGCCGCCCGGGTGCCACGCCGCCGGCGGCTCAGCGTGAGTTGCGCAGGTTGCTGCGCGCCGCGTACGCCAGCGGCCAGGAGCCGTTGGACCGCGTACTGAAAGGCCGCGCATCCGGCAGCCCGGCGGTGCCGGATTCCGCGCTGCGGGCGCTGATCGCGGCGGCCGGGGTCGGCCCGCGCACGCCCGCCGCCGCGGTGACCGCCGAGAACTGGCATCAGATCGGCCGGCGGCTGGCCGGCCGGTACGGCGGCACTGGCTAGTGCGCGAGCGCGCCTGCCGGGCCGGCCGGATCTGCCGGGCCAGGCGGACCGGCTGCGGGAGGCAGGCCCGCAGCGGGAGGCGGGCCGGCGGGAGCAGGTGCCTGGCGCCGCAGCTGCCTTACTTCAGGAACGAGCAGGACGGCCGCAGTCAGCACCGCGATGATGATGCCACCCGCGGTCAGCACAGCTGACGTGCCGAAGGCGCCGGCGAGCGGGCCAGCCACCACGGTGCCGACAGGAGCCAGCGCGAGACTGCCCAGGGCGTCGTAGGACGAGACGCGGGAAAGCATGGCTGGCGGTATCTCCTGCTGCATCGTAGTGGTCCAGTTGACAACGAAAATCTCGGCGCAGCCGCCAGCGAAGAGGGCCGCCGCCGCATCGAGGGGGACAGCGAGAGGCACGGCCAGCGCGAACATCAGCACGGCAAACGCGGGCACGGCCAGGGTCCCGGCCAGCAGCATCCGGCGCGGGCGGAACCTGAGCATCACCACGCCGCCGGCGACAGCCCCGACGGCGTAGCCGGCCACTATGATGCCCCAGCTGCGGGCACCGCCGAGGCGGTCATCGGCGACCAGCGGCCCGAGGACGTTGATGGTTCCGGCGGAGATGCCGACAATGAACGCGAACTGCAGCACGATCGACCACAGCCAGCGCCGGGAGATGAACTCGTGCCAGCCCTCGCGCAGTTCGTGCACGAGGCCAGTCGCCGCCACGGGGGGCAGGGCGGGAAAACGCATGCCAGCCCGCAGCACCGCGGCAATGGCGAAACTCGCGGCATCTATCGCCAGCCCCCAGCCCGGGCCGGCCAGGCCGACCAGGACGCCGCCGAGCGCCGCGCCGCCGATCGAGGCGGTATTGCGCCCGGTGCGGTCCAGCGCGTTCGCCTGCGACCGCTGATCGGCCGCTACTGTCTGCGGCAGCAATCCCTGCGCGGCCGGATAGTAGAAGCCCGCGCCGACGCCCCCCGTCGCAGCCAGGGCCGCCAGCTGCCAGACCCGGGCATGACCGGTCAGCAGCAGAACGGCTGAGGTGCCTTGCGCCATCGCCTGGAGCACGTTCGCCGCCACGATGACCTGGTGGCGGGGCAGCCGGTCCGCGATAACGCCGCCGAGCAGCAGGAAGGCGATCAGCGGAATCAGCCCTGCCGTCGCGACGTATCCAATGTCGCTGGCAGAGCCCCCGATCCTGAGCACAGCAAAGGGGATTGCTATGAAATAAACGGCGGACCCTGCCACGGAAACGACGTTGCACGCCATCAGCAGCCGGAAATTACGGCTTTGCAGCGGTCCCTTCAGCAAGATCATATCGGGCATCATCTACCCTGGCCTGCCGACGGGCGAACAGCTATTCACCTTTGGCGTAACCGGCCGATCCCCCGACCCGGCCACCAGCCAGCACCGCCTCGGCGGCCAGGACGGCACGGGTCAGGGCCAGCCGGCGGGCGGTGACCACCGCTGCCGCGGTCCACAGCGCCAGCGCAGCCCAGAGCAGCAGAGCCACGATCAGGTACTTGCCGCTCGGCGCCCGGCCGGCAAATGATCGCGGGCGGTTGACGCGGCGGCGCCGGCGAGTGCCACGATGTCCCCATGACGGAACCAAGCCAGGGAACCACTGCCTTCCGCGCCGCGCGCGATCTTCTCCTGCGCCACCGCGAGGACTACGACGCGGCCATGAGCCAGTTCTCCTGGCCGGAGCTTAACGAGTTCAACTGGGCACTCGACTGGTTCGACGTGATCGCGGCCGAGCATCCCGGCACCTGCGCGCTCCGCGTCGTCACCTCCGACAGCGACACCCGGCTCAGCTATGCGGAAATGGCCGCCCGGTCGAACCAGGCGGCGAACTGGCTGCGCGGGCTCGGCGTCGGGCGGGGCGACCGGCTGCTGCTCATGCTCGGCAACATCGCGCCGCTCTGGGAGGTCATCCTCGCGGCGATGAAGCTCGGCGCCGTCATCATCCCGGCATCAACCCTGCTCGGGCCCGAGGACCTGGCTGACCGGATCGCACGCGGCGATGTCCGGCACGTCATCACCGAGTCAGCGCTGACACCGAGATTCCACGGCCTGACGGGAGAATGGACCCGGGTCGCCGTCGGCGGCAGTGCCTCGGAAGGCTGGCACGCGTACTCAGATGCGTTCCAGATGGAGGCCGAGTTCGTGCCGGACGGCCCGACCAAAGCCACCGATCCGCTGCTGCTCTATTTCACCTCTGGCACCACGTCGCAGCCGAAACTCGTGGAGCACACTTACGCGTCCTACCCGGCGGGCCACCTGTCCACGATGTACTGGATCGGCCTGCAGCCCGGTGACGTGCACCTGAACATCTCCTCGCCCGGCTGGGCCAAGCACGCCTGGAGCAACGTCTTCGCCCCGTGGATCGCCGGCGCGACCACGCTCGTGCTCGGCCACGAGCGGTTCTCCGCCGCAGTGCTGCTTGAGGCCATCCCGGCCTGCGGAGTAACGTCGCTGTGCGCGCCGCCCACAGTCTGGCGGATGCTGGTGCAGGCGGACCTGGCCAGCGCGGACGTGCGCAGCCTGCGGGAGTGCGTCGGCGCTGGCGAGCCGCTCAACCCGGAGGTCATCGAGCAGGTCCGCCGGGCCTGGAACATCACGGTGCGGGACGGGTACGGGCAGACGGAGACCACCGCGCAGATCGGCAACCCGCCCAGCCAGCCGGTGCTTATCGGGTCGATGGGCCGCGAACTGCCCGGCTACGAGGTGACGCTGGTCGACCCGCTCACCGGCCAGCCTGCTGACGAGGGCGAGATCTGCCTGGACTTGTCCCGGCGCCCGCTCGGACTGATGACCGGCTACCGGGGCGACCCCGAGCGGGCCGCGGAGGCGATGCGCGGCGGTTACTACCACACCGGGGATGTCGCCACCCGGGATGCCGACGGCTACATCACCTATGTCGGCCGCACCGATGACCTGTTCAAGGCCTCGGACTACCGAATCTCTCCGTTCGAGCTGGAGAGCGTGCTGATCGAGCACGAGGCCGTCGCCGAGGCGGCCGTGGTGCCATCCCCCGACCCGCTCCGGCTCGCGGTGCCGAAGGCCTATGTGGTGCTGGCGGCGGGTTTCGAGCCGTCGGCTGACACCGCGTTCGCGATCCTCGCCTATGCCAGGGAGCGGCTCGCGCCGTACAAGAGGGTCAGGCGGCTGGAGTTCGCGGAGCTGCCAAAGACGATCTCCGGCAAGATCCGCCGCGTCCAGCTCCGGGCGCAGGAGGACGACCGGCACGCCGGAGGCGGCGGCGAGACGCCGGCCGACGCCGGGGCCGGGGCTCACGCCGGGGCCAACCCGAGCCTGCAGGCCTCGCGCGGCGTCACTGAGTTCTGGGAGGACGACTTCCCCGGCTTGAAGGCCTGATCGGGCCACCGGGCTACCGGGCCTAGCCGCCCGGCCTCGGGCCACCGAGCCACAGGGTGACCGGGCCGCCGGGCCACCCGGCCCTGGCCAGGTGGTCACCGGGCCGCCTGGATAGTACGGCCAGCCGACCCGGGACTCCGGCGAGTCAGCACCCGAGGCCGCTGGCATCGCGCGCCTGGAACTCACATCTCGGGTAAACCAGCTCGCCGTCCCTCATTACCGGCCGTCGCCGAAGGCCACGATCTGGCAGATTGTCACCGGAGCTGACGCGCCCGCGTTCGTACCTGATCTGTTCCGCGCGCGTTCTGGCCGTCGTTGAACTTGCTCTCGGGCCTGCCCGGCCCGGGCCGCCTGGCGCTGCCGCCGAGGCGCCCGTTCACGCTGCGGTGCCGTCGTCGCGCTGCCACCGAGGCGCCCGTTCACGCTGCCGGTTTGCTTTCGCGCTGCCACCGGCATGCCCACGTGAGCGCTGCCGCGCCGTCCGTTGCGCTGCCACCGGGATGCACCCGTGCGCGCACCCGTCCCGCCTGGGTTTCCCCTCGTACCGTGGAGACATCGCCTATAAGGAGGAACGGCGATGTCGGAGTCGCGCAGGAAGTTCGATCAGGATTTCCGGGAAGGGGCGGTGCGGCTGGTCCGGGAGACCGGGAAGCCGATCGCCGTGGTGGCCCGGGAGCTCGGGATTCATGACGGGACGCTGGGTAACTGGGTGAATGTGGACCGGCGCCGGAGCGGGGCCGGGAACGGGGCGCTGGGCGAGGGCGAGCGGGCCGAGCTGGCGCGGCTGCGTAAGGAGAACGCCGAGCTGCGGATGCGGTGTGATGTCCTCAAGCGCAGTCTGGCCCTCTGGGTTCAGGACGCGACGGGCCGGTAGCCGTGGCCGCCTTCATCGCCGCCCAGAGGGCTCAGCACGGCGTTCCGCATGCGGTCAGCTGCCGGGCGCTGGGGGTGTCCCCGTCCTGGTTTTACAAATGGGCGCGGGGGGACCCGTCGCCGGGCCGGGCGCGGCGGGCCGCGCTGGCGGCGGAGACAGCGCGGTTATTCAGGTCGCATAAGGGGACGTACGGGTCGCCGAGGATCACCGCGGACCTGAGGGACGCGGGGTGGGCGGTGAGCGAGAACACCGTCGCGGCGCTGATGCGCGAGCTGGGCCTGGCGGCCCGGCGGGCGAGGCGGCGCCGGTCGCTGACCAGGCCGGGCAAGGGCCGCTGGCGCGCCCCGGACCTGGTCAGGCGTGACTTCACCGCGGAGAAGGTGAACCGGAAGTGGTTCGGCGACGGCACCGAAATCCCCACCGGTGAGGGCAAGCTGTACCTGGCGTCGGTGCTGGACATCGCCTCGCGGCGGACCGTCGGGTTCGCCCTGTCCGGGCACCACGACGCGGAACTGGCCTACAGCGCCCTGGTCATGGCGGCCGCGGTCCGGGGCGGGAACGTGGCCGGGGTGATCTTCCACACCGACCAGGGCAGCGAGTACACCTCCGGCACCGTCCGGGCGGCCTGCGAGCGGCTGGGGATCCGCCAGTCGATGGGCCGGCCAGGGTCGGCGCTGGACAACGCCGCGATCGAGTCGTGGCACTCCACCCTGGAGTTCGAGCTGCTCTCCCGGGAGCACTTCACCACCAGGGCGCAGGCCCGGGCCAGGGTCGCCGCCTGGATCGATGAGTACAACACCGTCCGGCGGCACTCCGCGATCGGGATGATCTCCCCGGTGGCGTTCGAGGCCAGCCAGCAGGACGGGCAGGCGGCGTGAGGCCAGCCGGGGTCAGGGCCAGCGGAGGCGGCTGCGCCGCCGCTGCCCGCCCCCCGGGTGCCCCGCGCAGGGTACGGGGCCGCCACTCCGGCCTCAAGGCTGCTCCGCATCGCCTGCGGCGACGGCCCTGCGGGCCGGCCCTGACCCCGGAGACCTCTGCGGCCCCTGCCGCAGGAACCACGGGCAGGCCACGCCCGCCCCCCGCAGCGCGCGGGGCACCCGAAAACCCCCGCACGCTGAGCAAGATCACCACAACGAAAGTCTCCACGGTTCGAGGGGATTGACAGCCGTCCGTGCGCGCCAGGACGGCGAGGCAGCAATCCGGCACG
>Ga0302178_10000815_pt1 | contig 27362 bp, 32 predicted proteins | sample I_Palsa_E1_3_FD_198790 | JGI IMG/M metagenome (GOLD analysis project Ga0302178, IMG submission 198790) | Peat permafrost microbial communities from Stordalen Mire near Abisko, Sweden - I_Palsa_E1_3 | ecosystem: Environmental > Terrestrial > Soil > Palsa > Peat permafrost | place: Sweden... | reverse complement strand
CGTTCACCGACTTCTCTCGATGCCACCCATCAATCCCGACCACAGGACACGGATCCAGCTGAACTCCGCAATTTCCGTGCCCTGCTTGACATAGGAGGAACCGATGACATCGGTGGACACGGAGCTGGTCCTGATCGCCCTGGGAGCGATGCTCTCGCCGACAACACTCTCCTTCACGGTGCTCGCGCTCGTCCTTGGCGAGCGGCCGCTACGCACCGGCTTCTGGTTCTTCTGCGGCGCGTTCGGGTTTACGCTCGTGATCGGAGTCGTGGCGGCATTTGTCCTCGGCAACGCCGCCGCCTCTCCCAAACCGAGCGAACCCAAGACGTGGGTGGCGATCGTCGACGTGGTCGCAGGCGCACTCGTGCTCTTCTTCACAGTGAGGCTCGTCAAACGCCCCGCAAACCCTGAGCGCGCGGCCGGCATGATCGAGCAGATGAGCAAGGTGGCCTCCTCGCCGGTGATTGCCATCGTCGCCGCGGGCGCCACCCTCGCAAATCCCGGTGCGTTCATCCCGCTCGCGCTCAAGGACATCTCAGAGACGAATCCGACCGCCGCGCAATACATATGGGAGTGGGTCGCGTTCGCGGTCGTGTCTTTGCTGCCCCTGCTGCTCGCGATTGTGATGCTGGCCGTGGCCCCCGAGAAGGCCAAGCGCGTGCTCGAGCGCGCCCGCGGCTGGCTCGAGCGGCACGCAAGGACGGTCGCAGCGGTGATCCTGGTCCTGCTCGCGGCCTCCCTGCTGCGCAACGGCATCGCCGGACTGACGAGCTAGCAGCAACGGCTTTATTGGAGCTCACGACAACCAAGGGAGAATCCGGTGGACATCTTTGAGATCAAGCAGAAGGAGACCGTCAGCTGGGAGGAGGTCGCCGAGCGCCTGCGACTCCTCGCTGACATGCTCGCTCGTCACAACGATCTGGAGTTCGACCGCGGCGGCATGCATTTCACGGTTCATGTCCCCGATCAGGTGCAGCTCAAGGTCGAGCTCGAGGTGGAGACGGACGAGCGCGAGCTCGAGATTGAGTTGAAGTGGTGATTTGCGACGAGCCTCGCCGCTCCCGGCGGGCGACGGTGCGCTGTCGCGGATGAAGGCGCCAGGGCAAACGCACGGCCAGCAGACCTGAGACGATGCCGACCCCTGCGCCGGCTGCGACGTCGCTCGGATAGTGAACGCCGGTATGCACACGTGAGTACGCAACAGCGCCGGCCAGCGGCACCAGTGCCGGGGCCAGTACCGGCAGCTCGGTGCAGGCGCAGGTTGCGAACGCGAACGCGGCTGCGGTGTGACCCGACGGAAACGACGTCGACCGCGGCATGCGGATGAGCGCCGGGCGCGAGCGTGAGAAAGGCCTCCGCCGGCGAACGAGTAGCTTGGCCGGGCCGTTGGCCACAGCTGCCGCGATCGCGATCGCGATGAGACCACGCTCAGCCGCCCTCTGCCCCTTTCGCCCCCCGAACACGACGAGCGCAGCCGCGATGAGAAGCCACAGCCGGGAGTAGTTCGCCGCCCGTGTGATCGCGACGAGAGGTTGGTCAAGCGCGGGCGAGCGCGCACGGAAGGAGCGCTTCATCAGCCGGCGGTCCAGGCGTTGCACCGGACGCCACATCGTCACCGGCCCGCCGCCACCCTTACAAGCGCGGCCAGGTTGTCAGTGGTCAGCGCCACAGCTCTGGCGGCCGGTGGCAGGCCGACCCCCTTCGGCAGCCGCACGCGTAGCGCCCCTGGCAGCGACGCGAAGCGAAGCGGGGGATCGAGTACGAGCGCCTCGCCGTCGAGCCCGACCTCCACGGGGCCACCGGACCGGACCTCGAACTTCTGCGTGGACCAGGAAAGAAGACCAGGAAAGCGGCCCACCTGACCGGCAAGCTCGAGCGCTACGAGCTTCGAGACGTCGGCGGCGCTCCGTACCCGTGCGGCCAAGACTCCGAGCCGGCCTGTGTCGATTCGCTCGCGCGTGCCCGCGCCGGCGAGGCTCGCCAGCCGATACGGGTTGTTCGATACGAGCACCAGCGGCGCGTCGTCGCAGCGACTCCCGTCGGGGGCGCTGAACTCCAGATCGATCGGCTTGGCGCCGGGGCCCAGCAGGTCGGGCAGCATGGCAGTCCAGGTGTCGAGCTTGGCGTCGCGGTAGGCATCGGATTGGACGACCTTGGCATAGACGCCGAGCGAGGCGTTGTTGACGAACACGCGGTCGTTGACGCGCGCGAGATCGATACGCCGCTCGACGCCGTCGGTGAATGCGTCAAGCGCTCCCAGGACGTCATCGCGATCAAGGCCGAGGTCCAGCGCGAAATGGTTGCGAGTCCCCGCAGGGATGCAGACGTGGGCGACGTCGCGCCGAGCGGCAACCGTCGCCACCAGAGCCTGCGATCCGTCGCCGCCGGCCATCCCGATGACCTGTGCACCACGTCCGATGGCGCTCTCGGCGAGAGCGAGCAGGTCATCGCCGCGCTGCAGAATGACCGCCTCGATGCCTCGTCGCTGGGCTTGAGCGGCGAGGTCAAAACGCTCAGCCTTGCCCCCGCCCGACTTCAGATTGATGATCAGCACGGCCGATTCGGCAGCGCCGACCGGCACGAGCGCCCCAGCCACGCTGCCAACCGCCGTCTCCCCCGTCCGCCCGAGCGCGTAGCGCGCCGCGAGCCCGAACACGGCCAGCAGCAAGAGCAGCGCGGCCAGCACAAGCACCGCTTGCCCGTTGGCCACGAGCACTGCGATCACCCCGAACCCGGTGAACGTGGCGAGCGCGGCGCTGGCGACACGCCTCGGGCCGCGACGGGTCAAGGCGAGCCAGATCGCCGCGCTGCAGACCAGCACGAGCGCGACCGCCAGCGCTGCGATCGGCAGGTCGCCCGCCAGCGCGACAGCGGCCACCACAGCCATGACAATCGGCGCGACGAGCGCGACGAGCGCAGCGATACGGCGCAACAGCGACGGCCGCGCCGCCGGGTCGCCTCCTGGAGTGGCAGGGGCCGCGTGCACGCTCAGCTCATCTTCCCAGGGCCTGGCAGCGATGTCATGCCCGAGGGCGGGATTCCCTGAAATCACGGGATGCCCAATAGCTGTAAGGCTGGGCACCGTGAGCGGGTCAACCGTGACAAAGGCCGCCGCCGCCGGTGCCCAGGTGATCCTGCTGACGCTGGCCGCCGGCCAGTTCCTGATGGCGCTCGACAGCTCGGTGATGAACGTTTCGATTGCGACGGTCGCCGAAGATGTAGGCACAACGGTCACCGGGATCCAGGGGGCGATCACGGCCTACACGCTCGTGATGGCGATGCTGATGATCCCCGGGGCGAAGGTGGGCGCGATCATCGGCCGCAAGCGCGCGTTCATGATCGGCTGCGTCATCTACGGTTGCGGCTCGTTCACCACGGCGCTGTCACACAGCCTGCCGGTGTTGCTGTTCGGCTGGTCCTTCCTCGAGGGCGTCGGCGCCGCGCTGATCCTGCCCTCGATCGTGGCGCTGGTCGCCGGCAACTTCCCGGCGGCACGCCGTCCCGCGGCCTACGGGCTTGTGGCCGCCGCCGGGGCGATCGCGATCGCTGTCGGCCCGCTGATCGGCGGCCTAGCAACAACCTATGCATCATGGCGCTGGGTCTTCGCCGGCGAGGTGATCCTCGTGTTGCTGATCCTCGTGCTCGCGCGTCGCGCCGAGGACGCTCCCCCCGACCGCCGGCCGAAAATCGACCTGATCGGCGCCGTCCTGTGCGCCGCCGGCCTTGGCGTGTTCGTCTTCGGCGTTCTCAAGTCCGGCTCCTGGGGCTGGGTGGCGCCGAAGTCGGGCGCGCCCCAATGGTTCGGAATGTCCCCCGTGCCGTGGCTGATGGTCGCCGGTCTCGTGCTGGTCTGGTCGTTTCTGACTTGGGAGGCGCGCATGGTCGCGCGTGGTGAGGAGCCACTGGTCGATCCGGCGCTGCTGCGAAACAAACAGCTCCGGGGCGGGCTGACGATGTTCTTCTTTCAATACTTCCTGATGATGGGGGTCTTCTTCCTGATCCCGCTCTACCTGTCGGTGGCGCTCGGTCTGTCAGCGATCGCCACCGGGGTTCGGATCCTGCCGATGTCCCTGACGCTGCTGGCGGCGGCGCTCGGAGTGCCGCGGCTATTCCCGCACGTCTCGCCGCGGCTGGTCGTGCGCATCGGGATCCTCCTGATGCTGCTCGGGCTGCTGGTGCTCCTGGCCGCGATCGATATCCAGGCGGGGGCCGAGATCGTGACCGTGCCGCTGCTGCTCGTCGGGCTCGGCATTGGCGGGATCGCATCGCAGCTCGGCGCTGTGACCGTCTCGGCCGTGCCTGACGAGCAGAGCTCGGAGGTGGGCGGGCTGCAGAACACCGTGACCAACCTCGGGGCCTCGCTCGGCACCGCCCTTGCGGGGTCGATCCTGGTTGCCGTATTGACGGCGTCGTTTCTGACGCACATCGAAATGAACAGCGCTGTCCCTCAGGGCGTCAAAGACAGAGCGCACATCGAGCTGGCCGCGGGCATACCGTTCATGTCCGACAAGCAGCTCGAAGCCGCAACGAAGGAAGCCGGTGCGAGTTCAGAGGTGACGCAGGCCGCGCTCGACGCCAACGCCCACGCGCGCCTGGACGGGCTCCGCGCCGGGCTGACCGTCCTGATTCTTATCGCGGCCGTCGCGCTGTTCTTCGTCGGGGGAATACCGACGCGACAACCCGGCTCCCAGCCGGCACCGGTCTAGCTGTCGCGGCGTCAGTCCCTGACCGGAGGCATCAGCCCGCCGATGATCCAGAAGATCGGGATCGGGATCCCGATCAGGAACATGATCCAGTGGCCATGTTTGATCGACCTGATCCCCAGGAACAGAAACAGCAGCACGTACAGCACAGCCAGACCGCCGGTAAACGGCCCTGAAATCGCCGGTATGAACAAGTGCGCTCTTCCGCCCGGATCCGATCGAAGCTCCGGCCTCAGAGACCGAGCAGCTTGGCCTTTGCCTCGGAGAACTCAACGTCGGTGAGAACACCCTGTTCGTGGAGTTTCCCGAGTTCACCCAGTCGCGCCGTGACATCGGCGTCGATACCCGAAGCGGCAGGCGCTGGGGCCGCAGCGACCGGAGGTGGTGCTGCGGCGGCTGCCTGCACGCCCTGTTCGTAGGCCTGATCGTTCTGTTCACCCTGTACGCGTGCATTGCGCTTGCCCATCGCGTAGGCACCGCCACCGACTGCAGCGGCGCGGAGCAGTGGACGTCTTCTCATCAGTGGCATGGCCGACCCCTCACTCTTCCTCGGGCAGCGCGAGCCCGAGCCCGAGCAGGATCTCCGGAGCCGCGGCGACCACCCGCGGTCCGCCGACCTGGGGAGCAACTGCCCGCAGCACGCCCAGAAGATCCTCGGGCGTGACTCCCTCCTCCAGCGCGTTCGCGATCTGCCACGCGTAGGAGGCCGGGGGCGCGTCGAGCGCGATCAGCGCCGCTATTTTCACAAGCGCGAACGTGCGCCCGTCCAGTCCGCTGACCGCCTGGCCGAGCTCGCGCAGCCCGATCGCGGTCTCGAGGACGTCGAGATCACCGACTGAGATTCCCTGCAAAGCCTCGTGTGTACCCGGTTCAACTGCAGCCATTCCTCTTCCTTTCATCCCGCGCGCTCGGCACGCAGATCGACAGATGGAGGCGCGCACAGACGGCGCGCTCGCGGCTCCTGGCGAGGATGGTACTCAGAGCCGCTTACAAAGCGCGCTACCCCGGGTGCTCACCCTCGCCGGTTGAGCGCGAGCGCTCCGGTGCCCGGCGCGGACGGAGATTCGTAACGAGCAGTGAGACGACCGTGATCAGGTAGATCTGCCCGAGCAGCGCCTCAGATGTGGACAGAGTGTGGCCCAGATTCGACCGCGAGGTCAGGTCGCCGTAGCCGACCGTGGTCAGCGTCGTGAAGCTGTAGTACAGGCATCGCGCCACCGTCGCCTGCTGGCCGCCGGCGAAGAAGGGGCTGCCGCCGACGTCATTGATCAGGCCGTAGGTGTAGGCGAAGAACATGCCCAGCAGGATGTACACGCAGAGGACGCCGAACACCGCCTCGAGCGTGACCTCCTGGCGGGCGCGCATGCTGCGCAGGACGCCGACGACGATCGCGGGCGGCGCCAGCACCACGAGCAGCGCGTTCGCGATCCGCGTGGCCTCGGCATCGACATTGCCCTGGATCGCTTCCGCGAGGCTCAGGAGAATCACGGCTGCGACCCCGAGCATCGCTGCTCGCATCACCCAGACTTTTGCGTCGGCAGCCCAGAATGACAGCAGCAGGGTGATTGCCAGCAGCGCGCTCACCAGCAGCTGCTCCCATCTGCCGGGCTGTGCGATGCCCTGGATCCCGAACGCGAGCACGATCGCACCAAGCAGCACGCCATAGCGCTCTCGGTGACGCCTTTCGATCGTCGCGGACTCCGTCATAGCTGCTCGGCAGGGGTCGCACTCAGCACAGGCGCAGATTCTGACCCCGATGGCGGCGCCCCCGCCGCTTCTGTCTCAAACAACATCGGAAACTGCGCGGTGCCCAGAACGAGGATCGTCGTCCGGTTGCGCATGCGCGCACCTAATCAGTTCGTCGAGCCGCTCGCATCGCCGCTCGGAGTTACTACGCGGTGACCCGCCCCGAAGGAGATCCGGGACGGGTCACCCCCGATGAACGATCCCTCGTCGGTCACCGGCTGGGCGGCGCAGCAGCGAGGCGAGTACTAGCTCGCGCTGCGTCCGCCGCCGACGCTCGCCCGCGGCATGGCGATCGGACTCCCCGGTTCCGATCGATGCTCTGGCGGGCGTCCAGCTCGTCGGCGGCAATGGCGCTGTTGTGAGCACCACGACGGAATCCCGGTCGGTGCACGAGGTGCGCGAGGAGATATCCGAGGAGCTCACCGGGCCATGGTCGCCGCTGAAAGCCCGGTAGTCCATACCGCATTTGCGGGATTCACAGCCCGCACGCGGCCCGCCCATACCGCAGTCGCGTGATCCTCAGGGCTTCATTCCAGGGCGAGCGCCTCGCCGAGCGCTTTGGCCACGAGATGCGCTCGCGAGCGCGCGCCCGTCTTGGCCATCGCGTTGCGCGCGTGAGTACGGACGGTGTCGTGGGCGATCTGCAGCTGATCGGCGATCTCGGGCCCGGTGTTCCCGAGCGCCACGAGCCGGACGATTTCGCGCTCGCGCTTGGACAGCATTTCGGGCTCGTGGCCGGGTGGCATTGAGCGCCGCAGGCTCGGGCGCCAACGGGAGGCGCTCAACGCCACGACCAGAACGAGCCGGCGACCGGTGACGATCTCGGTGGTGGCCGCCCACTGGATCGCCACGATTGTGCCGTCCGCGGCCTGCATCTCGGCATCCCCGGCGAATCGGCCCTCGTCCAGCGCGGCCCTCCACTCCTCGGGGGAGACCAGCGGACCACCAACGACGAAGCGATACATGGGCTGATCGACGATGTCCTCGCGCCGGTAGCGCAGCAGTTGCTCGAAGGCGCCGTTGGCGTCGACGATCCGACGGCTGTCGTCGAGCAGCACCATCGCGTTGCGCGACTGAGCGAACGCCGTCGCGAACAGCTCCGCCCATTCGGAACCTCGCTCCACCGACGCGAGTCTAATCGCGGTGAGCGTCTCAGTGGGTTGGAGGCGGCCCGGGCAGGCCCAGCACCTGGATGACCGCGAACACGAGAATCAGCGCGCCGACGGAGATCAGCGCGATGCGCGCCGAGCGCAGGGGGAAATGACTCGAGATCCCCACCAGGAACAGCACCGTCGCAAGGAACACCGTGTCGCGCACGTAGTCGTCGCTGGTCGACCCCGCTTTGGTGCCACTCGCGAACTGCGCATCCGCCTCCCTGTCATCGGCAGCAGATGCGGCTTCCTGGGGAATCACGTACTGCGGCATGTAGGACGGGCCCGGCGGGGCGTTGGGGTTGTGTGCCGGGTCGGTGGCCAGCCAGGCATAGAACGCCGGGCGATACCCCGGGCGAAGGCGCCGCTCGGCGAGGCGTTCGGCGTTCGCGTTGCCGGCTGTGAAGGCGGCAAACCAGGCGTTGAAGGAGACCGAGTCCAGTGTGCGAACCTGCAGGCCCTCGAGGTCCGCCCGGTTAGCCTTTGTGCGCGCGGCCGACGCCTTTGCCAGCGAAACCGAGGACTCGGTGCTCCACTTGGCCGCGGCGTAGCCCGAATACGCCGCCAGCACGGCCACGAGCGAGAGCAGCAGTGCCTCGGTTATCGACAGCAGGCGATCGCGGCGGTCATCGTCGCCTGCCTCGGCGTGCTTTCCGTGCTCGCCGATCTCCTTTCCCACCTCGGCCGGCGACAGACCCTCGGGCACGCGTCAAGCTCCCCGTTATGAACAGCTGATCGGGGCGAGCGTCTGTTTGTAACTGTTCGTCAGCTGCGTCACCGCGGCCTTGACCTGCGTTTCAAGGTTGGTGAGAGAGAGGCTCGAGCTGAAGCTGCTCACGATCGAGCTCAGCTGTGTCTCAAACGTGTTGGTCGCAGCCTCCACCTGTTCCTTGCGCGCGGGATCGAGGTTGGCCTGCGCTCCCTTGATCTTCTTGAGGTCGCTGGCGATCGCTTCGAGGCTGGTCTTGGCCTGGGTCACCGAGCTCGTCGAGAGGGTGAGGCTGGACAGCGTGCTGATCTGCTTTGAGATGTCGGCGCGCGCGTCACAGACCTGCGCCTGTGCCTTTTCCTGAGCGGATTCACCGCAGCCGGCGAGCGCCAGGACGCTGAAGAGCACTGCGATTGCGGATGCGCTCCGGAACATCGGCTCGCAGTCTACATACGGTCCCGCGCGCGCGATGCTCTTGGCGACGGCTGCAGACGATCGCGTGCGTGACATCATGAACGTGCACAATGTGGCGCGAGGAATACCCCGACGGGAGCCCGGCACCGGGGGCTGTGCTCTGGGTATGCGGCAGGTCGATTCATGACTGAGCCGACCGAGACCGCCGGGCCCAGCCAGGTGGTCGGGCCCAGCGAGGGGGCCGAGTCCAGCGAGGGGGCCGAGCCCAGCGAGGCCGCCGTCCCCACCGAGGCGCTCGAGCCGGCCGCCGCGCCGACCGTGGGCCATCGGCCGAGCCACCTGCCTGCGCGCCCCTCACGGCACTGGGTGATCAACGCCATGTTCGCCTGCGCGGTGGTGGTGGGGATCTTCGGCGTGCTGGCGGTGTGGGTCAACAGGCAGGTGCTCAACACGAACAGCTGGACGAACACGAGCTCGCAGCTGCTCGCCGATCCCAAGATCCAGGCGGCTGTGGGCAGCCTGCTGGTCAATGAACTGTTCAGCTCGGTCGACGTCGCCGAAGAACTCAAGAGCGTCCTGCCGTCTCAGGTCGCCGGCCTCGCGGCCCCGGCGACGGCGGGGCTGCGATCGCTGGCGATTCGGGTAGCGCCGCAGGTGCTCTCAACCGCGGTCGTACAGAAGTCATGGCGCCTGGCCAACCGCACCGCGCAACTGCAGCTCCTGCGGATCCTCCACGGCGGCTCAAAGACGGTCTCCACCAACAATGGCGAGGTCAGTCTCCAACTCCATCCGCTGCTCGTGCAGCTCGCTGCGCAACTCGGCCTGCAGCAGCAGCTCGCCACGGTGCAGTCGAAGCTTCAGGGCTCGAGCGGGGCTACTGCCCGCAGCACCGTTCAGCAGAAACTCGGGGTGACGCTGCCTCCTTCGAGCGGCAGCATCGTGATCCTGCGCTCCTCCCAGCTGCAGACCGCTCAGAACATCGTTAAGGCCGTCCGGGGCCTCGCGGTGGTGTTGCCGCTGATCGCATTGCTGCTGTTGATCGGGGCAGTGTGGCTGGCCGACGGCTGGAGACGTGTGGCCGTGCGCACGACCGGGTGGTGCTTCGTGGCGATCGGCCTGATCGTTGTTGTGGGCCGTCGCATCCTCGGCGATGCGCTGGTCGACTCGCTTGTGGAGTCGCCGTCCAACAGGCCGGCGGCCCATCAGGTGTTCGCAATCGGCACCAGCCTCCTGCTCGATGCCGCGATCGCGCTCATCGCCTACGGAGCGGCGATCGTGATTGGCGCGTGGATCGCCGGGCCGACGCGGCCGGCGCTCGCGCTGCGCCGGGCGTTGGCGCCCTCATTGCGTGAGCACGTGGGCTACGTGTATGGCGTGGCCGCGCTGGCGCTCTTGCTGCTGATCGCCTGGGGACCGTTTGCCTCCACGCGCGAGCCGCTGCCGCTGATCGGGATCGCGATCCTTCTCGTGCTGGGCATCCGAGCCCTGCAGCGAATGACGGCGCGAGAGTGCCCCGACGTGCAGATGGCAGACATCACGCACGCGATCCGCAGCTGGTGCTCGGCGCGTCTGGACTTCTTTCCTGCACGCTCGGCGGCGACGGCCGGCGGTGGGGACACACGGATAGCGGACCTCGAGCGTCTGGCCGACCTGCACGAGCGCGGCGCCCTCACCGATGAGGAGTTTCGCTCCCATAAGGCCAGCCTGCTCAGGCCACGGGCGTGATTCAGTTGCGCCCGCCGAAGATGCGCAGGAAGAAGAGGAAGATGTTGAGGACGTCGAGGAAGATGCCGGCGGCGAGCGGCACCACTTCTTCCATGCCCGCACGGCGCATGCGGTTGAAATCCAGCACCGTGTAGCCACCGAAGATGGCAAGCCCGGCGACCGCGTAGATGATGCTGGCATGGGGGATGGCGACGAGCAGGCCGATGAAGCCGAACACGATCAGGGCCAGCAGCAGCACGAACAGGAAGCGGTAGCCACCTGAGAGGTCTTTGCGGATCGCATAGCCGGTGGCCCCGAGCCCGCCCACGAACAGGGCGGTCGCGCCGGCGGCCTGCCAGACGACATCGGGCTCAACTTCGGCGTAGTCGTTCAGGCCTCCGCCGAGGCCGAGCCCGAGAAACAGCCCGGCGGCGAACAGCATCGTGATCGAAAGGCCCTCTGAGCGCCGCGCGAAGTTCAGCCCGATGATGGACACGAAGCCGAGAATGAAGCACACCAGTGAGGCGCCGCCCGTGAAGTGCCGGCCCAGGTAGGCGCCCAATGTGAAGAAGCCCACGGTGACGGCCACGAGGCCCATCACCTGGCCGAAGACGCCCGTCGTGCCGATCGTCTCGACCGAGCCGAACATCTGTTCACGGCCGCTGCTCTGTGGTGTCGCGGAGGACATGGTTGACATCATTTCAGAACGTCGTTTGCTGTCCCGGCTCGAGTATGCGCACGTCCACCGCGGGCGCGAGCCTGGCGGCATGCTCGGCGAACTGTCGTGGGGGATCGCCGAGCCGCGCCCTGAACCGGCGGGCGAAGCCCATCGGCAGCAGCGTGCCCCAGTGGATCGGGATGGCGATGCGCGGGGACAGAAGACGGAGGGCCCGGGCGGCGTCGAGCGGGTCCAGGTGGCCGGGGCCGAGCGTCGGGCCCCATCCTCCGACCGGCAGGAGCGCGACGTCGAGCGCCGGGGCGAGCGCGGTGATCCTCGACATGTCGTCGAACAGCTCCGTGTCGCCCGCGAAGTACACGCTCTTTGAGCCCTGTATGAGGTAGCCCATGGCCTTCCCCTGCGGGCCTCCGGGGCGGCGCCCGCCATCGTGGCGCGCCTCCACGGCGGTGACGGCGAGCGCTCCCACGCTTGTCTGCTCCCCGACGCTCAGCTCGGTCACGCGGCTGAACCGCCGCTCGCCCAGCCACGCTCCGGCGCCCGCGGGCACGACGATCGGCGTATCGCGGCCGAGGTGCCGCAGCGAGGGGAGGTCGAGGTGATCCTGGTGGAGGTGTGAGACAAGCACCGCGGCGGGGTTCGCGGCCAGCGACCGGTCAACCGCAGGGACCTGCCGGCGCAGGTGGACCACGCGACCGCGGAGCAGCGGGTCTGTGAGCAGGACCTCACCGTCAAGCTCGATCAGGACGGTGGCGTGGCCGAGGAAAACGATACGGTCCGCGAACGAGTCCGCGCGATTCACCGCGCCATCGACCATGACCGAGAACCTAGCAAGCAGATGCTCGAGCGATACGCGGCCCTGATGGCCGCTGACGAGTGAGGAGTCCGCGCAGGCTACTGGGGTTCCTGATCCGGGCAGCCGTGCTGCTCGTGGTCGAGGCCGTGGTGCTCGTCGCGCTCGCCGCGATCCTGCCCGGCGTCGAAACGCTGTCATTCGACGCGGCGCTGCTCGTGGCCGTTGTGATGGCGCTGATCAACGCGGTGCTCTGGCCCGTGGTGATCCGCCTGGCCCTGCCGCTCACGCTCATCACCTTCGGGCTCGGCTCGCTCCTGCTCAGTGCCGGCGCCGTTTCGCTCGCATTCTGGGTCGTGGACGGCAAGGCCCCCCCGTTCGGCAGCGACATCGCGATCGCCTTCGGCCTGGCGCTCGTTTCGATGTTCGTCGCGCCGCTGCTCGACGTCGGCGGGGACGCGAACCACATGCGCGTGGTGCGCAGGCGGGTGCGGCGCGGGCGCAAGCACAATCGCACCGATATCCCGGGCGTGATTCTGTTCGAGATCGACGGCTTGGGAGAGGGGGTGTTGCGCGACGCGATCCGTGACGGGCATGTCCCGACGATCGCGAGGTGGCTCTCGGACGGCAGCCACCGGGTCATGGGCTGGGAGTGCGACCTGTCCTCGCAGACCGGCGCGAGCCAGGCGGGCCTGCTGCTCGGAAGCAACTGGGACATGCCCGCCTTCCGCTGGTATGAGAAGGAGTCCGGTCGCACGCTGGTGTCCAATCACCCCGCCGACGCGGCCGAGATCGAGCGGCGCCGGTCCACCGGCGAGGGCCTTCTGGCCGGCGAAGGCACCAGCCGCGGCAACATGTTCTCGGGCGACGCTCCCCGCTGTGCTGCCACGATGAGCGTGATCCGCGACCGCACGCGATCGAAGTTCTCAGACTTCTTTGCGTACTTCGCCGATCCCTACGGCTTCATGCGCACGATCGTGCTCTCGCTCGCCGACATCGCGGGCGAGCGCCGCGCGGCCGCTCGCCAGCGCCGCAGCGGCGCCGCGCATGTCGACCGCGGCCGCTTCTATCCGCTGATCAGAGCAACCATCACGGTGATCATGCGGGACCTCACCGTCGCGATGCTGATGGCCGACATCGTGGAGGGCGTGCCCGTGAGCTATGCAACGTTCGTGGGCTACGACGAGGTTGCCCACCATTCGGGCATTCGTGAGCCCGACGCCCTGGCGGTGCTCAAGCGCCACGATCACCAGCTCACGCGCCTCGAGCGGGCTGTCGAACAGGCGCCGCGCCCATATCACCTGATCGTGCTCTCCGACCACGGTCAGACACCGGGCGCGCCGTTTCGCCAGCGGTTCGGGGCGACGCTAGAGGAGGTCGTCCGCGGGGCGCTTGCGCACGGCGGGGTGCGCGCCCCGGCCGCCGTCGACGAGGCCTGGGGCAACGTCGGCGCGGTGCTGGCCGACGCGCGCCAGGAGCCCGGCGTTGGGGGGCGGATCCTCTCGCGCGCCACCCAGAGCAGATCGGTCGAGGGCACGGTCGCACTGGGACCGAACCGGGAGGCCCTCGCCGAGCAGAGCACCTCGGAACACGAGACCGAGCAGGAGGCCGTGGTGATGGTGTCCGGGAGTCTCGGGTTGATCTATCTCCCGCTCAGCAGCGAGCGACTCACGCTCGAGCAGATCTCCGAGTCCCACCCAGAGCTGCTCGACACCCTCGCCGCCCACCCCGGCATCGGGTTCGTGATGGTCAGATCGGCCGAGCAGGGGGCACTCGTGATCGGCGGCTCGGGCCAGCGCCGCCTGAGCGACGACGCCGTCGAGGGCGAGGACCCCCTCGCCGCATTTGACCCGACCGCGGCCGACCATCTGCGCCGCCACGATCGCTTCCCGCATTGCCCGGACATACTCGTCAACGGCGTGTATGACCCGGACACGGGCGAGGTGGCCCCGTTTGAGGAGTTCATGGGCTCCCACGGCGGCCTCGGCGGCCCACAGACCCACCCCTTTGCCGTCGTGCCGGCCGGCTGGAGTGACACGGCCGGCCCGGTCGTCGGAGTGGAGGCGATGCACGAGGTGCTGCGCAGCTGGCTGGCCGCTAACTCGCGGCAGCCTCCTTCTCCGCCTGCTCGAGCTCCCGCTTAAACTCCTTGCTGTCGGCGTCGATCTCCTTCTCGATCGACTTTTCCGCGCGGGTGAGCGCCTTGTCGAGCTCCTCTTCGACACGCGACTCCCCGACGACGATCAGCGCCGCCTCGCCTCCGTCGAGCAGCTCGCCGAGCTCCTTGGCGTCGCCGCGGGACATGCCCTTGCGCAGATGCCCGCCGACGCCACCGACAACGCCACCCACGACCGCCGCTCCGATGATCGAAGGGGGAAACAGGATCCCAACGACCGCGCCAACGGCGATGCCGCCCCAGGCGCCGTGCTGAGTGGGCTTCTCGTGCTTTGAGACGTGAACCTTGCCGTCAGCGTCCTTGACGATCAGGGCAACGTCGTAGGTGCCGACGAGCTTAGCCGCGTGCAGGTCCAGCAGACCCTCATAGTCGGCGAAGGCATCCGTCCGGTCTGCATAGGTCGCGGCATAGATGAAAACGGGTCTGTCGCTCATCTGATCTCCTCTTGTTGACTGCCTGAATTGTCCAGCGCGGCGTACCGGCGCCCGCGAATATTCCACATTGTGGACGCGCATATGCTGTACGCTCCACACGGCTTTGGCCCCCCCTGAAGGTGGAGGGCAGGCGTTCTCACCCTCGACCCATAAAGGACGACCATGATTCTTGCAAGTGGCAGCTATCCGTTCCTCGAAGTCTTCTGGACGCTGCTCATCTTCTTTGCGTTCATCATCTGGCTGTGGATCCTGTTCACGGTGTTCACGGACATCTTTCGCCGCCACGACACCTCTGGATTCGTGAAGGTCTTATGGATCATCTTCATAATCATCATCCCGTACTTCGGCTCGTTCATCTACCTGATCGTCGAGCACAAGGGCATGACCGAGCGCGCGATCGCGGCCCAGAAACAGGCGCAGGCGCAGGTCGATCAATACGTGAAGTCGGTGGCGGGCGCGGGCGACCCCACCGAGCAGATCGCCAAGGCCAAGCAGCTGCTCGACAGCGGCACGATCACGCAGGCCGAGTTCGACCAGATCAAGCAGAAGGCGCTCGCAACCTCCTAGCGCGGGCGCCCCGCCGGCAGCCTGGATCCGGGGTCAGCCCGGGTCCAGGTATCAGCCGGCGGCGCCCACCCCGCTGCGCCTATAGAACTCAGCCTCTTCGCGGCCGAGATCGGTCACGGGCTCATCGCCGTATATCCACTCGCGGGCGATCCTGTGCCAGTTTGCGTGGGCGCGGAGCTGGGACAGCACGGCGAGCGTGAGCATCTCCATGCGCCGCCCGAACAGGTGCTCGGGTCGCATGTCCTGGTGGCGCATCTCGCGGAAATGACTGGAGCGGGGATCGGAGCTCTCGATCATCACGTGCGTCGCGATCTCCGGCGTCAGCTCGACGACTTCATCGGCCGTCGTGTACCACCAGATAGCGTCCGCGATGAACGCCAGCAGCTGCTCGGCGTCGACCCGCTCAGGTTCGGGAAGAAAGCCCGAGGTCGCCAGCAGCTCGTGCAATGCGGGCGCGTCGCCCTCAACGACGGCCCGCTGTGCCGCGAGCTCGAGCTCGACCGCCGCGGGGTCCATGCGCTTGAACAGCCCGAAGTCAAGAAACGCGATGCGGCCGTCGTCCTGCATCAGGAAGTTGCCCGGATGCGGATCTCCTGAGAACTGGCGGTGGCGATACAGACAGCCGAGGAAGAAGCGGAAGACGATCTCGCCGATGCGGTCACGCTCGGCCTGGGATCGGCCCTTCAGCTCCTCAAAGCCGGCGCCGCGCACGAACTCTGAGACGAGCACGTGCTCGCGCGAGAGCGAGGTCACCACGTCGGGGACGACGATAAACGGGTGGCCCCTGTAGATCCGCGCGATCGAGCGCTGGTTCTGCGCCTCGAGCTCGTAGTCGAGCTCCTCGACGATCCGCTCCCTGATCTCCTCGGCGATCGCCTTGACATCCATTCCGGGGGTCATGCGCTTGAGCACGCGCATGATCATCTCCAGGTTCTGCAGGTCCGCCCGCACGGCGCCGGCCACACCCGGATACTGGACCTTCACCGCCACCTCGCGGCCATCGTCGGCGAGCGTCGCCCGGTAGACCTGACCGATCGAGGCGGCCGCGATCGGCTCCTCGTCGAACGTTGCGAACACCTCCGAGATCGGTTCTTCCAGGTCGTCCTCGATCACTCGCCGCATCTGCTTGAAGGAGACGGTCGGCGCGGCATCCCGCAGCTTGGCCAGCTCGCGCTGGAACTCCTCGCGGTGCTCCTCGGCCACGAGGCCGACGTCCAGGAAGGACATCACCTGGCCGAGCTTCATCGCGGCGCCCTTCATCGTGCCGAGAACCGCGACGATCTGCTTGGCCGTATCGAGCTGGCGCCTTGCCATGGCCTCCTGTGAGGCCTCCTCGCTGCGGGTCACGTTTGCGGCGCGCGTGCCAAACTGCTTGACGGCCTCGCTTGCAGCGAGCGTCGCGACGGTGGCCGTGCGACGGACGCGGGAGGTTGGAATCTTTTCGCTCTCTCGCGCCATCCCCTGCATCCTACGAGCCGGCGGCCTGACCGTTTACGAGCGGGCCTACTGCTCGCGTTCCACGCGCGACCCCGGCACGATGTCATCCGTTCCGTCGGGCCAGCGAACCCAGGCCTTCGTGCCGCCGTCATAGTCCTGTCCGAGCAGCACCAGCGTCGCGGGCTCGCCCAGCGCGATGCAGGGCTCCGCACCCTGAGCATCGAGACCGCGCCAGATGCGGATGAACTGGTTCGAGTCCCACTCCTGCGCGACGGTCGTCGCCTCAGCGTGCCCGGGATAGATGACGGTGTCGGGCGGCAGCTCCATGAGCGTCCCCATGATCGAATCCCTCAGATCGGTGTAAGTCGTGTGGCCTGGCGCCCTGACGCCGCCGACTGAGTTCTTGAAGAGCGTGTCCCCCGTGAAGACGACCGCCTCGCGACCGGCGAATCCGCCGGGCGTGGCCGCCGGGGAGCGAGCCTGAGAGCGAGTGCCGGCCGCGACGCCAGCGACCTCGGCGCGATCGCCCACCAGGAACGAGAGCATGCCCGCCGTGTGCCCCGGCGTGTACAGGGGGCGCACCTCGAGGGTGCCAAGCTGCAGCGTCTGCCCGGCCTCGACCGTGCCCGTGAGCGGGAGCTTCTCGCCGGCGTCGGAGGCGGCGGCCTCGAGCAGATCGCTCTCCAGCGGGCTGATCAGCACCTCGAGCTTTGGCCAGCGCTCGAGCAGGGCGGGAACCTCAGAGACGTGATCGAAGTGGTGGTGCGTGAGCAACACGTGGGTCGGCGTCAGCCGCAGCCGCTCGGCCGCGTCGATCAACGAGTCGACCGGCCCGCCGGCATCGATGAAGAAGGCGGGGTCGCCCTCGCGGTCGGCGACGAGGTATGTGTTCGAGAGGAACTTGGGATGGCTGGCGCGCTCGATGATCATCGGCGCCCATGGTTGCACGAAGGCCTCACCGGCTCATCGACGGCACTCCCGTGACCAGCTTGGAAAGGCCCTTCAGATAGGACTCATCGCCCACGTCTCTGCGCCACTCGAGCACGTCAACCGCGCCGGCGCAGTCAACGATGCGCTCGCGTGCGCTCTGCAGCGTGGGCGCCGTCGTGGCCAGTGCGACCGCACGGGAGGTCCCGACCGTGCGATAGCAGTTCTCTCCGATGTCGACGGCCGATGAGAAGAAGACGTGGCAGCCGGCGTCCTCGATTCGCGCCTGGTCAAGACCGAACTCATAGGGCCCGCCCTGACGCAGCGCGTAGTCGGGCGAGACGAGGTAGAGCACGAGCGACGCCTGCTCGGCCAGCGGCACATCGCTGCCGCTCAGCCGGCCCGCGGACAGGCGCTCCATCAGCTCCGGCCAGTTGCCGGAGAACAGACTCATGATGTTCATGCACTCCGGATCGCCGAAGCGGGCGTTGAACTCGATGACCTTCACACCATCGGCGGTCGCGAAGAATCCGCTGTTCATGACACCGGTGAAATGACGGCCCTGATCGGCGAGCCGCTCGATGACGCGCTGGATGATCGAACACGCTTCCGCGTAGTGGGAGGCCGTCATGAAGGGCAGGATGGGCTCGGCCGTCGACAGCGAGCCCATGCCGCCCGTGCCCGGCCCCTCGTCGCCGTCGAAGCGGAACGGATAGTCGTAGGTCGCTGCAGGAAACAGCACGGTGGTGCCGTCGCTGATCGCCTGGATCGTGAACTCGGCGCCGAGGATCTTCTCCTCGATCAGCACACCCTCACCCGGGCCCCGCGCGAGCAGGCTCAGAGCGTAATCTCGCGCCTCGCCGTGATCTGCGAGATGCGGTCCCATCACCTTCACGCCCTTGCCACCGGTCAGGCCTGATGGCTTCACGACGACGGGCGTGGAACCAAAGAACGCGATCGCCTCGTCGAGCTCGTGCTCCGCTGTTACGACGCGCAGCAACGGCACGGCCTCCGGCGCCACGTCGGCGAGCAGCGAGCGCGCGAAGACCTTGTTCCACTCGATCTCCGCGCCGACTCTGGTGGGACCGACCGCACGCGTTCCCTGAGCCAGCAGCGCATCAACGACCCCCGCCTGGAGCGGTTCGTCTGCGCTGACCATCGCGATATCGATGGCCTGTGCGCGCGCATACGCAGCGACCGCCTCGGGGTCGCACGCGTCGCCCGTCACATAGCTCCCGCCGGAGCTCAGCACATGGCGCACGATCGAGGGATTCTCATGTCCCATGAAGGCGTGCAGCTCGCTGTGCTCGGCCATGCGCAGAGCGAGGGCGCTCTCGCGCCCGCCGCTGCCGACGATCAGAGTTCGCACGAGCGCAGTCTAGATGCAGTTGCCCAGAGCCTCCATCTACACTGCCGCCCATGGCACTCATCCACACCTGCTACCGCATCACCGACATCGACCGCTCGGTGGCCTTCTACAACGCTCTCGGCTTCGAGGAGATCGCGCGCATCCCGATCAAAGACGAGGCCGTCAACGTATTCATGAACCAGCCCGGTGACGGGGACGCGCCACGTCTCGAGCTGACCTACAACTTCGGCGTGGACTCCTATGAGATCGGCTCCGGCTACGGGCACATCGCGATCACCGCCGAGGACCTCGACGGCACGCTCGCCCGCCTGGCCGATCAGGGCATCGAGCCGGAGAAGCCGCCCTACTCGATCCGCGAGGGCGGCTCGCGGCTGTGCTTCGTGCGCGATCCGGACGGCTATCGCATTGAGATAATTGAGCAGGGGTAATCCATCGAGATCACGAATCTCAGCGACGGCGTGGCGAGCGCTACCTGCCTCTGCCATCGATACGTAGATCTGCTCCACCTGATTGGGATGCCAGAGGGCTGGCGGATAATCAACGCGGCGTGGTGCATGAGGTAGCGAACACGCGGCGCTCGGGATGCGAGAGCTAACGTTCGAATACGGTCACGGTTCCATCTCAGCCAACCAAGGGGGAGACATGAGTGAGCAGAACGTCGAGTTCGTCAAGGGTGTCTATGCCGCGTTCGCCCGCGGCGATGTGCCCGCTGTGCTCGCAGCATTCGCTGACGACGTTGAATGGTTCGAGGCCGAGGGCATGCCATACGGGGGCCTCTACCGCAGCGGCGAGGCGGTGCTGCAGAACGTCTTTGGCCCGATCGCAGCGGACGTTGAGGGCTTCGCGGTCACGCCCGAGGAGTACATCGCATCGGGTGTAACCGTCGCGGCGATCGTCCGCTACACGGGCACCGGCAAGGCAACCGGCAAGGCCCTGGACGAGCCGGCAGTCCACGTCTGGGAGATCCGCGACGGCAAGCTCGCGCGCTTCCGGCAGTTCATCGACACGGTCAAGTTCGCGGAGGTCGTCCCGGCTGGCGTAGCGGCTGCGTAGGGCGTGAGCCCACCGGGGACAGTCCACGGTGAGCATCGCTGGGACTTCGCGTTCGCGGCGTTGTATGACCGAATCATGCGCCGTGGCGAGGAACGCACGATGGGTAGACGCCGCGGTGAACTCGTTGCCAAGGCGCGCGGCCGCACGCTCGAGATCGGCGCGGGCACTGGCGCGAACATCACCTACTACCCCGACGCTGTCGAGGAGCTGATCCTCGCCGAGCCCTTCGAGCCGATGCGCCGGCGGATGGAGGTCAAGCTCAGGGCAAGTGGCAGGTCGGCGAGCACGTTGGACGCATCGGCCGACGCGATCCCGCTGGAGGATGAATCGGTCGACACGGTCGTCTCGACGCTCGTGTTGTGCACCGTCGACTTCCCGGATCTCGCGCTGGCTGAGGTCGCACGCGTTCTGCGCCCGGGCGGGCAGCTCCTGTTCATCGAGCACGTCCGCTCGCATGATTCGCCGCGCCTGGCCCGCTGGCAGGATCGCCTCGAGACCCCATGGAGACACTTCGCCGCAGGCTGTCGCTGCAATCGAAACACGATCGCCTCGATCAGCGTCGCGGGCTTCTCGACTGAGCATGAGGACGTGCATTGGAAGGGCGTGCCGCCGGTCGTGACGCCCCTCGTCATCGGGCGTGCGGTCAAGCGCTCAGCAGTTAATTGAGTGGGCTAACGCGGGATGACCAACCTGCGGACGAAGCTGATCGCAGTTTCCGTGGCACCGATTGCGGGTACGCTCGCGCAAATGGAATCCGAGCCTGAGCCCCTCGACACACCCGCCAAGGACGCAGCTCTGCGTCAGCTGAAAACGGCGTCGAAGGAGATCCTGTCCGCGTTGGTGGACAGGCTGGGTGACGACGCACGGAAGGCTGGAGCAACAGAGCAGGAGATCTGGGACGCGATCACGAGCTGAATGGCCGGGCTCTCCGACCGCATCTGGACGCTAGCCAGTCGTCAACTCCAGACCTCTGCGCAGGAACGTCAGCTTTATCACTGGGCAGCAGGCAACGAGATCGTAGCCCTGCTCGTCGAGTGCTGAGATAAGCCTGCGGGCCGCTTTCACGGAGCCGTTGTGATGCAGCTGCACGGCGAAAACCTTGACTCCGAGCCGATTGAGATCGAGAGTCGGCAGCAGCTCGTACTCGCTGCCCTCGACGTCGATCTTGAGCAGGTCGATCCGCTCGTCACCGAGCTCGCCCATCACCGACGACAGCCTTCGGCCCGGCGCTTCGATGAAGCTGTGTGAGTCGTACAGGTGGGCACCGGACACCGACTGACTGTGGGTGTCGTGCGTGATCTGCAGCCGGACCGGGCCGTCCGTGGTCGTGATCGCGGCGTGGTGGGCGCTGAAGCGGGGCTCGTCTCGGCCGTCGCGCTCCGCGCGTTCAACGTAGTCCAGGACAGGATCAAACGATCTGGCGATCACGCCGTAGCGCGCGACCAGCTCGAGGTCAATGCTGACATCCCCGCCTGCCCCCACCAGGTAGCAGGTCCACGACGGGTCGATCACGTCTCCGGGCATGATCCAGGAACCGTAGGAGCTGCCCAGTTCGATCAACCCGGAAACATGATGTGTCCGTACGCCGCGCATCCGATGCTCAAACCATCGGCGTTTCAAGGCACTGCGAACCTTGGCCGGACGTGGATACGTCCGAGCGGCGTGCGCGAGGGACCCTTCAGCCATGGCGACCTACTTTCGACGGAGTCGAGCTTATACCCGGGCGAAGGCGCTCGTTAGCCACTGATCGCGACGGGCGTCGCGGGTCAACTGGAGGTCGGATGGCTACACACCCGGAGGCCGCTTCAGGCGTTATCTTTTCACGGTGGCCGACGTAGCCATCTCAGCCGGGGCGGCAGCGCCCGAAACCGTTCCGCCGGCCGCGATCGAGCGGCCCGACTTCGAAATCGTCCCGCGCAAGGGGCTGATCATCGTGGGCGCGGTGGGGATCCTGCTGGTTGCGGCGATCGCCTCCAACGAACTCTGGCCGCTCGCCTTCTTTCACTTCGTCGGCGGAGCGTCGTGGACGATCATCGACCTCTTCCTGGGCTTTGTGCTCGGGCCGATCATCGGCAAGCTGTCCGTGCCGGCGCGCGTGGAGTTCACCACGCGGCTGATGCCGAAGATGGTGCTGATCATGCCCACAGTGGTGACGATGACGCTCGCGGCGGGCTGGCAGCTCGGGGTGCATCTGGGGACCGTGGAGTCCAGCTACCCCAACCACGGCTGGACCGTGGCGAGCTTCATCGTGGTCGGAGTGATGGCCGTTATCGCGTTGGGGCTGCTCGAGCCCGCCAACATCGCCGTGCTCACCGAGCTGAAGAAGCCGAGGCCGAACCCGCAGGTGATCGAGAAACTGATGAAGCGCTTCATCTACTGCGCCGGCATCCTCGGGGCCATGCAGGTCGTGACGCTCGTGATCATGACCAAGCTCACGGTCGGATGACAGAGCGCCGCCTTCCGCCGGTCACGCAGATCGGCATGACCTCGCTTGCGCTGATAGTGGCCGGCGGGATCTACCTGTCCGCCCACCTCCCCCACCATGTTCCGCTCGGCCCCGCCGTCGCACTGCTGATCGCCTCGGTGTTGCTGCTCGCCGGGAACCTTATCGCCCTTTCGCGCGTGAAGGACTTCCGCTGGGACCGCTTCTTCGCCGTCGCCAAGTGGACCCTGCTGGCCTACGTCGCGATCGCCGGCCTGATCGAGTACTCGTTCCTGCGCGACCACATCAGGGGTGGCGTGCTGGTCGTGCTCACGCTTTCGCTGGTGGTGTTCGCCGTGCACGTGCCCGTGCTCGTCGGCTTCACCGTGGCCCGCTTCGACGAGCCCGAGCCCGCCCTAGGCTGACGGCTCGCGCAGCGGGCGGAGCGCCTCGGCCACCCGCACGAGCTCGTTGAACATCGCATCCGCCGCCTGCTCCATCAGCTCGTTGGCCTGGAAGTTGCCCTCCTCGTCGATGAACTGCGCGACGAACGGAATCGATACCGCCTCGAACAGCGGCGTCATCTTGAGGGTCGTGAGCACGAGCTTGAGCATCTGCGCGGCGCGCGTGCCGGCGGCGACGCCGCCGTAGGAGACAAGTCCCACCGGCTTGTACTTCCACTCCTCGTGCAGGAAGTCGATGGCGTTCTTCAGCGGTGCGGTGAAGCCGTAGTTGTACTCGGGTGTCACGAACACGAAGGCGTCTGCCGCGGCGACCTTGGTGCTCCACTCCTTGGTGTGCTTCTTGGTGTAGTTCCGCAAGCGTGGATGGCTGGGCTCGTCCATGAAGGGGAGGTCGAGCTCGAGCAGATCGACGAGCTCGACCTCGAAGACGCCATGGGCGCGGGCGCGCGCATCGATCCACTCACCGATCGGCAAGCCGACGCGGCCGGGGCGGGTACTGGCGATGAGGATGAGCAGTCTCGGCATGGGCGTGAAGGCGACGCCTACCGGTCGCTCAGGCGAGAACCCGGCGGCGGAAGTTGCGCAGGCCGAGGCCGAGAAACGTGACGAGGAAGGCGATCATCACCGGATAGACGACATACAGGGGCATATGCGAGGCATGGGTGAGTCCCGCTCGCAGGCCCTCGTTGACGTAGATCAGCGGGTTGACGAGCACGACGATCTGCAGCCAGTGGATTCCCTGCACCTGCACGGGCGCGAGCTTCGTCCACTGGTAGTAGGTGCCGCCGAGAAACGTGAGCGGCAGCACGACGAATCCGAACATCAGCCCGAGATTGCGCGCCTCGAACACCGTTCCCAGCAGCAGGCCGAGCGAGGTCATCGTCACGCAGGCGAGCGGAATCAGGGTGATCACGACCCACCACGTCACCGACAGGTGAGCGTGCACTCCCGGAGCGTGGACGACCGCCGCCATCGGGAAGACGATCAGTGCTGCGATCAGGCCCTGGACCGCGCCGGAGAGGACCTTCGCGACCGCCACCAGCCAGATCGGACATGGCGCCTGCACACGATCCTCGATCTCGCGCGTGTAACCGAACTCAGAGGCCAGCACCATCGCCACCGCCTGGATGCCCTGGAACATGATCGTGATGCCGACCACGCCGGGAACCAGCACGGTGGCAAACGCCGACTCGGCCGCCGTCCCGCGGCCGCCGATGCCCTGGCCGATCGTGGGGAACACGTACAGGAAGACGAACACCAGCAGGAACGGCTGGACGAGCGTTCGGGTCACGAACTCGGCGACGTTCTTCCTCAGCACGACCAGATCGCGCAGGATCAGCGCGAGCAGCGCCGAGCGACTCGCAGCCATCGTCGAGCGGGCCGGTTCGATCGAGATCGGCGAGCGCAAAGCGGCGCCGGCGACGTTTGCCTGTGTGCCGGCGCTCGCCATCAGTCGCGCAGCTCTTCCCCGGTGAGGCTGATGAAGACGGTCTCAAGACTCGGCTCCGCGACCGACAGGTCGGCGAGATCGAAGCCGGCGCTCTCGGCGGCGTTGACGACACGCACCACCAGTCGCTCGGCGTCCTTGACGTGAAGCTCGACGCCGCCCTCGATGACGCGCGTACGCGTCACTTCGGGGATCTCCCCCGTCAGCCGGTCAGCAAGGGCCTGCATGTCGCCATCGGCCCTGACGGTGACGATAGTGTCCGCGCCGACCGTCTGCTTCAGCGCGTCCGGCGTGTCCAGCGCGAGGATCTTGCCGTGATCCATGATCGCCACGCGGTCGCACAGATGATCGGCCTCCTCCATGTAGTGCGTGGTCAGGAGGATCGTCTGTCCCTCGCGGTTGAGCTCCCCCAGGATCTCCCACAGCGCGAGCCGGCTCTGGGGATCGAGTCCCGCCGTGGGCTCATCCAGGAACAGCACGGCCGGGCGGTGGAAGATCGCCCGCCCCACCATCAGGCGCTGGGCCATTCCGCCGGACAGCGCGAACACCGAGGCCTTCGCCCATTTTGAGAGGTGCAGCTTCTCGAGCAGCTCGTCGGCGATCTCCCGAGAGCGCGACGCGGAGATCCCGAACAGGCGCCCGTGGAAGTACAGGTTCTCCCACACTGTCAGCTGGCGATCCAGCGTGTTCTGCTGGGAGACGATCCCGATCAGCTGCTTGGCCAGCGCCGGCTGGGCGACCACGTCGACTGCGCCCACGAAGGCGGAACCGCCGGTCGGGACCACCCGCGTCGTGAGCATGCCGGCAGTCGTGGTCTTGCCCGCGCCATTCGGCCCCAGCAATCCGAAGATCTCCCCGGAGTGGACACTCAGGTCGAGCGCGTCCACCGCGGCGAAGTCGGTGCCGGGATAGACCTTGGTCAACCCGACGGTGCGGATGACCTCGCGACGAGGAGGCTCGGCCTCCGGGCCCGATCCGTTGGGAGGGCCGGCCGGCAGGGTCTCGACTGGTTGGGCGCCGGCCATCGTTCCCAATGTACAACGCTCGCGCTACCCTGCCGTTGAACGATGACGGACACCGGAAAGATCGCCAAGAACCTCGAGCGTTTCGCCCAGGCGGTTGCCTCGCACGATCGCGAGAACCCCACGCACACCGCCCACGGCATCGGGCTTGCGCACTTCGACCTGGAGCGACTCGGCTTCGACGAGGGCGAGGAGATTCTCCCGGGCATCACGATCCACGCGGACAGCGGCGTCACCGGCAACTTCCGCGTGCTCTGCGATGGCGAGCACAACGAGAACGAGAGCGAGGTCGAGGAGCAGGAGGTTGTGGAGGCGGTCGCCACACAAGCGGTTCCTGCCGTAGCCCCTGGCGCGGCGCCTTACCCCCACGAGCAGTAACGGAGCCGGAACGCCCGCGGCTGTGGGCCTTTGCGCCGGCGGCTGGGGGTCTGAACGGCGCCTGTGTATTTTGGACGCCCGGCCAAGGCGCGGAGCCGGCCATCAGAGCAAACTCACGGCAAGTGTCCACGGAGGTCCCTGTCTCGCCTTCGAATTCCCCTGTCTCGCCTTCGGATTCGAAGACCTACCGCGACTGGGTTGGTCACGTGATCGTCTGCGGCCTGAACGACGTCGGGCTGCGCACCGTCGAGCAGTTGCACCTCGCAGGCGCGCGCGTGGTCGTACTCGACGACGACCCCGACGATCGGCTGGCGCGCGTGGTTCGCGGCTGGGGGATCCCGCATCTCCCCCGCGGCGCCCACCTGTCAGACCCCCTGTTCGAAGCCGGCATCAGCGGCGCGGCGGCGGTCGTGTGCGCGGAGCGCACCGATCTGCGCACGCTCGAGACGGTCCTTCAGATTCGCGACCTGCGCCCCGATGTCCGCGTGGTGGCCGACCTCGACAACCCGGCTGTCGCACACGCGGTCGAGGAAGTGCTCGGCTCGGTGGGAGTGCTCGACGTCGCGGCGCTGTTCGCTCCCTCGGTTGTCGAAGCCTGCGTTGGGCATCGCGCCCGCGACATCCTTCTGGGCAAGACCCAGTTCGTCGCCACGGAGGTGATCGCCCCCCGCGACGGGACGCTGCGCGAGCTCTACGGAAGCCTCGCGCCGATCGGTGTCGTCACCGAGGCCGAGGAGCTGATCGCCTGCCCCGGGCGCGATCAGCGGGTCTCAGCCAAGGACCGCGTGACGCTGCTCGGCACCGTCGAGGAGCTCGATGCGGCGGGGTTGGGGCAACGAGGCGGTGGCCCGGACGAGGTCTCGAGCGTTCGCTCCAGGATGCGCGCGGCCGTGAGACGAGCCGCGCGGAGCATGATGATCCTTGAGGATCGGCCACTGCGCATCGGACTCGCGCTCGCTTTCGCTCTGCTCGTGATCTCCACGGTGGTCCTCCACTTCGCCTTTCATCAGCCCGAAACCCACGGCCGACTCTCGTTGCTCAACGCGATCTACTTCACGGTGGAGACCGTCGCAACCGTCGGGTTCGGCGACTTTTCCTTCTCACATCAGCCGGCCTCGGTGGAGTGGTTCGGGATCGTGCTGATCATCGCCGGCACGACCATCGTCACCACGCTGTTCGCGCTGCTGACCAACGCGCTGGTGAGCCGGCGGATCGCACAATCACTCGGCCGCGACCAGATCCCGGGGATGCGTGCGCATACCGTGATCGTCGGACTCGGCGCGGTCGGTATGCAAGTGCTCGAAGGCCTGCTGGCAAAGGGACGGGAGGTGATCGTCGTCGAGCGGATGGAGGGTAACCCCCTGATCGGCGAGGCACGCTCGCTGAACGTGCCCGTCGTGACCGGCGACGCGACCCTCGCGCGGACGCTCGAGTCCGTGAACCTGTCGAGCGCTGCCGCGGTGGCGATTCTCACCTCTGACGATCTCACCAATATCGAGACGGGCCTGGCCGTGCGAAATCAGCTCGGCCCGCGCTGGACGGAGGTGCCGGTGGTGTTGAGGGTGTTCGACCGCCAGCTCGGCAACCGGCTCGAGCAGAGCTTCGGCTTCCGCCACGTCTGGTCGACCTCGGCGATCGCCGCGCCATGGTTCGTCGGGGCGGCGCTCGGCCTGGAGGTGCTGCTGAGCTTCTACGTCGGGAACCACCCGTTCCTGTTGGCGCGATTGCGAGTCAGCCACGGCGGCGGGCTCGACGGCCTGGCGATGCTCG
>Ga0302178_10000814_pt1 | contig 27384 bp, 27 predicted proteins | sample I_Palsa_E1_3_FD_198790 | JGI IMG/M metagenome (GOLD analysis project Ga0302178, IMG submission 198790) | Peat permafrost microbial communities from Stordalen Mire near Abisko, Sweden - I_Palsa_E1_3 | ecosystem: Environmental > Terrestrial > Soil > Palsa > Peat permafrost | place: Sweden... | reverse complement strand
CTACTGGGCGAGGTCCAACGCCTCACGCCGACAATCGACGCCCTGTACGTGCCGAACATCGACGACTCCTTAGACGAACAGGACGCCAAGCGCGCCTTCTGGGCGGCGTTCCGTACGCTCGGGGATTGGTACGCCGCGCAGCCGCCCTACTGAGCCGAGCGTCAGGTCGTAAGAACGATCTTGCCGAGCTTGCCACCGGCCGCGAAGCGCTCGTAGGCAGCGGCGGTCTCGTCCAGGGAGAAGGTCGCGGCGATCGGCACACGCAGGGCGGGTGGGCTAGTTTCAAACAGCGGTAGCACCTCGTGCTCGACGCGCCGCGCGTTGAGGGCTTTCTCCTCCAGCGGCCGCGCACGCAAAGTGGAGCCGTAGATGCGGGCGCGCTTGCCCATCAGCGCGAGTAGGTTCAGCTCGCCCTTGGCACCGGCGGCTACGCCGATCACGGCGATCCGTCCGCCGGTCGCGAGTGCCTTGAGGTTCTCAGACAAATTGGGGGCCCCGACGAGCTCGAGGATCACGTCGAACGGGCCGTACTCGGCAAAGTCCTCGGGGGCAATCACCTCTGCCCCGAGCGCCGCCACCTGCTCACGTAGCCCCTCGTGGCGCACGGTCGTGGTAACCCGCGCGCCGACCGCACACGCGAGCTGAATCGCGGCCGTGCCCACGCCGCCGGCGCCGCCGTGCACGAGCAGGTGCTCGCCGGGACGCAGCTCGGCTTGGACGAGCACCGCGTCGTGCGCGGTCGTGAAAACCTCGGGCAAGCCTCCCGCGGCGGCCCAGTCGAGCGACTCCGGGACTCCCATCAGCAGGCGCTCGTGCACCGTCATCAACTCTGCCTGCGCGCCGCCGCCGACGATCGCCATCACGCGGTCCCCCACCGCGAAGCGCTCGGTCCCGGGGGGGTGGGCGCCGAGCGCGACCACATCGCCAGCGAGCTCCATGCCGGGGATGTCCTGCGGGTAGCCGGGGGGCGCCGGGTACAGCCCGCGCAGCTGCATCATGTCGCCACCGTTCAGCCCGGCGGCACGGACGCGCACGAGCACCTCGCCGGCGGCAGGCTCCGGATCGGGGTGCTCCTCGATCACGATCTGCTGGTCGCAGATGGTGGCGGCGCGCATCGGCGGAAGCCTACTCCGGGGCGGTCGCTTGCTCGGCGGGCACCGGCGTGCCCGACAGGCGCTCGAGGAGCGCCACGCACTCGATGTGGTGTGTTTGGGGAAACATGTCGACCGGCCGGACCTTGCGCAGGACCCAGCCCGCCTCGACGAGCTGGGCGGCGTTGGGCGCCAGTGTGGTTGGGTTACAGGACACGTAGACGATGCGCTTGGGCGAGGCCTCGATGATCCGGCGCACGACTTTCTGGGAGAGCCCGGCTCGCGGGGGATCGACGACCACGACATCCGGGCGCCCGGCGCGCTCCACCAGCTCGGGCAGAGCCAGACGGGTATCGCCGGCGAAGAACTGAACACCGGGTATCTCGTTGCGCCGCGCGGCAGCGATCGCATCGGCGACAGCCTCCTCGATCAGCTCGATCCCCCACAGCTCACCGGCGCGGGAAGCGAGCGTGAGCGCGATCGTGCCGATCCCGGAGTAGAGGTCGTACACACGCTCCCAGCCCTCCAGTGCCGCGTACTCGACGACGATCGAGTACAGCAGCTCCGCCATCTCGGTGTTCGTCTGGAAGAACGCATCGGGGGAGATGCGCAGGTCGAGCTCGCCGAGGCGCTCAGGCAGCTCAGCCTCGCCCCACACCAGCTCGGTGTCACCTCCCGCGGTCGTCTCCGCGAGGCTGCGCGAGCGCGTCCACAGCACACCGGACAGGCTCTCGCCCAGCGCGTCGCTCAACGCCTGCGCGAGGGAGCCCACCTCGAGCTCGCCGTCGGTCGTGACGATCCGGATCTGCAGCTGCCCGGTGCGCCGGCCTTCGCGCACGACGAGGTTGCGTAGGAGGGCGCGCCCATCGGAATTGGCCCCCACCCGCCCGGTGCGCTCGGTGCGACGTGCATCGCGTGCGGCGGGGCGCGAACCGGGACTTCTCTCACCAGCACCACGCACATCACTCAGATCGTCGCCCTCCTCAGCGGGCTCTCGCCCGCCGCGCTTGGAGCTGCGCTCCCACGCGGTAAGGTCCTGGGCGCGGCACCAGCGCAGCGCCGCCTCCCGTGCGAGGTTGCCCCGCTCGGAGGCCAGTAGACAGTCCTCGATCGCCACGACGCTGTTGCCACCCGCCGGAGCATGAAAGCCGCACACCAGGGAGCCGTCCGGACCGGCACCGAAAGAGTACTCGAGCTTGTTGCGGTAGCGCCACTGCACCAAGGCGGGCACGATCTCCTCCAGCTCGAACCCATCCAGCCGGCCGATCCGTCGCAGCGCGTCGTCGACCTGCGCACGCTTGACCAGAAGCTGGCGCGCGTAGGGAAGCACCTGCCACGGGACTCCCGGATGGTCGGCGAGGGGAGCAATCCGCTCAGGGCTCGGCTCCAGGATCTCTACGGCGCGGGCGTGTGCGTAGCTGCGCTTGCGCTTGTGTACGACCGCGCGCACGCGATCGCCCGGGATGGCGCCCGCGACGAACACGACATAGCCGCCGTCACCCAGCCGCGCGACGCCCTCTCCCCCGAAGGCGAGCGAGTCGATCTGTAGCTCCAGCTCATCGCCCCGTTGCGGGCGGGGAGAGCGCTCGTCCGACGGCGTGTCGGGCAGAGTCGTAGGGTCGAGCGTCATCGCGACGAGTACTCGGGCGCAATCAGAAACTCGAGCAGAGCCTTCTGCGCATGGCGGCGGTTCTCAGCCTGGTCCCAGATGCGCTGACGAGAGCCGTACAGGATCTCAGCAGAGATCTCCTCGCCGGGGTGTGCAGGCAGATCGTGCATCGCGAAGGCGCCCGGCGCGGCGTCGTCGAGCAACGCCTCGTCGATCCGGTAGCGCCCCAGCGCGGCGCGGCGCTCCTCGGCGGTGGCCTCGTCGCCCATGCTCACCCACACATCGGTGTACACCGCCTGCGCGCCGGCCACAGCCTCGAGTGGATCGGCGTAGAGCTCGAGCGAGCCCGGAGCGCCAGCAGGCAGCACGAGATCCTCCTGAAGCGCATACCCCGCGGGGGAGGCTACCGCGACGTGCATCCCCGCCAGCGTGCCCAGCACAGCGAGCGAACGTGCGACGTTGTTGCCATCGCCCACATAAGCGATCCGCACGCCCTCGAGCGAGCCGAGCGCCTCACGCAACGTCAGCAGATCGGCCAGCGCCTGGCAGGGATGGTGCAGCGCGGTGAGCATGTTGAAGATCGGGACAGAGCTGTACTCGGCCAGCTCTCCGAGCATCGCGTCGGGACCAGTGCGCACCCCCACGGCTGCGACATGCCGGGAGAGCACCAGAGCGGTGTCGCGCGGGGACTCGCCGCGCGAGAGCTGCAACTCATCGGCGCGCAGCACGACGGCATGACCACCCAGCTCGTGGATACCGACCTCAAACGAAAGCCGCGTACGAGTCGACGGCTTCTGGAAGATCAAGGCGACGCTCTGCCCAGCGAGCGCCCGGGATGAGTGCGGCGCCCGCTTCAGTTCGAGCGCGCGGTCGAGCAACGTGGAGAGCTCCGCAGCCGTGAGCTCGGCCCCGGTCAGAAAATGTCGTGCCATGGACCGGCCAGTCTAGGTTAGGCTGAGCGCAACGTCCGCCGAGAAAGGATCGTCCGATGAGAAGAGGCCTGCTATCTGTCGTGATCGCCTGCTCCGCGCTCCTGTTCGCGGCGGGCTGCGGATCGAGCAGCTCCAGCACGACCAGCTCCACGACCGCGAGCACCAGCGCGTCCTCCAGTGGCCTGAAAGCGAACACCACCCCCAAGTACGCCGCACCGGCAGCCTCAGCGCCGACGCAGAGCGGGACGGTGCAGATCGCCTACCGGAACATCGCGATCGCCCCCGACACGGTCAAGGTAAAGGTCGGGAGCACGATCAAGTGGACGGACTATGACGACGTCACACACAACGTGACCTCCGAGTCCGGCCCCTCAAAATTCGCGTCGGCCAACCTCAATGAAGGATCGACGTTCTCCTACAAGGTCACCAAGCCGGGGGTCATCCACTACGAGTGCACCTACCATCCGGCGAGCATGAACGGGACGATCGAAGTCGTCAAGTAAAGAGGTTCGGCAGTCCCTCGTTGGAGGTCGAGGCGGTGGCGTAGAGCCGGCGGGGAATGCGCCCCGCCGTACGCGCCAAACGGCCCGCCTCGACGCCAGCGCGCATTGCACGCGCCATCCTGACGGGGTCCTGCGCACGGGCTATGGCTGAAGCAGCCATCACGGCGTCGCAGCCGAGCTCCATCGCGAGCGTGGCGTCGGAGGCGGTGCCGACCCCGGCGTCGAGCACTACGGGCACCTCGACGGCTTCGCGGATCAGGCTGATGTTGTAGGGGTTACGGATGCCCATTCCACTGCCGATCGGCGAGCCAAGGGGCATCACCGCGGCGCAACCGACGTCGACCAGACGCCTGGCGAGGATCGGGTCGTCGGTCGTGTAGGGCAGCACGACGAAGCCATCGTCAACGAGCTCCTCAGCGGCGCGCAGCAGCTCGGAAGCATCAGGCAGCAGCGTGTCCTCGTCGCCGATCACCTCGAGCTTGACCCAGTCGGTCTGAAACGCCTCGCGCGCGAGCTTGGCGGTAAGGACCGCGTCGCGCGCCGTGTAGCAACCGGCTGTGTTCGGCAACAGCTCCACACCCGCTTGCGCGAGCACGTCTACCAGCGAGCCGCGTGCGGCCGTGTCGATACGGCGCAGGGCGACCGTGACGAGCTCGCTGGCGCTGGCCACGATCGCCTCGGAAAGCAGCTCCAGCGAGGAGAAGCCCCCAGTGCCGAGCAGCAAGCGCGATTGAAACATCCTGCCGGCGATCCTCAGCACGTCCTCGACCGGCGCAGGCCCTTTGTGGGCAGCGACCGTTGGCGTCTCGATGCGCGTGGGATCTATGGCGGCCGTGAGCGGCGCGGTACTCGTGAGATCGGTCATCCCCAGATCATCCTCCCTGCATCGCGGTGAGCACCTCCACGCACGCATCCGCCGCGAGCGCGAAGGTCTGCCACGCGGCTCGCGGCACCACCTCTCCATCGACGGCCACCGCTACCCCACGCGCGTCGAGCGGCAGACCGAGGCGATCGAGCACCGCGGCGACGGTCTCGCCAGCGGCCACGTCGGAGCTCTGCCCGTTGACGATCAATGCGTAACTCCTACCGGGGAAAGCACCTGGAAGCGCGATGGATCGCAAGCGGTGAGTGGCAAGTCGCCAGTGGTTTGCTTGCCGAGCAGCGCCTGGAGCACCAGCTCGGCGGTGAGCGGAGCCAGCAAGATGCCGTTGCGGTGATGGCCAGTAGCCCAGATCAACCCAGCGAGCACGCCAGCGCCGATCACGGGCACGTTGTCGGGCGTGCCCGGCCGCAGCCCCACACAAAGCTCCTCGATCTGCAGCTCACTGACACCGGGCAGCAGCTCGTGCGCCTCGCGCAGCAGCTCGTACACCCCGCCGGCGGTCGCCTGTTCTTCGAACCCGCGCTCCTCGACCGTGGCGCCCAGCACGTAGCGCCCATCCGCACGAGGGACCAGATAGCCGCCCTCGAAGCGCACCACGCGACGCAGCAGCCCCGGGCCGGCCGGATCGCGCAAGCGCAGGATCTGTCCCTTCACCGGGCGCACCGGCACGCATGCCTCGGAAGGCAATCCCTCGAGACTCCCGCTCCACGCACCCGCGGCAATCACCACATGGTGGGCGCAGACGAGCTCACCGTCTTGGAGCGAGACACCCGTGACTCGTGTGCCGGCCCGATCCAGCTCGATGCGCGCGACGGACGCGTGCACGCGCAGCTCCACCCCGACGCGCTCACATACCCGGCGCAACGCCACGAGCACCAGGCGTGGATCAACCGAGTGGTCCTCTGGCGCTTCCATCCCCAGTCGTGTGGTCGGCGCGAGCGCCGGCTCACGCTCGCGGGCCTCGCTCGGCCGCAGACGTGTCGTGCGCAGCCCCAGCGACTCGCGGAAGGCAATCTGGCGCTCGAGCTCGCGCGCCTCGTCCTCGTCGCGGGCGAGAACCAGCGTGCCCGTCCTCAGTAAGCCCACCTGCTCGCCGCTGCATCGCTCCAACTCAGCCGCGAACTCCGGCCACATCTCCGCCGAGTGCAGCCCCAGCTCCAGCACCGCTTGCCCAGCATCGCCGAACTCGACCTCGGCCACCGGCGCGAGCATCCCCGCGGCCACATGCGAGGTACCCATGCCGATCTCCCCACGCTCGAGCACCGTCACCGACAGCCCCTTGGCGCGCGCGCGCCAAGCGAGCGTCAAGCCGATCACGCCGCCGCCTACGACGACCACATCCGCGCGTCGGGTGCCTTCGGGCATGAGGTTGATGCTAGCCCGCTGTCAGACTGGCGATCTATGACCATTGGAGACCTCGGCGCCGATCGGCGCGCACGCCTTGCCACAGCGCGGCTGTACCTCGTGTGTGGGCAGGTCTCCGACTCCTCAGACCCCGGGGGGCGCGCGCTGCCCAACCTCTTGCGCGAGGCGATCGCCGGTGGCGTAGACATCGTTCAGTTGCGCGAGAAGCATCTTCCAGACGAGGAGCTGGTCGCAGTCGCCAACGCCGCGCGAGCCCTATGCGAACGGTTAGGAGCATTACTGATCATCAACGATCGTCCGCACGTCGCAAGCGAGGTGGGCGCCGACGGGGTGCATGTCGGGCAGGAGGACATGCCAGTCGCCGAAGTGCGCGAACTGGTTGGTCCCGACATGCTGATCGGACTCTCCACCCATGCGCCGCTCGAGATCGACGCAGTGGACACGGAGCTCGTCGACTACATCGGCGTCGGGCCGATCCACGCCACCCCGACCAAGCCCGGGCGTCCGCCAGTTGGGTTGGAGCTCGTGCGTTACGCAGCCGATCACGCGTCTGTGCCGTTCTTTGCGATCGGTGGCCTGGACGGCGAGAACGCAGCCGAGGCGATTGACGCCGGGGCGCAGCGGCTATGTGTACTGCGAGCGATCGCCACCGCTCAGAACCCCGAGCACACTGCACGTGAGCTGCGTGGACTGCTCGACGCCCACCCCCTGGAGAGCTGAGATGGCCAGCACCAATCGCCCAGAGCGCGGTCAGCGCGAAGAGCTGCTCCGCGCTGAGTTAGAGCCACTGGGCGAAGGCGAGCGCCCGCCTGCCCTGCTCGTCGCGATCGCCGTCTGCGTGCTACTAGGAATCGGGGTGATCGTCGGCGCGGCGACCGTTCACGACCTCCGCAGCCGTGGCGGCTCGCTCCCCGGCGGCGCCTTCCTCGCAATCGTCCTGCTGCTGCTCGCCGTCGGCATGTACCAACGGCGCTACTGGGCTGTGCTCGGCTTCGAGGCGCTACTCGCCTTCCAGATCATCGTCACGTCGCTCGCGCTCGTCGTCGCTTCCACGATCATCGCTGCGGTCATCTGCGTTGTGAGCGTCGGGCTCGGTGGCTGGTTGTTCTGGAAGCTGGTGCGCGTGATGGGCCGCATCCAGGCCGGCGAACATGGGCCACAAGAGACGCTTCGATAGGCTCAGTCCCCAATGGCAGAGACCTCCTATGACTGCATCGTGGTCGGCTCCGGGCCGGGTGGCTACGTCGCCGCAATCCGAGCTGCGCAGCTCGGGAAAAAGACCGCCGTGGTGGAGAAGGACAAGGTCGGCGGACGCTGCCTGAACTATGCGTGCATCCCAGCCAAGGCGGTCCTACGCTCGGCTGACCTGCTCACTGAGATCCGCGAGGCGGGGGAGTACGGGCTGAAGGTTGGGAGTGTCGAGGTCGACTACGCAGCCGTGCAGGAGCGCCGCGAGAAAGTCGTCTCCACGCTCACCGGTGGTGTCGCCGGGCTGTTCAAGAAAAACACGATCGACCTGATCGAGGGCTCCGGCGCTTTGACCGCCGACGGAGATGTGCGCGTCGGTGATCAGACGATCTCCGCGGAGACCGTGATTCTCGCGACCGGCTCGATCCCCCGAGCGATCCCCGGAGTCGAGTTCGGCGAGCGTGTGATCGGCACCGAGCAGGCGTGGGCGCTCGGAGAGCTGCCCGCCCGCCTGGCGGTGGTCGGTGCGGGAGCGTCGGGTGCGGAGATCGCCTCGGGCTTTGCCCGGCTGGGCAGCGAGGTGCTGCTGCTGGAGGCGCTCGAGCGCCTGCTGCCGAGCGAGGACGCCGACATCTCGCGGCTAGTCGAGCGGGGACTGAAGCGCCAGGGCATCCAAGTCCACACCGGAACTCCCGTGCAGGACGTGAGGGGCGGAGAGGGAAGCGTGAGCTTCTCCTACGGCGAGCAGACCGCCGAGGTCGACTACCTCGTGATCTGCGCCGGGCGCGGAGCGGACATCGACGGGCTCGGCCTCGCCGAGGCAGGCGTAGAGCTTGATGAGCGCGGTCTGGTGAAGGTGGACGGGGCACTGCGCACCTCGCGCAAGGGCGTCTACGCGATCGGCGACCTCGTCGCCGGTCCCGCGCTCGCACACAAGGCATCTGACGAGGGGGTAATCGCCGCGGAGGACTCCGCCGGCCTCGCGACCCATCCGATCGCCTACGTGGACATCCCGCGGGCGACTTTCTGCACGCCGAACGTCGGCTCCTTCGGCCTGACCGAGGCACAGGCGCGCGAGCAGGGCTATGACGTGATCGTCGGCAAGGTGCCCTACGGCGCGGTCGGCGGCGGGATCGTTTACGGCGACCGCTCCGGGATGGTCAAGCTCGTGGGCGAGTCGAAGTACGGCGAGCTGCTCGGCGGGCACATCGTCGGCGCGCGGGCGACCGAGCTGATCCAGGAGCTCGTGAACGTGCGCGCGCTGGAGGGCGGCTTCGCCGAGGTGGCCCGCACGATCCACGGCCACCCCACGCTGTCCGAGGCCGTGATGGAGGCCGGACGTGCAGCCGACGGCTGGTTGATTCACGGTTGAGCCAAGCGCACTAGTCTCGGCGGGATGCCCGACTCGGACGCCGCCTTCTACTTCGACCTGGCAAGTCCGCTCGCCTACCTCGCCGCGGAGCGCGTTCTGCACGTATTGCCTGGCCCGGCTGAGTGGCAGCCTGTGCTAGCGCGCGAGTTGTCCAACGCGGAGACATTCGAGGCCTATCGCTGCCGTACCGAGGAGGAGGTCTTCCGCACGGAGATCGAGCGCGCCGCTCGCGCACAGGGACTGCAGCCGCTGAAATGGCCCATCCCATTTCCATTCGACAGTGCGCTGGCGATGCGTGTAACAACTTACGCCAAGTCGATCGGTCGCACTGTGCCCTTCGCGCATGCTGCCTTCCGCCAGGCGTTTGCGGGAGGGCGCTCGCTCGAGGACCCCGACTCCGTGCTGATCGCTGCCGCGGCCTGCGAGATGCACCCGGCCGCAGTGCTGAAGGGGGCCGAGCTGCGCTCGGTCGGAGAGCAGTTGGTTACCACCACAGCGCTGGCGGCGCAGGCCGGGGTAACCGACGTGCCGGCGGTGCGGATCGGAGAGAAGGTGTTCGTCGGCGAGCACGCCGTTGAGGACGCAGCTACGCATATAGGCCTGGCGCAAGCGCGATGAAGGCCAACCGCGCATACCGGCTGATCGTCACCCGCGGCGGACGCGCGCCCGCGCTACTCGCGGACACCGGCCGGGTCGACCACATCGAGGTGGTGGAAGTCGACGCCGGGGAAGTGGTCCTGTTCTGGGACCGCCCGCCCCAGGCAGCTTCGAAGCTCGCACGGGCATTGCGTGCCGACCTCTCGCAACTGGAGGCCGAGGAGTTCCTCGCGCGCTGGGCTACCGTGGAGCATTGATGTCCGGGTTACCTGAGACCGGGGCCGCGCGTGAGTGGCTCGAGACAATGACATTGATCCGTCGCTTCGAGGAGCGCGCGGGCGAGATGTACGCGCGGGCAAAGATCGGCGGCTTCCTACACCTGTCGATCGGCGAGGAGGCGACGATCGTCGGCAGCACGCGAGCGCTGCGGGAGACGGACTACCTCGTCTCGACCTACCGCTCGCACGGCTATGCGCTGGCGCGCGGCACTCCGCCCGAGAAGGTCATGGCCGAGCTGTTCGGGCGTGTCGACGGATGCTGCGGCGGGCACGGCGGCTCGATGCACATGTTCGACCTCTCCCGGCGCTTCATGGGCGGCTACGGGATCGTCGGCGGCAACCTGCCGATCGCGACCGGGATCGGGCTGGCGAGCGACTACACCGAGACCGACGACGTGACCCTGTGCACGTTTGGCGACGGCGCGTCCAACCAGGGCACGTTCGGGGAAACGCTTAATCTGGCGGCGCTGTGGCGCCTGCCGGTGGTATTCGTGGTGATCAACAACCAGTTCGGCATGGGTACATCGCTCGCGCGCCATTCGGCCGTGACCGACTTGCAGCGCAAGGGCGAGAGCCTCGGCGTACCGGGGACGCGTTGTGACGGGATGGACGTGGCCGCCACACACGCCGCGATCGCAGAGGCCGTGGAGCGTGTTAGGGAAGACCGCCAGCCGGTGCTCGTCGAGGCCGTGACCTACCGCTTTCGCGGTCATTCGATGGCCGACCCGGAGGAGTACCGCAGCAAGGAGGAGGTCGCGCAGTGGCGCGAGCGCGACCCGATTCCGGCGTTTGGCGAGTTGCTAGAACGCGAGGGGATCCTCAATGCGGAGAGCCGCGAGCGACTCGACGGAGAGGCGGTCGCACGCGTTGATGAGGCAGTCGTATTTGCCGAGGCCTCGCCGTTCCCCAAGCCAGAGTCACTCTACGAGGACATCTACGTGCTCGACGAGCAAGTCCGCGGCGCGTATCACTGATGGGTGAGCTGCGCTACCGCGAGGCCCTGAACGCAGCGCTGCGCGAGGAGCTGAAACGCGACGAGCGCGTGATGCTGATGGGCGAGGACATCGGCGTGTTTGGCGGGGCGTTCAAGGTCACCGCCGGCCTGCTCGAGGAGTTCGGGGAGAAGCGCGTGCGCGACACGCCGATCTCGGAGAACACGATCGTGGGCGTGGGCGTGGGCGCCGCGATGAGCGGGCTGCGGCCTGTCGTCGAGCTGATGACGATCAACTTCGCGCTGCTCGCCTTCGACCAGATTGTCAACAGCGCCGCCCACATCCGCTACATGTTCGGCGGCCAGGTCTCCGTCCCGCTGGTAATCCGGATGCCCCAGGGCGCCGGGCACCAGCTCGGGCCAACGCATTCTCACTGCTTGGAGGCAATGTTCTTACACGTACCGGGCCTGCTCGTCGCTGTCCCCGCCACACCCGCCGACGCCAAGGGCCTGTTGAAGACCGCGATCCGTGACGAGAACCCCGTGATCTTCATCGAGCACGAGTCTCTGTACGGCATCCGTGGAGAAGTGCCCGAGGGCGAGGAGGAGACAGTCGACTTCGGGCGCGCGCGTATCGCCAGGGAGGGCGCCGACGTGACGATCGTGGGCGTCTCGCGGATGGCGCTCACCGCAGAGCGGGCCGCGGAGACGCTCGCGCAGGAGCACGGTGTGGGGGCCGAGGTGATCGATCCGCGCACATTGCGACCGCTCGACCTCGACACAATCCTCACCTCCGTGCGCAAGACCAACCGCTGCGTCGTCGTCGAGGAGGGCTGGCCCCACGGTGGGGTCGGCGCGAACCTGGCAGCGCTGATCGCAGAGCACGCCTTCGACGACCTCGACGCGCCCGTCGCACGTGTCTCCGGCGCCGACGTGCCGATGCCCTACTCCAAGCCCCTGGAGGACATCGCCTTTCCCCACGAGCCCCAGATCATCCAGGCTGTGCTCGCAACCATCGGCAAGCGGCCGGCGACTTCCGGAGCGCGAGGCGAGGATGCCCGAGAGGCGCCGACCGCGACCGCACGGGGGGCGCGCTAGATGGCCGAGATCGTGATGCCCCGGTTGTCAGACACGATGGAGGAGGGGACGATCTTGAGCTGGCTCGTCCCGGACGGGGAGCAGGTGAGCCGCGGTCAGGAGCTGGTCGAGATCGAGACCGACAAGGCGAACATGACCTACGAGTCCGACCAGGAGGGCATCCTTCAGATCGTCGCCGCCGAGGGCGACACGCTGCCAGTCGGCGCCGTCATCGCACAGATCGGTGGTGGCGGCGACAACGGCGATCCCGGTGCGCCTGCCTCGACCGCTGTCAGGCAAGAGGATGGGCCGGCCTCGAGACAAGCTGAGGCGCGCACGGCCGGGGAGAGCCCGGAGAGCGAGTCACCTCCCGGTGGCACAGGTTCGGCGGAGGTCTCTCCGGCTCCTGCGGAGGATCCGCCCGCGGGTGAGCGGGTCAAGGCATCGCCGCTGGCCAAGCGGATCGCAAGCGAGCGCGGGGTGGACCTGCACACGGTGACCGGCAGTGGCCCAGGTGGGCGGATCGTCAAGGCGGACGTGCCGGCGAATGCCGGCCAAGAACCCGTCGAGGGCGCATCGCCTGACGACAGCCGCGCGACACCGCCACCCGACGCAGGCGTGACACCGCCGCCAGCAGCGGGACTCGCCGACGTCACGACGGCCAAGGGCGAGAGCACCGTCGTTGAGCTGTCACGCACGCAGCAGACGATCGCGCGGCGGATGGCCGAGTCGAAGGCCACGATCCCCCACTTCGCGCTCCAATCGGACGTGGACATGGAGGCGTGCGTCGCGCTGCGCGCCGAGCTGAAGTCCCTCGCGAAGGATGGTATCCCCACCCACCCAGTCGCCATGCACCCGGCGCCCACCTACAACGACATGGTGATCAAGGCCTGCGCACTGGCGCTTCGTGAGTTTCCCACGGCGAACTCCAGCTACCGCGACGGTCGCCTCCAGCTGCACTCCCGTGTCAACGTCGGTATGGCGGTCGCGGCCGACGCCGACGAGCCAGCGGGCGGCACGTTGATCGTGCCGACTGTATTCGACGCCGACCAGAAGTCCCTCGGCGAGATCGCCCGCGAGACGCGGGCGCTGGCAGCTCGCGTGCGCGAGCACTCGATCACCCCACCTGAGCTAGGCGGCGGCACCTTCACTGTCTCCAATCTCGGCATGTTCGGCACTACCAGCTTCACCGCGATCATCAACCCACCACAGGCGGCGATCCTGTCCGTCGGATCACTGGAGGGGCGCGCCGTGGTCCGCGATGGCGAGGTGCAGGCCCGCAACACGATGACGATTACCCTCGCCTGCGACCATCGCATTCTCTATGGCGCCCCCGCCGCGCGCTTCCTCGCGCGGATCCGCGAGTTGCTCGAAGTGCCCGCCGCGCTCACGCTCTGAACGAGAAGCCCGGCGCCCATCACAAGCCCGGCGCTAACCTGAGCACATGACGCGCGACGAGCTTTGGGTGTGCCACCTCGGCACGATTCCCTACCTCGACGCCGTGGCCCTCCAGGAGCACGTCCGTGCGCAGCGGCAGACCAACGAGCTGCCCGACACACTGCTCCTGCTCGAGCACCCTCCCGTCTACACGCGCGGGCGGCGCTCCGCCCCCGGCGAGCTCGCGCTCGGCGAGGACTTCTACCGCACACGCGGGATCGACCTCGTCGAGACCAACCGCGGCGGGCGCGTCACCTACCACGGCCCCGGCCAGCTCGTCGGCTATCCGATCATGGGAGTCACCGACATCGGCTCACACCTACGCACGATGGAAGCCGCGATCATCGCTTCGCTCGCCGGCGAGGGAATCGAAGCTCACTCGCGCGCAAATGAGGGCCCCGACTACACAGGCGTCTGGGTGGGTCCCCGTAAGATCGCCTCGATTGGCGTGCACATCTCCCGCGGGATCTCCACCCACGGCTTTGCGGTCAATGTCGAGAACGACCTCGACCCCTTCTCCTGGGTCGTCGCCTGCGGTCTGCCCGACGTTGAGATGACCTCCGTTGCCAGCGAGTTGGAGGTGTCGAACCCCCGACACGCGGATTATGATTCCGCTGCTCTGGACGTCGACGGGGCGCCTGGGGTCGCGTGCTTTCGTAAGCGCATGGCCCACGACTTCTGCGAGGCCCACGAGCGCCGCCAGCGGATCGTCGCACCGCGGCGCCTGGGAATCGACGCGCCGATCGCACGCCCACACTCACTACGCGTAGCGGTGGCCGCATGAGCGCGCCCGCGACCACTGAGCGCGAGCACGTCACGCGCTCGCGGGCGAACCCCGGCGGGATGGATGTGCTCGAGGTGCTCGGCCCCGAGGTACGTCCGCTGCGCGAGCGCAAGCCACCCTGGTTCAAAGTCCCTCCGCCCGGCGGCGCGCGCTATCGCGAGCTGACCGAGCTGATCAAGTCAGAGAACCTGCACACGGTCTGCCAGGAGGCGGCCTGCCCGAACGTCGGCGAGTGCTGGGAGCGGGGCACCGCGACGTTCATGATCCTCGGCGACACCTGCACCCGACGCTGCGGCTTCTGCAACGTGCAGACCGGCAAGCCGACCTGGAACGACCCCCTGGAGCCCGCGCGGGTGGCGCGCTCGATCGCGCGCATGGGACTGCGTCACGCGGTAATCACCTCGGTCGATCGCGACGACCTGCCCGACAAGGGCGCCTCGGCGTTTGTCGGGGTGATTCGTCAGGTCCGCCGCCAGGCGCCCGAGTGCCAGATCGAGGTGCTCACCCCCGACTTCCAAGGCCAGGAGATGCCGCTCGCAAAGGTCATCGCCGAGCGACCCCACGTCTTCAACCACAACGTCGAGGTCGTCCCGCGCCTGTACCCGATCGCGCGGCGCGGCTCCGAGTTCCAGCGCTCATGTCGCGTCCTGCGTCTGGCCAGCGAGATGGGCGAGGGCGAGGTCACGACCAAGTCGGGGCTGATGGTCGGGCTGAGCGAGACCCACGAGGAGCTCGTCGAGACCTTTGGGACACTGCGCGAGCACGGCGTCCAGGTGCTGACCGTGGGCCAATACCTGCGACCCTCCGAGCGTCATCTCCCGGTCGTGCGCTACTGGCACCCGGACGAGTTTCTGGCGCTCGAGCACGCCGGCTACGAACTCGGTTTTGAGCACGTCGCGGCAGGCCCACTGGTTCGTTCTAGCTACCACGCCGACCAGCACGTCCCGCAGGCTCGCCCGGGCACCGGTCCACTCGCCGGCGTGGGGCCAGCGAGCCGCGGATAGTCTGCACCGATCCTCCTCCTGTCAAGCAAGCTCCGATCGCGGCTATGACACGCACCCTCGTACTCCTCGCGGCGTTGATCTTCATCGTCGGCTTCGCCTTCCTGACCGTCAGCGCCGCACTCGAACAGGGAGTCACGATCGCGAGCCTGCTGTCGGCCTTCATCCTCGTGCTGCTGTTGGTGGGGATCCTCGGTGCGCTGTTCAATCCTCCCCGCCAGTAAGACTGTCATCCGCGGGGGAGGACCCTGAAGTGAGACTCTTGCGGTGAGACCTTCACCCCCCATGAACTGCCTGCGATGAGCACCTCGCCCTTCATGACCCCCAGCCACCGCCGGCGGCGGCGCGAGATGGCTTCTCGCCGGCGACGTCGCCGGCGCGGACTGTTCGCGGTCGTGATCGCGCTGGTGATCGTCGCAGCGGTCGTCGTGATGGCCTTCGCCGGGCCTGGCGCCGCGCACGAATCAGCCGCTGCGCGGCGGCGGTCCGCGACGCGCGCCGCCACAGCGACGTCCCCCACCGCGACGCTCCACACGGCGCTCTCTCCGATCGGATTGCCGCTCGGCAAGCCCGCCCTCACGCTGAAGGGGATCGACGATCCTCTCGAAAATCCCGTGCACCCTCCCTTCCACGAACAGCCGCACGCAGGCATTCTGTTCAACCTCGACACCGGTCAGGTCCTGTGGCAGCACAACGCGTACACGCGCCTGCGGATCGCCAGCCTGACGAAGATGATGACCGCGCTGCTCACGGTCACCTCCGCCCCACCGGATGCGCCCGTGCTGATCACAAAGGAAGCGGTCGACATGCCCGGCTCAAAGGTCGGGGTGCTGCCGCTCGGCAAACACGTAAAGCTCGAGACGCTCCTCTATGGCCTGCTCCTGCCCTCAGGCAACGATGCCGCGGTGGCGCTCGCGCAGCATGTGGCTCACACAATCAACAAGTTCGTGACCCGGATGAACGCTGAGGCAGCCAAGCTGGGGTTGGGCTGCACCCACTACTCCTCGCCGTCGGGCTACTACGACCAGTACAACTTCTCCTGCGCCGCCGACCTCGCGCTGCTCGCGCACGTCGACCTCGAACAACCGCGCATCGCGAGCGTCGTGCGCACCTACTCGGCGGTCCTACCGTTCCCGATCAAGGGCGGCAAGCTGTACCTGTACAACAACAACCCGTTGTTGATCTACGGCTACCCGGGCGTCACCGGGATGAAGACCGGCGAAACCGAAGCCGCCGGGCGCTGTCTGGTGGCGACCGCCGAGCGCCATGGCGTGCGCCTCGGCGTGGTGCTGCTGCACTCGCCCGATCCGGGCACCCAGGCAAGCTACCTGCTCGATCGCGGCTTCGAAGGCGTCTACCACCAGGCGCCCGTCCCCGCGCCGCCGATGCCCCCCGGCGCCTGATGTTGCCGCTCGCCAACATGAGATGTTGCCGCTCAACCCAGATGACAGTTTGACGGCCAGTTGACTGTGGCGGCGAGCAAAGGCCCCGGGCTTGCCGCGCTCTGCGGGTCTGCGGAGCCTGTCCTGGCTGGCGTCCGCCTCCTAGGATGCCCAGTCATGGGAGCGCTACTACCACGCGTTCGGCGACCTGGCCGATCCGGATGACGCCCTGCGATCCATCACCCGCAGGGGCGTAATGGGCGACCACCTCGTCGTCCTTCATTCTGCGGTGCGGGTCTGCGCGGGCTACAGCCGCCACGACGCTCCCTCGATTCTGTTGGACGGCTCATCGGTGGCGCGCGAGAGCGAGCACGGCCGCGCGATTACCGCGCAGCTGACGCGCCGTCACGGAACGCTCGAGGAGGCAATCGATGCGGCAGTCTTTGCGCTCGGCACCGCGGGATTGTCCAAGGGCATCCGCCGCCAGGCGCGCGCGGCATGCGAGGACTACTTCTATAGCCGGCTCGACCTGACGCCGAGCCACGAGCTGGGCAGACGGGGAGAGATCGCCGACCCGCTGGAGCCGATGCCCGAGCCGATGTACCGCGCACTGGAGCATGTCGTCGACCTTGTCGTAGACGGCGAGTACGAGGAACTCCGCGCCGCGTCTGGCGAGCGGCTCACAGTCGAGGACCTGCGCCGTCGCGTCGAGGACGACTGCCCCGAGTCACTAGTGCTTCCGCCACGCGAGGTCTACCAGGTCGAGGCGATCACCAAGTCCGATGATCCGGACCTGCCGGGCTGGGCTTACTTCCTCGACCTGTGGACCGAGACCGGCCCAGCACGCCTGCACATCGAGGGCGAGCTCGAGGAGTCCGGCGAGCGATTCACGGCGACGCTGAACGACATCCTGCCCTGACCCGCCGCCCTCCGAGGGCCACGCAACAAGGGTCGACTGCGAGCACTGTTAAACGCGGAAAGCCCACCCATAGGTGGACTCTCGGCCATCAGAAGATCAGGCGGCTTTCGCGGCAAGGGGACGTTCAGATGAAGGTCTCGCCCTCTGGTTGCCATCGCTATCTGACCCTGCCAGCGTAGCGCACCCGCCTGCGAGCATCGCCCTCTGTCAGCCCCCCGCGGCACTGACCGCGCTTTCGCCAGTAGCAGGTCTTTGCGGTGTCGGTTGAACGGCGATCCACTGGCACCTACCCCACAAACTGTCAACTGGCACTGTCAACTGGCCGTCGAACTGTCATCTGGCCCGAGCGGCAACATGAGAGGAACACCTCTCGGCCCGTAAGGGAGTACCGTTGCTCATATCGATTGACTAGTCAGTCAGCCCAAGGAGGAAGCCGTGGATCTCGATGACACACCAGAGCAGGCCGCCTACCGCGCACAGGTGCGAACGTGGCTCGCGGAGCACAAGTCCCAGGCGCCCGTCCTCACAGGCCCTGAAGCACTGAAGGACGAGGACGAGATCGTCACCGCGCGGCGCGCCTGGCAAGGCAAGCTCGCCGAGGCCGGCCTTGCGGGCGTGACCTGGCCGAAGGAGTACGGCGGTCAGGGTCTTGGCCCGATCGAGCAGCTGATCTGTAATCAGGAGATCGCCCAGGCGAAAGTACCCAGCATCCTCGACGCGATCGGCGTGGGCATGCTCGGCCCGACACTGATCGCCCATGGCGCCGACGAGCAGAAGGCGCGCTATCTCGGGCCGATGCTGCACGGCGATGAGGTCTGGTGCCAGCTGTTCTCCGAGCCCGCGGCCGGATCCGACCTGGCGGCCGTCCAGGCCCGCGCGCGCCTGCAGGACGATGGCAGCTGGCGCTTGAGCGGTCAGAAGGTGTGGACGACCAACGCCCAGTTCGCCTCCTACGGGCTGCTGCTCGCGCGCACCGACTCAGACGTGCCCAAGCACAAGGGCATGACGATGTTCATCGTGCCGATGGACGGCGCCGGTGTGACCGTACGCGGCCTGCGCCAGATCTCCGGCGAGGCCGAGTTCAACGAGGTGTTCTTCGACGACGTCGCGCTCGACTCCGACGCGGTCGTCGGCGGCGTCGGCAACGGTTGGGGCACGGCGCTGACCACGCTGATGTTCGAGCGCGTCACGATCGGCCTCGGCGGCGAGGGCCTCGGTTACAACGCGACTCGCTTTGCCAAGGCGATCGCCGATGACGAGGACGCCCGCCGCGACCCCGAGATACGTCACCAGCTCGGCGAGATCGTCAGTGAGCTACTGGCCGTGCGCTTCACCGGCTACCGGACACTCACAGCACTTCAGAAAGGCCAGATCCCAGGCCCCGAGGCGGGCCTGGCGAAGGTCACGATCGTCAACGGCGCGATCAAGGCCGGTGATCTGATCACCGATGTGGTCGGACCCGACGCGCTCGCGCAGGACAGCGAGTGGGCCTACATGATCTCATTCCTCCCCGGCCTGAAGTCGGCCGGCGGGACGGAAGAGATCCTGCGTAACACGATCGGCGAGCGTGTGCTCGGGCTGCCGCCCGAGCCGCGCCTGGACAAGGGCATCCCATTCTCGGAGCTACGCTCCAAGGAAGGAGCGGCGGTATGAACCTCGCACTCTCTGACGAGCAGGTATTCCTGCGCGAGGCCGCACGAGGCGCGCTCTCTCGCTTCAAGACAATCGAAGCCGCACGCGAGGCGCTCGACGGCAACGCACCGCTGCCCGACCTGTGGCCGACCGCCTGCGAGGCTGGCTGGCCCGGCCTGCTGATCGACGAGTCCGCCGGCGGCGCCGGCCTGGACGCCTTCGACGCGATGCTCGTGCTCGGCGAGTGCGGCCGCGTGCTAGCCGGCGTAGCACTGCTCGGCCACCTGCCCGCGACGGCGATCCTCAACGACTCGCCAGGCGCGGCAAAAGATCAACTCGAGGAGCTTGCCACCGGCGAGCGGCGGGCCGCCTACCTGCCCACCAGCCCGCCCGACGATCTCGCAAAGGAGTGGACGCTCGACCCGGCCCACGGCCTACGGCGCCCGCCCGCTCTCAGCGCCGTCAACGAGGGGGGCGATACTCAGACCCGCGTCAACGGAGCGCTCTCGTTCGTGCCGGACGCACCAGGCGCCGATCTGCTGGTCGGCGTGGCGTTGCTCGACGGCCAGCCCACCGGCGTCGCAATCGACGCCTCTGCGTCCGGGGTCTCGATCGAGGCGGTGCAAGGCTACGACGCCACCCGCTCGCTCGGGCACATCACGCTCAAGGACGTCCCAGCCACCGTGCTCGACGCGTCGACCGAGTCGCTCGCCGGCGCCTGGCACCTCGCTCAGGCGCTGATCGCAGCCGAGTCACTGGGCAGCGTCGAGACCGCGCTGGACGTATCCGTGGCCTACGCCAAGGAGCGGCACACGTTCGGCCGGGCGATCGGCTCCTACCAGGCGGTCAAGCACTCCCTCACGGAGGTCCTACGCCAACTGGAGAACGGCCGCTCGCTGCTCTATTACGCCGGCTGGTCGCGCACCGGCAAGCCGGATGAGTTCCCGCTCGCCGCGTCGGCCGCGCGCTCGGTAGCCGGTCGTGCGCTCGACCAGGCCGCTCGCACGATGATCTCCGTACACGGCGGCATCGGCGCCACCTGGGAGCACGACGCGCCGCTGTACTTCCGCCGCGCGCAGCTCTCGCGACGACTGCTCGGTGGGACCGCCGGCGCGACAGACCGTGTCGCGGGCGAGTTGATCGCCCAGGCAAGCGCCGCCTGAGCCGAGGCGGGCGAGGCGGAATTTCACCGGGCCGGGAGCACCGGCGCTATCCGCCGCGCCTGCGGCGCTTTGCGCTTCGGGTGGCGGTGACCGCCTGCGGTTTCGCTTCGGCTTCGAGCGCTGCCAGCACTGGCGCGCCGTAGGCGGCCTGCACCGCTTCGACCATCGCCGCTTCAACGCCGCAGTTGATGCAGAAGGAGTGCTGGGACCAGCCCATCGCGCGCGCGAGCACCTCGTCGGCATAGCTCACGCCGGTAGCGTCGTGCCCGTAGTAGTCATACGCCGCGTCCCACGCCGCACCGTTCAGGGCGTATTCCGCGCCGTCGGCCGAGAGCAGGTGCGCGGCGGCCATGATCGCGTCGAAGTCGTCGTAGATCGACGGGTGCGTCGCCGTCATGTGGTCATAGACCGCGGGGCGCTTGCCGTACTTGTAGGAGTCGCTCACGAGATCCCAGGTGGAAGGAGTGCCACGCCCGTTCCCATTTGTCACGTTGAACTGCATCGGTCCGCCGCAGCAACCGGCGAAGTTCAGCCCGTGGTAGGTGGTGGGCGCGGTCGAGAACGCCGACTCCTGCTTGTGGATCGAGGCGATCAGCAGCCAGTTCACGCCGAACGTGCTCTGCGCGGTCGCGTAGATCGGATAGAAGCCTTCCATCCAGCGCGTCGGTATCGCCGTTTCGGTCTGATCGACTAGACGCCTCGCGGCCAGCTGCTGCTGTGCGGACGACGGCTGCGCGACAATCGCCGTCCTGTGCGAGCGCCGAGCACTTCCTCCGCCACGCGCCGCGTGCGAACTACCCGTGTTGGATCCGGCCACGGACCCCTGGCCGACCGCAACACCGGCGAGCACGCTCGCGGACTGCGCCGCGCTCGGCGTCGGAGTGACCGCAGCCACGAGCACCGCGGGAGGCGCCGTATGCGGCGCCTCGGTGCTCGTGCGCCCGACCACGCCGGTGAGTACCGCTACCAGCACAGCCAGACCGAGTCCCCCGAGCGCTAGCGCGAGCAGCCACGCCCCCCGTTCAGAAGGCGGGGTCGGCAGGTGGGCCCCTGGAACCTGGGCGTCGGGGACAGCTGGTGTAGTTGAATCATCAATCTTCATCTGCCGTTACACCGTATCCAGGTCAGAGCCACCAGGCAGCCAGTTCGCAGTCCCGCGGTCCCGCGGCGCGTCGATCGGCCCACGCTCGGGTTGTGATCAACATGGCAAGGTTCACTTTGGCTTCGATCCTCTCGACGCTCGCGCTCTTCTCCTTGAGCGGAGCTGCCCGTGCGGCGCCGCTGTCGGCCGTCCAGCAGCATTACCTCTCACTCGCCCAGACGGGAGTGTCACGCGCCGAGCAGCGCTGGGGCGATCGCCGGCTCGGGTGGTATGACGCACAGCTCCGGGACCGCGAAAAGTATCCACTGGCGACGATCTGGGACATCGTGCCGCTGTTCCAATCGCTCGACGCGATCGCGATCGCCCAACCCACCCCCGCCAACCGGCGCGCAGTGGCGCGCTTTGCGAAAGGCGCCGAGCGCTACCTGAACCGGGGCCTGCGCCCTGTGCCCGGCTACTCGCCCTACCCCGGCGACCGCGAAACAAACACCGAGACGTGGTTCGACGACAACGGCTGGTGGGGCCTCGCGTTTATGAATGCCTACCGCGCGACCGGCACGCGGCGCTGGCTCACCGACGCGCAGCGCGCGCTCGCCTATGTCGCGGCTGCCGGCTGGGATCCGCAGGGGGGCGGGATCTGGTGGAACACCGAGCACCCATACAAGGCCGGCGAGGCGCTCGCCGCGGACACGCTCCTGGCGACGCTGATCTACCAGCAGACGCACTCCTCCTTCGCCCTCGGCCAGGCGGAAAAGTTTCTGCTCTGGGGCAACACGCTCGGCTTCAGCTCAACCAACGGCCTCTACGCCGCCAGCAACCTCAACCCAACCCCGATCGACTACATCGAGTCGCCCCTCATCTACGCCCAGGCGCTGCTCTGCGAAGCGACTGCGAACGCCGCCGACTGCGAACGGGTCGGGCCGCTCACGGCGACCGCGCTGAAGCGCTTCGGCCAAATCCTCGACTTCTCACCGCAGTACGACGCGATCTACCTGCAGTGGATGCTCGCGCTGTACTCGCTCGACCACGACCCGGCTCTCTACGCACTCGCCGCGGATAACGCCCGCGAAGCCCAGGCGCACGCGCTCGACGGCGAAGGGCTCTACCTGCTCTCCTGGAGCGGCGCGACCCTGCCCACGGCCGACGCCCTGCCAGGCAGCCTGCAGACACAGGCTGCCACCACCAGCCTGTTCGCTTGGCTGGCGGTGTACCCGCCGCCGCCGTCCTAGATGTGAGCGCCGTCCAGAGCCGAATCGCTGTCCAAGGGCTCGGCCCCGGCGACTGCCGGCCGACGGGCCGGGGCCGGGCTCAAACCCCAACCGCTCTGCGCAGCAGGCGATCAAACAGAAGGTCCGGGAGCAGGCGACTCGCCCATACCATCGCGTACGCGTCGCGGCCGATGAGATAACGCGCCCGCATCCGCCTGGCGCTCAGCGCTCGCTCGATCGTCTGCGCCACCCGCTCGGGTGGGATGCCGCGGCGGGCGGTGTTGTGGAGCGCCTTGGCCATCGCCGCCGGCACGTGGCCGTACTGCTCGCGCAACTCCTCGGGGACGCTGAACTCGTCGACCTGACCGCGATTCTTCTCCCAGATAGGGGTGGCGACCGACCCTGGCTCGATCAGCGCCACCTGGATGTGAGAACGGGCAAGCTCCAAGCGCAGCGAGTTTGCCGCCGCCTCCAGTGCGTACTTCGAGGCGTGATAGGGCGCCAGGTATGGCGTGGTGAGCAGCCCGCCGACAGAGGAGATCAGCACAATTCTCCCGCGCGCGCGACGCAGCGCCGGAATCAGCGCCTGAGTGACAGCGACGTGTCCAAAGAAGTTCACGTCAAACTGGCGGCGCAGATCATCCATGGAGATCAGCTCCAATGGCCCGCCGACGGCACTGCCGGCGTTGTTGACGAGTGCGTCCAGACCGCCGGGCGCGAGCTCGCCCACTCGCTCAGCGGCCCGCTCGATCTGCTCGGTGTCGGTCACATCGAGCTCGAGCGGAATCACCCGCTCACCCCCACCGGCTCGCAGCGCCTCGCCGTCCGCGGTCTTGCGCACCCCAGCTAGCACCGTCCAACCGGACGCGGCTAGCCCCAAGGCTGTCGCGCGTCCGATGCCCGTCGAAGCCCCGGTGAGAAGAACGGTGGGCACCCGGTGAGTATGACCCGATTGCGGCCCTGTCGATGTTCGAGCCGTAGGATGTCCTGGGGATGTTCTCGCGGATGGCCACACATCTGAGCGCCAAGCGCGCTGCGGTCGCGTTCGCGCTGCTCGTCGCGTTCGCGATCGTTTACGCAGCGAGTGTCGGGGGTGGCGCCCCCGCGCGTGCGAGCGGCAATCCCCAGCTGGGCGGAGCCTCCAGCGCCTGCGGCGCGACCGTGCTCGGAGCGCTCAACCAGGTAACGCAGCGCGTCTACGACGAGGGCGTCTCCAGCGAACGTACCGAAATCGCGATGCGCCTGATCAAGGGCTCGCTCGCGCTGCGCGAAGGCGTCGAAAGTGGCGACGCCGCGGCCGCGCGCGCGGCCGCACAGGCGCTGCTCGCGAGCGGGCATCTGACGAACCTGACGGTGCTCCGCGGTAGTCAGACCCTCGCCGACGTCGGTTCCGAAGGCGCGCTCGCGCCGCTGCACGGGTCGATCCTCAGCGCCACGGGGGTCCCGATCGCGAGCTTCGTGACGAGCGTGTGGGCGGATGGCGGCTTCCTTTCCGAGCTGAAGGGCGTCGTCGAGGGCGACATCGCCCTGCGCGAGGGCAACCACAGCCTTGACGGCTCGTTTGCGATGCCGGCGGGCGAACTTCCGCCGGCGGGCACGTTGACCGAGCACGGGACCGTCTTTCAGTACGCCTCGTTCGCCGCCTCGGTCTACCCCTCCGGCTCGCTGCGGGTCTACCTGCTGAGGTCGGTCAACTCGACCGCGCGTATCTGCGGGGCCACCACTCAGGACACGCTCGTCAACACGCTCAGCCGAGTGGCGGCGCTGATCTACGCCGGCGAGGGCGGGTCGCATGCGCTGATCCAGGTCCGCCGCGCTCAACAGAACAGCACCCTCCTGAACGCGGTGGCCGAACGCAACCCGGTCACCACCCGCAAGGCGGTCGTCAGTCTCGTCTACAACCACAGCCACATCGTGCGTCTGCGCGTGCTCGGCAGCGGTGGACAGCTGCTTGCCGACGTCGGCGGCCCGTACGTGCTCGCGCCCGTGCACACACCATTGCGCCTGCACGGCAAGCGGATCGGTGAACTCGTGCTCTCGATCCAGGACGACGAAGGCTACCTACGACTCGTCAAGCGGTTGGTCGGCCTCGACGTCCTCATGTATATGAACTCCCTGAACTCCCCTCATCCCACGTTGGTAAAGAACAGCCTCGGCCCAGACCCAAGCCCAGTTCCCGCGAGCGGCCTCTATCACTATCGTGGGCACACCTTCCGCGTGTTCACGCTCGACGCCCGTTCGTTCCCGGCGGGGCCACTACGGATCGCGGTCCTGATCCCAATCCCCTACTCCTGAGTGCTCAGGCCAGCGCCGCCCGCTTCTCGCCCAGCGCCCCGAGCAGTTCGTCGAAGGATGCAGAGAATTTCTCCACGCCCTCGCGCTCGAGCGTGTCCGTCAGATCATCGTAGTCGACGCCCACCGCAGCAAGCTCCTCCAGCAGCCGCTTGGCCTGAGCGACTCCCCGCTCCAAACGGGGCGCCGGCTTACCGTGATCCTGGAAGTCGGAGATCGTCTCCTCCGGCATCGTATTCACCGTGTCTGCTCCGATCAGCTCCTCCACGTACATCGTGTCCCGGTAAGCCGGATTCTTCGTCGAGGTGCTCGCCCACAGCACCCGCTGCGGCGTGGCGCCCTTGCCGGCGAGGTACTCCCAGCGCTCGCCGGTGAACGCGCGCTTGTAGTGCTGGTAGGCGAGCTTCGCATTGGCGATCGCGAGCTTGCCCTTGAGCTCGTCGTGGCCGCCGATCTCGTCCAGCCGCCGGTCGGCCTCGGTGTCGATCCGCGAGACGAAGAAGCTCGCCACCGAGGCGACTGTGCTCGGATCACCGCCCGCGGCGATGAGCCGCTCGATCCCGCGTGTGTAGGACTCGGCCACGTCGGCATAGCGCTGCAGCGAGAAGATCAGCGTCACGTTGATCGAGTGCCCCTTCGCAATCACGTCCTCGATCGCGGCGAGGCCCGGCTTGGTCGCGGGGATCTTCACCATCAGGTTCGGTCGATCGACGGCCTTGTGCAGGCGGATCGCTTCGCGGTAGGTCGCGAGCGCGTCGTAGGCCAGGCCCGGGTCGACCTCAAGCGAGACGTAGCCGTCGCGGCCGGCCCCCCCATCCCAGACCGGACGGAACAGGTCGCAGGCATCTTCGATGTCGCGCTCGGCCAGCGCCCAGAACGTCTCCCTGACGTTGCTCCCCCGCCCGGCCTCTTTGCGCAGCTGCTCGTCGTAGGCGTTCCCCGCCGTCATCGCCTTCTGAAAGATCGTCGGGTTCGAGGTGGCTCCGACCACGGAGTCCTCGTCGATCAGGTGCTGCAGGTGACCCTCGCGGATCGATTCGCGCGAGAGAAAGTCGATCCACACGCTCTGGCCGAGCGCTGACAGATGAGTCATCGGCGAGGAGCTCATCGCGATCGCGCCTTCCCGTCCAAAAGCGCGCCGGCGCGAGCGGCGATGTTCTCGACGGTGAAGCCCAGCTCCTCCAAGACCCTCGTACCCGGCGCCGAGGCGCCGAAACGGTCGATCCCGAGCACGTCTCCGCCCGAGCCCACCCACTTCCACCAGCTCATGCTCGCACCCGGCTCCACCGCCAGCCGCGCCGTCGTCTCCGGGGGAAGCACCTGATCGCGGTACTCCTGCGTCTGCGCTTCGAACAGCTCGATACACGGCATCGACACCATGCGTACCCCGATCCCCTGCTCCTCGGCCACTTTCCGAGCAGCCTGCAGCGTCGGGGGCACCTCGGCGCCCGTGGAGATCAGGATCAGCTCGGGCGCGGCCGACCCGTCGCCGGTATCCCACAGCACGTACCCGCCGCGCTCGAGCTCCTCCGCGGCCCCGAGCTCGGAGCGATCGAGCGTTTCCACCCCCTGGCGCGAGAGCAGCAGCGCGACCGGCCCATCCTCGCGCTCCAGCGCCACGCGCCACGCCTGGCTGCACTCGTTCGCGTCGCCGGGGCGGATCACCCACAGCTTCGGGATCGCGCGCAGCGAGGCATAGTGCTCGACCGGCTGGTGCGTCGGCCCGTCCTCGCCGAGGCCGACGGAGTCGTGCGTCCACACCCAGACGACCGGAAGCCCCATCAACGCCGACAGGCGCACCGACCCGCGCATGTAGTCGGAGAACATCAGGAACGTCGAGCCGTACGGCGAGACGATCCCGCCGTGGGCGGCGGCGCCGTTGACGATCGCGCCCATCGCGTGCTCGCGGACGCCGAACGGCACGTTGCGTCCAGCATGGACCTTCGAGAACTCGCCGGCGCCCTCGAACAGGGTCTTCGTCGACTCGACCAGATCCGCCGCGCCGCCGATCATCGTCGGAGCGTGCTCGGCAAATGCCGCCATCACCTGTTGCCCGGCCGCGCGCGTGGCGAGCTTCTCGCCGGCCTCGAACTTCGGCAGCGTGTCGTGCCAGCCGTCGCGCAGGCGCCCCGCCCAGGCGAGGTCCCAGTCCGCGGCCAGCTCGGGGGAGGCCTCCCGCCAGGTTTCGTAGCGCTCCTGCCACTCACCTCGCGCCTTCGCGCCCGAGTCGCGCAGGCCCATGTGCTCGTAGACGCGCTCGTCTACCCAGAAGTGACGGTCGGGGTCGAAGCCCATTGCCTCCTTCGTCGCGCGCACCTCATCCTCGCCGAGTGCAGATCCGTGCGAGGCGGCCGTGTCGACGGCGTTGGGCGCGGGGTAGGCGATGTGCGAGCGGATCGCGATGAACGACGGGCGCTCGGCTTCGTCGCGCCCGGCCGCCAGCGCGTCCTGCAGCGCGTCGAGATCCTCGGAGTCCTCAACCCGCTGCACGTGCCAGCCGTCTGCTTCCAGACGTGCCGCGTGGTTCTCGCCGTCGAAGCTGATCGTCGTCGAGCCGTCGATCGTGATGCGGTTGTCGTCGTAGCAGACCACCAGCTTGCCGAGCCCGAAGTGCCCGGCGATCGAGGCGGCTTCCTGG
>Ga0302178_10000813_pt1 | contig 27398 bp, 29 predicted proteins | sample I_Palsa_E1_3_FD_198790 | JGI IMG/M metagenome (GOLD analysis project Ga0302178, IMG submission 198790) | Peat permafrost microbial communities from Stordalen Mire near Abisko, Sweden - I_Palsa_E1_3 | ecosystem: Environmental > Terrestrial > Soil > Palsa > Peat permafrost | place: Sweden... | reverse complement strand
GTTCCTGCTCACAGGCCAGGCGGGAAGCGTGCTCTTTCGGCAGGAACACCATGCCGACCCCATATTCGCCGGCGGGTGGCAAGGTCACACCCTGCTTGGCCATTTCTTCGCGATAGAAGGCATCCGGGATCTGTATCAGGATCCCGGCGCCGTCACCCATCAGCGCGTCGGCGCCCACCGCGCCCCGGTGATCGAGGTTTTCAAGGATTTTCAGGCCCTGGGTCACGATCTCGTGGGTTTTCTTGCCCTTGATATGCGCCACAAAGCCCACGCCGCACGCATCGTGCTCGTTGACCGGGTCATACAAGCCTTGAGCTTCAGGCCGCATAGGATGGGCGATTGCTTGCTGTGAGTCTTTCATCTGGACACCGTCCGCTATATAAGTGGGCACCTCGTTCGCTATCGATGCGAGCGAGCGCCATAACCAAAAAATTTGCCGCGAGAGCAAGCTGGGCGACAGCGTCACAGGCGCAGGATCTATCTGCGCGTGCCTGCGTGTCTGAATGTGGTAGCACTGGAAATCAGAATATACCCGATGAATCAAAGAAATACAAAAAATATCACATGATCTGACACCATTTACAGATGCACTGTCATTGCGCATTTTTAAATTAGGGCCACATCAAATTAGTGCCTAATTGCCCGTCTAAAGGGAAGGTGCGCAAAAAATGGGAGGAATAGTGCTGCGTTAAATAGCCCGCGCCTGGCGCCATTTGATTTTTGTTGCCGCGGGGCGCATGGTGAGGCGCATGCGGAGTCGGCGGCGTCAGCCGCGCGTCTCAATCGCAAGTAGGAGCGCGATCGGCCCCGACGGGCCGATCGGCAAAACTATGCTGCCGCTTTGACTTTGCGCGGCCGGCCGCGCTGCAACGGAGAGATGCGGCGATTGGCTTCACGGGCCGCCCAAGAGCGATAAGATTCACTGCCCAACACCCAGCCTTTTAGGGTTGCCTGCTGCAGATCTTCTATCGTATGCGAGTCGAGCGGCTGTTCGCACAATTCTTTATACGCATGCTGGCGTTCGAAAGGTGTATTACCCAAGGCCCAATATAACGGGTGATCCGTGACCACGGGGTCCAGAGTGAGGCCGCTATGGTGAGCATAGCTCGACCAACGATATTGCTCGGGCGCCGCCACCAGCTGAGACAGCATGGGTTTGAGCTCGACCAAGCGGCTACAGGCCAGAAAATAGCGCTCGCCTTCGATCACGGTCGCTCGATAGCGGCCTTCCCACAAGGTGCCGCGCCGCCCATGCCGACGATTGAAATAGGCGACGTAACGCCGCCCAACCGCCTGCATAGTCTTGGGCAGGCTGGTTTCGTCAAGCGGCGTCACCAGCAAATGCACACTGTCGGGCATCAAGGTATACGCGTGGACGGCGAGATGATTGTCACGCGCAGCCGATCTGAGCGTGTCGATAAACAATGCAAAATCTGCCTCATCGCTGAAAGCAGTTTGCTGGGAGAGGCCGCGCAGAATCACATGCTGCGGCTGATCCGGTACATAAAGTCGTGCAAGGCGAGCCATACTGTATTTTCCGTGTATCGCAGATAGAGTATACCCGCGGCACCAAAGTTCCAATTCTCTTCAACTAGATGCCTTTAGCAGCAACTAGTCGTCGCGGGGGCGCCGGATTCGCCTGGCGCACGCGCGGCTAGGAAGCTACGCGTGCGCCAGGCATACCATCACCGGCCACATGACACTAGAGTTTGTCCACAAGATCCCGCCGAAGTTCGAACTATATGATGCAGATTTCATGTTCACCCATATGTGGCGCGGCAAACCGCCGAAATGAAAACGCTTTGGAGTCCGATATTATTCGTCGATACGCATCTTGGAGCACGCAGTCGATGCCGGACGGCATCGCTATGCCGTCATTAAAAACACTGGTTTACCCGCAGTACACGCCGCTGCATTGTTTTAGCCAAAATTTCGCATGGTCAGATAGTCGCACTCGCTCAATCTCGAACTTAATCCTCCTTAACCGGGATTAAGTCCTATTGTTTAGATAAACACCGAAAGCGATCCGATTCGCTCATAACATCGCGCGCGCACTAAACCATTTTTTAAATTTAATGCATTTGGAGTATACCCGCGGACGTCATCGGCCTACTCCCCTGACGCCCCGACATCCAGGCCCAAAGCCTGTCACAGCGTGGCTTTTAGGCGAATCTCTCTAAATCACATGCTATCCAGAGATAACAGTTCTAGTCATAATAAAAAACATAAATACGAAGGAGACAGTATGAAACTGAAGCAATTATTCGCAGCAGCCGGAGTTCTCGCTTGCGCCACCGCCGCTCATGCACAGTCAGCTGGCAGTGTCATCCTCGAAAGCGGCTGGATTCATTTCTCTCCGCAATCCAGCAGCGACCCGCTGGTAGTCAATAGCCTAGCCGGTCAGCCGATTAATTACACACTCCAGAATACCGGTGCTAGCGTGTCGAATTCGGATACGCTAGGCCTGTCGGCCACGTATTTCGTGACCGATCATATTGCGCCTGAGTTTGTCTTTGGCATTCCGCCCAAATTCAACTTGAACGGCAGCGGCTCGCTTTCCGCCCTCGGTAAGCTCGGTACGGTAAGACAATGGAGTCCGACTCTGTTGCTTAAATACTACTTTGGTGAGGCCGAACAAAAACTACGTCCCTACCTCGGTTTGGGTGTCACCCGCGTCTGGTTCACCGACGGCACCATCACCAATCAGAATCTGGGCGGCGCCTTGGCGGGTCAAATCGGCTTGCCGCCCAGTTTGGCCGGCGCAACCACAGTGAGTTCGGTTAGGAGCTCATGGGCTCCCGTGTTTGACGGCGGTTTGAACTATTCATTCAACAAGCATTGGAGCGCCGGGATTTCGATATCGTACATCCCGTTGAAAACCACCGCTGTGTTGAATACCGCGACGGCCATTCCTGGGGTCAGCGCGCAGTCAACCGCACACATTACGCTGAACCCGATCGTCACCTACCTGAAGGTCGGTTACCGCTTCTAAGTCCAAAGGCCGAACCCAAGTTCGGCATTCGAAGGCTTGTCGACAACCAAAAAACCGCCGTGCTGCCAAGCCGGCGGTTTTTTCGTTATAGCCCGAAACAGGTGATCGCGAACATAACCTCACCGTATCACGACGCCTGGACGCAGCCAGGCGGCAACGCTGCCTAGTCACGACATCGATCAATCGAGAAAATGCGGCCCGATCAAATCGATACGATCGGTGCAGATCGCGTCGACCCCCCATTGCTTGAGTTCCAACGCCCGCTCAGCTTGATTGACCGTATAGACCATCAACCAGAGGCCCGCGGCCAGGATTTCCGCCACCAACGGCTGGCTCAGCTTACGATGGTTGGCATGCAAGGACACACATTCCAGGCGCCGGGTCTGTTCTAACCAGTCTTCAGGAACATCATCGATCAATAAACCCCGCGGCAGATCCGGCGCGGCGATTCGCGCGGCATCCAGCGCTTCGACCGAGAATGACGAAAGCAAAGGCGCTGGCGTAACATCGAGCCAAAACTGCGCGGTTTGGCGTGCGACCAGCAAACCTGTAGCGGAATCGGCGCCCGGGCAAGGTTTGATCTCAACATTGACGGCTAAGTCCAGCGCACGACAGCGCTGCGCCACAGCCTCCAGCGTCGGCATGGCTTCGCCGGCAAAGGCCGGGCTGAACCAACTGCCGGCATTCAGCGCCGCCAACTCGCTGTAGTTCATCGCGGCAGCCGCGCCCTGACCGTTACTGGTTCGATCAACCCGATCGTCATGCAACAGAAATGGCACAGCGTCGTGAGACAGCTTGGCATCGAATTCGACCATCTTCATGCCTAGCTTGGCGCCAATCTCAAATGCAGCCAAGGTATTCTCAGGCGCCAGCGCGCCGCCGCCCCGATGTGCAATAACGCGGGGATAAGGCCAGACGGGTCGGTGAGTAGCGTTCATCATTGAAAATGTATTGGGGCTCGTTTGAGCAAATTTATTGAGCGGGCTTATTGAGCGAATTCAATCGTCGTCCATCACGAACAATCGTCGATATTCCTTGAGCGCATAGCGATCCGTCATCCCCGCGATATAGTGCGCAATCAAACGGGTCTGGATCGCCAGATCAGTAGATTGATAGGGTGGCGGCAATAAACGCGGATCCTGTGAAAAGGTCTCGAATAACCCTGTGATAATCCGATTCGCCTTGCTGGTCATACGCATCACACGATAATGCCGGTATAGATTTTTGAATAAAAATCGCTTCAACTGCACGGCTTGTGCCGCCACCTCATCGCTGTGCGCCACCACCACCGGGCCGTTACGCACATCGTCAAGGCTCTCGGGTCTCAGGCGGCGAAGGTTGGCGCGCGTCGTGTCGATCAGGTCAACAATCAGCGTATTGATAATACGGCGGATGGTCTCATGTATCATGCGCCGCCCGTCTAGCAAGCGGTAGGTATCCACCGCTTGCGCATAATGCGTGCGCCACAGCTCGACTTCCGCGAGCTGATCGATATGCAGCAGTCCTGAACGCAGACCATCGTCAATATCGTGGTTGTTGTAGGCAATTTCGTCCGCCAGATTGGCAATCTGCGCTTCTATCGTCGGCTGTTTGCCGCTCAGAAAACGCTCGCCGACATCGCCCAAGCGCCCGGCGTTTTCACGCGAGCAGTGCTTTAGTATGCCTTCGCGGGTTTCAAAACAGAGATTCAAACCGTTAAAACTGCCGTAGTGCTCTTCCAGCTCGTCCACTACAGCCAAGCTCTGCAGATTGTGTTCAAACCCGCCGTGAGCACGCATACAGGCATTCAACGCATCTTGCCCGGCGTGACCGAAGGGCGTGTGCCCCAAATCGTGCGCCAATGAAATGGCTTCGACAAGATCTTCATTGACACGCAGGTTACGGGCCACCGAACGCGCAATTTGCGCAACTTCGAGTGTGTGCGTGAGGCGTGTACGAAATAGATCACCCTCATGATTCACAAACACCTGGGTTTTGTATTCAAGGCGGCGAAAAGCCGTCGAGTGAACGATGCGATCGCGATCGCGCTGAAACTCGGTTCGCGCACTCGGTGCAGGCTCAAGGTGGCGCCGGCCCCGCGAGTTCGCCGAACGTGCTGCGTAGGGCGCCAAGTGCGCTTCCAGCGCATTCGGCTGCTCATCCAACATATCGAACGAACTTTGACTCTCGAAGGCTGTATTCACGCAAGGCTCCTGCCGCAGGTTACTGGTTTGTTAAGAGCGCATGATTAGAAACGGCGGCCTTAGTGACGTGTTGATGCGGCCAAGGTTGCGCGAACTTGCGCGTCGGCCACGCCGGTGATCTTGGCTCGGCCCAAACCATCGAGCAGGATAAATTTAACGGCGCCCGCCTCGGCTTTTTTATCGACGCTCATCAGATCGATATAGCGAGCCTCACCCAGGTCCGGCGCCTGCAGCGGCAAATGAGCCGCTTCGATCACACGGGTAATCCGCTCGCGTGCAGGGCCATCGAGCAGGCCTTCGCGCACCGATAAATCGGCCGCCATCACCATCCCGCAACCGACTGCCTCACCATGCAACCATTCGCCATAACCGAGCCCCGCCTCGATCGCATGACCAAATGTGTGACCGAAATTCAGGATCGCACGCAAACCGCCCTCTCGCTCATCAGTCGCGACCACGCGCGCCTTGATCTCGCACGAAGCGCGCACTGCGTGAATAAGCGCCGCTTCGTCGCAACCATACAGCGCATCGATGTGAGCTTCGATCCAGTCGAAAAAATCTGCGTCGGCGATCAGCCCGGTTTTAATAACTTCCGCCAGGCCGGCAGCCAGCTCGCGCGGTGGCAAGCTGCGCAAGGTCGAGGTGTCGGCAATCACGGCTTGCGGCTGGTAAAACGCGCCGATCATATTCTTGCCGTGCGGATGATTTATGCCGGTCTTGCCGCCGACCGAGGAATCAACCTGCGACAGCAGCGTGGTCGGCACCTGAATAAACGGCACACCTCGCATATAACACGCCGCGGCGAACCCCGTCATATCGCCTACCACACCGCCGCCCAAGGCGATCAAGGTGGTCTTGCGGTCGGCCCGCTCCAGCAGCAGGTGATCGAATATCAGATTCAGCGTTTCCCAATGCTTATACGACTCGCCGTCGGGTAACACCACGGTGCTGATTTTTTTCCCAAGTGGCGCAAGCGCCAGCCGCAAACGCTCGGCATACAACGGCTCAACCGTGGTATTCGTGACAATGGCAATGGATGAGCCAACGATATGCGGCGCAAAACAGGCCGTGTTATCGATCAGGCCGGGGCCGATATGGATAGGGTAGGCGCGATCGCCTAGGTCGACATTTACAGTAATCATGGTCGTATTATGACTGAGGGCAAGATGGATTGCCGAATCGGCTCTTCGATGGCTGTCACGACGCGCAATCGCTATCGATCGCCGCGCGTTCAAGGTGCGTCAGAACCGTATTCACCAAGCTGTTAATCGACGGCCGGCCGGTGTCGACCACAACGTGGGCGCATTCGCGATAAAGCGGGTCACGCGCTTGATAAAGCTCTTCCAGCCGGGCACGCGGATCTTCCGTTTGCAATAAGGGGCGGTTTTTATCGCGCCGGGTCCGCAACCATAGCTCGTGGGGATTCGCGCGCAGGTAGATCACCAATCCGCGCGATTTCAGGCAGTTGCGGTTTTCCGCACGCAACACGGCACCTCCACCGGTTGCCATCACAATACCGGAAAGTTGACTGAGTTCGTCGATAACCAAGGTTTCGCGGTCCCGAAAGCCCGCCTCACCTTCTACTTCGAAAATAATAGGAATATGCACGCCGGTGCGCGCGACAATCTCATGATCTGAATCAAAAAAAGGCCGATTCAAGCGCCGTGCTACCGCGCGCCCGACAGTGGTTTTACCGGCCCCCATGAGCCCAATCAGAAAGACGTTGGCATGAGCCTTCGAATCTTGCAAAATTACCTCGATATTGATTTCTGGCCGCCAAGGCCTGCAGCTTAAAGCGTTCTGCGGTGATTTGTCGAGATCGGCCCAGTGCATGCTCCCCTGGCCGAGATTCAAATTCTAGCTATTTAGCAATTCTAAAGCTTCTGTGGCATGGTTTCGGCAGATTCTGCGTTCATCGCATTTTTTTCCCGTTCCGCGCCCGGCTCCGCAAGCCCGCAGTTCGGGTCAGATGCGGCTCGATCCGATGGCGCCGTCGGCGGTGCGGCGCAGACGGCTGCACGCACATCGCTTCCATCGGCCTTCGGGCTGAAATCATCGCTGACATCCGGACTAATCTCGGTGGGCGTGATAAAAATCATCAACTCGCCTTTGCTGTGACTGGTCGCGCGTTGCCTGAACAACACGCCGATCAGCGGTAAATGCCCAAGCCACGGCACGCCGGTGGTATCGCGGTGGTCCTCCTGGGTGTAAATACCGCCGATAGCCACTGTTCCACCGTTATCGACCCGCACCTGGGTTTGCACATGCTTGGTGTCGATTGCGGGCCCCGCGGTGGTTTCCTGACCGACACTGTCTTTGGTGACATCGACATCGAGCATGACATGATGATCTGGCGTGATGTGAGGAATCACTTCGAGTTTTAGCCCGGCACGGCGGAATTGCACGGCGGAAAGGCCGGTATCGACTTTCGCCTGATAGGGCAGCTCAGTACCTTGCTCGATCAAAGCGCGCACTCGATCAGCCGTCACGACGCGCGGGCTGGAAACGATACGCCCTTGCCCCTTGGCTTCCAGGGCGCTCAGCTCAAGCATTAATTTTCGACTGTCGCCCGCATTGAATAACGTGGTTCCCAACGCCGCGGCCGAGTAACCGCCTATCCCACCAGCGGATAGATCATAGAGATTGCCGCTTGCATCGCCTTGTATGCCGCCCGCAGGCGCCCCATTGGGGCCCGGGCTGCCTCCCAGCAAAGCCAACCGGGCGCCAAGGTTACGGGCAAACTTCTCGTCAGTTTCGACAATGCGCGACTCGATCAACACCTGCCGGGCCGGCTGATCGATCGATTTTATCAGCGCGGCGATCTGGGCCAAGCGTTCGGGCAGGTCGGTCACGTACAAGTGATCGGTGCGTGGATCGGCCATGGCGCTGCCGCGCTTTGATAACACTCGCTGATTGCCGCTACCCGCCAACAGTTTTCGAATATCGTCGGCGCGTTGATATTGCAACACGAACATGCGGCTTGCCAGCGGTTCAAGCTCGGCGATCCGTGCGTCGGCCTCGAAGCGCAGCTTGTCCCGGGCGGCGATTTCGCTCGCCGGGGCAATCCAGATTACGTTGCCATGTTGCTGCATGGCCAAGCCATAGCCGTCGACCAATGTATCGAAAGCGCGGCGCCAGGGCACTTGGGTCAAGGTTAATGTAACCGTGCCATGCACGTGATCGCTGACCACGATATTCAGGCCGGTAAACTCGGCAAACGCCTTCAGCGCCGCAGCCAGATCGACTTGGTTAAGCGCCAGGGTAATCGGCACATCGGACTTGACCGGCGATAAACGATGGACGGCGGACGCACCCGAGGAAAATCCGGCTAGAGGCGGTGTCGAATCCTGAGTCGTCATGGGGTAAGGTGGTAAAGGCGGCAACACGACTGTCTGCGCCACTGACCCGTCGACCCCCATCAACAGCACGCATAGGAACGCCAAGACATGCGAAATGTCAAGAGACGGTCGCCACGCCGCATTCATCGCACCATGCGGTTTCATCGGTATCATCACGGCCGCCCCCTTACCGACGGTGCCGCTTGGGGTGCCGCTCGGGGCCCCATTGCGCTTACCGCCGCCGAATGCATAGCGATTTCCGGCATCGGGCTATGTTGCGCCAATGGCACGAGTTGCCAGCCCTCGGCATTGCGCAGCAATAGGGCGCGGCGCTCACCCAATTGGAAGCGACCGGCAAATCGCTGCGGCGCCACCTTGCCGGCAAGTGCTGTGTCGATCCCCGAAGACCGCCCACGACTGCTGTCCGGGTCGAATGGGTCGTCGGTGTCGGTCGCGCCTCTGAGCGAGCCCGACACAAGGTCATACGCCTTGGATAAACGTTCATTTTGCGTTGGCTCGCCAATCACACGCACCAATGCATCCATGGTTTCTTGACCATTACCCATACCAAGCACTTTGGCCTGGGTCACAATCACAGCTTGAGGCAAAGCTGACAATGCCTGGGCGAACCGCAGGATATGAGCGTACGTTCCAGCTGCTTTCAGATGCACGGCGATCTCCGCAAGCGGCTCTGGACCGCCGCTATCCGCTGCATGCGTCGCCGTTTTAACCGCCGCCCGCTTCAAGCGAGTGGGTTCATACAATGCAAGCGACACGCCGCCGGCATCGACGGCGCGCGAAATAATGCGCAATAGCGCGCCATTGCCCGGAACCGGCTCAGGGCTATCCCCTGCACCCAGTGCAGCGGCGCGCTCGCGCAGGGCGGGCAGATTGCCGGCTTGCCTTTGGGCATCGAGCACGCTTTGCTCGAGCAAGGCGAGCGCATGCTGGCGCGCCTCATTGCCCGAAACATCGACTGCCGCCCCCAGCCGGGCGCCGCCCCACCAGACGGCACCGAGGCTAAGCAGCAAAGCAAGCGCCTGCTGCGCGGCCGGCCAACGCTCCGGCGGCTGAAAAAAGCCGCGGCCATAGTCGCACCCGGCGTCAAACAGTGACGCAGCAAAGCGTGCGATGCCTGCATGCTTGAGCCCATACTTGCCGAGTTTCATCACTCGGCCCCGCTCGCAGCAATCGCCGTCAATCCGGCTGTTGTATTGACCGGACGAAGGTGATCCGGCGTCACAGCGTTTGCGGCGCAACGCCGACCGGCGTTCGAGCACCCTATGCTTCGGGGGGACTTATCCGCGGTGATATCGGCCGCCGAATCCCCGACCGTAATATGAACGGAAAACTTCATAGACGCGGCCTCCTCGGCTTGCTCGGTGTTGCGCGGCGCCAGATCGGGCCGACGTGCTGACTGGATATCCACGACGTCCACCTCAGTCAGTCCGACCGCCCGTTCCAATTGGCCCGTCCACGCGGTGAAAACTCGCCGATCTGGTGAGACACCGGTCACCATCGCGCGCCCCATACGATAGTGAATTTCGTCTAAGACCAAACCCGCAGCCCGGGCTCGACCCAAGGCCTGCAGCAGATAAAACAAGTCGTCCCGCGAAACGGCAAGACTGGCAATCAATGCCGCGCGACGCGCATACGCCGCGATCGCGTGTTCCAGCCGACGGCTTTCGGCAATCGCGGGTTCCAATTGATGCAGGCCGCGCTCCAGTTGTGCGCGGCGCGCAACATTGCGCGCCGCATGCGTATGCTGCCAATAACCGGAGGCCAGCGCCCCGCAGAGTCCCAGGCACGCAGCCAACAAAAACTGCATGGCCAGCAGGCGGCGCCTGCGCGCCCGACGCATAGGCCGATAGGGCAGAAAATTAATCGCGTCTTCAAGTAGCAGCGTAAAACGCGGATCCCGATACCCACCCAAACTCACCACCCTACCGTGCACCGTTCTCATTGCAACACCCCTCGCAATGCCAATCCAAAAGCAACCGCCAGTGCAGCCGGACGAATCGCCGGCATGGCGACGGGCATACGGCCCTCGCACTGACCGGTCGGATCGAATTCAAAGACGACACAATCGAGCGCGATGGAGATATCTTCCAAGGTGATGCCGGCTTCGATCAACCGCTCAAGATCACCGGCAACAAAGGCACAATCAAGGGTCACGGGTAAAGGGCGCTCGCCCGCTACGCTCTCGGTAGTAATCGATTTGGCAAATACCGCCAGCGAGGCAAGCAGGCTAATCGGAATATCGCGTTGCACCAGTATGCGCAGCTCGCGTATTGGTCGGCCTTGACGAATAGCCCATAGATGCGTGCTGTCTTCACCAAGCCAAAGCACTACGTAGATTTCTTCGAGATCGACTTCGCGTGTCGCGTCATAGCGGCAGGCGCGCAAAGCCGCAACCGGCTCCGCATCGATGGCGATCAGTTGCAAGCCGGCGCCGGCTGCGGCATCGATGCGGGCGTCGATATGTTCGCGCGCGGCCGCGGCAATCGTCAGATGATCGGGGGTCGACAGCGGCCCACGACTCGCGAACCAATCGACTGCCAGCATACTGCGCTCGACCCCTAACTGGGCCTCTGCATGGGCACGAATAGCCGGCTCAAGATCGTCCAACGCCATATCGAGCAAGCTCGGCCGGAATCTGGCGCGGCCCGCGCGACAGCTTGCATGGGCAGCCCGCGATGCCGGAGACGCGTAGCTATCTTCTGCAGGGTCCAGGTGCGAGCGCGGCACGCTGCTCACCAGTGTTGCGGACGGAGCAATCGCCATAGCCACCCGTAAAGAGGCAGCAAGCCGTGGCGAATAGAAGGCGCCCAGCGCATTGACGATGGCGTACGACACGGCAGCGGGATCGAGTATTTCCGGGCCGGCCATCGCCTCGCCCGGCAACGGCGCAATACCGAGATGCTCGACACAGAACTCGACCTGCCCGGTAAGCCGCCGACTCATGACGACCACGCGCACGCCTTTGGGATTGACGTCGATACCGGCGGCATAGCGCCGGCCATTTAAACCAAATGAAGTGTTCATCGCAACTCCCTAGTGATGGCATAAGGGAGATTGTTGCGGTAAGCGCGAACCGGCGATATTCCGCCAAACGACCAGTTCGCTCGCGCGAGTCAGGCCGTGGCATAGGGTTCATTTCAAACGAGCATGGGGAAGCTCGCTCACTTTACTGCGGCGACAACACCACCGTTTCGCCCGACTGTTCGCTCACAAACGACGACAGGGCATTAAATAATTCGCTCTCGCTGCGCGTATCGCGCCAGGCGCCGTCGGTGTGACGAAAATGAAAACCGCCAGCTTTGGCCGCGACCCAGATTTCATGCAACGGCGCTTGTAGGTTAACGATGATCTTGCTGCGATTTTCAAGCTCCAGCGTCAGCACATTACCGCTGCGCTCGGCATCGATATCCAGGCCGCTTGCCTCGATGGCTTCTTCTATTGCCCTAAGTGCAATCTCTGCCAAGGCCAAGTATTCACTATCTGTCATGCTAAACTCCAACGGTTAATTTTCCGGATTCCGCTATGTCTGTCGTCTTCCGCGCCAATGCGATTGTAACGGCTTTAGCCGCCGCGCTCGCCGTGCTGGCTTTAGCCGGCTGTGGGCAAACCGGGCCCTTGTACCTGCCGGTTGTGCCGCCTATGCCTAAACCGCTGCCGCCGGATTCAAGCAGTACGCCTGCCGGCAAGGCCTTGCCGGTCAGTGCTGCCAGTGCGTCGGCTAGCAGTAGTCCAAGCTAACAGTCAGCATTTGGGCAGATTAGTACACTATCCAACCGAAAAAAAACCGCCGATTCTAAAGCACGGCGGTTTTTCTTTGCCCGTTAAAGACGGGTACAAACGTTTTTTACAAACGCCCGTAGCTATGTAAGCCCGACAGGAACATATTGACACCGAGGAACGCGAAGGTCGTCACGAGCAAGCCCGTCAACGCCCACCAAGCGGCGATCGAACCGCGCAAGCCCTTCATCAAGCGCATATGCAGCCAGGCGGCATAGTTCAGCCAAACGATCAGCGCCCAGGTTTCTTTCGGGTCCCAACTCCAGTATCCGCCCCAGGCTTGCGCCGCCCACAGGGCGCCCAGTATCGTCGCAATGGTGAAGAACGCGAATCCGACCGCAATCGACTTGTACATTAAATCGTCCAGCAGTTCGAACGATGGAATACGGTCAGCCAAAATGCCGCGCTCTTTGACCAAATGCGCGACGGCCACCATTGCCGCCAGAGCAAACGAACCGTAGCCGATGAAATTCGCCGGTACGTGGATCTTCATCCACCAGCTTTGCAGCGCAGGCACCAGCGGTTGAATCTGTTGCGCGTCGCGCGACACCGAATACCACATCAAAAAACCGACAGCCGCACTGATCACCAGTAAGACAAAGCCGCCCAAGGCGCGCGTTTTGTAGTACTGCTCGTAATAGAGATAAAACAGCGAGGTAATCAGGCAAAACAGCACGAACACTTCATAAAGGTTCGAGATGGGAATATGTCCGACATCTGCGCCGATCAAATACGACTCATACCAGCGCACCATCAAGCCCACAAAGCCCATCAACACCGCTGCCCAACACAGCCGCGAGCCTATGCTGCCCCCGGTGTTCGAACGCGACAGCATGCCAATCCAGTAAAACACCGTCGAGATCACCAACAGCGCGCTCATCCACAGGATGGCCGACTGGCTGGACAACAGGTATTTAAGGAAAAAGGATTGGTTGGCCCGAGCCAGATCGCCGTGATAGAGCGCGATTGCGCCGAGCGACAGGGCGGCAATCAAGACCATCAACAGGCGTACAGGTTTCCAGCGCCAGCCTAATACCGAAAACACGGGCACGGCTGCCACCAGCACTAGCTTGTCGTAATAGTTGGTGTAAGCGCCGTAGTGGAATACGCCGTAGCCCGCGCCCAGCAACAGCGCCAGCGAAAACAGCCAGTCGATCACGGTCAGGCGCTTAAGCAGCGGCTCCTGTCGCAACAACGACGCATCAGATGAGGTATTAGAAAATTGCATGGCGGGTCAGTGTGTAAAGTCTTGCGGTTTATCCGCGGGAGTTTCAGCCGGGGTACCCGACGTTGAATCGCGGTGGTTTCCGTCGGCAATCGTGGCCGGCACATCGAAAAGCGCGCTGATTGAAGCACGCGTCTGCGAAAATTCAGTTTCGAAATCGAGTGTCTTGCGCGCGCTGGACATGGCCATCAAAACCTGAGTGTGCGCCTCGGAGCGGGCGGCGTCGGCAGGCACGTCTTTGATCCAGAACCACAGGCGGCGTTCGCGCACAAAGAACATCGAGAAAATACCAATCACCAGCAGCGCTGCACCAAGATACACGATATTTTCGCCTGGAGCGCGCGCCAACTGAAATACCGAAGCTTTGATTTCCTTAAAGGAATCGAGTTGCAACAGGACGGGGGCGCCATAGAAAAAGCTATCGGACAGGGCATTGATACTGCTTTGCACAAAACGGCTGTGCTCAAGCGTGACCGCAGCCGGCGGCTGCCCAGCCTGCTGACGCGCGCCCTGCCAGAGGTCCCACATGGAACCCTCCAGCATGCGCAGCAACAGGTCGGCCGCCTTCTGCTGGTTTTCCTTCGGAACCGAATGCTCGATAAAGTTGGCGACGGCACTAAAACCGCCCGCCGGCACGCCGTTATCGGCCGCTATCGGCGAGCCGTCGCTATTCACGCCGGCGAATAAGGTCAAGACACGCAAGGCGCTGTCTTGCAAATGCTGCTGCATCGCCGCGTCGCCTGAGCTGATCGAGCGCGCCGCAAATTGCTTGGCCGCCGCGGCCCGCAATGCGGGGTTCGCCAGCGCGGCGTGCAACAAGACCCATTGTTTCACCGTGCCGTCGTCATCGGACGGAATCCGCAAATATCGGAAAGGCTGGTCCGGGTCGCCGCGCATGCCGGCAAGGAACAGCGATTCCCCGTCGACCATAACAGGCACCATATAGTCGTTGTACTCACGCGCCTGACCGTTTTTGTCGCGAATTTTGTATTGGAACGACGGTCCGACGTTATGCAGTTCTTTCGGGTCGGAAGTGTTGGCCCCGGAGCCAAGCCGGGCGTCCAGCACCCGCATAAACGTACTCTGCGTCGGCGCTGATTTTTGCGATGGGCTTTGTACCGCCCGCGCATCGGTCGAACTTGACTGGCTGGCGAAGTTCTCGACATTGATCGCGCGAAAATCCGCAAATTCCAGGGTATCGCCGTCGGATGTCTGAGTCAGCGGCAGCGACGTACCTATCGTGCCCTGAAGAGGAAAGGACTGCGTGCTTGAGCCCGACATCGGGTACGCCGTCAATTGCAGCTTGGAGCCGCCGTCTTCGAAGCTGGACTGGTAAATCGACACGCCGCGATAGGTGAAGGGCTTGTTCACTTCAATCCGGGTCGGAATGCTGACCCCGGTTTTACGGTCGGTCACCACGATGTCGCTGGCAAACAACTTAGGCATGCCAGTCGAATAATAGTCGACTACAAACTTGTTCAACTGGATGGTAAACGGCAGATCCTGGATCAAAGAGCCGCCCGGCTGGTTCAAAATGGCCGTCGAGACGTGGTCGCCTTCCGGCACCCAGGCATAACCGCGAAACGAAGGATTGGATGCCGACAGCCGGTGACTTTCGTCTATGGCACTAATGACAGCATTGCCTTGCACCGGAGATTTGCCGAACATCAACATCTGTGCGCGGATGATCAGATTGCTGTCGAGCAGCGCACCCAAGCAGATCACCACGATCGCAACGTGCGCAAAAATATAGCCGAGCTTGGTAAAAGCGCCGCGCTTGGCCGCAATCAGCGTGGCCCCCTCGCTTTCCCGACTCACATATTTGTAGCCACCTTGCCGGACCCAACGGCCAATTTCAAGGGCGACCTGAGCGCGCGAGGCGCTTACATCATATTCGGCCTTGTTTCCGAAAGCACGCAGGCTGCTTTCGCGAACCCGGTCTTTCCAGCTACGCATGTCCGCAACCATCTTTGGGCCGTTTCGGGTCACGCATAGCGAGACCGACACGACCAAAAACAGCAAAATCAGCATAAACCACCATGAGCCGTACATGGTGTATAAGCCCAAGGCGCGGAAGATATCGGCCCAGAACGGGCCAAATTGATTGACGTAGTTGGGGTAAGGATCGTCCTGCTTGAGGACGGTGCCGATAATACTGGCGATCGCAAGCACCACCAGCAGACTGATCGCAAAACGCATCGAGCCCAGCAAGTCGACCGCCTGGCGCCATGCGCGCGGTCCCGTTTTGATCTGCGTGCCAGACGTGCTTACGCTCATTCAAACTCCAAACAACAACAAAAGGGAATGCATTATCGACCGGCACGGCGCCCTAGCGAAAAGCTCAGCGTATGGCTGCGGCCGACAGGTTGAGGGCAGATTGTGACAGGTATACAGCCTACTAACGTCAACACAGCCGAATCGCGGACATAAGACATAGGCTCCGCTGCGCCGCCGCGCCCTTGATTTATTGACGAAAATCGTACAAACAGCGCCGCCGCGGACTTTTATAAGCGTCAATATTGTACAATAAAGGGGATGGCTATCACGTGGCAGCCAGTATGGCGCGAACGCAGCAAAATGACCGCCCCCGGCTCGCCGCTGAATCAGGGCCGCGATAAGCTGCAGCCCACCCCGAGCACCTGTAACGAGCATGCGCGTGTCGAGACCGCGATGCAGATGCGTCAAAATGACGCACGAATACCTTACCCCTACGCCTTTGCTGTACCGGCGGCTCCTAGCCGCACACAGCCGAATTTATACACCTTTCACTGAGCGACCCGCGTCGCGTGCCCCATGGCCTTTATTCTGCACCGCTCCCGCTTTTTCACTACGGTAAACCACCTCCAGGATTTGCCGCATAACCCGCAACCCGAGATCGCCTTTGCCGGCCGCTCAAATGCAGGCAAATCGACCGCCATCAATATTCTTTGCAACCAGAAACAGTTGGCTTTCGCGAGTAAAACGCCAGGCCGCACCCAGCATATCAATTACTTCTCGATTGGCGCGGAAGACGATCCCACGGCATATCTAGTCGATCTGCCGGGCTACGGCTACGCCCAGGTGCCAGGCGCCGCCAAAGCGCACTGGGAAGGATTATTGGGTTCTTACCTGCAATCGCGTGCGCAGCTGCGCGGCATGGTCTTGATGATGGACTCGCGTCGGCCGTTCACCGATCTCGACCGCCGCATGGTCGAATGGTTTGCGCCTACCGGCAAGCCGATTCATATGCTGCTTACCAAGAGCGACAAATTGACGCGCCAGGAAAGTGTGAATGCCCTGCGCGCCACCCAGAAAACGCTCGACGAGTATGCGACGCAGTACAAGGGCGACGGCTTTACTACGCAACTCTTTTCGGCCTTGAAAAGAGTCGGCATCGACGAAGCCCATGCCAAGCTGGAAAGCTGGCTGGCGCCTCAGCCCGCGCCTGAGATCTGGGGCGTTAAGCCCGAAGACGACGCAGCTCCGGCTGCTTGATACACCGCTGCACGCGACGCCAAGGCGTGCAGCCGCCCCGCCCTCCCCATCTAAAAAAGCCCGCCGTAAAACACGGCGGGCGAACAAGCCTATCGTTAGACGAAAGGCCCCCGCTCAGGGAGGTGAAGCGGGGGGGCCGGCAAAAAATGTCGAGCCCACTTGGTATGATATCGGAATGCCAGTCCCTGGGTATGGTTTACCCACAAAACACACCCGATGGCGAGAAACCCGTGAACTCAACATTTTTCGCATTGCGTTAAATAAAGGGCCCGAACACATGAGCGTCTTTCCACATTTCCGCCCTCGGCGCATGCGCCGCGATGATTTTTCCCGCCGTCTGATGCGCGAAAATATCCTCACCAGCAACGATCTGATTTACCCCGTATTTATTGTCGAAGGGTCGCAGGTCAAGCAGGCCGTGGCCTCGATGCCCGGCGTCGAACGCGTCTCGGTCGACGTGCTGATGGGCGTAGCGGAACAATGTGTGGCGTTAGGCATTCCGGTATTGGCGCTGTTCCCCGCCATCGAGCCGGCACTGAAAACGCCCGATGGTATCGAAGCGACCAATCCCGATGGCTTGATTCCCCGCGCCGTGCGCGAATTGAAAAAGCGTTTTCCCGAGCTGGGCGTATTGACCGACGTAGCGCTCGACCCCTACACCAGCCATGGTCAAGATGGCGTACTCGATGCCAACGGTTATGTGCTGAACGACGAAACTTCGTCGATTCTAGTGCAACAGGCCCGCGTACAGGCCGAGGTCGGCGTCGACATTGTGGCCCCGTCGGACATGATGGATGGCCGCATCGGTGCAGTCCGCGAGATGCTGGAAGACGATGGCCATATCCATACGCGCATCATGGCTTATGCCGCCAAATACGCGTCTGCGTTTTACGGCCCCTTCCGCGACGCGGTCGGCTCGGCGGCCAATCTGGGTAAGAGCAACAAAATGACTTACCAGATGGACCCGGCCAATAGCGACGAAGCCTTGCGCGAAGTCGCGCTTGATATCGGCGAAGGCGCCGATATGGTGATGGTCAAGCCTGGCATGCCGTATTTGGATATTGTACGGCGCGTGAAGGACGAATTCCGCTTCCCCACCTACGTCTACCAGGTCAGCGGTGAATACGCGATGTTGAAAGCCGCCGCCCAAAACGGCTGGCTCGATCACGACAAAGTGGTGCTGGAATCCTTGCTCGCCTTCAAGCGCGCCGGTGCCGATGGCGTGCTGACTTACTTTGCTTTGGATGCGGCACGTTTGCTGCGCGATATCCGTTAGCGTCGGCCCGGGACACGCTGCGTCTGCGGCAACAAAAAAGGAGACCCTGCTGAGTCTCCTTTTTTTATCGATTGAGTGCGCCTCAAGGCTCAGCCGGCGGGCGCCGGACCGAAGGCTTGATCCAGACTGCGCAGGAAAATCTCGGGCGGCTGCTCACCGACTACTCGCATCAGTTCGTGTCCTTGAGCATCGAACAGAATAATGGCTGGCGGGCCGAATAAATTAAAGCGTTTCAGCAGGGCCTGTGCGTCGGGGCCGTTGTCCGTCACGTCGGCTTGCAGCAAGTTCAGTTGCGCCATGCGCGCGCGTACGCGCGGATCGGTGAAGGTGAATTTCTCCATTTCCTTGCAGCTGGTGCACCAATCGGCATAAAAATCGAATAAGGCCGGTCGGTGTCCCGATTGCAATGCTTGATCGAGTTGGGCGCTGGACTTGACTCGGCCGAATACCGGACCGGCCGGTTGCGTTGCGGTGGAATCAGGAACCGCACGGCCTCCGGCAAACACGCCTAGCGGCTGTAGGAGGTCATGCGAGCCGGCCGCGCTACCGATTAGCAGAATAACCGCCAGCAATGTCATCAGCAGGCCCAGGCTGCGCCCCAACAAGCGCCAGACATAGGTCGAGCCCGCGGACGGCAGCGCAGCAAAGGGATTGAGCGTCAACGCTCCGATCAGCAGCCAGAGCGCCCAGAGCACCATACTGATAGTTACGGCAAGCACCGGGCTGACCATCCAGATCGCGACGGCCAACAGCAATACACCAAAGCATCGTTTAACACCATCCATCCACGCACCCGCACGTGGCAACAGTGCGCCCGCGCCGACGCCGACAATTAGCAAGGGCACGCCCAGACCCAGCGCCATGGCAAATAAAGCCGCACCGCCAAAGGCGATGTTGCCGGTTTTAGCAATAAAAGCCAGTACACCGAACAGCGGCGCCGTCATGCACGCGCCCACCACCAAAGCTGAAATGGCACCCATCAAGAATACCGCCGCCAGCTTGCCGCCCGAGCGGCGTTGCGACACGTCATTGACGCGGTTCTGCCAAGCTTGCGGCAGTTGCAATTCATAGGCGCCAAACATCGACAAGGCAAATACCACCATCAGCGCGGCAAACGCGCCGAGGACCCAGGGATTTTGCAACACCGCTGCAACACTTTGGCCCAACAAAGCGGCAACAATCCCAAAAGTGGTATAGACAACAGCCATCCCCAATACATATGACAGCGACAAACTGAAACCACGCTTGCGCGTCAATTGGGCGCCTTCGCCCAGTACGATCGAAGACAAAATCGGAATCATCGGCAAGGAACATGGCAACAGGCTCAGCGCCATACCGAGTACGAAGAAAATCGCCATGACAACCGGCAAGCTGTGACCGTTGAGGACATCCTGCGCATAGCGTTCGCTGTACAACTTGTCCTGATCAGTGCCAATCGCCGTTGGGGACGTTGCCAGCGCCGCTGTCGAAGTCGAAGTCGGCACGCTAGGCGAAGCTGCCGGTGGTGTTCCAGGCAATGCCGTGACGACGCTCGCCGGTGTCGTCACGGGGGCAACATGCGCCCCGCCCGCCTCAGCCGCCAACGGCGCGACATCCAGGCCCGGAACCGGCGTCGCGACTGCCGGCGCGGCTCCGCTGATATGGGCGACATGCGTCTGAGGCGGATAGCAGATACCTTTATCGGCACAACCCTGCCCCGTCACCGCGATATCAAACGCCCCGCTTGCCTGGTTGACGGGAATCCGTATCGTGACTTCGTTGCGGTAGGTTTCGACATTTTTGTTGAAGTTCTCGTCGAACTTGATATGCCCCGGCGGAAAGGCCGGCGTACCCAGCGTCGCAGTACCGGCTTTTACGGCAAACGCGTAACGTTCCCGATACATGTAATAACCGTCGGCAATCGCGTAGTGCACGTCGATTTCACCGGCCTGTTCGCTCACGCTAAATTTAAACGCTACGGCAGGATCCAGAAATTCGTCATCGGCGTAAGCCGGCGCACCCGCGGCAAATATTGCCGCGGCGCACACCAGACTAAAGGCGGCAAAACTCAGTGTACGAAGAAACTTGGCAGACGTGAACATGGCGATTTAAAGCGCTCCCGGCGTGGTTTCAGCGGCGACCCATTGCGCGTAGGCAGGCGCAGCAGTCGCATGCCATCGAATAATTTCCGGCACATCATAAGGATGATTTTCCGCGATAAAAGTTTCCAGTGCGTCGGCGCATTCGAGCGAGGTTTTGAATAGAACCGGCACCTCGCTCGCGGTTTCTATGTTCCCAGACCATCGGTAGGTCGACAGCGCCGGCGCCAGGCAAGTCGCGCAGGCGGCCAAACGCGCATCCACCACCCTCGCGGCGAACGCCTGCGCTGCGAGCGCGTCGGGCAGGGTAGTGAGCATCACGATCAGGTCTTGCGGCATAGGCGCCTCTCTCCGATGGGCGGAAATTTGAAGAATTGCATCGTACCACTGCAGCTTAGTCGCGGTAGCAGCGACAAACTGACACTGACTCATGCTGAAACTATTTTTGAATAAAAAAAGCCAGGCTAGGCGCCTGGCTTTTTTTGCTACGACAAACCCGTGAAAGGAGTGCCGCTTGCATCGAACTGTATCATTCGATTTATTCTGCGTCGGTAATCTCTTCGCCTTCAGCAGCTTCCGGACGGTCGAGCAACTCAACCAGCGCCATGGGCGCATTATCGCCCACGCGGAAACCGTACTTCAGGATACGCAGATAGCCACCCGGACGGGTCGCGAAACGCGGGCCCAGAACTTCGAACAGCTTGGTCACCGAATCACGGTCACGCAGGCGGTTAAAAGCCAGACGGCGGTTTGCCAGAGACGGCTTCTTGCCGAGCGTGATCAACGGCTCGACAACTTTACGCAATTCTTTAGCTTTCGGCAGCGTGGTCTTGATGACTTCGTGCTCAATCAGCGAATTGGACATATTACGCAGCATAGCCAAACGGTGGCTGCTGGTGCGGTTTAGTTTCCGCAAACCATGACGGTGGCGCATTTCAGTTTCCTTGCTTCAAAGTTTTGATCCAGCTCTTCTATCGCGCAGCAGAATCGCTGACGCACGGGCCGGTGTATTAAAAAGGCTGAGCGCGGATTCTACACAGAAAATCGCGCGCCCGCCACTTATACCTTACTTGTCCAGCCCTGCGGGCGGCCAATTTTCCAACTTCATGCCCAGCGTGAGACCACGCGAAGCAAGAACTTCCTTGATTTCGTTGAGCGATTTGCGACCCAGATTCGGGGTCTTGAGCAATTCGTTCTCGGTACGCTGGATCAAGTCGCCGATGTAATAGATGTTTTCGGCCTTCAAGCAGTTGGCCGAACGCACCGTCAACTCCAGATCGTCCACCGGGCGCAGCAGGATCGGATCGATCTGCGGCGCGCGCGACGGCGCTTCTGCAGCAGCTTCCGTGCCTTCCAGTGCGGCAAACACCGACAACTGGTCAACCAGGATGCGTGCCGATTGACGAATCGCTTCTTCCGGCGAAATCACGCCGTTGGTTTCGATATTCATCACCAGCTTGTCGAGGTCGGTACGCTGTTCGACGCGGGCGCTTTCAACGGCGTAGCTCACGCGGCGAACCGGCGAGAATGACGCGTCCAGCACAATCCGGCCGATCACTTTGGCGCTTTCTTCGCCATAGCGACGCACGTTACCAGGCACGTAACCACGGCCCTTTTCAACCTTAATCTGAACGTCGAGCTTGCCGCCTTTCGACAGGCGTGCAACGATATGCTCCGGGTTGATGATTTCGCAGTCGTGCGGCACTTCGATATCACCGGCGGTCACAATACCTTCGCCGTCCTTACGCAACGTAACCGTCACTTCATCACGGTTATGCAACTTGAATACAATACCTTTCAGGTTCAGCAGCAGGTTAACCACATCTTCCTGCACGCCATCAATCGTCGAGTATTCATGCACCACGCCGGCGATCGTCACTTCGGTCGGCGCATAGCCGATCATCGAAGACAACAACACGCGACGCAATGCATTGCCCAGAGTATGGCCGTAACCGCGTTCGAACGGCTCCATCACCACTTTAGCGTGGTTGTCGCCAAGCGACTCAACAGCGATAATCCGGGGCTTTAACAAACTGGTCTGCATAGGTTTTCCTTTTCAATACCCTCGGTTCGTTACACCGATAAGGCTGGCCGAGCGGGCCGGAAACAACCTGAAAATAAACGACCGAGGCGCCTCACGATGAGGCGCCTCGGTCGAGAATCGGATTAACGCGAATACAATTCGACGATCAGGCTTTCATTGATGTCGCCTGCGATTTCGTTGCGATCCGGCATTTGCTTGAAAGTACCTTCAAGCTTGATCGAATCGACAGAAACCCATGACGGGAAACCATTTTGGCCGGCCAGCGAAACAGCTTCGAGGATACGAGCCTGTTTCTTGGACTTTTCACGAACCGCAATGATGTCGCCCGACTTGATTTGCATCGACGGAATGTTCGACGGAACGCCGTTCACCAGGATCGCGCAGTGGCCGACCACTTGGCGAGCTTCAGCGCGCGTCGAGCCAAAGCCCATGCGATAAACAACGTTGTCCAGACGCGATTCGAGCAATTGCAACAGGTTTTCACCCGTATTGCCCTTGCGACGCTCAGCATCAGCGAAATAACGGCGGAATTGACGCTCGAGCACACCATAGATGCGCTTGACTTTTTGCTTCTCACGAAGCTGCGTGCCGTAGTCCGATGTACGTGCGCCGGAAGTGCGACCATGCTGACCCGGCTTGCTGTCAAGTTTGCACTTGTCAGCGAGTGAGCGGCGTGAGCTCTTCAGGAACAGGTCTGTGCCTTCACGGCGGGAAAGTTTGGCCTTGGGGCCGATATAACGTGCCACGTTGCGATCCTTCTTTAATTAATCACGTCAGCGCGGTGTAAATTCACTCGCGACTCACGCTAGTCTCGCCACAAGGTGGGCGAAACAGTGGGCTTATCTACGACCGAAACCCGCCAAAACGGTTTCCCGTTTCAAGCAGGTCCGGCTTAGCTACTTAACCGAGCATGAAGCCCAGTTTAGATACGGCGACGCTTCGGCGGACGGCAGCCGTTATGCGGGACTGGCGTCACATCACAAATTTCCGTGATCTTGATGCCGAGACCATGCAGTGCGCGTACCGCTGATTCGCGACCCGGGCCTGGACCCTTGATGCGAACTTCGAGGTTCTTCACGCCGTATTCCAGGGCAACACGACCCGCAGATTCAGCCGCAACCTGTGCCGCGAACGGCGTCGATTTACGCGAACCCTTGAAGCCCTGACCACCTGCGGTCGCCCATGCCAGAGCATTGCCCTGACGATCGGTGATCGTGATGATGGTGTTGTTGAACGAAGCGTGAACGTGAACCACGCCCTCGGCAACGTTCTTCTTAACCTTCTTGCGAACGCGTTGCGCCGCGGTGTTGTTCGAAGCCTTAGCCATTAACTTTTCCTGTAACTATTTCGAGCTTACTTTCCGGCCCGACTTATCCCTGAATTACTTCTTCAGAGACACGCCTGCACGACGCGGACCCTTGCGAGTACGTGCGTTCGTACGTGTACGCTGACCGCGTAACGGCAGACCCTTACGATGACGAACACCACGGTAGCAACCGAGGTCCATCAAACGCTTGATGTTCATCGTAACTTCACGACGCAGATCACCTTCGACTGTCAGCTTGCCGACTTCGTCGCGCAGCTTTTCGAGATCTGCATCATCCAGATCTTTTACCTTCTTAGAGAAGGCGACACCGGAAGCCACACAAATTTGACGTGAACGCGTACGGCCGATGCCGAAAATTGCGGTCAAACCAATTTCAGTGTGCTGGTGGTTGGGGATGTTTACCCCTGCAATACGAGCCATTGTTATTCCTCAGAACGCAAACAAAAGCGCCGCTCAGCCTTGACGCTGTTTGTGGCGCGGATCAGAGCTACAAATCACGCGCACAACACCCTTGCGCTTAATGACCTTGCAATTGCGGCAAATGCACTTTACCGAAGCCATCACTTTCATGATATTACCCTTTTTCTAAATCACTTCGCCCGGAAAACGATCCGCGCACGCGACAGATCGTAAGGCGTCAATTCGACCGTCACCTTGTCTCCCGGAAGAATACGTATGTAATGCATGCGCATTTTCCCGGAAATATGCCCTAATACGACGTGCCCGTTTTCCAGTTTCACCCGGAACGTAGCGTTGGGGAGGTTTTCTACGACCTCGCCCTGCATCTGGATTACATCGTCTTTCGCCATATTTCTCGTGCCCTACCTCGTGCCCTCAGCGCATCGGGATATTGCCGCCCTTGAAATTGGCTTTCCGGAGCAGCGATTCATATTGTTGCGACATAACGTACGACTGTACCTGAGCCATGAAATCCATCGTCACGACCACTATGATAAGCAGCGACGTGCCACCAAAATAAAACGGCACATTCCAGCGCAGCACCAAAAACTCAGGTAGCAAGCACACAAAGACAATGTAAATCGCACCAGCCAATGTCAGACGCGTCAAAATCTTATCGATATAACGCGCGGTCTGATCACCGGGACGAATCCCTGGTACGAATGCACCGCTTTTCTTCAAATTGTCTGCGGTTTCCTTGCTATTAAACACGAGTGCCGTGTAGAAAAAGCAGAAGAAAACAATCGCAAGCACATACAGCATGACATAGACCGGCTGGCCCGGGGCCAGAGTACCAGCTATGCGGTGTAACCATTGTGCCTTACCACCTGCGCTGAACCAATTTGCAATCGTCGCTGGGAACAAAATAATTGACGATGCAAAAATCGGGGGAATCACACCCGCCATGTTCAGTTTAAGCGGCAAATGCGACGACTGCCCACCGTAAACCTTATTTCCGACCTGGCGCTTAGCGTAATTGACCAGGATCTTGCGTTGCCCGCGTTCAATAAAGACCACAAGAAACGTAACACCACCGATCAGGGCTGTCACGACAATTGCCGAGAAAGGACCCATCGCACCGCTACGCACCAACTCGAACAATCCGCCCACCGCGTTCGGCAAACCTGCTGCAATGCCGCCGAAAATGATGATCGAAATGCCGTTACCTAAACCGCGCTCGGTAATTTGTTCACCGAGCCACATCAAGAACATCGTACCCGTGACCAGCGTTACCACCGTTGTCACACGGAACAGCATGCCGGGATCCAACACCAAACCTGGTTGATTTTCAAGCGCCACGGCAATGCCGAAAGCCTGAAACGTCGCCAAAATTACGGTGAAATACCGCGTGTACTGCGTAATCGTACGTTGCCCTGCCTGACCTTCTTTCTTCAGCGCTTCCAACTGCGGCGAAACGATCGAACCGAGCTGCATGATAATCGATGCCGAGATATACGGCATGATGCCCAATGCGAACACCGTGAAACGCGACAAGGCGCCTCCCGAGAACATATTGAACATCCCGAGGATCCCGCCCTGCTGAGCCTGGAACAACTTGGCCAGCTGGTTGGGATCGATCCCCGGCACCGGTATATGCGCACCGATGCGATACACAAACAACGCTAGCAGCAGAAAAACCAGCCGCTTGCGAAGGTCACCGAACTTCGGCGCTGACTTGCCAGCTTTCGCGAGAGTCGAGCTGTTGGCCAAGAACCTTCTCCGTTGCAAATGCGTTAATTAATTACCGCGTTCACTGCAAACAAGCCAACTTATTCGGCAACCGAGCCGCCGGCTGCTTCAATTGCTGCGCGAGCACCCTTGGTGGCCGTCAAGCCTTTCAACACGACCTTGCGGGTCAGCGTACCAGTAGCGATCACACGGCAGCTGGTGATCAAACCACCCAGCAGACCAGCTTGCTTCAGCGACAGCAAGTCGATTTCGTCGACCGGCAGTTTTTCGAGGTCCGACAAGCGCACTTCGCCAACGAATTCATGGGTCAGCGAGCTGAAACCACGTTTCGGCAGACGACGTTGCAAAGGCATTTGACCGCCTTCAAAGCCGACTTTATGAAAGCCGCCCGAACGCGATTTTTGACCCTTGTGACCACGACCTGCGGTCTTGCCGAGGCCGGAACCGATGCCGCGACCCACGCGACGTTTCGCGTGTTTTGCGCCTTCAGCCGGCTTAATGTTATTCAATTCCATCATCAACTCCTGACTACCTTCCAAGCACTGGCGTAAAACTTAGGCCAACACTTCAAGGAGGTACGAAACCTTGTTGATCATCCCGCGCACGGCGGGCGTGTCTTGCAACTCGCTAACCGAATTCACGCGACGCAAACCTAGGCCGCGCACGGTGGCACGGTGGGTTTCACGGGTCCCGATCAGGCTCTTGACGAGCTTTACTTTGACGGTTTTATCTGACATGGTGACCACCTGGGCTTAGCCCAAAATTTCTTCGACGGACTTGCCGCGTTTAGCTGCGATGTCACCCGGTGTGGACTGCTTGCGCAGGCCGTCGAGCGTAGCGCGCACCAGGTTGTACGGGTTCGTCGAACCGTGGCTTTTAGCCACTACGTTCTGCACACCCATCACATCGAACACTGCGCGCATCGGGCCACCAGCGATAACACCGGTACCAGCCTTAGCCGGCGCCAACATGACAGCCGAAGCGCCATGCTTGCCGTGCACTTCATGCTGCAGGGTGCCGTTTTTCAACGGTACCTTGAACATATTGCGACGCGCTTGTTCCATTGCCTTTTGAACAGCAACCGGAACTTCCTTAGCCTTGCCCTTGCCCATACCGACGCGGCCATCGCCGTCACCGACTACGGTAAGTGCGGCGAAACCGAGAATCCGGCCACCCTTCACTACCTTGGTGACGCGGTTCACCGCGATCATCTTCTCGCGGAGGCCATCGTCGCGTTCATCGGACTGAACTTTCGCTTGCATCTTTGCCATGACGAATCCTTTTAGAACTTGAGCCCGGCTTCGCGAGCCGCTTCGGCAACAGCCTTGACGCGGCCGTGATAACGGAAGCCCGAGCGGTCAAAGGCAACAGATTCGACACCCGCTGCTTTGGCTTTTTCGGCAATACGCTTGCCGATCAACGTTGCTGCAGCGATGTTGCCGCCCTTACCGGACTTGTCGGCGAGCTCCTGACGCACTTCCGGCTCGACGGTCGAGGCGCTGGCCAGCACTTGCG
>Ga0302178_10000812_pt1 | contig 27435 bp, 21 predicted proteins | sample I_Palsa_E1_3_FD_198790 | JGI IMG/M metagenome (GOLD analysis project Ga0302178, IMG submission 198790) | Peat permafrost microbial communities from Stordalen Mire near Abisko, Sweden - I_Palsa_E1_3 | ecosystem: Environmental > Terrestrial > Soil > Palsa > Peat permafrost | place: Sweden... | reverse complement strand
GCTGATAAACGCAGTATCCGGGTGTTGCGAAGCCGGAATTCCGATCAATGCGGCGGTGGAACCGGCGATCACGAAGCCATACGACTTGAAGTTGCGGTTACACGCAGCACCTGCCGTACAAATGCCGAGCCATATTGCTGTCGACAGAATGAACATTTCAGGTGCTTGTGAAAACAGGGCGACCAGCACGAGCATCACAACGAGCCCGACCAAGTTTCCGCAAATACGGTAAAAGCTCTTGGCGAGGACCATGCCGCTTTGCGGCTGCATGACAATGAACACCGTGGTCATCGCAGTACGCGGTTGCGGCAGATCAAGCACCAGCGTGACGCCAAGCGCTAGAAAACAAGCCGTCAGTGCCTTGAATATATAGATCCATGTAAGGCCATCGGTACGCGCCCATTCGGTGATAGCCGCGCCGAGCGCAACTACGGACCGCGGTGTAGAAATTGGTGAGGAACTTGTGAACATGGACAACCTCATTCAGTCGCGACCGTTCCCACGGACGGACCGCTAACGTTTGTGATAGGAGGATCTGACTCAGGATCGGGCCTACCATTGCCATGCGCAAGCAGCATCTGGGTCCGAGACAGAACGTCGGCCGGGTCGGCGACACCCAACGAGTGTGTGGCGATGGGAGCCCCATATGTGCCGAGCCGCTCGACCCCAATCTTCGGTACCTCTTCCAGCGCTCGTAGCCGTTAGATCTGTCCGACCGGCACATTCACATAATCCTTCAAACCACGCTGATAACTTCTGCGAAAAATCTCGTAGTTCTTTCGATCGTTCTCGACTGATCGATCGGCGTCGACCGTCTGAGTTGCGAGCGAGCGCATGTAGATTCCATGATCGGATTCTTCCTCAATGCACTGACGATCAATTGTCCGTAGCTTTCGCCAGGCACGCAATAGTCCGCTGATGCCGTGCCGACGTCGGCGCGGGCGTCCGCCGTCAAAGATCGGCAACGAACGGCTCGCCCTACACTCCAGCTATCCGACGGGCTCTTCGAAAACTGAAGCGGCGAACCGTTGGTCGCATAACGTTGCAATGCATTCCATCGCCATCCTAGGCCTAACGAAAAGCGCATCAAGCGCCAGTAGAGTCGCGCGAACGCATCCGACAGACCCGTGCCAGCACAGACGCCCTGCCCAAAACGAAGTGTCCATCACCCGGGCGCCGTTCGGAAGTGAAATTCGACTGCGAAACGATGTGGTGCCCACACACCTTGGTTCGACAATCCCCGATATCTAAGCAAATTGAGAGAATCGATACGCTGGTTACGGACGAATCAAGCAAGTTCGTGAAGACCGCATGCGATAACGGCATCAAGCCGACCACGACTATTGGATCTTCGAAATGCGGGTGACTAACTTTCTTGATCGCGATCCAACGATGTAAATAGGATTCCTACGCTACTATTTCTCGTTCACTTTAAAAGTGAGCAACCTGTTGGCGCATACGCTTAGTTTTTGCTCCCATGCTAATGGATGTGGCCAACACGAAATTCGCCGGTACGGTATCACCCGTGGTCGAGCGGCCACGCACACTGAGGCGCTTCTACGGTCCTTAGTTGTTTATTGCGCGATGTAGACCGGCGGCGAATACGAACTGACCGTTGTATCGACGGGGCGGCCTGACTGCGACGACCCTCGGCTACCTGGCCCATAACCGGCGACGTCCATCTTCGAGTCGACGGGCTGATCGGCAACCCGCGCCTGGGTAACCTGATCTTTTCCCGGAACCGTCTGAGCCGTCGACTGGGAAAATGCAATAATCGGTGCACTCAAAGCGACGGCAACAAACAAACTTTGAACGAACAACTTCATAAATTTTCCTATATGAATTGGCTTTTAAACCATCCGGGCGGCAACTCGACTCATGCACTGAATACCTGCGACCCATCTCCTTGGCAAAGCTGAGATATTTTCGCGTACGTCATCAAGTGCCCTCTTGCAGCGAAGGTGACAAGCGCTCCATGACGCGATCCAGAAAGAATAAATAGCCCATTCTTCCGTCATTTCCCGGTTCTCAGAACTGGATTCCTCCCGGCTTCTTAGGCATTCCCGATTGCCATACGGGTATACTACCGGTGTGCAAGGTTAGGATATTTCGATAGCTCGCCAATTTATCTTTAAATTCTGCCAACGCAAGCGGGAATCCCTGCCTTCGACCGAAGATCTGGGCTCGCTTCCGAGCGACAGGTCAGAAATGAAGACATTGCGGAGGACTGTGGCCATGCGAACTTTGTCAATGTCTGTTGTGCATCTCGCGCGTGGAAGTGAGGCATGCTGTCGACAACATCGATACTGATGCACGGTTATGTGCTCAGCCTCATTCCGCCGTCATACCTCAGCAACGGATGCGGTCGACGCCGCGTACGCCTGTCAGCCTTTTATCGTGCACGCATTTTTCGAAGTTGACTGGACGTCTATGACGCCTGAGCCCTTAGGAGCTGGCACACTGATCGCGCAAACCGGGTGTGAGAAATTCAGCGCGGAGCTTTAGGGGATTCGCTGCGATCGAAACACACAGGGGAACTGGACTCAGGCGTCCACCTTCAATAGGTTTGCTCCGTTGGCCTATCATGCAAGATGCGTCATTGGTCTCATAAGAAATCAAACTCGACATGAAGGACTTGTCGATCACTTGTAGGCACCACAAGCGGCGAACGAGCAACGTTGAATTTATATCTCGTGGTCTCCGTTTCGGCAAGTATTGACGGGTTGGAAGACCGACAAGGGCGCACACGAAGGTGCAAGATGAGCGCAAAGCGCACGCCAATTTGCGAGTTGGTCCATAAGCGCGCTACGCGAGCGCCAAGTCGGCGTAAGTCAAACCTGCCGAATTGGACACGTCCCAAGCGCCTCCCGCAAACGTCGCTCTACCTCGCGCCAAAATCGGCAGGTTCGAACCGCCGCGCGCCATCGCAATAGCAAGACGATGCCTCTATCGACGCATCGCGAGGACTCCGATCGTCTCTCGTTAAACTATTACCTTGCATTTTCCGCCGCCTTGAGGTTGATCAAAGTTCCGCACTCGGTTTGCGTATCCTTATGCAGAGGGTCGCTATGATAGGTTTCATTGACGAGGCCTGGTCACAAGAGATTGTGCCGAAGATCCTGTCAAGGCGGAAGGGAAAATCAGCGGAGCATTCTCCCGCAGACAAACGAGCAATCGGCACCGGAACGGCGCTCGCGTATCGTCTGATGACTTGTTCTCGGTCTGGTTGTTCAGCTGGGTTGCGGCTTTGACGAACACATGCTTCCCGTTCGCAAGCTCTGGCATCACAACCCTGGCTGCTGGGTAATTGCGCGACTGATCGGTAACGATCTTGCACGGAGCCGGGCCTGAGCGAAGCACGCGCCTGAAGCACTTGCTCGCGGTTTCGTCGTGCCACCTGAATGCTGGGTTCGGCGCTCTCCCCGTCACCGCTCGTAACAACAGGTACGCTTCACCTCGCGGCGTAATAAACATCTCGGCGAGGTGCCGCGTGCAACCTAGGTTGCGACGTGCGGCTTTCACCCTGTGAGCAAAGTCCTCGCCTAACTTGTCACATCAGCACCAGATTTGTCTCGTACGTCACCGTCACACCTCGCTCGGGGAGCGGTTCTTCGATGTCGCGGTAGCTAAACCGAAGCGGAAATGCCAACGCGTAACTGCAAGACATTGTCCTAACGAGACCAAGTTGCAGGACATGATCGAGTCGTGCTCGATCATTATCGGCTCATGCTACGCATCTTCTTGGGCTATCGAAGCGTGCGCGAAATTCGAGGTAGCGTACTGCCATCCCATAATCGCGACGCACAATGCAGCTACAAGCACCGGGGCGGCCGAGACGCGGAACATGGAAGCGACAGTCCAGTTGCTGGCGTAAAGGACCCCTGCGAGATAGGTGCCACCAGCCGCACCAAGGCGTCCGAAACCGTATGCCCAGGCAACACCCGGTCCGCGCAATCCCGCAGGGTAGAAGAGAGCATTCAATGCAATTGCGCAAGTCTGCCCACCGCTGATGCAGAACCCGCACAAGAAGATGGTTGCGAGTAGCACCCAGTGAGACTCGCTGATTGCTATGGATATCCCATACATGGCAATCGCGCCCACCACGTAAAGTACTGCCAGCATCTGATAGGCGCTGACGCGGTCCATGATAGGTCCCATCGCAAAGATCGAGACCATGCCGCCAATAATCATGATCGCGGTTGCCCAGATGACGAGGGCAGGCGGAAAGTTGATGGCGGCGAGCACGGTTGGCAGCCAGCTTTGAAGAAAGTAAAAAGCTGCGAGATTGATGGCAAATACGATCCATAGCAGGAACGTCCCAAAACGAAGCCGGGGAGCGAAAAGTCCCTTCACGCTGGTGTCGTTCGCCTGATCGGCATGGCCGCCGAATTCCGAACCGGCCGGCAGAGTGTAGGAGGGGAAAAGCCGCTTGGCTACGGTCAGCAGATCGACGCTACGTCGGCGCTGCGTAAGATAGGCCGCTGACTCCGGCAGGAAGGGCGTCAGCAGCAACATAGCAACAAGAGCTGAAATGCCACCGAGCCAGAGAGGACTTTGCCAGCCGAATCTTGGAATCAGGGCGCCGCTAAAGAAACCAGCAAATACGAAGCCAAGAGAGTATCCAATATAAATCAGCGTCACGAACGTCGCACGGGTTCGTTTGGGACTGAATTCGGAGACGAGGCTCACCGCACAGGGAGTCGCAGCCCCCAGACCGATACCGGTAAGCACGCGCAGCGCGATCAGTTCCGGTACGTTCGACACGAATGCGGCCAGCAGGGTAAACAGCCCAAAAGCGCCAGTGGCAATGACGGCCATCTTTTTAATACCAATACGCCTCGAAACGAAAGGTACACCAAAGTTACCGATAAGCAGTCCGAAAAAAGCAGATGAAAAAATGGATCCAAGAACTGCTTTCGGTAAATGCCACTCCCTTGCAAGAACAGGCACGATGAAGCTGATGACTTGCGTATCGAAGCCATCGATTAGCATCAGCAACGAGCAGAAAGCCAAGATGAGGAATTGCCTCTTGCCGATGCGGCTACCGTCGATAAGATCGTGAAAGTTAATCTGACGCGTATTCACATTTTCTCCTTTCAAGGTTGTCCCCGGCACCTGACGGGGCTCCGGCGGACGAAATTTGTGCAAAGACGCACGACGGCTTGTGAACTGCCCTCTCAGCTGGGTCGACTAGACTCTACGCGACTCAAACATGCCAACAACGCGTACGTGCAATATTATATGAACGTAAAATTTGTGATAGATCGGGTAAACATTAACTAGTACGTGACTTTTTGCGTGTGTGCCATCAAGCGTTTGCGCCAATCAATTCGGGAACACACTGTTTGGCACGCTGCACCCCAAGCGCAATATTGCGGTAGACGGGCCCATTTTTGCATCGACGCGATAGGCGCTGCGAACGTGGACTTCACTGGCATGTGCGCGACGCAAATGCTTACCGACCGTATACTTCTGCCGGAAAGCCACCTTCACAGCGGCAGCGGCAATCCCCGCTTCAATGGAAGCGCGGGATACGACACATGGAGTTGATGTAGCCACGCGATGAGTGCTGGTGTCTTACGGCACTGCGTCGATCAGCGAACTCCAATTGAACGCGCTGGCCATGCCAAACGGAGTTAGGCGTTAGCGCGGCGAGCTTCGCCGAGTCGCAGGTCAGAAGGTCGCAAATGTCGGCATCACGCGGCCCCTATGTGAGCATGCTGGAGATAGGCGCACGGCTCGGCGATGAGGGCCCGACAGGTACGCATCGGACAGTGGGCCATTGAGCTCGCTTTCGCGCCGGCAACGGGGTGAATCAACAGCTATGAGGCCCTTCCGGTACAGAAGGGCCTCATGTCGCGCGCGACGAAGTTGTTGTCTACTCGGGCAAGCCCATCGCTCACGCAGCGGCTCGGGTATGCTTACAGTTAACGCATGTCCGAGATTGCGTTGCCCAGCCGGCTCTCGGAAAGGACCCGCGGCGCCGAGTCGTCGAGACACCTCCTTAGAGACGTCAGCGATGGCACGCTGCGCTTTGTCAGGATGTGGAGTCGCAAGCGTACGATTGCACAATCAAGAAATCGAAATCCCTCTATCGCGGCCACCGTTTTCAGGCCGGCGTCATCCCGTACGCAGTACGCCGGTAATTCCGCTTCCAGTTGAGTTTGCGAGACATTGAAGAATTGTTCTGCGAGCGAGACGTGACTGAAAGTACGAGACAATCCGTTGGTGGTGCGAAAAATTCAGCAAGGCCTTTGTTCACAGGGAAAAAGCCCGCACGTCGCAAGCCAGGCAGTACATGCTTCTTAATAAGATGTTTGCCACGCCGCGCGGTAAACCTTATTCCCATGACGTGCGGTAGGCGAAAATGGCACCAAGCTAGACGTCCTGCTACAAAGGCATCGTGACAGGACTGCTGCCAAACAATCTTTCAAACGCGTGCTGCGGTCAAGGGAATTGGTACGCGTGAAGCACGCGTTTGTCAAGGCCATCGCCCGGCTGAACAACGGGCCCAAGAACAGCTGCCAGTTGACATGCAAACGTAGTACGCGTGATATTCGAGACTCGAAATGTACATAAGAATTCCTTTCGTGCTTCGGCCGATCCAACAACATTACGTGCTCGAGCGATATCTACTGCGCGCTTCACTTTACCGCAAACAGTTCGTCCCACGGTTCGCTGCCTCTCGAAAGCTCGCCGAAGTTACCGGAAATTCGTCGACCGCTTTTCAATTGTTCGTCATGCCTGCCGTCGCTTCGTCACGCTCCCGCAACTTGGCAGCGCCTGGCTCAGAGTGATGCGTTTTCTATTGAATCGGCTCAATCTCAATCAGCGGCCATCAATTTTGCTAACGAGTTCGAGATTGCTCAACATGCGATGAAGCGTTTGCAATAGCTGCTCACGCTCCAGTGTGGTGAGGCCGGTAAGCAACGCGTCTTGTCTGGCCATCACCAACTTGATCGCGCGGTCATGCAGCTTCTTACCTGACGCAGTTGTCGCGTACTCAACCTTGCGCAGTCCGTTAGGGCGAGAGCGTAACCACCCGTTCTCCATCATGAACGACAGACTGCGACTGACCGCCGCCTTGTCCATCCCCATGAGTTCGCAGGCCGACGCGGCGGTGGACCATGGGTAAAGCTCCAGATATGAAAGAACACGCCAGTCGGTGACGGCGATACCGAAGCGTGCCTTGTAAAGCTGGGATGCACTGCTTGCGAGCTTGTTGGTAAGCCAAAGCAGCAGCCCAGGTACATAGCTGTCAAGATCCAGTTTCATGTCGGCCCCTTTTTTTGCAGGGCAATTAGTGTACTACGAAAGATTGAATCCTTCGTAGCTGTTGGCTGCAACCGAATCGATTACGCGGCGGTACTCTGGAACGCCAGCAACGTACGGCATGAACACCCGCGGCTTGCCGGGAACATTCGCGCCCAGATACCATGAATTTCCGACTGGATAGAGGGTCTGGGCGGCGAGTTCGGAGAGATGCCGTACCCACTCGTCTTCTTTTTTCTGGTCAGCATCGATACGTGAGTATCCGCCATCGCGCGCGCGCGTCACGAACTCAGTGATCCAGTCGACGTGTACTTCAATTGAGTGCACCATATTGCTGAGCACCGAAGGGCTTCCAGGTCCTGCAACGATGAACAGGTTAGGGAATCCGGAGATTGCCAAACCAAGATAGGTGCGCGGGCCCGCTTCCCATTTTTCTTTCAGGCGCCGTCCGCCGACTCCCGAGATATCGATGGCATTGAGCGCACCGGTCATAGCGTCGAAGCCAGTCGCGAAGACGATGGCATCAAGCACATAGTGCTTGTCTTGCGTCCGAATCCCATCCGGAGTGATTTCTTCGATTGGAGCGCCCTTCACGTCGACAAGGTTCACGTTGTCGCGATTGAAAGTCTCGTAATACGAAGTGTCAACGCAAAGCCGCTTCGCTCCAAAAGGCAGATTATCTAAGGGACAGAGCAGTTCGGCGACCGCTGCATCTTTGACAACCCCACGAATTTTGCGGCGCACGAACTCTGCGGCGTGAGCATTCGATTCGCGGTTGCGAAGCAGGTCATTGAACGCGCGCAGCATGCGAAATCCACCGCCAGCACCGCGCCAACGAAACTCGAACTCCTTCTCGCGTTCCTCTTCATTGACTTCCAGCGCGGACTTGTTATTTGCCAGCAGGTAGTGGCCAGTGATGGCCCCGGCGGCTAGAGCTCGCCGCTCGGCGTAATTGTTCTTCACGTTTTGCAGGGTTTGCGCAGTCAACGGCTCGTTGAATGCCGGGACGCTATAGCTGGCCGTTCGCTGGAACACGGTGAGATGAGCCGCTTGCTCCGCAATGAGCGGAATCATTTGCACGCCGCTGGATCCTGTTCCGATGAGGCCGACGCGCCGGCCGCCGAAATCGACTCCCTGGTTCGGCCAGTCGGCGCTGTGGTACCACTGGCCCTGGAATGTTTCCAGACCCTTGAAGCGCGGAGGCTGGGGAATCGAGAGACAGCCCGTTGCCATCACCAGATACCGCGTCTTGAAGGTTTCACCCGCTTCGGTTCGTACCGTCCACTGGTTGTGGACTTCGTCAAACGCGGCCGCTTGAACGCGCGTCTGAAGCTGAATCCCGTCGCGCAGCCCGAATCGGTCTACCACGTGGTTGATATAACGAAGGATCTCCGGCTGAGCCGCATAACGCTCGCTCCAATCCCACTCCTGCTGCAAATCTTCATCGAAAGAATACGAGTAGTCCAGACTTTCAACGTCACACCGTGCACCCGGATACCGGTTCCAAAACCATGTGCCTCCTACGCCGTTCCCCGCCTCGAGAATCTTGGCCTCCATCCCGATTCCGCGCGCGCGGTGGAGTTGGTAGACACCGGCGAAACCGGCTCCTACGATCAGCATGTCAAGTTCATTTTCGTCAACGTTCATCGCTTGAATTCCCACTAGAAATTGTTGCAGATCCGAGCATAAAACACCGGCGGAACGGGGCTATCCCAAAGATCCGCACGACTACGCGGCACTCTACAGTCTAATATGTTGATATGTCAACATTCTAATGAGGTGCTCAGTTTCTTAAAGCGGCAATGCCAGGTTGCGTATCACAGCATGATCAAGAAATCGAGATCGCTCTACGATGGCTGCTGTTTCCCGGCCGGCATCAGGTGTGGATTAGGCTGGCATTCACGCTTCCAGCTCAGTTTGTATGACTTTGAAGAATTGCTGTCCAAGCGGCCGAACCCATCCGTCATCAGTTAGGTCGAACGTGCCATCATGTTGACATGTCAACATTGGCAACCTACACTGCTGCTTCACTTGCGTTCGAACTATGGTTTGCGATTCGCAAATCGATAATGGGCTCAGTCGATGAATGAAGTTGAGGTTGTACAGAGACAGGTGGGTGCATTCAGCACGCGCTGCCTTTTGGCGGGACCGTCCTCTGCTGACGTTGTACTACTATTGCACGATGGCGCCTGGGGCGGCGCCAGCTCCGTTAGCTGGACGAACGTCATTCCGTTGTTAGCGTCCCGTTTTCGGGTGGTCGCCCCAGACATGCTTGGGTTCGGCGGGACTGATAAGGCCGTCTTCCTCGATCGGTCACCTTACGAATTTCGCATACGGCATCTTTGCGAACTTCTCGAATCTCTTGGGATCTTCGACCCGGTGCACGTGGTCGGAAGTTCCTTCGGCGGCTCAATAGCGCTAAGAATGGTTGAGGCGTGTCCGGAGCGTCTCGCTTCTGCTGTATCGATAAGCGGAACTGGTGGGCCTTGGCGTACTGAATTCGGTCGTACCGCACTGGGCACGTGGGATGGTTCCCGGAAAGATCTGGAGCGGATAGTTGACCTGATTGTCGTGCGCAACGAACGTTTCGATTTCAACGCACATATTGAAGAGCGACTTAAATGGGCAGTTACTCCGGGACACTACAGGGCGATGATAGCACCGACCGGGGTTCAGCCCGTAGCGTTAAGACAGACCGGCCCGGTGCATGACGGCTGGCCGGAAAGCTTGGCATCGACTTCAATTCCGGTCCTTTTGATCGCCGGTAGCCAGGACCCGCTTGTCGATCCAGGTTGGACTGGGAATCTTTCGGCCCATATTCCTAGCTCCGAAGTCGTGTTACTTGATGCAAAGCATTCGCCGAATATCGACGATCCTGAGGGTACAGCCGACCTGCTAACCAATTGGATTGACCGCAATTCTACGTATGCGCAGTCGGCACACGTCACGATCAAAAAATAGCTGAGTAGCCGTTTCGCAAGTTTCCATTGACGTCTCCGTTGTTTTAAAAGCGCCGATTGCTTCGCAACACCTATCAAGGACAGACTCATGAAAGCTTTGGTATTTCACGCGCCCGGAGGCCTTTCTAACGTCACGATGGACGACATGCGTGACCCGGGAGAACCGCCGGCAGGTCACATCCGCGTTGAAATCCAAGCGACATCGCTGAACGGCCACGATTATGCCGTCGCCATGGGCCGTCTTCCGACGACCGACGGCCGGATACTGATGACCGATGGAGCGGGTATCGTCGCCGCGCTTGGCGATGGTGTAGCTGACTTTTCTATTGGCGACCACGTCGTTTCGACTTTTTTTCCGGACTGGCAGGATGGAGCTCCGACGTCAACCGGATTTCAACACACTCCTGGCGACGGAGTGGACGGCTATGGGGTCATGGTTGTTGTGCGGCCAGCCGGATGGTTCACCCCCGCGCCGAAGCATTGGAGCTTTGTCGAAACAGCCACCATACCGACGGCCGGTCTGACCGCATGGCGCGCTGTGGTGACTGAAGGAGGCGTTAAGGCCGGAGACAGCGTATTGGTGCTCGGCACCGGTGGTGTTTCCATTCTCGCGATGCAGCTCGCAACAGAACTGGGCGCTCAAGTTATCGTGACGTCATCGTCCGAAGAGAAGCTGGAGCGTGCTCGTCAGTTAGGTGCCATGGCTACGATTAACTATCGAACATGCACTGACTGGGGCGCCGAAGTCCGCAAGCAGACCGGTGGACGCGGCGTGGATCTCGTGGTCGAGACGGCGGGACCCGGCACGCTGGCGCAGTCTATCAATGCGACGCGTATAGGTGGGCGTATCGTACTGCTGGGAGTTTTAACGGGATTGGCCGGCACCGTTCCAATATCGGCGATCATAGCAAGGCAAATTCGGCTGCAAGGTATTACGGTCGGAAGTCGCGCCTTACAGTTGGAAATGGTCGCCGCGCTCGAGAAGATGGCATTTAGGCCGGTGATAGATACCACCTTCCCTTTTGTGAATGCCATAGATGCGTTCCGCTTTCAGGAGTGTGGCGCCCATTTTGGCAAGATCTGCCTTGAACTGTGAATCCTCGACGGGCTCCTCCATGTGCGGCGGAACTCGATTTTTTGTCTGCTTGGAACCATCACAACCCAGTTGACACAGCAACACACTGCTCCTCGATATTCAAATATCTCAGTAAACCATTGATTTGCCGATACGCTCAGGCAGGCTCGACACATAAGGATGGCATACATGAACTCTCTCGGCAGCGACGTTGCCCTCATAGGCCGCGTTTGTCTCGTCACGGGCGGCGCTAACGGGATCGGACTTGCGACGGCAGTGGAATGCGCGCGGCGCGGTGCGTCGGTTGCAATTCTGGATCTCGACGAAGCGGGCGCGCTTCGAAGCGCTGCGGCATTGACCGAGCGCTTCGGTACACCAGCCATGGGCGTTGTAGCGTCGGTCAGCGACGCCAACGCGATTGCATCAGCAGTACGATCATGCGAGGAAAAGCTCGGGCGTATTGACATCCTCGTCAACTCTGCAGGGATTTTAGCGCCTAGCTTGACACCGGTATCGCAGATGGCGACGGAGGATGTCGAGCGTATGTTCCAGGTGCACGTCATGGGCGCCTATCTGTGTAGCAAAGCGGTGTTGCCAGGGATGACCGAGCAGCGCTTCGGCCGAATCATCAACATCTCATCGATATTGGGCTTGTTGGGCGGTCCTTTGCGCAGCGGCTACACCATTGCCAAACACGCCATCATCGGCTTTACACGTTCGCTCGCCGTGGAGGTCGCCCGTGATGGCATAACGGTGAACGCGGTCGCGCCAGGATATATCCTCACCGAAATAGTCCAAGCCCGAATGAATGCCGGACTGCTCGACTACGCCAGAAATGCGGACCGGGCACCCGCCGGGCGATGGGGTTTACCCGAAGAAATCGGGCACGCTATCTCTTTTCTCGCGTTGCCCGCTTCAGGCTTCATCACGGGCGTTGTGCTTCCTGTCGATGGAGGCTATTCCATGCGCGGCGATCCTTCCGATGACATCGGAACCGTGCAGTCGCCAGCAATGCTCGAGTCCATACGCGTGATGTTCCCTTGACCATCGTTGACTGAACGCTAATTTATTTAAGGTCATCTTAGCCTTGGCGGTTGTCGATATCACTCACTTGGAGTAATCATGAGCAATTTCGCTGGTCGAAGAATTGTCATCACAGGCGGCGCCGGCGGCATTGGTGCGGCAACTGCCCTTCAATTTCTGAACGCAGGCGCAAGCGTGCATCTGGTTGACGTCGACGAACAACGTCTGCGAAACGTGCAGGCACGGTTGGCGCCTCATGGCGCCGTGACCTGGTTTGTATCTAGGCTGGAATCTCCGCAGGCCTGCAGGGAAGCCTTCGGCGCGGCAGACGGCGCTCTCCATGCGCTCGTTCATATGGCAGGGCTATTCGAAGACGATTCGCTCAGCGACGACCGCGGTGTCTGGCATCGGGCTATCGCAAGCAATCTGACAAATGCATACGATGCGAGCATCGTGTTCCGTGAACTCAGAGACAAACAGCTTCCGGGCTGCATCGTCCTCGCAACTTCACGGTCCTTCCAGCGAGGAGGCGTCGGTGTGGCAGCCTATTCCGCCGCAAAGGGTGGCATTGTGGGATTGACGCGCACATTCTCTCGTGAGTTTGCCCCTGATATTAGAGTCAACTGCGTTTCACCCGGCTTGATCAGAACGCCGATGGCAGCGGACTTGATCTCTCGCGCGGGTCAGCAACGCTTGAGCGAAATACCACTATGTCGCTTCGGCGAACCGGAGGACGTGGCTGGGCCCGTTATATTTCTCTGCAGCGACGCTTCCGCGTACATCACAGGGCAAACGCTGACGGTCGACGGAGGGGTTATCAATGGCTAGGCTCGTAAGGAAGCCTAGGGTAGAGCGTTGTCAGGTTGCAGAGCCGGTCGCGTAGGATTGCATGGCGGAGAAACCGAAATCGCTCTTTCAAGGCGACCGTTTCCCCGTCGGCGCCATCAGTTGCACCGTACGCTTGGTATCTCCACTTTCAGTTGAATTTGAGTGACGAAGAATTGCTCTTCGAGCAAGGCATGATGCCCGAATGGCGCGAGCTAGGCAGTACATGCATCTTGACGAGACGTTTGTCACGCTACGGGGCGAGCCTTACCTCCTAGCGCGCGATCGACAAACATGGCACCAAACTCGGCGTCCTTGCCAAGTCCTAGAATAGGTTAACAGTAGTCATCCGTCTAGCGCCTGATGCACCGCATTGGGTGTTTTGTATTTCAGCGCCCATGCGGTCACCTCGTTCGACCGTCGAGGCGGCCTATTCAAGTTTGGCGGGACGCTGCCACAGGAATTCGCCCTTGAGGATGCTATTGACCTTTTTGGCCAGGCATTCTGATAGCAGTCCTAGCCGTCGGGCATCGAGCAGCGCAAGTCGTGGCACCGATGGATGTCATGATAGTAGGTCGAGCAGTACCAGATTCCGCTGTCGGAATGATGGATCAACGGTTGGCAGGTCTTGCGTGTGGGCAATGCTCTCTTCGGCGCCTGACTGACCTGTTCGGTCTGCAGGCTGTCGTGAACGCGATGACCGGCGATCTTGCGCGAGAACGCACCGGTAACCAGGCTCAGATACACAAACGGGCCAGTAGTTGGCCGGAACGTGATATCGGCAACCCACACCATAGTTGAATGATCTGCACTACCCGAACTCTTACGGGTTGCTGGCGCATGCATGCAGTTAAAGCATGACCTGTTGACCTTCTGTCTTGATGGCAGCGAACGCATGCCGGGGTGTGGGCGGCTTCCCTGCTCGCCGTAGCGTTCGCGGCATCGTTCTTGTTCGATTTGACAAACGGACGGACCGCGCCGCGATTGACTAGACCCCGTGACCAAACGAGGTCCGTTGACGGGCCCGGTGGTAAGCGCTTCCACAGGGTTTCATCACAACTCGGCATCGGGGGAAATAAGGATCCGCTCGGTAAATCGGAAGCCACCCAAACGATTACCGGACTCCGGCTGAAACCCGTCCGGTGTCGTTACGGTCCCGATCTCTCCCATCCGTTCAAGCGAAATCCATTTTTCCGACCATACTTTAGGCTGAAAAAAACATCACACATAAATATTCACCTATATAATTTATTCGAGGAGCACAACCATTTAGCTTGACTCGGACGTTCAGTCTAGGCCGCCGTTTCGATTCCGATATAGCTCCTCAATGCACCGCGTTCACTTGAGGCGCAACGGAAAGTCAGTCGACATCCCGAACTCTCGCCCTTGAATCCTCTTACAACGGGAGACCAGAATGGCAGGCGACAACCTCGTGAAAGGCACCGTGGCCGACGGTTTCGACTCGGTGCGCACTGCGTTTGCCTCGGTTGCGGCCGACGATGCCAGCGATTACGCCGCGCAATTGACCGTCTACCGGCACGGTGAACTGGTCGTGGACCTTTGGACTGGACCGGAAATCGATGGCGACTCGTTGACTGGCGTGTTCTCCGCAAGCAAGGGCGCCGCAGCGCTGATCATCGCCTTGCTCGTGCAGGACGGCGCGCTCGATCTGGACCGGAAGGTCAGCTACTACTGGCCGGAGTTCGCGGCGCAGGGCAAGCAGGAGATCCTCCTCCGCGAACTTTTGTCGCATCAGGCCGGACTGGTTGGCGCCCATAACGGGTTCACGACTGAAGAGCTCGCTGACGACCGGATCATCGCCGAACGCCTTGCTTCGCAACGCCCTTATTGGCGCCCGGGTGCCGCCTTCGGCTATCACGCTCTTGTCGTTGCGGCGCTGAGCGGCGAGGTGGTCCGCCGCGTGACGGGGCAGACGATTCAGGAAAACTTCGTCAAACGCGTGCGTGAAGAACGCGCGGTAGACTTCCACTTGGGTCTACCCGCCAGCGAGGAATTCCGTTATCTCGACGTACAACCAATATTGGCGACGCCCGAGCGGCTCGCAGCACTGGCAGCGCGTGCAACCGACGCAAACAGTTTGTCCGGCATCGCGTTCAATCGAAATCATCCGCGCAATCCGGACCTCTGGACCTTGCCGAATATCCGAGAGATCCGAGCCTTGGGGCCTGCGTCCTTCGGCGGCGTAGCATCGGCGCGTGGTCTGGCCCGGATGTATGCAACCGCGATCAGTTCAGTCGACAGCATGGAGCCGCTCTTGACATCGGAAACCGCGGCTGCCTTCGGACAAATTCAATCTGTTGGCTACGACTTGGTGTTGGGCGAACACAAGGCATTCGCCGTCGGCTTCTCCGCAACGGCAGAGCTCTATCCGGTGCTCGGGCAAGGAGCATTCGGGCACAGCGGAGCCGGTGGTCAATTGGGATTTGCCGATCCGCGCAGTGGACTCGCTTATGGCTACAACCGTCGCAGGTTCGCGTTCCCGCCCGGTGGCGCCGCACCGGAAAACAAGCGTCTAGTTGGCGCAGTGTGTGCGACAGCTAGCAAGTGCCGATAAACGCCAGTGTAGGGACGTTGACCGGCACCGAATCTATGCCGGCCAACGTTACCTTCTCAGCAATCCTGCCAAAATCTCCTTCAGGCCCTGCGTTGTTCTGAATACGCTCTGGAACGCCTACGATTCTCGGTCAGCGATTTCGCCCACGGTCTCGGCAGCGCTTTGACTTGAGAGCCTCCAGCGCCTGGCACTTTGCCTATCTGATCGCCCGACAACGCATATCCCAGACCGCGCCGCAGTCGCCAGCGAACATCGCGTACGCTTTAGCGTCGCCCCACCCGCTCCCGGCACGCCCGATGGGCGCGGCAGACAAGCGTGTCGCCGCGAATGGAGTCGCGTACTAGGACTCTCCCTCGAAAGCGCGATCCGTTTGCCATTCCGACCACACCGTCGTACCATGCACCGAAGAGGAACAGCGCGTTGTCGCCGCTTTCCATGATTCGCACCACGATAAATCCCATCTGCGCGAGTGGTCGCCTCCACACTCAGCGCGCCAAGCATATGTCGATCGCGCGACGGTTTGACGACGCTCGCCGATGCCATCCTCGACCGGATCGTGCACAACACCTATCGAATCAATCTCAGCGTTGATTCGATGCGAAAACGCAAAATGAGTTTGACCGACAACCAGCAGTCAGAGTAAATATCGCCCCCCCCCGCATCGCAGCGCTCCGAATGTCCAGCTTCCGCGAATTGCGCAGCGCAGGCGCGTCTTCTGACCGAAATCCAGAACGAAGTGCCGCCGCTAGCCGCCTCGACGCCCAGCCCTGCGTATGCTCCATGCCATCAATGACCGCTCGCATTCAGATGCCAATACCCTTCAGTAAATACATGTCAAGTGTCGAGCGCGCCCACGCGGAAGATGCAGCATATCTTTGGACCGGTAGACCGATACGCGAGTAGATACCTTCGCTCGACAAGTTGACGGAACACTACAACATGCACAGCGCACGGGCCGAGCACACAGATAGTCCGAGCGAGAATGGCTGCACAATTCTGCGCCGCACTCCCGGACCGGCACCGCCCGGCGGTCCCGTGGCGACAATCAGCGCGCGAAAGCAGGTGAAGCGGCCCCTTCCTCAGTGTTAAGCGACGAGAACGCCCCCGCCCACTCCCCGATCACCCCAGCACAAGCAGCGCAACCGCCTTACGATATGCACCCTGTACCGCCGCAGTCTTGTGCAGCGAGAGCCGAGACGGCCTGACAATCGTAATCGGCATCTAGCATACAGGCGGCGCGCGAAGGGCGAAAAAGCCAGCTACCTGTGAGGTCGAGACAAGTACGGACTACGAAATCCTCCAAAAATCTATTCTGCGCCGGCGCATTTAATTCGGAAATCACCGCCGGCACGACAGTGCTGCAACTTTATTGTATGTTCATACAATTATCCCGTTCGATCCGTCCCAGTGCATTCCCAGTGATCTGTATGGATACCGAACCATCCACATGCGACAGAACGACGACGGACCCCAAGATAATGCACGTTTTCAGCCAAATCCAACGCACTTCCTACACTGCGAACATTGGTCTGTTAGACGGCATGTATCCATTGCACACCAAAATGCCCTGTCAAACCTGGCGTATACCCAGCCTGACTATAATTTTATGTACATATAATATTTATCTCAACATGTCTTGCCACATGTGCAGATGGCGTTGAGCTTCTCTTGTCCAGACCACTGAATGGTCGTTTGAGCAAGGCGGCATACGCTTTCTTCGCCCGAATTTCATCGAGCCGGGCCGCAGTTGCAGCCGAGGCCAAACTTCAAGGGAAAATATGAATACGCGGCAGGTTAGCTTTCACGATCTTATTGACAACACCCGCATCGGGAAGATGCAGCTCCTCATTCTCGCGTTTTGCTCGTTGCTCATGCTAATCGATGGATTCGATACTCAGGTCATCAGCTTCATCGTGCCTGTCCTGGCCAAGCAATGGAATCTGCCGAAGGCCGTCCTCGGATCCATTTTCTCAGCAGCCTTTTTTGGACTGTTGATCGGCAACTTCGGTGTACCTTTCGTCTCGAGGCGCATCGGTACCAAAACGACGGCCATCATCGCTACTGGCGCTTTTGGCCTGTTTACCCTTCTGGCCGCCTTCGTGACGAGCGTGCCGCAACTCATCGCGCTGCGCGTGCTTACCGGTATCGGCCTGGGAGCAGCCACGCCCTGCGCAGTAAGCCTTGTCTCCGAGTTCAGTCCCAAACGAACCCGTGCTACGTTCGTGACGCTGATCTATATCGGCTACTCTCTCGGCTTTGTATTCGCCGGCTTCTCTAGTGGGGCTCTGATTCCCAGGTTCGGCTGGCAAAGTCCGCTTTGGCTTGGTGGCCTTTCAGCTCTCGTCATTGTTTTGCTGTTGACGCCGTTCCTCCCCGAGTCCGCAACGTACCTTGTACAACGCCAACGTCACACCGATCTGATTAACACTGCGAGTCGGCTCTTCCCCTCCTTCGCCCTGCCGTTGGGTTCAGAGTTCACCGCCCATGCCGGCCAGCCGAGTGACACCAGCGTAAAGGGGCTCTTCGCTCCCCGCCTTCGTTTCGGCACTTTCTTGCTTTGGATCATATTCGTAATCAATCTCGCGGCTTTTTACTTCCTGCAAAGCTGGCTCCCGACGGTGCTTACCGCCATCGCCTTTCCGCCCTCCCTCGTTATTTGGGCAACTGCGATCATGATTATTGGAGGCATGGTCTCGATCTTTGCGATGGGGCCAATCATGGACCGGGTCAGCGCGTATCAAATGCTGGCAATACTCTACGTAGTGGGCGCAATTTCCATGTATGGGATCTCTCTGGCAATCAGCGCGTCTAACTGGGTGCTGCTTGCAACCATCTTCTTATGCGGCTTCTGCATCAGCGGCGGGCAAACCTGCGCAATCGCGCTGAATGCCCTCTTTTATCCTCCGGGACTGCGCGGACCAGGCGTCGCATGGGCTTACGGTTTCGGACGCCTTGGCGCGGCTGGTGGCACCTATCTAGCGGGGGTCCTTTACGCGAGCAACTGGACTGCAGCCTCCATGTTCCGTGTCTCGGCCGCCCCGGTGCTCATCGCTGCACTTTGCGTAGCGGTCATGGGATGGCGATACGCTACTACGAATACCGCGCAAACCCAAATCGCACAGGGAGATGCATAAGCTCCTAGCCATTACAACCTGAGTTTCGGTGATGCTCTGGTGAACATCGTACCCACCATAATCGGTGGGTACGTGGACATGATCGGAGACAAATCTTGCTCGGCCGCCGTCGGCGCCATCGCCGGAGCGCCCAGCCAAAAGCCCAGGCGGTAGCCGCCTGCCAAGGGCGAGAGGTTCCGCTTCCGCCGAGCGCATTCACCACCAACTGAACGCAAATCTACTCCGATTTTAGGTAGAACAAGCCAAAGGGAACGAACTTATGCTAGTGGCTCATGAGAATGGAAGGCACGTGGTACTGCAATTTGCCGCTGAGCGCGAAATTACCCGTCAGGTCGATCGGATTTGATTCGAAAACCTCGCTGGTCGAACATCGCGAGCTGAAGAAAGTCTGGTAGCGTGTCATCGGCGACGTCTTGACATAGCGATTGGGAAATCACTAACAGCCCGACCACTTTTGTAACCAGTGAGTGACAGCTTGATAGACCTTCCTCTTTCCGACGATGCTTGGCAACGTGTCAGCCATCTTCTGCTGCGGGATTCTAAGCAGCGGTTTGGCCGGCCAGCAAGGGACCCGCGGGATGTATTGAATGCCATTCTTTGGGTCATCACCCGCAGTGAGAAATGGCATAGACTGCCGTCTGTCTATCCACCGGCCCAAACTTGCTATATAAAATGGCTTCAATGGCGACGTTCCGGCCTTATGTCCAAGATACTTGCTGAGTTAAATATCGAACAAAGCTGAACGGCGGCAGTGACCTGCGCTGGTCAAATTTTATTGATTGGCGGCCGTCTCAGAGGAATCTGGTTGTTCTTCGTGGGCTATGTACGCGCACAGAATTCGACAGTGGTTAGCAACAGTAGATCATCCTTGGCCTCACGAATACCGTTACCGGCCATCCTTTAAGTATGCCGGTCTTGTCGTATTCCACGGGTACCCGCGGTGCAAGTTCGTCGACGCGGTTACCCGGCGCCGCGGCTCACGGTGATCCACGCGCAGAGCGCGATGTGCCGTCCGGGCGTCCTGGCATCGAGTGGAGGCTGTTGACCAATCTCCCGGTCAAATCGCGTGCAGAAGCAATCGAGAAGCTCGACTGGTACGCCATGCGCTGGAAGATCGAGTTCGAAGATACGCAAACACTGCGTCAAAAATGTTAAAACGTCTCAGTAATTATTCAGTATCGCTATGCGATTAGCCATCCGCTCACCACGACATCGGTCAACCAGTCTCAGAAAATTTATTTCCCTTCTGGTACCTAGGTGCCAGAAGGGATAAAAGCCGAGCTCCGCCTCGCTCTGTCAGCGAACCCCGGCAGAGCGGACAACACTTAAAACGTCGAGAAACGGTATTACAGTAGGAAGCCGCCGTCAATCACCAGTTGCTGCCCCGTCACCATCCGGCTTTCCTCTGAAGCGAGGAAAAGAACTGACTCAGCAATATCACGAGGCATGACGTATTTACCCATCGGCACTGACGCAAGCCGCTGTTTCCTCGATTCTTCCGGATTTTCCGGCAGATCCACCTGCTCGATACGACGCATCATGTCGCTCTCCACATAGCCTGGATGAATTGAATTGACGCGGATACCTCTTGGACCCGACACTCTAGCCGCTGATCGCATGAGCCCGACAACCGCATGCTTGCTCGCGGTATATCCGATGGTCTTCAAGCTCCCCTTCAATCCCATAATTGACGAAGTGATCACAATGCTTCCGCCATCATTCATTTCGGGAAGGACGTATTTCAACCCTAAGAAAACGCCCTTGACATTCACAGACATAACGTCGTCGAAGCCGTCATCGGGATAATCAACCAAGGGCTTGACCGCTCCTTCGATACCAGCGTTGGCGAAAAAAATATCTACTTTTCCAAAATGCTGAACGGTTTCATCAACATAGCGCTTTACGTCGGCAGAGCTGGTCACATCAGCAGTGACGCCAGCGACCCGATCACTGTCCAGTTTGGCCAACGCATTTCCGATTTGCGCATGGTCCCGGTCGACCATCATCACCTTGGCACCCTGCTCAAGGAAGAGCTGAACTGTAGCCAGACCAATGTTCCCAACTGCGCCAGTGACTATCGCGACCTTATTTTGCAACCTCATGATAAACACTCCTCTAGAAAATCGGTTTTCGACGGTTGACGACAGTCAGTTACCCGGGAACTCCAGATATTCACAACCGCAAGCGCGGCTTTCCTCATCGACAAACATTCTCGTTAGACGCTCAATGGCGCGCTCACCTCGTGACTCGGTCCCTAGCGCCGGCCGGTCTTAAGGAAATAAGCCGCCTGTAAGCCCACAAGACAACATCCGTCATACGGCAGACGATCTGGTCGGTCAAGGGATGCGCCCAGTTGAGCACCCACACGTTTTAGCAATTCACAGACTGTGGCAGATGCGTCATCCCTACTACCGCTAAAACCTGTGAGCGGATTCCGGGACGTCGGCAGCGCACCAACGTCCCACCTGCGCTCAGGGCGTGAGCTTGAAGCCGTCATATCCCATAAAGGCAACGTCTGCACACCGCATGCGATATGCTCCAAGGCCTCCGAGGTAGGCAAGGAAAACCCGGGGCTTACCAGGTACGTTCGCGCCCATATACCAAGAGTTGGCTCGAGGCATGAGCGTGGTGTTAGCGACATCGCGCACGTGATCCGTCCACATCGCCTCCGCCTCAGGCGTTGCATCAATCTGCGTGTACCCCCGCTCGCGCATGTAGAGCATGCAATCGGCAATCCATTCCACCTGCTGCTCGATCGCAGCAATTGCATTACTAACAGCCGCGGGCGTTCCGGGTCCACTGATCATAAACAAGTTCGGGAAGCCAGACGTCAGCAGACCAAGATAACCACGAGGGCCTTCAGCCCAGCTTTCCGCCAGTCGCTTATCGCCTGGGCCGCTGATGTCGATCTGACGCATGGCCCCGGTTACGGCGTCGTAGCCAGTCGCGAATACAATTGCATCAAAATCGAAGGACTTCGATTCGGTGCGAATCCCTTGTTCGATGATAGTGACGATAGGATCCTGTCGCAGATCGACAAGCTCGACGTTGTCGCGGTTAAATGTCGCATAGTAGTTACTGTCGACGCAGATGCGCTTTGTACCAATACCATGATCGGTAGGCGTCAGCCGCGCAGCTACTTCAGGATCCTTCACGATTTCCCGAATTTTGTTACGGACGAACTCGGACAAAAGCTCATTGGATTCCGGGTTAGTGAGGATGTCGTTAAAGCAGCGCAAGATGCCGGCGCCGCCGCGCGTCCAAGCCGCCTCAAACGCCTCCTGCCGCTTTTCAACTGGGACCTGCAGCGCGCTGTATAGTGGAACCGGATGGGCGGCCACGCCAGCGCCCGAGTATCGCGCGCGCTCGCGACGTGCCCCGTAATTACGCTTGTACCATTCGACTTTATCCTGCGGCAAAGTCAAATTACGCGCAGGCGAACAATAGTTGGCGGTTCGCTGAAAAACCGTGACACGCGCTGCCTGCTCGGCAATTTTAGGAATTACCTGCACACCGGAGGATCCCGTGCCGATAACCGCCACACGCAATCCAGAGAAGTCGACCGGCTCGTGTGGCCAGCTTCCCGTGTGATAGAGGCGTCCTTTAAAGCCGTCGCGGCCTGGGAACTCAGGCATGCGAGGCATAGAAAGATTGCCGCCAGCCATGATGAAATACCTCGCCCTCAATATTTCCCCCCTGTCCGTACGGATCGTCCACATACCTTCAGCCGCGTTGAATTCGGCTCCGACAACCCGCGTTCTAAACGAGATTGCATCTCGCAGTTCAAACCGATCAGCAACGTGCTTCGCATAAGCGAGGATTTCCGGTTGCGTCGCATACCGTTCGCTCCATTGCCAGTCTTGCTGTAGATCATCGGAAAACGAGTACGAATACTCAAGGCTTTCTACGTCACATCGAGCGCCGGGATATTGGTTCCAGTACCAGGTTCCTCCGACATCACCAGCGGCTTCAAAGGCCCTGACATTGAAGCCAAGGTTTCGAAGTTTGTGAATAAGATATAGGCCACTGAAGCCAGCGCCGACGACAACCGTATCCTGCATGGAATGAGATGAGGGATTCATGGACCTTAAAATAGAAATCAAAAATACAAGAACGCACACTCACCCATCAGAGAAAAATTCAAAGCGATTTTCAGAATCGCAAAATATTCACACGATTGCTGCAACCGGCTAGCACTCTGACTGGCGTGTACCAGAATCAAACCGTAACAGCCGTTACGAGCCGAAGGGGGCTCAAAGATTTGAAAAATAACCTATGACAAGGTTGCTCAAGAAAAGGCCTTTGCGCTTTCATAACCACCCTAGCCCAGACGGCTATTGGATCAAAGCTGCATCGGCGGCATCCACAACTGCCATCGGAACAGAGCTATCTCAGCGACCTGCGTGATCTCCTGGCGCAGAAGTACAGACTGCAGGTAACAATCGCAGTCTGCTCCCGCACCTTGCGTCATGCCCGCCTGGGAGGGCGTCTGCTCAGCGGGTCCATTGGCAGTCGTAGGTTCCGTCGACCTTGAAACTCTCTTTGAAGATTTGATGCTTAGCATAGCTACCCCGCGAATACATACATTGGTTCCGACAGGCATCGTTACTCAATCGGTACAGGCGCATACAAGGCTTGCACCTGCGTGTATGCCCGAAGACCCGTTATCGCATACTGCTGACCAATCCCAGAGTACTTCGCGCCCGAAAACGGAATGTTCACATCAGCGCCAATATGGTGGTTGATCCAAACAGAACCTGCTTCCAATCGAGCGGCTACCGCATTCGCTTGATCGATGTCACTTGACCATACTGATGCACCCAGTCCGAAGTCTGATGCGTTCGCAAGGGTAATGACCTCATCAATATCCGAGAACCGAATGACCGGCAAGACCGGGCCGAACTGTTCCTCATCAACAAGTCGCGCCCCATCGTTGATATCGGCAACAACCATTGGCTGAATGAAATACCCAGCTTCACCAGCACTCACACCTCCACTCAACACTCTCGCGCGAGATCGTCCCAAGTCATCAATCAGCGACGAAACAAGATCGTACTGCGCCTTATTCTGTAGCGGCCCCATCTGTATGCCCTCTAGCGCGCCGTCGCCCACCACACACGATCTGGCGATTTCCGCAAGCGCGTTACACATCTCTTCGTAGATGTCCTCATGGACGTAAAGACGCTTGATTGCCATGCAAACCTGTCCACAATTGGCAAAAGCGCCCTGAAAAATTTTTACGGCAAACTTCTGCGGATCGACATCAGCAAGCACTATCGCAGGGTCGTTACCACCGAGCTCAAGCGTGAGTCGCTTTAACGTTGACGCCGCGCTAGCCATAACCCGCTTCCCGGTAGGCACTGAACCGGTGAACGAAATCTTCTGGATATCAGGGTGCTCGACCATGGCCTGACCAATTTTGCCGCCACCGGAGATCACGCTTAATACTCCCGCGGGCAAGAACGGGGCGACAAGTTCGATGAGCCGGAGCGTAGTTACCGGTGTATAGGGCGACGGCTTTACGACGATGGTATTTCCCGTGTAAAGCGCGTGAACGATCTTGGGCACTGCCAGGACGATGGGCATGTTCCAGGGAGTAATCGCCCCAACAACACCAAGCGGCCGGTAGTGCAATCTGACGGTACGGCCATTGGTATCTACAACTTCATCATCGTGCAACGAGATCTTGAGCAGCAACTCGAGCTGCTGAGCCGCACGGGCGATTTCATCTTGGGCGCGCGCCATCGGCTTTCCCTGCTCGAGCACAAGGAGACTCGCCAGCTCCATCTGGTAATCGAAAAGCACGTTGCCGATCTTGCTGATCAAAGTTCGCCGCTCATCTTGGCCCAAGGCGGCCCACTCGTACTGCGCCCTTTTTGCTGCGCGAACAGCGTCATTGAGGTCGGCAATTGACGCCTCCGGTACGGTGCAGAATTGCTGGCCTGTCGCTGGATTGATCACAGGAATCCGCACCTCGCTGTCTCGCGGCGCACCGTCGATCATATTGACGAAGCGGTGACTCTGTACATCAGGAAGAAGAAGATTTTTGCGTTGCACGACAGTTCCTATTTCGTCAATCCCGGGCATGCGCGACCCGTTTCGTAACAATCCCAGTCCTCTTGTACGCCCTAAACAAGCCTCGGCCCATACTCAACAAAAGTCACAATCGTATATTGCATTTGCGGCTCGGTGTTTTAGTGGTTAACCCTTTAGCGGCCACCGATTTAGCCCTTAAATAGCTGACCCGTCGGGGGGTTTTTGCAAAACAGTACGCTTCACTCCCGATCGCTCTCACGCTCCTTGTCAACATCTGTTAATATTTATACGTACAAATAAATAATGCAACAAAAATCTTTGGTTGTGGGCTCGATAGGTGAATTGTTTGGCAAACCCGGAGCGCGGGAACAAAGCACTCCGCCTCGATTAACGGGACATACCGCCGCACGATCACTGAGCGCCGATCAACGAGCACTTGAGCAGGATCGCCACCAACTGCTCGGACGCCATCGAACGAAGTGGATGGCCTGTGATCATAGATCGGCTCGTTAGAGCTTAACGCGCTAAGCGACTGGCCAACGATTGCGCCGAGCAAGTACGGAGTACGCCGACAGTTCCCGCAGTATCAGAGCCAATATTTACCTCCAAACATCGGTGGACACGCAAAAGCGAACGAAAAAATCAATGATAACTATCCCAACATTCCCCTGAACGGAAAACGCTCGCACCGGCAGCACGCGCTTCAGACGGAGTTCTCGCAGCATCGAGCGGGTCATCGCGACAGCTGCTGTGATGGCTGGCTTGCCAGTTTTTGCTTCGACAGCAGAACCACCTGGCAGGGCGGCCTTCCTAACGCAAGCCAAAAAAGCGATCGCGTCAGCATCGCGATAAAAAAGAGACTTCACGATCTCGGGAAGAATGGCGGGATCGTAATGCCCTACCCCGAGGCGGCCAGAAATCTCCAGCGCACGGTCGTCGATGACTTCACACTCTTCATGCCAGATGTAGCCGACCACCGGCTCCGTAGGCGACTTCACATCCGCACGATCACTCGTCCGGTGCCGTAGCTTAATAACTAGTTCGCAGAAAGGCACCGGAGCCGTATTCGCAGCCACGCAACTTATTCTTTGGATAGCGGCGACGCTCTGCACAATCACCGGCATACCGCTCAAGCCCAAGGATATCGCGCATACTGCATCTAAGGCCTTCTGGCGCAATAATCGCATCGGTTCGGCTCCGTGTGTAACGGCTTCCATCATTCAATTTGCACATTAGAGTAATCATGCTTGTCAATCGCATTCGGCTTCATATTGCACCGATCGCCGCGGCTCCGAGCATAGCTAGAGCGCAGCCAGCATTCGCCCAGGATACGCTGTCCGATCCATTAAGCGGCAACACCCTACCCCGACTTTGTCGTCTACTAAAGCTCAACGCAAGGCAGCACGTAAGCAGGCACGTGCGAAAAAAGAATGCCGAGATGAAGGCCGGCGTAGCGGAGGTGCAGCCAGCATTGACGTCTAACAGGAACGAGCGTGAACGTCTAAGCGCAGCTCGTCGCCCAAGATGCGTGAGTAGGAAATCGCTGCTCAAAACGTTGCGCATGCGCGACGCGTTCGCCGATCTCTAACCATTCACGGCTTTTCCATGATTTAAAAAAATTCCGGGTGCCTTGATTGCTTCGCGATTGATACCTCCCGGCGCCGGCTCAAGCATCGCGCCGGCTTTAGCGAATTTGAAGGGATCAGATTCGCTCGGCGCGATTTCGAACACTTCTGTGCGGGCGAACTTCTTAAACAGATACGCATTGCCTCCCATCACCGGTTTCGCGACAGCGGCCGACGGTGGCGAGAACGTACACTGCCGCGCCGCTCGTCAATAGCCAAATGCAATGCCGCACTAAATATACTTCTGAGTGTCGGGTGCTTCATCGAACATTCAATTAACACCGTTTCGGCGTGCGGACTCTTGGTCACTGCCAAAGATCCACGTTTGTAATAAATCCCTTCATGGCCCCCGCACCACCGGGAGCCACCGCGCATATTACTTTCGTTCCCGTGCAGGCGCGCTGCTACCTGTTAAACAGAACAGCCCTTTTCAGTAGACATCGAGTTGTTCATTGACGACATCTTTCACTTCGTGTTGCACCCGGCGCCCCTTATTGTCGATATCAATAAGTCAACGGAGTGGGGAATCCCAACACAAATCTGGTAAATCGAAGATGAGTAGAACTTCCATTGACCGTCAAAATTAATCCACATGATAAAACTCGGCTGGTTGATCCTCCAGCCCTTCCAAGGAGCGGACAGGTGAAACCAACGCTAGGCTGCCCGATAATACTTCAGACCTCTATGAAAACCGGGTCGCTGAAATTCGACGATGTTCTGAGCAACGCAGACTAAGTCAACCCATTCTTGTAGCGGGTGCGGCGCTGCGCGACACAAGCCCGGTTGAACCCGAGGCCCTAGTACAACATCTCCTAAATAGCTTTAATAAATATCCTCGTCAGTTGTCGGGTTGCAAATATGGCTCCAGGAGCGTGACGACCAGCTGTGCCATCTCGTCGAGCGTACCGGT
>Ga0302178_10000811_pt1 | contig 27437 bp, 28 predicted proteins | sample I_Palsa_E1_3_FD_198790 | JGI IMG/M metagenome (GOLD analysis project Ga0302178, IMG submission 198790) | Peat permafrost microbial communities from Stordalen Mire near Abisko, Sweden - I_Palsa_E1_3 | ecosystem: Environmental > Terrestrial > Soil > Palsa > Peat permafrost | place: Sweden... | reverse complement strand
TCGCGATATACCCGCCAGTAATTTTCTTATAACGGTCCCGGGCCAGGCCGGGGCGGCACCCGAGGCGGGTCAGTCCAGCGGCTGCCGGGAGAGGACCTCGGGTTCGCGCCCGGCCAGCAGCCAGCCGCCGGCCGCGGCGATCAGCGGCAGCCCGATCAGCAGGATCGCGATGTCGGACACGAGCGCGCCGCCGGATATCCCGGACAGGCCACTGTGCGTCCAGGTCAGTCCGGCGATCACCGCGCCGGCCGTGCCGAGGACCGCGCCGAGCAGGCCGAGCGCGGCGGCGGTCGCGGCGGTGATCATCCGCCGTGTCCGGGCGCTGGCGCCGGTCGCGGTGAGCGTGCGCAGGTCGCTTGCGGTCTCACTGCGGATCAGGCCCACGGACATGGCCAGCGTGCCGAGCGCGATCACGATGCCCAGCGCGGTGACGCCGTCGGTGATCTCGCCGAGGCTCACCGAACCGGACTTCGTCTCGACCGTCACCCCGAAGGCGAGCGCGAGCTGCCTGGCGGTGTCGATCTGCGCCGCGGTGAGCGGACCCGGTGCCTGGATGAGCCATCCGTCCAGGCTGAGCGTCAGGTGATACCTGCTCACGGTGCCCTCGGTGATGACCGTGTTCGGCGCGGAGGTGCCGTCGGGCAGACCGCCGATCGTCTGGATCACCGGATCGGGCAGGCAGTCGTTGCTGGGCGTGCACGAAACGTTGCCGCCGCCGGGACCTGCACCAGGGTTGCCCCAGGACATGTTCAGGTGCGGTAGGCCGGCCAGGCCAGGTACCACGGTGAGGATGTCGGTGCCCGGGCTGATCTGGCCGGCCCTGATGCCGTACCTGGCGAGCAGTTGCGGGGTGGCGACGTACACGGTGCCGGTGAAGTGGGTGACGACCTGCACGGTCCCGCCGAGGTTCCTGTGCTGCTGCATGCCCAGCCGGAACAGGTCGGCGCCGGCCACCTCCAGTGGCAGCACGGGCTGGGCGTGCAAGTCGGCCGCATAACTGTCCACTTGCCTGCCCAGGCTAGCTAGCTGTGCGCTGGTCAGCCCTTTGGCTGGACCGCCGCCGTTGATCTGGGGCTGGACGTAGACGATCAGCTGGTTGCCGGCCAGATTCGGGCCCATCCAGTTCAGCGGGTTCTCGGCTTTGATGCTGGCGACGACGCAGATCAGCATGGCCAGGAACACGGCGAACGTGGTCGCGGCGAGCGCGGCACCTGACCTGGCCCGGTAGCGGACCAGGTCCCGCAGCGCGATCCGGATCGCGACCGGCAGGCGCGGTCCGGCCCCGGCCGCCAGCACGCTGATGGCTAGCGGGGCGAGCAGGAAGATGCCGACGATGACAGCGACCAGGCCGATCAGCAGGGGCAGCGCGACGTGCTGGCTCTGGCCGGTCGGGCCGCCTGCGAAGGCCAGGCAGGCGACGCCGCCTGCGAACACGATCACGCCGGGCGCGGCGGAACGGCGGATCGCCTTCGGCGGCGCGGGGCGGCCGGACAGCGCGGCTACCACCGGCACGCGGGCCATGGTCTTGGCCGGGCGGCGGGCAGCGAGCACTGAGGTCGCGACCGCGAGCACGATCCCGGTGGCGATCACCCACCATGGCAGGTTGGTCGCGTCGACGACGTGGCCGGTGTCCTGCTGCAGCGTAGGTGCGTAGGCGAACCAGGCGGCAAAGCCCAGCACGGCGCCGGCCAGTGCGGCGGCGACGCCGACCACCATGCCGTTGACGATCATGACGAGGCGGACGTTGCGTTCGGTCGCGCCGATCGCGCTGAGCATGCCGAGGGCACGCAGCCTGCGCTGGGCCATCACGGCGAAGCCGGCCACCGACACCAGGCCAATGAAGGTAAGGCCGAGCACCGCCACCACCAGGACGATCGCGCCCGGCGGGATCGTACTGACGCTACTGGTGGGGATGGAGACGTTCGCCGCCGCCGGGATGCCGTTCAAGACCGGCTGGTTCGACCCGGGGATCGCGTTGATCGCCTGCTGAACCGCCGGGGAGCCGAGCAGCATGATGACCTGGCTGGGGTGCGGCACCTGGCCGGGGGCGACCAGCGCGAACTCATCCTGCAGGTTGCTCGGGTTCTGCACGATCCCGGTTACCCGCCAGGTCCGGCCAACGGCCTGCCAGGTGCCGCCCACGTGCGCGTTGTACAGCCTGGCGACCTGGCTGGTCAGTGCGACCTGGCCGGGACCGGACGGGTATGCTCCGCTGACCAGGCCGAGCATCGGGCCGTTGTACAGCCCGTGCGGACTCTCCGCGCGCAGCTGCACCGACTGCGTGCTGCCCGTCGTGACGTTCTGACTCTCGATGACGTCAGCCGGACCCCAGCGGCCCTGGATGGTGGCGATGTCGGCGGCCAGGTGCGGGTTGCTGCCGGGCAGTGTGGCGAGCGCGGCGGCGGTGCCGTACGTGCCGTAGCTCGGGTTGGTAGGCAGCGTGTTCTCGGCGATACCGGCGCCCCAGATCGTCGCGGCGACCGCCACGGTGAGCAGGCCGAGAATGAGCAGCTGCTGGCGCCACTCGCGGCGGAACAGCCGCCAGCCCCAGCGGAATACCGCGCGGCGCGCGGGGACGCCCCCGTGGCCGGTCCCCGCACGCGGACGGGTGAGCGTGGTCACCGGTCCTGGCCCAGCAACGATTCCGGACCGGGTGCGGGCGCCGTCTGGTCGACGATGCGGCCGTCCCTGATGAACACCACCCGGTCCGCCCACGAGGCGAGCTGCGCGTCGTGCGTGACGACGACGGCGGCGACGCCTTGCCGGCACGCGGCATGGATCATGCGCATCACCGCGTCGCTGTTGACCGAGTCCAGCGCGCCGGACGGCTCGTCGGCCAGCAGCAGGTGCCGGTCGCCGACCACCGCGCGGGCGATCGCGACCCGCTGCCGCTCTCCGCCGGACAGCTGGTCCGGGTAGTTCGACGCGCGGTCTGCCAGGCCCAGATCGGTGAGCGCCCGCAGCCCGGCTTCCCGGGCCTTCCGCGCGCCGACGCCGTCCAGTTCCAGCGGCAGCGCGACGTTTTCCGCGGCGGTCAGGCCGGGCAGCAGGTTGAAGTCCTGGAAGACGTACCCGATCGACTGGCGGCGCAACTGCGCCTTGTCGTTGCGCGACATCGTGGCCAGGTCCTGGCCGGCGACGAGGACCTGCCCGCTGGTCGGCTCCTCCAGGCTGCCGGCGATGGTCAGCAGCGTCGACTTGCCCGATCCGCTCGGCCCCATCACCGCCACCATCGTCCCGGCGTCGACCTCGAGGCTGACCTCGCCCAGGGCGTGGACCACGGCGGCGCCCTGGCCGTACACCTTGGATACCCGTCGCAATTCCAGCATGCTCACGGCGTTGCCCCTGTCTTCCTTCTGAGCTTCGGCAGGTCGTCCCGCGCGGGGGCGGGAGGCTCGGCCGCGGCCCGCTTGATCCGGCCGTCCGCGGCATCCAGCCAGCGGACCACCGCGTCAAGCCGGAACAACTCCGCGTCCACCGCCAGCCCCAGCGCCAGGTCACGGCCGGCGTCGGCTTCCTTGATCCGGGTCCACTGCTGCATGAGCTCCACCACGTAGCGGCGGTGCGCCTGGATGACCTCGTGCACGTCGGTGCCCGGCACGAGCAGCGCCACCAGCACCTTGATGACGAGCTCATCGCGCGGCGGGGATGACATGTCCGGGGGCGTCCGCAGCCAGTCAGCCAGTTCCCGCGACCCGTCGGCGGTGATCCGGAACCGCTTCTGCGGGCTATCCCGCTCATCGTCGTCGTCGGACTCGACCAGGCCGTCGCGTTCCAGCCGCTGCAGCGTCGTGTACACCTGCCCGATGTTCAGCGGCCAGACCTCACCGGTCCCGGCCTCGAACTCCTCACGCAGCCGCAGCCCGTACTTCGGCCCCTCGCTGAGCAGCGCCAGCAGCGCATGCCGGACACTCACCCTGGATGCCTATTAGGTAGCATACCCAGTATGATACTCGGTTAGCGATGAGACCGCAACGCTCGTTCAGCAGTGCCAACATGCGAGCAAGGTATCCATGGGAGCGGTCCGGTGCCTGGGCCAATATTGCCCTAAACGCCTAGGCCAATTTGCGTCCTGCGCCGGGCCAGGCTCAGCGGCCTGATCCCCGAATACTCCCAGGTCGACCGCGTGCGCAACTGGTAGACCAATCCGTCCGAAAGCGCCAAACCCGGAACGACTAGGTCAGGACTGACGAGAAAATGTGGCGCAGGCACGGGCCGGAAATGGCCTGAACGAGGGGGCTCCCGATAGGGTAAAACCCTAGCTCAGAATGGGTGGGTGCGCCGCCAGGGACTCGAACCCCGAACCCGCAGATTAAGAGTCTGCTGCTCTGCCAGTTGAGCTAGCGGCGCGTGAAGAACGCTGTGATCTTAGCAGCAATCGGCGCGGCGGTGCGAATCGGACCCCGGCCGGCGAGCGCCGGTGCCCAATGCCAGGTGAGAGGGTCATGGGACCTTCCCAAGAAAACGATGAAACCAGCAACAATCCGAACGGACCGTGGTAACTCTGTCACAGACAGGCTCACGCTACGGCGGGGCGAAGCTTGCTATGTGCCTGAACCGGGTGCGGAATCCAACCGTAAAGATAAGTATGCAAAAGCGAGGTTCGTGCGGGTGACGTATCCATGACCGACAGTAATGTCACGCCGTCGGCATCAGAATCGCCCCCAGCCTCCCAGCTCACGCAGCCCCTAGCTGCGGGCGGGACACCAAGCCGGCTGGCCTGGCTGGACCTGCTGCGCGGGATCGCCGCGTTGTTCGTGGTCTTCGACCATCTGAGCTACTACCTGCTGCAGCATGTGCGGGCCGAGGTGTACAACTGGTTCAACGCGGGCGACTACGGCGTTTTCGTCTTCTTCATCATCAGCGGCTACATCGTCCCTGCCTCATTGGAACGCAAGGGCAGCGTGCGGACGTTCTGGGTCAGCCGCCTGTTCCGCCTGTACCCGCTGTACCTGCTCGCGGTGGGGATCGCGGTGGCGCTGTACCTGGTCCACTTCGGGTCGCTGCGCGGCGAGGGCGCTGATCCGGAAGCGTCGTTTTTCTCCCAGCTGCTGATGATGTCCAACGTGCTGGGCGGGCAGAACCTGCCGAACGTGGTCTGGTCGCTGTCCTACGAGATGATCTTCTACCTGCTGATCACCGCCTTGTTCATCGCCCGGGTGCACAAGCGCAGCAGCGGGTATGCGCTCGGCTTCGCGGTCGCCGCGGTGGCGATCGGCGGCCTGCTGCCGCAGGCCTACTTCACCCACAATCTGGCTACCCCGCGCCTGATCGCGGGAGTGGCGGACTTGGCCGTGCTGGCCGGACTGGCCTTCGCGGTCCTGCTGCGCGGCATGTCGCGCCTGCTCGGTGCGGCCATAGTCGCGGTGGTCGCGATCACGCTGCTCGCCTTCAACGGGGGCTGGATCTGGCCGTGGGAAGCGCTGTCGATCCTCGCCCTCATGTTCACCGGGACGATGTTCTACCGGGCCGAACAGGGCCAGTATCCGTGGCCCCGGGCCATTTCGATCGGGTTGGGCGTGTTCGCCCTGGCCATCACCGCCGGCCTGTGGCACAGCCACGCCCTGGGCAACAGTGCGCATGCCGAGCTTGTCTTCGAGCGTCGCTGGGTCTCCACGTTCGCGCTGGCCGGCCTGACGTTCGGGGCCGGCCTGGCGTTCCGGCACGTGCGCTGGCCGCGCGCGCTGACCTGGCTGGGGCTGATCAGCTTCTCGGTCTACCTGCTGCATCCGCTGCTCATCGAGGCGTATCACCACTTCAGCTGGACGCGGCTGCACCATCCGTTCTGGCTGCAGGTGCTGCTCGCCGCCGCGTTCCTGGCCGTCCTGCTCGCGATCAGCTCGGTGACGTACCTTCTGGTCGAACGGCCGATGCAGAATGTCGGGCGCCGGGTCGGCTGGTGGCTGGATGCCCGGTTCGGTCCCGACCGGGTGCCCGACCACGTGCCCGCGTCCGCGGAACCGGCCATGGCGGGCGGTTCCCGCCTGGCCGCCGAGTAGCTCGCCGTCATACTGCATCCTGGTGTCATGGCCCCATTGCCGCTGCCGCCTCCGCGCGAACCCGGTGCGCCCTACCGGGTCTGTCTGGTCTGCCTGGGCAACATCTGCCGCTCGCCGATGGCCGAGACGGTGCTGCGCGCGGCGCTCGCCGAGGCCGGCCTCGACGGCGCGGTCGTCGTGGACAGCGCGGGTACGGGGGACTGGCACATCGGCCAACCGATGAATTCGGGCGCCCGGGCCGCCCTGGCCACCCGCGGTTACGATGGTTCGGCCCACCGGGCCAGGCAGATCGAGCCCTCCTGGCTGGCCCGGCGCGATCTCGTCCTCGCGATGGACGCGCGCAACCTGGCGGACCTGCGGCGGATGGCCGGGCCCTCCGATAGTGACCGGATCCGGTTGTTCGGTGAGGTGGGCGGCCTGCGCGAAGCTGATGGCGCCGAGATTCCCGACCCGTACGGCGGGAATGCGGCCGAGTTTGGCTACGTGCTTGACCTGCTCGGCAGCGCCGCGCCGGTGATCGCCGTCCGGCTGGCGCGACGGCTCGAACCCGCGGCCGACGGCCGCGACACCCCGGCGTGAGTGCCCAGCGTGAGTGCCCGGCGTGAGTGCCCGGACCGCAAGCCAGATCGCGCGGCTATCCGGCCTCGCCGTCCGGGATGCGCGCCAGGTCGGCTCCCAGCACGGCTATCAGCACTTCATGATCACCCTCGCGGGCGGCCGGCGCGCGTTCGCCAAGGTGATCGACGGCGAGGTATCTCCCGATTCCGCCGCGGCGTTCGCCGCCGAGGCGAACGGCCTGCGCTGGCTGGGTGAGCCAGGCGCCGTTCCGGTCCCTGAAGTGCTCGCCGCAGAACAGGCCGTCCTGGTCATCTCGATGATCGCGCCGGGCCAGGCGACGCCCGAGGCCGCGTTCCGGTTCGGCGCCGAACTCGCCCAGCTGCACGCGGCCGGAGCTGAGACCTTCGGCGCGCCCTGGCGGGGATTCATCGCCAGCCTGCCGCTCGACAACACCCAGCAGCCGCCATGGGCCGACACCCAGCAGCCCCCATGGCCGGACTGGTATGCGAGCCGAAGGCTGCTTCCTTACCTGCGCCTGGCCACGGACTCCGGCGCGCTAGGACGGCAAGAGGGCCGGCTCACCGAAGCGGTGATGGACCGGATCGGCTCCCTGGCGGGCCCGGCCGAGCCGCCGAGCCGCATTCACGGCGATTGCTGGGCCGGAAACGTGCTGTGGTCGGGTGGACGAGGCTGGCTGATCGACCCGGCGGCGCACGGCGGCCACCGCGAGACCGACCTGGCCATGCTGGCCCTGTTCGGCGCGCCTCACCTGGACCGGATCATGGCCGGCTACAACGACACGGTGCCGCTGGCGGCAGGCTGGCGATCCAGGGTCCCACTGCACCAGCTGCATCCGTTGCTGGTGCACGCGTGCCTGTTCGGCGCGTCCTACCGGGACGCGGTAAATTCCGCGGCCCGCGCCGCGCTGGCAAGCTAATTCCGCGGCCCGCGCCGCGCTAACAAGCTAACCGTGAAGTTCCTGCTGCCCGATCAGCCGGCGTTAGCGCTGGCCGTGTTGTTCTCGTCGATCCCTGCAGAGTTGTTCTCGTCGGTCCCTGCGGACTCCGGGCTAGTCCCGTACGTCACGCTGACATCATCAGCCTCATCGACAACTTCGGGCCAGCGCTCCTGGTCGAGCCAGCCGGGCCGATCGTCGTCGTCGTCTTCCGGCGGCAGGCCGCCCTGGGCTTCGGGCGCGAGCGGGAGCGTCACCCGGAACGTCGCGCCCCGGCCGGGAGCGGTACGCACCGAGGCGACGCCGCCGTGGGCGGCCACCAGCGAGTTGACGATCGCCAGGCCGAGCCCGCTGCCGCCGGTAGTACGCGTCCTGGCCTGGTCCGCGCGGTAGAACCGTTCGAACACCCGGTGGGCCTGGTCCGGTGTCATGCCGGGCCCATGGTCGATGACGTCGAGGATGACCGCCGGAGCCGAATCCTCCACCCGGGGGTCAAGGACCCCGGAACCGATGGACACCTCGATCGGCGTCCCGTCCGGAGTGTGGGTCAGCGCGTTGCTCATCAGGTTCCCGATGACCTGCCGCAGCCGCGGCTCGTCGCCGACGACCAGGAACGCGGCGCCGGGCTGGACGGTGAGGCCGATGGTCCTCCCCGGTGCGAGCATGCGGGCGTCGTGCACCGCGTCGGCGGCCAGCGACAGCAGGTCGATCGGCTTGCGGGCCAGCGGCCGCTGCTGGTCGAGCCGGGCCAGCAGCAGCAGGTCCTCAACCAGCACGCCCATCCGGGCGGCTTCCTTCTCCACCCGCTGCATGATCCGGTCCAGGTCGTCGGGCGTGAGCCCGGCCATCGCGGCGGCCGAGGGTTCGCTGCCTGCCGCGCCCGCCTGGCGCCTGTCCCAGTGCGGCACCAGGCCGCCGCGCTGCCGGTAGTACTCCGCGAAGCCGCGGATCGCGGTCAGCGGCGTGCGCAGCTCGTGGCTGGCGTCCGCGATGAACCGCCGCATCCGCTCCTCAGACTGGTGCGCCGCCGCCTCAGATTCCTCGCGGGCGTGAAACGCGGACTCGATCTGGCTCAGCATCGTGTTCAGTGAGTGCCCCAAGCGCCCGACCTCAGTGCGCGGATCTCGCTCAGGCACCCGCCGGTTGAGGTGACCTTGCGCGATTTCTCCCGCGGTCTCCTCGATCTCCACCAGCGGCTGCAGGTTCGCCCGCACCACGCCGACGATAGCCAGCGCCAGGACACAGACGATGATCGCGCCTACTATCAGCTCGACGACGGCCAGGCGACTGATCGTCGCGTTGATGTTGCCGAGGTCAGCGCCGACGATCAGGGTGCCTGTTTCCTGCTTTACGCTGCCTGGGCTGGTTGTCACCTGGTAGGTGATGGGCTCGACTATTACCCGCCAGCTGTCGTTGCCAGACTGGGCGGGGAAGGTCAGGAGCTTTCCGTTGTTCGCCTCGGCCCAGGCCAGGCTCGTGGGCACCGCCGGAGGCGCCTCCGCTTGACCATAGCCGAAGTAACTGGAGTAGCCGGACTGCGAATCGGACGAGTTGAGCGGCGTTCCTAGCTCCTGGAGTCCGATCATGATGTTGTCGTGCAACTGGTACTGCCCAGGCCCGACGGGGACCGCCTGGTTGCTGACGATGGCGTTGAAGTCGGCCTGCAGCGTAGTGTCGTATTGCGAGGTCAGGTTCGACCGGAGCATCCAGACGCTGCTGACGCTGATCGCCGCCAGCGCGACGATCACGAGCGCGAGCAGCGCCGTTATCAGCTTGGTCCGCAGCGGGGTGCGGTTGGACAGCCGCCGCAGGGCGAGCCAGGGCCGCATCACCCAGTGCCCGCCTCGGCTCCCGGCTTCCTCCGCTGTCATACCCGAACGCATGCCTAAGAAGAGGGAAGCCGCAGCACGTACCCCACTCCGCGCAGGGTGTGAATCAGCCGCGGTTCCTTCGTGTCCACCTTGCGCCGCAGCACGGACACATAGGACTCCACGATGCCGGTGTCGCCGCGGAAGTCGTAGTCCCACACGTGATCGAGGATCTGCATCTTGGACAGCACCCGGTTGGAGTTGCTCATGAAGTACCTGAGCAGCTTGAACTCGGTGGGAGAGAGCTGGATCTGCTCCCCGGCCCGCCAGACCTCGTGGCTTTCCTCGTCCAGTTCGAGGTCGGCGAACGTGAGCCTGGGCGTCGGCTCCACGCCGTCTCCCCGGGTCCGCCTGAGTACGGCGCGGATCCTCGCGATCACCTCTTCGAGGCTGAACGGCTTGGTGACGTAGTCGTCCCCACCCAGGGTCAAGCCGCGGATCTTGTCCTCGGTCGCGTCGCGGGCGGTCAGGAAGACGACCGGTATCCGCGCCCCTCCCCCCCGAAGCCGCCTGATGACGTCGAAGCCGTCCATGTCGGGCAGCATCACGTCGAGCACGATCAGGTCGGGGCGGTGGCGCTGAGCGGCCTGCACCGCCTCGGTTCCGGCTGCCGCCGTGACGACGTCGAAACCTGCGTAGCGAAGGCTGGCGGACAGCAACTCGAGAATGTTGGGCTCGTCCTCAACGACAAGAAGCCTGGCATCCGGTCGCTGCCGCGCATCGGTCAGCGTGTCCATGTTCTGTATTCTCACCCGCTACGCTGAGGATAACCTGAAGGTCCGCTGGAGATGGCCTTGAGTTCCGGCCGGGATTACCTAAGTCTGCCCTAGCGTGAACTCACCGAGCCCCGTGGGTTCACTCGCCGGCGGCCCCCCACACGTCGCGCCAGTAGGCGATGGCGGCGGGCCGTGAGCCGACGCCGAGCTTGGAGTAGATCCGCCGGACGTGATTTTTCACGGTCTTCTCAGCCAGGAACAGGTGGGCGGCGATCTCTCCGTTGGTCTGCCCGTCGGCGATCAGCGACATAACCTCTATCTCGCGTGCGGACAGGCTATGCGGATCGGCGGCGCGGCCAGAAGTATCGTGCCCGCCCGGGCTTTCCTGAACGTCGCCTCCCCTGCTGCCGTTAAGCGCAGGCCGCCCGCCTCCGCCCGGCCAAGGAGCTGAGCGAGCGTCCATATGACCTCCGGCTCGGACGATGAACCCGTACCGCAGCGAACGTACCAAACACCGTAGGTACCGCGTCAATCCATGAATCTTCAGATAAGTCAATGCACAAATAACCTGACTTACTACCCTGACTTGTACCCAGTCGGTGCCGTCCGAACGCTCCGAGACCGTTAGGGCGGCGTTAGTAAATGACGCTGTTCGTCAAGTCCCTGGTGCCGACCGGGTTGGCTGGCCCAAACTGGCGATCATGACTTCAGCCGAACTCACTCCAGACCAGTTGCGACGAGACCCCCTGCCGCTACGCGGCCGGGTCGCCGTGGTCACCGGGGTCAGCCGCCGGGCCGGCATCGGATACGCCATCGCCCGCAGGCTGGCCGCGCTGGGCGCGAGCCTCTTCCTGCACCAGTTCGCCCCGCACGATCGCGATCAGCCCTGGGGCGCCGATCCCGGCGGGCCCCAGGGGGTGCTCACCGGCGTCACCGCCGCCCGCGCCGACGACCAGTCCGGCGTGCAGCACCTGGAACTGGACCTAGCCGCCCCGGACGCGCCGTCTCAGCTCATTGGCGCGGCCGGCCAGGCCTTCGGGCACCTGGACATCCTGGTTAACAACCACGCTCGCAGCGGCGGAGACGGTCCCCTGGGCACGCTGACCGCCGCCATGCTGGACGCGCACTGGGCCGTCAACACCCGCTCCACGATCCTGCTGGCCCAGGCCTTCGCCGCCCAGCACGACGGCAGGCCGGGCGGCCGGGTCGTCTTCATGACCTCCGGACAAGACCTCGGCCCGATGAACGGCGAGGTCGCCTACGCTGCCAGCAAAGGCGCGCTCGCCTCCATCACCCGGACCCTCGCCGACCAGCTGGCCGGCCAGGCCATCACGGTGAACGCGGTCAATCCCGGCCCGGTCGATACTGGCTACGCGCCGCCCGAGGTGGCCGAGAGCGTCCGCCGGCACTTCCCGCAGCAGCGCTGGGGCGTACCGGACGACCCGGCCCGCCTGATCGCCTGGCTGGTCACCGACGAGGCCTCCTGGATCACCGGCCAGGTCATCAACACCGAGGGCGGTTTCCGCCGCTGGTCCTGACCGGCCCGGCCGCCCGTTAAGGTCGCTCCCATGAACGACACGAGGACCAGCATCCGGCTCATCGAAACCGGCGACGCCGAGGCGCTGGCCGCCCACCTGGCCCGCGACGCCGAGGCCTTCGCCCGCTGGGATCCCGAACACCCCGCGGACTACTACACCGCGGCCGGCCAGCACAGCCGCATCGTAGGTCTCCGCGCCAGGCACGCTCACGGCGAGGTATGGCCCGCCGTGGTCCTGGCCTCCGGTGTCGTCATCGGCCGGGTCACCGCGCAGAATCTCCTGCTGCACGCCTGGCGCAAGGCCGAACTCGGCTACTGGATCGCGACCCCCTACCAGGGCCAGGGCCACGCGACGCGGGCCGTGAGGCTGATGGTGCAGCTGATGACCACCGAGCTCAGGCTGCACCGGGCTGAGGCGTACACCCAGATGGACAATCTCGGCTCGCAGCATGTGCTTCGCCGCAACGGTTTCCTGCCCTACGGAGTAGCCCGCTCCCACATCTTCACCGCCGGACAATGGCGCGACGAAGTCCTCTGGGAGCGCCTACTAGATCAGAACAAAAATTCGTAAAGCGCCAGAAGCCATCCCACCTATACGTTCCCGCGAAGCCAATATCTTCCGCGATAGCGGAGGCACTTCGTGGTATTTGCCGCTTATGCCCATATATGGCGGGCCGGCGGTGCTGACTGCGGAGCGCACGGCGCGCCTGACGCCCGGCCACCCGACGATCCGATCTGCCTGCAGCGAAATCGAAACTCGCTTCCGGCTAGTCGCTCGTACGCTGGCAATATGGCTGAGCGCGCGAATGTCTATCCGCTACGGCGAGAGCCCAAGCCGGAGCCGCGCCGTCAGCAGCCGCTGCCTGCCGAACCGCTGTGGCGCGAGGTCCTCGGTCAACGTCTTCACGCCCTCCGCTCGGACCGGCAGGAAACATTGTCGGAAACGGCCGGTCGGGCCGGGATATCGCCGCAGTATCTGTCCGAGATCGAGCGCGGGCGCAAGGAACCGTCGAGTGAGATGATCGCGGCTCTCGCGGGAGCGCTGGGAATCACCCTGACCCGGCTAACGGAACAGGTCGCGGGCGATCTGCGGCGCCAGTACGGCCCCGTGGTGACGAATGAATCCGGCCCGGTTATGCTGGCCCGCGCGGCGTGATGGCCTAGGTTCCCGCGGCGGCTGAGGCGCCGGAGGTGATGGCGCCCGAAGACCGCTGCCCGAGCACATGGTCCACGATCCCGTATTCCAGCGCGGCCCGGGCCGTAAGGACCCGATCGCGATCGGTGTCGGTTCGCAGCGTCTGCACCGACTGGCCGGTGTGCCTGGACAGGATCGCTTCGATATCGGCACGCATCCGCACCAGCTCGTCCGCTTGCAGGATCAGGTCCGGAATCGGCCCCTGACCCCGTGCCGCCGGCTGATGCAGCACCACCCGGGCGTGCGGCAGTACGGCCCGCCGACCAGGGGTTCCGGCCGCGAGCAGCACGGCACCGACGCCGATCGCCTGGCCTACGCAGGTGGTGGCTACCGACGCCTGGATGAACTGCATGGTGTCGTACACGGCGAGCATGGGAGGCAGGTCGCCGCCCTCGCAGTTGATGTACAGGTTGATCTCCTGCTCGGCGCTTTCCGCCTCGAGGTGCAGCAGCTGAGCGATGAGCGTGTTGGCGACCCCGGAATCGATCGGGGTGCCAAGGTAGACGATGCGCTCGGTCAGCAGGTGCGAGTAGACATCCATGATCCGCTCGCCGCGGGGATGCTGGGCGATGACGTTCGGGATGGTGTAGCTGCTCATGAGAGTTCTCCCGTCAGCCCGATGCGGTGTTTCCTGGTGGGCATGACCTGGCCGAATGAGCCGACGATCTGATCGATAAAGCCGTACTCCCTAGCCTCGGCGGCCGTGTACCAGTGGTCATGCAGCGAATCGTCGAAGATACGCTCGACGGGCTGGCCGGTGTCCTCAGCGATGAGGCCGAGCACGGTGTCCACCGTGTGCCGCAGGTCATCGGCCTGGACCTCGATGTCGACCGCACTTCCCCCGATACCGGCTGACCCCCGGTGCATGAGGATGCGGGCGTGCGGCAGCGCGGAGCGCTTGCCCCTGGTGCCGGCCGAGAGCAGGAACTGCCCGGCGCTGCAAGCCAGCCCGAACGCCAGAGTAGCGACGTCACATGGTATGAGCCGCATGACGTCGCGGATAGCGAGCATAGACGGCACCGATCCGCCCGGCGAGTTGATCCACAAGGCGACATCGGCGGCGGGGTCCTCAGCGGCGAGCCTGAGCAGCTGCGTCGCGAGCAGCGTTCCGTTGTCGTCGTCGAGCACCCCGTCCAGCACGAGGATCCGCTGAACCAGCATCTGCTCCCGCACGCGCTCGCTAAAGGTCGGGTTCTTGTCGTCGTGAGCCATACTCCCAGCCTGCGGCATTACCGCCCAGAAAGACCCCGCACGCTGCTGTCAGCAGATCTGCTCACAGCAGCGTCCGATCGGCCGCGCGTGATCATATCTACCTCCGCGGCACCATTATCAGTCACCGTGCAGCTACCCTCAGGCATGACTGCCGGCATCCAGCTCGGCTCGTGGGAGCGCCCGTCAACAGCCAGGAGGGAGGCGATGGATATCCGTCAGGAGCTGCGCCCACCAGACAGACGGCCGCTGGGAGCCGCGCTGGCCGTTACCGTGGTCGCGGCCCTCTGGGTGCTCGCCGCCTGTTCTGCCGCGGCCCCGGGCCGCCATCCCTCACCGCAGCCACCCACCAGCGGGACTTCGGTACCCCCTCGTAGCAGTCCGGCCTGGCTGCTGACTCGCTCCGCCTTGTCCCAGCTCATCGCCGACCCAGCCGCCCAGGCTAAGCTACAGGGCGCACTCGTCTACGAGATCCTGCAGCCGGGACAGCAGCCGCTCGCTGGCATCACCGCGAAGCCGGTCATAACCTTCGCCTCGGCGGCCGTGCTCGAGGACGCGGTAACCGGCGGCCGGCTTCCGGCCGGAACCTATGGCGTTCTGTACGATCCCGAGGCCTGGTCCTTTACCCCCGTGGCCGAGCAGCGGGATCCCGTCCAGGCCGCCACCCGGGCCGCGGCCGTGGCTCATGCGCATGGTCTGCGGCTGGTCGTCGCCCCCGCGCTGAACCTCACCACCGTGCTGGCGCCCGGGACCCAGCAGCCGAGGTGGCGGGCGTTCCTCGACCTGAATCTCATCGCCCGCCTGGCCGGGGTGGCCGACATCATCGAGCTCCAGGCCCAGAGCCTGGAGCGAGACACTGTCGCCTACACCGCCTTCATCCGGGCCGCGACGTCGCAAGCCAGCACCGCGAACCCGCGGATCATCGTGCTGGCGGGGCTGTCCACCAACCCGCCGGGCGCGCCGGTTGACAGCCAGCAGCTGACGGCGGCCGTCCAGGCCACCCAGTCCATGGTTGACGGCTACTGGCTCAACATCCCCGGCCAGGGCCCGCGCTGTCCGACCTGCAACAACCCCCGTCCGGACATCGCCGTCCAGACCCTCCAGTCGCTGCCCTGAACCGACTCCACGACGTCACGTGACCGATGAATCGGGAAGCGGCGTAGCGTCTGACTGGCGAACAACGAAGCAGGAGACAGGCATGTCCCGAGGGTTGACCAGGCAGGGCCTTGAGGCCCTGGACACCGCGCTGGCCCGTCACGTCGACCAGGCCGAACTTCCCGGCCTGGTCGCGCTCGTGGCCCGTGACGACGACGTGCATGTCGCGGCGGTCGGGCACCGGGCCTTCGGCGACAGCGAGCCGATCGGGCGTGACGCCATCTTCCGCATCGCGTCGCTCACCAAGCCGATCGCCGGCGTGGCGGCGATGCTCCTCATCCAGGACGGCGCGATGGCGCTCGATGAGCCGGTCGGACGCTGGCTGCCCGAGCTGGCCGAACCGCGGGTCCTGCGCAGCCTGGCTTCCGAGCTTGACGACACGGTACCGGCCGAGCGGCCGATCACGGTCGAGGACGTGCTGTCGTTCCGCTTCGGCTTCGGTTCGATCATGGACCCTGGGCCCTACCCGATCCAGCGGGCCGAGAGTGAGCTGGGCCTCAAGACGCTCGTGCCGCCGTGGCCGCCGGTCGACCTGACCTCCGACGAGTGGATCGCCCGGCTCGGCCGCCTGCCGCTGCTCGACCAGCCCGGTGCGCGCTGGCGCTACAACACCGGCGCATCGGTGGCCGGTGTCCTCATCGAGCGGGTCGCGGGCCTGCCCCTCGGCGAGGTCCTGCACCAGCGGGTATTCAAGCCGCTCGGCATGGCCGACACCAGCTTCTACGTCCCGGCAGGCAAACTCGGCCGCTTCACCACGTTCTATGCTCCCGGCCCAGGCCCCGGCGAGCTGCGGGTGCTAGACCGGCCCGAAGGCTGGTATTCATCCCCGCCGAACTTCCCCGACGCATCGAGCTGGCTGGTGTCGACGGCGGATGACCTGTGGGCGTTCGCCTCGATGCTGGCGGTCGGCGGCGGCGACCTGCTCTCGGCCGAATCGGTGGCCCTGATGACCCGCGACCGCATGACGGCCCAGGACCGGGCCGAGAACCGGATATTCGTGGGCGATCACAGCGGCTGGGGGCTCATGATGCTGGTCCCGGCGGCGGACGGTTCGCGGGGCGTGCCCGGCGGGTTCGGCTGGGAAGGCGGCGGCGGCACCGCCTGGCGCACCGACCCCTCGACCGGGCTCACCGGCATCCTGCTGACCCAGCGGATGGTGACCTCCCCTGAGCCGACCGACCTGGTGAAGGACTTCTGGACCGCCGCCTACGCTTCCATCGACGCCTGATCGGTGCCTCAGGTCCGTGCGCGTCGTGACCGCAGACCGAGCTGGAACAGGTAGATGATAAGGAGAACGATCAGCACAACGCCGGCGAGGAGCGACGCGTAGAAGAGGGTGTCGCCTAGGTCCGCGGCGAATTTATTGTGGCGGCCGATGCCATGGTGGGCGTCTCCCAGCGGCGATGCGATAAGGAACAGCGCCACTGCTCCGATGGCGACACCGATCAGCAGCTTGCCTTTGATGATCATGACGGAATCCTCCTTATGCGGTGCGGCGGCTAACGCCGTCGTCGTCGGTAACACCGTCGCAGCGCGGCGTCAGCGGTGTCGTCCGTCGCCGGATCGATCTTCGCGACGCCGGTCCTCCCTGAGCAGGACCCGGTGATCACCGCGCTGGACGATGCGCTATGCGTGAGCGATCAGTACTGTGCGAACCATGGGGAGATTCGACGCACGGGATCTGCGGATAGCCGACGCGGCCACCGCGGTCTGCCTCAGCGCGATCGTCCTCGCCACCGAATTCGCCCAGGGAAAGGTAAGCGTGACGGGCACGCTGGCCGGTGTCGTGGTGTCGTCCACGGTGGCGTTCCGGCGCCGGGCCCCGGCCTCGATGGCGGTCCTCGTCGCCGCCGGAGTGTCGGTGGCGGGCAGCTCAAGTCCTGCCCAGCTGGTCGGCTCCATCGCCTTCGTGCTCGATTACTACATGGTCGGCCGTAAAAGCGCGGAGCGCGGCTGGACCTGGATTGACGCGGCCCTGCTGGCGCTGCCCGTCCTGGGGATCGTACTGTCCCCGAATACGCCAGAGCCGGGTGACCCTTTCGTCGTGGACGTCGTCTCCGTGTGGGCGTTTTTCTTTGTCATCCCATTTGCCGCCGGGCGTATCGTCGGCGGCCGTATCGCACTGACTGCCGCACTTAAAGTCAACACCGAGCGCCTCGCCGAAGAACAGCGTGAACGGGCCCAGCGCGTGGCGGCGGCCGAACGGACCAGGATCGCGCGGGAGTTGCACGATGTTGTCGCCCATAGCGTGAGCGTCATGGTGATCCAGGCCGTGGCCGCCCGCGCGGTAGCGGCCCGGGACCGCGGCGCGGCCGCGGAGGCGTTGCGGTCGGTGGAACGATGCGGGCGGGAGGCGCTGACCGATCTGCGTCAGATGATCGGGGTGCTGCATCGCGACGACATCGAGGTACTGGGGTCGGCCCCACCGGGGCTCGCGCAGCTCGAGCGGCTAGCTGAGCGGGCGCGTACCGCGGGATTGCCCGTTGACGTGCGGGTGGAAGGCGAATCCCGGCCGCTGTCCGCAGGCCTGGACCTGGTTTCGTACCGGGTGGTGCAAGAGGCGCTGACCAACGCGATAAAGCACGCGGGGCCGGCCAGCGCCCAGGTGCGGGTCATTTTTGCCAGAAATTGCCTAGAGCTGGAAATCGCCGATACCGGTCATGGATCCGTTCCTGCGCCTACTGCCTTGGCACCGGCCGGTCACGGGCTCATGGGAATGCAAGAGCGACTGGCCCTTTACGGCGGGCAATTGCACGCCGGGAGCGGCCGCGACGGCGGTTTCACCGTTCATGCCACGATCCCGCTGCTGGAGGAGAAACGGCCATGACGGTCATGTCCCGAGGCCATTGGCCATCCGCGGGCTGGTGGGATCTGGCGCTGGCCGCCGCGTTCGGAATCGCCTGCGAAACCGAAGTCGTTGTTCATCTGCGTGGCGACCGGGCCCATGATCATTGGCCGGCTGCCGCCGTGGTCTCAATTGTCGCCGTGATCGCGGTGGCCGTCGCGGCGCGGCGGAAGGCGCCGCTGGCCGCGGCCAGCGTGGCGATGGCGGGAATCTTCGTCCTGGCGCTCAGCCTGTCGCACCTGACGGACATCAACTCCCCGCAGCTCGTGCTATTCGTCGCGCCCTACTCGGTGGCCGCGTACTCGCCGCGAATCCGCGCCATTGCGGGCTTGACGGTGTGCATAGCCGCCGTAAGCGCAGTTAGTGCCCGCACCCCGTCCCAGACGTCAGGATGGGTGTTCACCATTGGCGTCTGCGGTTGTTCCTGGGTCGCTGGCCGCTTCATCCGGGGACGACGGGCCCTGGCCGCCGAACTTCGCCAGACAAACGAGAGAATCGCCGCGGAAACTGACGGCCGGGAAACCCTGGCCATTGCCGGCCAGCGAACGCGGATCGCTCAAGAATTGCAGGTACTCGTCGCGCACAGCGTGAGCACGATGATCGTGCAAAGCCAAGCCGCCCAGCGGCTGCTCGACCAGGACTCGGATGAGGCTGATGCCGCGATGGAAAAGATCGAGGAGACCGGCCGTCACGCACTGGATGAGATGCGCCGGATTCTTGGTGTCCTGCGGCATCCTGACGACCATGCCGAACTCATCCCTCAGCCCGGCGTCGGGCAGATCCCGGCCCTGGTCGAGAAGATGCGAGGCACTCAACCGGACGTGACGCTGCACGTGGAGGGAAAGCCGGGCCCTTTGCCGGCCAGCGTCGACCTGGCCGTCTACCGTCTCCTGGCTGACGCGCTCAGCACGGTCGCCGGGCCGTCGGCTCCGATCGATATCCTCCTTCGGTTCGGCACGGAAGACATCACGCTCGCGGTGACCGCTTCGCACACCGTCCGGCTCGACTGGCCCACGATCGCGATGCGCGAACGAGTCGCGCTAGGCCAGGGCACGATTGACGTCGAGTCGCTGCCGGGCACGGGTGAACGCCTGGTCATACACCTTCCGTGCGTCCTGACAGGAGCCCTGGCATGACCATCCGAGTCGTGATCGCCGACGACCAGCAGCTCGTGCGTACCGGCTTTCGGATGATCCTGGAGTCCGAGAGCGACATTGAGGTCGTCGGCGAAGCCAGCGATGGACGGCAAGCCGTGGTCCTCGCTCGCCAGTCGCGTCCTGACGTGGTCCTGATGGACATCCGGATGCCCGAACTAGACGGCATCGAGGCAACTCGTCAACTCACCTCAGCTAGTCAGAACCCGCCCACCCGGGTGCTGATCTTGACCACCTTCGATCTCGATGAGTATGTGTTTGACGCCCTCCGTTCCGGTGCGAGCGGATTCCTGCTCAAAGACAGCCAGGCCTCGCAACTCGCGGACGCGGTACGCGTGGTCGCCGCCGGAGACGCCCTGCTGGCGCCCGCGGTCACCCGCCGCCTGATCGAAGAGTTCGCCGCGACCACGGCCGCCCGGCCGCTGCCACGCCCCGCCGCGATCGGTGAACTCACGCCGCGCGAGCTTGACGTGTTCCGGCTTGTCGCCACGGGAATGTCCAACGCCGAGATCGCCACCGCGCTCGTTATCGGCGAAACCACGGTCAAGACCCATGTCACTCGGCTGCTCATGAAGCTCAGCCTGCGTGACCGTGTTCAAGCCGTCGTTCTCGCCTATGACACCGGCATCGCCAGCCCCGGCAGCAACCGGAAACATGTGGGGTGAGCGACGGGACTCGAACCCGCGACATCCAGGACCACAACCTGGCGCTCTACCAACTGAGCTACGCCCACCATCGCTGCCGAACGACAGCAAGACGCGCGTTGCCCGGGAAGGACATCGCGCGGCTCCAAGAAGTATAGCGGTCCCCGGCCCTCCGCGCGCGCCCGCGTCCGCGCGAGCAGGCGCCCGCGCGAGCACGCACCCGCGCGTCAGGTGCCGGAGCTGCCCGCGCCGGAAGTGCCCCTCACGCCCGGACCGTGCGGCGCGGCCGGCTCGGTGTATTTGGCGGCGATCGCGCGGGCCGTCGCCGAATCGGGTCCTGGCCGCGGAACGAACACCGCATCCCGGTAGTACCGCAGTTCCTGCACGCTTTCCCTGATGTCAGCCAGGGCCCGGTGCCCGCCGCGCTTAGCCGGCGAGGAGAAGTACGCCCGCGGGAACCAGCGCCGCGCCAGCTCCTTGATGCTGGAGACGTCGACCATCCGGTAGTGCAGGTAGTTGTCGAGTTCGGGCATGTCACGCGCGATAAACCAGCGGTCCGTGGCGATGGAGTTACCGCACAGCGGCACCTTCCTGGCCTCGGTAACGTGCCCGCGCACGTAGCCGAGCACGAGTTCCTGGGCCTCGGCCACCGTGATCCCGTCGGGCAGCTCGGCGAGCAGCCCGGAGGTGGTATGCATCTCACGCACCACCTCCGGCATCGACTCGAGGGCCTCCGCAGGCGGCTTGATAATCAGGTCGATGCCCTCGTCAAGCAGGTTGAGCTCGCCGTCGGTCACCAAGCACGCGATCTCGATGAGGGCGTCGCGTTCGATATCGAGCCCGGTCATCTCGCAGTCGATCCACACGAGCCGGTCGTTCATCCTCACAGAGTATGACCTTGGCTGCCGTGCGTTGCCAGCAAAGCCCTTTTTGCGGAACGAATACCGCTATCAGCCCTCGCCCTCCCGGATGTGTGCCGGGGTGGCGATCCCCGGCCGCAGCGCGGCATCAGGCTCCGGTTTCCCGAACGAAGTCGTCACCGGTACCACCCCGGCCCACACGTCCAGCGCATAGTCCTCCGGCTCATCGGACGGATCGCCGTCACGGATCTTGACCGAGGCCTCGGCGAGCGGAAGCGCCAGGACGGACGTGGCGGCCAGTTCCTTGGTGCTGGGCTGGCGCGCGTAGGACCACTGGCCGGGCGTGAGGTGCTCGGTGATGACCCGGAGAGCCTCGATCCGCTCGGCCGGGTCGGTGAGCAGTCGCGCGGTCCCGTAGATCATGGCGCTGCGGTAGTTCATCGAGTGGTTGAACACCGCCCGCGCATAAACCATCCCGTCCAGGTGGGTCACGGTGACGCAGACCTGGCCGCCAGCTGCTGCGGCCATGGTCGTGTTCGCCGACGACCCGTGCAGGTAGAGGGTGTCGTCGACCCGGCCGTACCCGGTGGGGAGCACGCGAGGCGCGCCGTCGGCGATGACGCCGAGATGGCAGATCAATCCGGCGTCGAGCACGGCGTAGAGGTCATCGCGATCGGTCCGGCCGCGCTCACGGTGCCGCCGCAGCCCGGTACGCGGGGTACTGGACAGGTCAGGAACGGTCATAACGCTTCACGTTACGCCGGTGGGGTCATACTCCGGCGGCGGATAGGGAGGGGGCTTCGATCCTGCGTGGGGCGCGGGGCCTTAGGTGGACGGGGGAGCCATTCGTTCTGGGAGGGTCAGGCAGGTCCGTGGTTAGGACGTCTAGGCTGGTGAGATGGTCGATGTCGATGCTGCCTGGTCCGATGCTGTCGCATCCGGGGACCTGGGAGGCGCCGTAATGGCCGCCACGGGCCCACAGGGCGCGGCTACGCGGCCGGGCCAGCTGGCGGAACGGGGCGGGCTGGCCGGCCGGCCAGCGTCGCGGGATCTGCCAGGTGTCGAGCCAGGACAAGATGGGGGCGAGCCCGGTCATCGGGTAGCTGGTGAACGGTTCCCTGGCCGAACCGAGAACTCCGATCTGGACGCACAGCCTGCCCTCCCGGTTAACCCCCGCGGGGCGGTAGGGAAGCTGGTCGGGGGCGTAGTCGAGGTGCTCGGGCGTGCCCAGCGCGCAGCCCGCCCGGACGATCGGCAGCAGCTGCGCGATGTCTCCGGTCAGCGGGTCCCAGACCAGGTGGGGCGGCCGGTCTTCCTGATTGAGCCGCTGAGCGGCCGACCCGACCGAGATGTGGCGCGGGTCGGCGCCGAGAGTAAGCCAGACGACACGCGGCGCGCCTCCCGACAGCATTCCCCCGTCGGTCTGTGCCCGGATGCATCTGGCACCCGGCATCCACGCGTCTGCCACAGAGTCCCTCCCAAGATGAAACGGTCTAGACCTCATACGTTCCCTTTATCTGCTTACGTCACCATTGGTGATTAGTCCATAGGTAGCGCGTTAAGATTTCACGTTCTGTTCCAGCTACGATTCGGTAGATCATGACCGTTAGCAGCAGTCCTCCGGGAATTCCCAGCCCTGTCCGGCTCGAAGGCTGGCTCAATGACACCATCGGCGGCGAGCCTTCTGAGCTGGTCGATGTCCAGCTGATCGCCGGCGGTCGCTCCAACTTGACCTACCGCCTGACGGTCGCCCGCGCCGGAGAGCCCCGCCTGCTCGTGCTCCGCCGTCCGCCGCTCGGCCATGTGCTGCCCACCGCCCATGACATGGGCCGGGAGTACCGCGTCCTGAGCGGGCTGTCCGGGACGCGGGTGCCGGTCGCCGAGCCGGTAGCGTTCTGTGACGATACGGAGGTCATCGGCGCGCCCTTCTACCTGATGGAGCACGTGCCCGGGGCGGTGATCCGGACCCGGCAGGACGCGGCCGTGCTGACCGAAGTCCAGGCGCGGGATCTGTCCGAGGGCCTGGCCGACATGCTCGCCGCGATCCACGGCGTGGACGTCGAAGCGGTCGGCCTGGCCGGCCTGGGCCGGGGGACGGGGTACCTCACGCGCCAGCTCGCTCGCTGGCAGCGGCAGTGGGACCTGTCGGTGACCCGGGACGTCCCCGGCTACGGCGAGCTGGTGGCCAGGCTCACGGAGCAGCTCCCCGCGGAAGGCGAGGCGACGCTGGTCCACGGCGACTTCCGGCTCGACAACGTGCTGGTGACGGTGGCGCCGCAGCCTGTAATCACGGCCGTCGTGGACTGGGAGATGGCCACCATCGGCGACCCGCTGGCGGACCTGGGCCTGACCCTGGTCTACTGGACCGACCCGGGCGAAGAGGGCTGGCTCAACCCGGTGGCCGGGGACCCGAACGCCCCGGACTCGGCGGCCGCGACTCCGGACGCGCCGACCCCGCCGGCCCGCGGCGTCTCGACCGATGCCACCGCGAGCCCGGGTTTCCTGTCCCGGGCCGAGTTCGCCGCCGCGTACGCCGAACGGACCGGCCGTGACATCTCGCGGATCGGCTACTACGTGGCGTTCGGCTATTTCAAGCTCGCCGTCGTGCTCGAGGGCATCAATGCCCGCTACCTGCAGCACCAGACGGTAGGTGAAGGCTTCGACCAGGACGGTCTCGCCGTCCCTGCGCTGGTCAACCGCGCACATGAAGTGCTCGACGCGGACCTGTAACGGGCCTGACAGAACCCGGCGCCCCGCTCGCACCGGACGAATGCCCGGTGCCCTGCTTTCGCCGGGCCTGTCGCCCGGCTTCCGCCTGCCGAGCTGGTTTGAGGTCCGGCGCCCCGCTTGCGCCGGACCTCTACATAACACGACGCGCTACCCCCGGTCCGGGTTCACGCCTTAGCCTGTATACATTTGCGCGGCCGCGACCAAGGCGGCGATAGCGGCGCCGGTCTCCGCGTCAGGCGGGTCGACGGTCATCCTGGCCGCGCCGCTGCCGAAGCCGCGCAGCCGCAGCGCGTGCTTCAGCCGCCCCACGCTCGCCCCCAGGGCGACAATCTGGTCAATCGTCTCCTGAGCCTGCGGCTGGTGCTTCACGGCCGCGTACACCTCGGGATAAGCCGAGCTCCGCCCGGAGATCACGCCCGCGCCGCCGGCCCGCATCGTGGCCGCCGGGTTCGCGTCGGCACCGGAGAAGAACCGCAGGCCGGGTGCGGCCGCGACGTAATCGGCCAGCTCGCCCGCGGCCGAGCCGCTGATCTTGGCTCCGGCCAGGCCGGCCGCCTCCGCCACGCGGGCGAAGAGGGTGGCGGACACAGGCAGCCCCGTCCGTTCCGGAAAAATATAGGCGTAGAGCTCGGGACCGGAAGCGGCGTCGCGGATGGCGCGGTAGTGCGCGATCAGCTCATCGGGCCGGGCCGGCAGGTAGTAGGGCGTGATCGCCGCGATCCGGGTGACCCCCAGGGCGACCGCCGCCCGGGCCAGCCGGCCGGCGTGCCGGGCGTCCGGGGCGCCGATGTGCGCGATGACGCGATCGGAGCCCGCCTGCTCGAGCGCCAGCTCGATCAGCGACAGCCTTTCCGCGTCCTCCAGGGCCGGGAACTCCCCGGTCGTCCCGGCGACGAACAGCCCGTCCACCAAGCCGGCCACGAACTTGTGCAGGGCCCGGTTGGCGTCGAGATCCAGCTCACCTCCTGGCCCGAAGAGCGTCGGGACCGCGGAGAAAATAACCGGAGCTGGACTCACTCAGCTCCCTTGAAGAACGCGCTCGATGGGGCACGCCAGAGCAGGAACACCGTGACGACGCCGATGAGCCAGGTCAGTACGGGAAAGATCAGGCCGAGCACCGTTTTCGGCTCGCCCACCACGCCGACCAGGTCCAGCGTCGCCAGGCAGAACAAGACGGTCGAAACGATCCTGGCCCAGTTCTTGCCCTGGCTGTTCGCCCGCGCCATCCACAGCCACAGGGCGATCCCGACGATGCCGGAGAGCAGGGCCAGCGCGATGATGAACGTGTTCAGCTGGTTGACCTGGGTCACGGTGAGGCTGGGCCGCGCCTTCCTGATCTGGGCCTTGGTGCCGCCGATGCTGACCAGGGAGACGATCAGGCTGACGGTGCTGACGGCGGCGCCGGCGTACATGAGCTTGACCGCGTTCACGACGGTCGCGGGCGCGACCCGCCGGTCCGGCTCCAAGGTATTGCCGCCGGACGGGTAAGGCTGGTACATGATGACCTCGGCTAGGTTACGACGGGCTCAGTCCCGCCGTGATGTACCCGAGCTTAGTGGCTCGCCTCGGGACGGGCCATTCCCGCCGTGGGTTCGGCGATACTAAAGGACGATGACCGACGAGACCTCGACGAGCCCCCCGGTCGCCACGACCGCCGCCCCGCCGCCGGCCGCGCTGGATGCCGGGGCCGCCCGGCTGCAGCGCTGGGAGATCGTGGCCGTCTTCGCCGTCTCACTCGGCGCGAGCGGCGTCTACGCGCTCGTCTCCTACATCGGCTCGCTGACCGCCCAGCAGTCGCTCAGCAAGCAGACCGCGACGCTCAACGGCAGCCTGGCCCCCGGCCGCCCGCTGCTCGACCTGTTCCTGCAGCTCACTAACATCACCTTGTCGCTCGCCCCGGTGCTGCTCGTGCTTTACCTGCTGGCCCGGGCGGGGGACCGGCCCGCCTCGATCGGCCTAGATGCCCGCGAGCCCGGCAAGGACCTGGCCAGGGGGGCGGTGATCGCCGCGGTGATCGGCGGCGGCGGCCTGGCCCTTTACCTGATCGCGTTTCATGTCGGCGTCGAGCTGAACGTCGTGGCGGAGAGCCTGCCAGACGTCTGGTGGCGGATCCCGGTGCTACTGCTCTCCGCGTTCCAGAACGCCGCCGTGGAGGAGGTCGTGGTCGTCGGTTACCTGCTGACAAGGCTGGAGAAACTCGGCGTCCGGCCGTCCCGGGCCATCGCCATCAGCGCGGCGATCAGGGGCTCCTACCACCTGTACCAGGGTATCGGCGCCTTCTTCGGGAACGCCTTCATGGGTGCCGTCTTCGGCATCTTGTACCGCCGCTGGGGCCGGGTCACCCCGCTGATCATCGCGCACTTCCTGATCGACGCGGTGGCCTTCGTCGGCTACGCCCTGCTGGCCGGCCACGTCTCCTGGCTGCCCGCCCCATGACCGAGCCCGCCCCATGACCGAGCCAGCGCCATGATCGAGCCCGCCCCATGAACGTGCTCGCCCGGGTCTGGGACCGGGTGTGGGGCAGCCAGCCATTGCCGCCCGCCTGGGTGGTGGGCCTGACCGGCCTCGCCGCCCTGATCATCGTGCTGAACACGGGTTCATGGCGGCTGTCGGGCAAGGTGATCACGATCGCGCACGAGGGCGGCCACGCGCTGGTGTCGGTGCTGTCCGGGCGGAAGCTGGACGGGATCCGGCTGCACCCGGACAGCTCGGGGGTCACCTACTCGCGCGGCCGGCGGACCGGTCCCGGCCTGGTCCTCACCGCGGCGGCGGGTTACGTCATGCCCTCGCTGCTCGGGGCGGGCGCGGCCGCCCTGCTGGCGGAGCGGCACCTGACCGCGATGCTGTGGCTGGCCCTGGTGCTGCTGGCCGCGACGTTCCTGGCCATCCGAAACGTGTTCGGCGCGGTCGCGGTGCTGGCCACGGCGGTCGCCGTGTTCGCGGTCAGCTATTACGCCCCGCCCGCCGTGCAGGCGGGATTCGCCTACCTGGCCGCGTGGTTCCTGCTGTTCGGCGGGGTGCGGCCGGTGCTCGAGCTGGCGCGCGGCGTAAACCGGGGGCGGCGCCGGAGCGCAGCCCGGGGTTCGCAGGCTCGGACCCGGGGCTCGGACGCCGACCAGCTGGCCCGGATGACCGGCGTGCCCGCGGGCCTGTGGGTGGCGCTGTTCGCTTTGGTGGCCTTGGCCGCCCTAGCCGTCGGCGCCAGCCTGCTCATTCCGTCCGGCTGGCATCCCTGAATCCGTTGACTGTATACCACTGACACCCTTATCATCTGGCGATAGTTAGGTTCTGAAAACCCGAGAAGGGTCACCCCCAAGAAGGGTCTTATGGCCAGGGCTTCCGCGGTAAAGATGCCTCCGGAGGCGAGTGCGGCACATGGTTGCGAAGGGGCCCGTCGGGTCCTCGCCCTGATGCTGGCGTTCTCCGCCGAAAGGAACACCCTCACAGCGCGCGACCTGGCTGCGGCCACGGGCATCGCGCTGCCCAGCGTCTATCGCTACATCACGCTGCTGCGCGAGACCGGCCTGCTGGCCGGGGACGAACGCGGTAGCTACCGGCTCTCGGCCCGGCTGATCGGCCTGGCCCGAGCGGCCGAGGCCGCGGAATCCATCATCGAGTTGGCCGATCCGGTGATGCGCGACCTGGCCACCGAAACCGGGGAGACCGTCATCTTGGTCCGCCTGATCGGCCGGGCCGCGATGTGCGTGCACCGGGTGCAATCGGTGCAGCGGCTGCGGATCGAATACGAACCGGGGGCGTCGCTTCCGATCGAGCGAGGGGCCAGCGCCAAGCTGCTGCTGGCCGGCCTGACGCCGCAGGCCCGCAAGGACCTCCTGGCGCCGCTGGCGGAGCGCGATCCCGAGGCCGCCGCGCTGCTCGAGGCGCGAGTCTTGCGGGCCGGGCAGCAGGGCTTCGCCACCAGCGAAGAGGAGATCTACCAGGGGGTGTGGGCGGCCTCGGCCGCGGTCATCCAGGGCAAGCGAACGCTGGCCGCTCTCACCGTGCCCTCGCC
>Ga0302178_10000809_pt1 | contig 27471 bp, 22 predicted proteins | sample I_Palsa_E1_3_FD_198790 | JGI IMG/M metagenome (GOLD analysis project Ga0302178, IMG submission 198790) | Peat permafrost microbial communities from Stordalen Mire near Abisko, Sweden - I_Palsa_E1_3 | ecosystem: Environmental > Terrestrial > Soil > Palsa > Peat permafrost | place: Sweden... | reverse complement strand
GGCTGATCAGGCATAGGCCTACTCAACCCGAGCCGATGAAGAACGTAAAGCCAACCCAGGTCCGTAGGGCGTGACCCGAAGCCAGGCTCTGCTCAGGCGCCTGCCCGTGCGCTCCGGGTCATCACCCATGCGGTGATGGCAGTCATCACCATGGCGATGACCTCGACGACCAGCACCGTCGCGGCCAGGCCGGAGGTGAACCCCAGCTTGAAGTTGAACAGGCCGACCGTGCGCACCAGGATGAATCCGACGATGGTGCCTCCCATCAGCAGGAAGGCCGCGGCGACGACGATCAGCCGCCGGGTCGCCACCAGCGCGATGGCGGTCAGCAGGGTCGCGATGACCTGAACGAGGAACAGCGGGCCGAGCGTCGGGACGTGCCGGTAGGCGATATTCCAGAAATGCAGGTGGATGAGCCCCGACGTGACGAGGAGCCCGGCGTCGATGACGCAGAGCGCCAGGATGGGCAACTGCCCGCGGGCCACGCTCGGCCGCGCCTTGGTGGTGGTCATTGGTCAGACACCTCGCTGGTAGTGAAAGGTTCAGCCCATTGAGTCAGGAAAATGCGGCCAAGGCGCGGTCGCGCGGCGGACTGCTCGACCGGCACCGGCCGCCCGGCCAGCCCGGTCTTCCCGGCCGCCATGCCGGGCGCCGGGAACACGGCCCGGCGGGACATCCTGTCCCAGATCGTCAGGACGGTGCCGAGGTTGATGTCCAGCCTGCCGGTGGCCGAGTGATGTATCCGGTGATAGGCCGGGCTGATCAGCAGCGAGCCTGCCTTGCCGTAGTTCCACCGCACGTTCGCGTGCGGCAGCGCGCCCAGGCACGCGTAGACGGTCAGCACAACGGCCGGCGTCGCGTTGTTGGCGCTCAGCGCGAGCACGGGCAGCGCCGATAGCAGGAAGCTCACGTGCACCAGCGGATGCGCGCGGAACGTGGTGAGGATGCTGAGTTCCTCCTGCGAGTGATGCACGGCGTGCAGCCGCCAGAGCGAGTTAATCCGGTGATTGCCCAGGTGCGCGAGCCAGTCGACAGCGTCAATGGCGACGACAGCCGCCGCGATGAAGAGCCAGTGCGGCACCGCCGGGATACGCGGGATGACCAGCCATGGCGCGACCCGGGCCAGCGCGGCGGAGAAGCCGCTGCCGATCAGCGCGATCAGCGGCACCACGACCAGGGCGTAGGCCAGCAGGTAGGTCATGTCGAGCACATGACCCCTGGCCAGCACGGCGTGCCGCTCGGCCGGCCGGATCTGCTCGATGATGAACACCACGAGCACGAATCCCACCACCGACGGCCCGGCCAGCTCGAGCTGTGCCGAGTGGATGGAGCTGATCGGCCCGTACTGGCTGAGCACCCGCCAGCCATTCCAGGCCAGCCATGCCGCGAAGAGCGCCACGGCGAAGGTGGGCAGGTACAGCCGCCGCCTGGCGGCCCGGCGAGCCGCCAGCCGGGCCGGCTGGGTACTGGCCGGCTGGGCGCTGGCAGTAGCCGTGACGCCCTGTCCACCGCCGGGGCCGCCAGGGATCATCACCATGTTGCCCCTTCGCTGCCGGTAAGCGCGACGCCGCTGTCGCGTCTCTTTAGCTGACACGTCCCGGGGGCTGCCCCGGTTCAGCGTGATTGCGCCGGGTGACTGCGTTCGGGCAATTATGCAGCGCCTGGCTACCGGCAGCTATCCCCAGACGTCGCGCGCCACGTCCACGATCAGCCGGAGCTTCGCGAACTGCTCATCGCGGGTCAGCGCATTGCCCTCCATGGTGGAGGAGAAACCGCACTGCGGTGACAGGCAGAGCTGGTCGAGCGGCACGAACCGGGCTGCCTCGCCGATCCGGCGCTTGAGCTGGTCAGGGTCCTCGAGCTCGCCGCGCTTCGTGGTGACCAGGCCGAGCACGACCAGCTTGCCCTTCGGCACGAACCGCAGCGGCTCGAAGCCGCCGGACCGCTCGTCGTCGTACTCGAGGAAGAAACCATCCACGTCCAGCTCGCTGAACAATGCCTCGGCGACAAAGTCATAGCCGCCTGCTGCCGCCCAGGAAGAACGGAAATTCCCCCGGCACATGTGCGTCGTCACGGCCATCCCGTCCGGGCGGCCTGCCAGTGCGTCGTTGACCTGACGGATGTAGCGGATGTGCAGGTGCTCGGCGTCCTCGCCCCGCTCGGCGATCTCGGCGCGCTGCGCCGGGTCGTTCAGGTAGGCCAGGCTGGTGTCATCCAGCTGCAGGTACGTGCAGCCAAGCTCGCCGAGCCTGCGCACCTCCTCGGCGTAGGCAGCGGACAGGTCGCGCCAGAACTGGTCCATCTCCGGGTAGACATCCGGGTCGAGCGCCGCGGGCCCGCCGCGGTAGTGGACCATGTTCGGCGACGGGATGGTGAGCTTGGGCGTCCCGGTGGTCACCACGGACTGCAGGTAGCGGAAGTCCCGCTCGAAGATCGTGTGGTCCAGCCGGATCTTGCTGCCGACGTGCAGGGCCGCGGGCGTGAACTCGATCGTGCCGGACGGATTGCGGAACTTCACCGCGAGGTTACCGGGTGCCTTGCCGATGCCGCCGAGCTGGTAGATGAAGTCCATGTGCCAGGACGCGCGGCGGAATTCGCCGTCAGTGGCGCTCTGCAGGCCGGTTTCCTCCTGGAGCGCGACCACCTCGGCGATCGCGGCGTCCTCGATTTCCCTCAGCTGTGTGGCGTCGATCCGGCCGGCGGCGAGATCGGCGCGCGCGGCGAGCAGGTGCTGCGGGCGGAGCAGGCTGCCGACGTGATCGGCACGGAAAGGTGGCGTTGTGCGCATGACGGCCATCGTTGCGGCATGCGCACGCGAAGGTCAACTCCCCGCCCGAGAAGGGCGCAGCGGCGACCCGGGCGGAGCGCCGGGGCCGCGTCTTCCCGGAGCCGGAGCCGCCGGGATGCCGGAGCCGCCGGGATGCCGGAGCCGCCGGGATGCCGGAGCCGCCGGGATGCCGGAGCCGCAGCCGCGGGCGAGTCCCGTCCCCGGCGCAGCCGCCACTCCGCGCCCGGATAGGTTAGACCCGGTCGCGGTCGTGAGGAGACGTACATGATCGGCGGGGTCGGCGAGCTGGTGGCATCCGGGCCGCTGATTCTCGCTGTTCCGGTCGCCCTTGCCGCCGGGGCCGTCACGTTCCTCTCGCCATGCTGCCTGCCGCTGGTACCGGGCTACCTGTCCTACGTGACCGGGATGTCGGGCGCCGACGCCGGCGGCGTCAGCTCACGCGGCCCGGCTGCGGCGGGCACTGGCTCCGGCGGGCCTGATCCGGGCGGGCCTGATCCGGGCGGGCCTGATCCGGGCGGGCCTGATCTGGGCGGGCCTGATCTGGGCGGGCCTGATCTGGGCGGGCCTGATCTGGGCGGGCCTGATCTGGGCGGAGCTGCCCGGGTCGTCCAGGCCGCGGGCGGCCCCAGCGGGAGGAGCCCCGCCGCCGGCTCCGTCGCGACCGCCACCCGGGCGGCCGCCGGCCAGGCGCCTGGCCGCAGCCGCGTGATGGCCGGAGCGGCGCTGTTCGTGCTGGGCTTCTCGGCACTCTTCACCAGCTACGGCGTGCTCTTCGGCGGAGTCGGTGAACGGCTCCTCGCCCATGAGCAGGATGTGACCCGCATACTGGGCGGCGTCACGATCGTGCTTGGCCTGATGTTCGCCGGCGTTTTCGACCGGTTCACGCTGACCGGCCGGATCGTGCGCCCGTCGTGGCGCCCCCGGGCCGGCCTGGCCGGTGCGCCGCTGCTCGGTGTCATGTTCGGATTGACCTGGACGCCGTGCGCCGGGCCCACACTGAGCGCCGTGCTCCTGATGGCGGGTACCACCGGCACCGCGACTCGCGGAGCGCTGCTGGCTTTCTGCTATGGAATCGGCATCGGGATCCCTTTCCTCATCGTGGCGTTCGCCTTCCGGCGCGGTCTGAACGTGTTCGGTTTCGCGCGGCGGCACGGGCGGCTCATCACAGCCATCGGTGGCGTGATGCTGGTGGCCGTGGGGCTGCTGGAGGTGACCGGCACCTGGGGCACGGCGATGACCTGGCTGAAGATCCACTGGATCGGCAGCTACCAGTCGCCGTTGTAGCCGGGGGATCGCACAATGGGTGAGATAGACCGGCACGGCATGATGGAGGCGGGATGCGGTTCGGCATCTTCTACGAGCACCAGCTGCCGAGGCCCTGGGGACCGGCCCTGACGATCCGGCACTCGCGCTGCGGCCCGGGTCAGGCACTCGCGCTGCGGCCTGCGCCTGGCCTCGGCGGCAAGGCGGGCCGTCGCTTGGACGGCCGGCCTGATCTGTCCGGTGCGGTGACCGGCGGCGTTGCCTCGAGTGCTGCCCGCGCCAGCCGCACCGCCGTCTCCAGTTGCCGGTCCAGGCCGGCCGCGTAGTCGTCGGGTGACGGGATCACCTCGACATCCGGATCCACGCCGTGGTTCTCCACCCCCCAGCCGTAGCCGTCCAGCCAGGTCGCATAACGCGGCACGCTGATCTCGGTACCGTCAACCAGCTCGTGGAACGGCACGTCGATCCCGATCACGCCGCCCCAGGTGCGAGCCCCCACCACCGGCCCGATATGGAGGATCTTGATGGCCGCGGTGACGATGTCGCCATCCGACCCAGCGAATTCATCGGCGATTGCCACCACGGGCCCGCGCGGCGCGTCGACCGGATAGGTACTTGGCCGCAGCCCGCGTGGCGCATCCCAGCCGATCACCCGCCGGGCGAGCTTCTCTATCACCAGCTGGGAGGTATGCCCGCCGCGATTGCCGCGGGCATCGACGATCAGTGCGTCGCGGACCATCTCGCCGCGCAGATCGCGGTGGAAATCCGCCCAGCCCTCACTCACCATGTCAGGAACGTGCAGGTAACCGATCCGGCCGCCGCTCAGCTCTCGGACCCGCAGCCGCCGCGACGCCACCCAGTCCTGGTAACGCAGCCGCCGGTCGTCCTTCAGCGTGCTGACCACGGCCCGGTGCGGCCGGCCGCCGCCGGCCGGCCCGATGGTCAGCTCGACTGGCTTTTCTGCCGCGCCAGCCAGCAGCGGCCCAGGCCCGGCTGCTCCGACCTGCTGCCCGTCCACGGCGAGGAGGGCGTCCCCCGGGCCGATGCCGGCACCCGGCGCGGCGAGTGGTGAGCACGCCCGCGGGTCCGAGGACTCCCCCGGTATTACCCGGATGACTCGCCAGCTGCCGTCCTCGGCCAGCTCCAGGTCCGCGCCCAGCAGCCCGACCGACTTGGGCCGCCCGCCCTGGCTGCCGCGGCCGCCCCGTCCGCTGCCCGCTGGCACCACGTACGCGTGCGACGTGCCAAGTTCGCCGAGCACCTCCCAGAGCAGGTCGGCAAAGTCGCCCCGGCTGGCGATCCGGTCAAGCAGCGGCCGGTAGGCCGCCAGGACCGCGTCCCAGTCCACCTCGGCCAGGTCCGGCACCCAGAAGTCGTGCCGGATGATCCGGCCGGCCTCCTCGTATGCATTGCGCCAGAGCGCTGCGGGCTCGGCCAGGTACCTGGCCCGGGACAGGTCCACTGACACGTGATCGGCCGGGTTGTCTGAGTCCGGCTTGCGGTCCCCCGGAACCACGCTGATGTCACCGTGATCGCTGACCACCAGGTAGCAGCCATCACCGCTCACCTCGAACCAGTCGATCTCATCGACGAGCTCGGTACAGCGCTGCGTCGCGAAGTCGAAGCGCTCCAGGGCCGGACGCGGCGCGGCATCGCCCGGCTTGGCGCCGCCTTCGCCGAGTTCGCCCGCCACCGGCTCCCTGAGCCACGCGAGGCCGCCCTTGACCGCGCGCAGCGAGCTGTAGCGCGACTCGGGCACCGGAACCTGAACGACCCGGCCGGGCAGGTGCTCGATCTCGACATCGACTGGCGCCACCCGGGCCGGGTCGTCGTCGTCCAGTGCCCGGCCTGAGCCGTCTCCTGGCGCGGCCTTCCCCGGTACGCCATCTCCCGGCACGCCATCTCCCGGCACGTCGTTTCCCGGTGCGCCCGCATCATGCTGGTCGCCGCCGGGCTGGCCGCCGCCGACTGGCCGCCCGTCGGGCAGCGGGCCGAAGGGCGATGCCGTGGCCGCCGCGAGGGGCACCAGGTACGGGCGGGAGCCGTACGGGAAGGACAGATCGAAGAAGTGGGCGTCATAGACGGGGTCGAAGCTCCGCCGGGACAGGAAGGCCAGGTAACGACCGTCCGCCGAGAAGACGGGCTCGGTATCGACGAACCGCCCGTCGGTGACATCCAGCACGACCTGGTCGGCCAGCCGTGCCATCCGCAGCTGGCGCAGGGGGGTCGGCCCCGGATGCGACCACGCGAGCCAGGCCGAGTCTGTCGACCAGGCCAGCCCGGTGACCGCGCCGTTGTCGGACGAGGCAATCTCGGTGACCGCCCCGGTGGCAACGTCCACCACGTGCAGCCGCCCGTCGCGTGCCGCGACGGCGACAGCGCTGCCGTCCGGGGCAGCCGCGACGTCCTGGACCCGGCCGACGGAGCCGGCCGCGATGCGCCGTGGCGCAGCTGTCGCCGAGGTGCCGTCGGCGGGCCCGATCTCCAGCGCGTCCGCACCGTCCGCGTCGGTCACCCACACGACCTGCCCGGTCGTTCCGAGCACCTGAGGCTGGCTGGCCCGGACGCCTGGGACGACGGACAGCGCTCTTGCCGGGCCATCGCGGTGGGTCATCCAGTGCACCGTTCCGCGTACCTCCACGGCGCTGGCCTGTCCAGTGTGATCGCAGCTCAGCGAGCCAAGATGGTCCTCCGCTGTGATGAGCCGCCGGGCCCGCCTGACGGCAGGCGAGCCGAGGCTGATCTGAAGTAGCCGGGGCTCGGCCGTCGCGTCCAGGGACTCAAGCAGCCAGATGTCGCCGGCGCACTGATACACGATCCGGCTCCCGTCGCTGCTCGCGTTGCGGGCATAGAAGCCATCGTGGTCGGTGTGCCGCCGCAGGCCGCCCCCGTCCAGCGCGCACGAGTACAGGTTGCCCGTTCCCTCATGATCGGACAGGAACGCCAGCCTGCCGCCGATCAGCATGGGATGGGCGAGCTGGCTGGTTAGCTCGCCGAGGATCCGGGTGAACGGGCCAATGCCGGTTTCTCCGCCGGCCGCGCTAGCAAGCCACAGCCGTCCCGCAGTCCCGCCCCGGTAGCGCTTCCACATGGCCGGGTCGCGGCCGCCGTTGCCGGTCAGCAGGGCGACAGCGTCGGGCTCGATGGCCAGCTCGCCGACCGGGCCGAATGGCAGTCGGCGGGTGCCCGCCGGTCCCAGGCCCGCGGCTCCCTGGCCCGCGGCTCCCTGGCCCGCGGCGCCCTGGCTCGCGGCGCCCGCGCTCGCGGCGCCCGCGCTCGCGGCGCCCGCGCTCGCGGCGGCGTCGCCGGCTGCCGCGGGGGGTCCATCGGCCGCTCCGGCCGCGGCTCCGCTGGCCGCATGCCCGTCCGCGGCGTACCCGGCTGGCGTATCAGCCGGAACCGCGTATGCCCAGGTGAAATGACCGAATGGCTGGCCGGACGCGGTGACCGCGAGGATCGCCCCGTCCGGGGTCCAGCCGCAGACGCGGGTCTGCGCGTCGCCCCAGAAAGTCAGCCTGCGCTCGTTTCCGCCATCGACCCCGGCCAGGTACACCTCGGGCGGGCCATCCCGCCTGCTGGTCCAGGCGATCATCGTGCCGTCCCTGGAGATGCGCGGCTGGCTGGCCTGCGCCTGATCCGCGGATACTCGCCAGGCGCGGCCGCCGGCGGCCGACCCGAGCCACACGTCGTCCTCGGCAATGAAGGCGATGAGATCGTCGTGAAGATGCGGGAAGCGGAGGTATCCGGCAGAAGTCACCGGCTCATCCTAGGCCGTTCGGGTAGTCAGGGTGGCTGGGCACGCCTGGCCGCCGACCGGGCGTGCCGGAGCATTTCACCGGTCCGCGATGCCGCTGCCAGCCGGTCTCGCCGCCCAGCCGGAATTGCTGGCGTAACTGACTGTTCAGTAAGCCGGGAATGGCCACTGCCGCTAGTGGCCCGAAGTTACTAGTTACCTTCAGAGGACTGGCTATGCACTATTCACTACTCTGCGTACTCCTCACCAAGGTTGACGCGAATGGCTTGTATGCATCAAGGGGCAGTGCAAGACTCGCTGCGTGGCGATCGCGCTGGACAGTGGCGTCCCCGATGGCAATCCGTCGGGTATATTCGCAGCTCAACCGCTTTGGTCTGCTTTCAACCGACGTGCTGACGCGCCTGGTAGGCGCGCTGCAGCTATAACCGAAACTGCTCCCGGCCGGCGGCCGCCCGCATCGGCGGAGCGCATTACAGAACAATCCTTGCCGCAGGAAAATCAGGCAGTGGCTGACACTGTGAATGAGAATTCTGCGAATCACATTTCCGGCATTCATGCCCGGCTGGTAAAGGAATCCTTCGCGGCCGTCGAGGCGCACGCGCCGGAAGCGATGGAGCACTTCTACGCTTGGCTTTTCGTGCGGCACCCCGAGATCCGGGCGATGTTCCCGCTTGCGATGACCGAGCATCGGGAGCGCGTCTTCAGCGCCCTGGCCAGGATCGTATGGAGCCTGGACAGTCCTGAGACGCTTGCCTCATTTCTCGGGCAGTTAGGCCGGGACCATCGCAAGTTCGCGGTGAAGGACAAGCACTACGAGGCCTTCTTCGGGGCGCTCCTCGGCACGGTCCGGCACTTCAGCGCCGGCACCTGGACGGCCGGCATCCAGGCAGCGTGGGAAGCCACCCTCGGCGGCGTCGCCGCGAGCATGCGGGCGGCCGCTGCCGCGGACGCCGAGCGTGCGCCGGCCTGGTGGCTCGGGGAAATCGTCCAGCACGATACGCGCCGCCGCGATCTCGCGGTGCTGACAATCCGGCCGGATCAGCCTCTGCGCTACCTGCCTGGCCAGTACCTGAGCGTGCAGGTCGGCCGGTGGCCCCGGGTGTGGCGGAATTTCTCGATTGCCAATGCCCCCCGGGCCAATGGCCTGCTGGACCTGCACGTCCGCGCGGTGCCCGGCGGCATGGTGAGTGCAGCACTCGTGCACCACGTGCAGCCGGGTGACACCCTGCTGCTTGGCCCGGCGCGCGGGGAGATGACGATCAGGGAAGACTGCAGCGATGACCTGCTGTGCATCGCCGGCGGGACGGGGCTGGCCCCGGTCAAGGCGCTGATCGAGGGCGTGATCAGCGCGGCCGGGCAGGCCAGGCAGGCCAGGCCGCGGAAGATCGCCCTGTACGTCGGAGCGCGCAACGCGGGAGATCTCTACGACATGCGGGATCTTGCGCTGCTTGAGGTCTCCTATCCCCTGCTGACCGTCGTGCCCGTGGTGGCAGACGACCCGGGCTGGCAGGGCCTGACCGGCCTGCTGCCCGACGCCGTACGCCAGCACGCCGCGTGCGAGAACCGGGAGGTGTTCATCAGCGGGCCAGCCGCGATGGTCACGGAGGCCGTGCGGATGCTCTCGCGCAGGATTTCCCGCCAGCACATTCACCACGACCCGCTCGACGCCAGAACCGCCTGATTCCCAGCTGCTCAGGCGGCGAGATGCTCGCCGAAAAACGCGAAGATGCGCTGCCACGCGTCCGCCGCGTCCGCGTGCTGATAGCTCGTCCTGGCCACCTTCGCCAGGACCGCGCCGGGTCCGGAGGACTCGGTCATGAAGCGGTGACCCGAGCCGGGGTAGACCTGCACGTCGTGCGGTATCTCCAGCACCGCTAGCGCGCGCTGCAGCCGCTCCGGGTGCCCGGTGCCCATCAGGTCACGTCCGCCGTAGCTCCCGACCAGCGGGCAGGCGCCCGCGAGCGCCTGCTCCGCGTCCTTGGGCACTTCGCCGTAGTTAACCGACGCCACCGCGAAACCCTCCCTGGCCGCGCAGAGCAGCGCGAATCCGCCGCCGATGCAGAAGCCGATGACGCCCGTCCTCCCCGTGCAGTCATCGCGCGCGGCCAGGAACCCCCGCGCCGCCTCTAGCGCATCGAACGCGGGGCCGGACCGCGTGCGGACCTGGCGGATGGCACCGCTCACGCACCGGATCCATGGCTTGCCGTTGTAGAGGTCGGGGGCCAGCGCCAGATAGCCATGGGCCGCGAACTGATCGGCCTTGCGCCGGATGTCGTCGTTCAGCCCGAACGCCTCGTGGATCACCACCACCCCGGGCCACCGGCCGGAGCCTATCTTGCCGCCGGTGTCCTCGCTGGCACCGGCGGGCAAGGCCAGGTAACCGCGCCAGCTGAGTCCGCTGTCGTTTACTCCATCGACGGAAGGCATGTGCCAAAGCTCTCACACCTTGGTCCTCACACTTTGCGCCAGCGCGGAATCCAGGCACCGTCGTGCACCTCGTAGTCGCCGAACAGCGCCGGAGCCTCGGCCAGCATGAGCTCGCCGATCTTGCCGAAGACGAGCCGGATCTCCTCCTCGGCACCGGCATCGGTGCGCGCCTCGATGGTGTGCCGCAGGGCCCGGATGTTCGCGCTCCAGAGCAGGCCGGTGGCCACTCCGTCCGGCGCGAGCCGGCGCATGAACGAGGTCTTGTGCTTCTTCTCCTCGAAGCGCATGCCCTCGTCATCGAGGCCGAAGTGATCCGCCATCCAGCGCTGGAACGCCTCCATCTGCTCCAGCAGCGCGGTCGACCGCTTCATCAGCTCGTCGTCAGCGCGGGCCCAGTCAGGGAACCAGAACGGGATGTCGGCGAGCCGGACGAACCGCAGCGACTCCTGCGAGATCGCGGTCCCTGGCCGATGCCTCGCCAGCTCATGAGTCGTCACCCTGCTGACGTTATGCAGCACGAAGCTGAAGCTCGCATGCTCAAGCACCGATCCGTGCGCGCTGGACAGGATGTTCTCGAGGTACTTCTGGTGGTCGGTCCGCACCCGGCGGACATTCGGGTTAAGGCCCGGCTGCCAGGCCCGGTAGCAGATCTTCCCGGCGAATTCCGCCAGGTTCTCCGCGTCGCTGGCCAGGTCGCCGCGGTCCAGCCGCTCCAGCCAGCTCTGCCCGCCGACCTCACGCAGGTACGCCGCCACCTGGTCATAATCGAGCTGGGGACGGGCGACCAGGAACACCTCGGGCTGCACGCTCTTCATGCCGCGCCACCCTACCGGCCGGCGCTGACATCCGTCCGGGCGCGGCAGAGCCGCAGCACGTTGGCGATGACCTGGTGACCCGCGCCGCCGGCGGCGGTCAGGATCGACTCCGGGTGAAACTGCACGCCCCACCGCCCGGCGGCTTCGTCCTCGATCGCCATCACGACGCCGTCAGCCGTCATCGCCGTCACCGCGAACCCGCCCTTCACCTGGCCCTCGGTCGCATGCAGTGAGTGATACCGGCCGGCCGTGAACTCGCCGGGCAGGCCGGCCAGCAAGGCGCCACCGAGCACCTGGACGCTGCCCGGCTTGCCGTGGGCGGGCTCCGCGAGCAGGGCGAGTTCGCCGCCAGCGTGCTCGACCATGGCCTGCAGCCCCAGGCACACGCCGAACACGGCAAGCCCGCGGGCGTCCAGCTCGCCGAGCAGCTCGTCGCAGCCGAAATCCGACGGCCGGCCAGGCCCCGGCGAGAGCACGACGAGATCTGGCCGGTAGTCATCGAGTGCGCTGGCGCCGAACCCGGCGCGCAGCGTCACCACGTCCGCGCCCTGCTCGCGGAAGTACCCGGCCAGGGTGTGCACGAAGGAATCCTGATGATCGACGAGCAGGACGCGCAGGTCGCTGCCCGGCAGGTCACCGGCCTGAGCTGGCGAGCCTGCTGCAAGGCCCCGTTCTGGATCCTTGAGGATTTCCAGCAGCGCACGGGCCTTCAGCTCAGTCTCCCGCTCCTCGGCCGCCGGGTCCGAGTCGAACAGCAGCGTCGCGCCGGCCCGCACGGCGGCGACGCCGCCGCGGATGTGCGCGGTCCGCAGCGTGAGCCCGGTGTTCATGCCGCCGTCGAAGCCGATCATCCCGACCGCGCCGCCGTACCAGCGCCGCCGGGTCTCCTCGTGGTCCTCGATGAACTGCATCGCCCACGTCTTCGGCGCGCCGGTGACGGTGACCGCCCACATGTGCGTGAGGAAGGCGTCCAGCGCGTCGAAGCCGGGCCGCAGCCGTCCCTCCACGTGGTCCACGGTGTGGATCAGCCGGCTGTACATCTCGATCTGCCGCCGGCCGATCACCTTGACGCTGCCGGGCTCGCAGATCCTGGACTTGTCGTTGCGGTCCACGTCGGTGCACATGGTCAGCTCGGACTCTTCCTTCGGCGAGTCGAGCAGGGTGCGGATGTTCTCCGCGTCCTCCAGCGGGCCCGCGCCGCGGGCGATCGTGCCGGCGATCGGGCAGGTCTCCACCCGGTCGCCGGTCACCCGCACGTACATCTCCGGCGAGGCGCCGACCAGGTACTCCCCCTCCCCCAGGTTCAGGAAGAACTCGTACGGCGCGGGGTTGCGGTGCCGCAGCCGCTCGTAGAACGCGGCGGGCGAGCCGCAGGCGGCGTGGAAGATATGGCTCGGCACGACCTCGAACAGGTCGCCCCGGGCGAACCGCTGCCTGGCCAGGGTGACGACCCGCGCAAAGGCACCAGGCTCCGGGTCCGCAGGAAGATCAGGAGCCTGAACGGGGCCTTCGTGGCCGGTCCCCGGCTGCGGCGTGCCCGCAGTGCCGCGGGACCGTCCCTCGGTCGAGGCGCCGGCCACCTCGAATTCGTAGGAGTAGCACAGCGCGGTCTCCCGCTTGCGGTCCAGTACATACAGCTGGTCGGGCAGGTGCAGGACGAGATCGCGCTGCCGGTCCCCGCGTTCCTGGCTGAGCCTGACCGGCTCGAACTGGAACGCCAGATCGTAGCCGAATGCCCCGTACAGCCCGAGATGCTCATCGGGGCCGGCGAAGGCGGCGATGATCTCCCTGATCGCGGAGAAGACGGTGGGCCGGCGGCTGCGCTCCTCCTCGGTAAAGGACTCCCCCGTGTCGGGGATGATCACCTCGGTAGCGTCCAGGTCGCTGGCCGCGCTGCGGCCGGCCGGGTCTCTGCTGCCCGGGTCTCTGCTGGCCGGGCTGCCCGCGCGGCGCATCGCCGCGTCGATGACCGGGAGCAGGACGTTGCCGCGCTCGTTCAGCGCCCGGGCCGAGATCCTCCTGCCGTGGGCGACGACCTCGACGCAGGGGTCCACGTAGGCGACGTGCCAGCGGCTGTAGCGCCCTGGGTACTCCATCCCGGAGCTAAGGACCCCGCCGCGCCGCTCGTCGACCTGCCCGGTGATGCCGGCCAGCAAGGCCGGATCGAACGGGGCCGCAACTCGCGTTACCCGGACTCCGGCAGCAGTGACAAAGCCGGTCGCCCTGGCGGTAGGGGTAGGGGTAGCAGTAGCGGTCGCCGTTGCCTCGGCGTACGTCGGGTCCATCTGTGCCTTTCGCATGGGGCACCTCGCGTTATCGGGCCCGGTGCCCGCAGGGCGGGCACGAGAAAGGCGACCGCCGGGCTGCCGGGCGGTCGCCTTCAGGATTCTGCAGATCGCAAACCTGGCACCGCCTAATGGCGGCGCCACCAGCCGACGGTGCGGTTCACGTGCATGCGGTGAGCCTAGCGGGACGGACCGCGCTCGCGCCAGCCATCGCGCGGGCCACGCCCGCCCGGTCAGCCCGCAGTCGGAGGACCGGCAGGAGCGGCAATGGCCTAGAAATCGACCCGGCAGCCCGCGCCGGACAGGCTCGCCTTGCCGTAGATGTGCGCGGCGGCGGCCAGGTCCTCCACCGCGATTCCCAGCGATTCGAACACGGTGATCACCTGGTCGTTCACCCGGCCTGCCGCCTCGCCGGTCAGCAGCTCGCCGATCTCGGCCCTGACGTGATCCGGCCCGATTGCGCCATCGGCCAGCGCCAGCAGATAGTCGCCGGCCTCGCTGCGGACCGACTCGCGGCTGTCCGCGAACAGGACGGCGTCCGCCATGGTCGCCGTGTCGAGCTCGCGGGCATGCGGGAGGCAGGCGCCGACCGCGTTGACGTGAGTGCCCGGCGCCAGCCAGTCGCGTCGCAGCACCGGCTCGGTGGCGCTGGTCGCCGTGACGATGATGCCGGCCCCTGCGACCGCTTCCCGGGCCGATACGCAGGCGATCACCGGAGTGCGGACGAGAGGCTGCAGCTGGCTGGCAAACTCGATTGCCCTGGCCGGATGCCGGCCCGCGACACGGATCGCGGTCAGCGGCCTGGATCCGGAGATCGCCAGCAGGTGCGCCCTGGCCTGGACGCCGGTGCCGATGATGGCCAGCTCCGTGGCGTCGGGCCGGGCGAGCAGCCCGGTCGCGACGGCTGACGCGGCGGCCGTGCGGATCTCGGTGATCGCCGAGGCGTTCAGGATCGCGAGCGGCTCACCGGTTCGAGTGCTGGACAGCACCACGACGCCCTGGTGCGCGTCCAGGCCGATCGCCGGGTTGCCGGGAAAGATGCAGATCGCCTTCAGGCCGTAAGCGGGGTCGGTGCCTGGCCAGTAGGCCGGCATCAGGGCCATCAGCCCGGCCGGCTGCCCAGGCTGGATCACGGTCCGCGGCGGCTGGTGCACCTCGCCGCGGGCGCGGGCGGCCAGCGCGGCCCGCAATACGTCCGCGCACTCGTCGTAGCCAAGCAGATCGCGTACCTCAGAGCCGGACACGACCAGGATCTTCATAGCGCGCTAGCGCTCGCCCCCCGGACCCGGCACGTCCTGGCCGGCTGACCCGGAAGCTGGGGGCGGCGCGGCAGCCGGGTGCGGCACGGGAGCTGAGAGCGGTGCCGGAGCAGGCTGCGGTGCGGTGGCCATGTGCGGCGTGAGCACCAGTTTGTCGGCGGACCGGTGCTGTGGCATGGCCCTGCCGACGATGCGGTAGACCTCGTCGCCGTCCACGGTTTCCTTCTCCAGCAGCAGGCTGACGAGCCTGTCGAGCTCGGTCCGGTGGGCGCGGATCAGGCCGACCGCGGTCTGCTCGGCCTCGCGGACCAGCCGGGCAACCTCGCCGTCGATGATGGCCTGGGTGGCCTCGGCGAACGGCCTGCTGGACAGGCCCTGGCCGCCGCCGCCGCCGAGGTACACCGAACCGCCTTCCGGGTAGCCGACCGGGCCGAGGGCCGGCGACAAGCCGAACTCCCGGACCATCCTGGTGGCAAGCTCGGTGGCCGAGGCGAGATCGTTGGCGGCCCCGGTCGAGCCCTGCCCGAGTTCGACGAGCTCGGCGGCCCGGCCGCCGAGCCGCACGGCCAGCGAGTCATTGAGGTAGTCCTCGCCGTAGAGATGCCGCTCGACCAGAGGCAGCTGCTGAGTGACGCCGAGCGCCTGCCCGGAGGGCAGGATGGTGACCTTGGCCACTGGGTCCGCATGCGCGGAGAGAGCGGCCACCACGGCGTGCCCCGCCTCGTGAATGGCGACTGCATGCTTCTCCTCGGGCAGCAGGACGTTGGAGCCCTGCCGGAGGCCAAGCAGGATCCTGTCCCGCGCACCGTCGAAGTCGGCCGCCGTCAGCACCTCGCGCCCCTCGCGCACGGCGAAGATCGCCGCCTCATTGGCCAGGTTGGCCAGGTCGGCACCGGAAAAGCCCGGCGTACCGCGGGCCACCACGTTCAGGTCGACGTCGTCGCCGAGCCGCTTGCCGCGGCAGTGCACGGCGAGAATGGCCGCACGCTCGTCCAGCGTGGGCAGCGGGATGATGATCTGGCGGTCGAACCTGCCGGGCCGCAGCAGCGCGGGGTCGAGAACCTCGGGGCGGTTGGTGGCCCCCAGCACCACGATCCCCTCGGCCATGTCGAACCCGTCCATCTCCGAGAGCAGCTGATTGAGGGTCTGCTCGCGCTCGTCGTTGGAGACGACCGCGCCCGATCCCGCCCGGCGCTGGCCGATGGCGTCGATCTCGTCGATGAAGATGATGGCCGGGGCACGCTTGCGGGCCTCGGCGAACAGGTCACGCACCCTGGAGGCGCCCACGCCGACGAACATCTCCACGAAGCTGGAGCCGGTGACGGAGAAGAACGGCACCGCTGCCTCGCCGGCCACGGCCCTGGCGAGCAGCGTCTTTCCGGTGCCGGGCGGGCCGACCATCAGCACGCCGCGGGGGGCCATCGCGCCGGCCCGCCGGTAGCGCTCCGGGTTGCGGAGGAAATCGATCACCTCGCCGATCTCCGCCTTGACGCCCTCATATCCGGCCACATCGGTGAACTTGGTCTTCGGCCGCTCGGCATCGAAGATCTTCGCCTTGGACTTGCCGACGCCGAGGACTCCCTGCAGCGGGCTGCCCGAGCCGCGCGACATGCGCCGGAAGAGGTAGAAGATGATGGCCGTCGGCAGCAGGAAGATCAGCAGGGACAGCACGACGGATCCCAGCGCGGAACTTGGCGGGTTGGCGGTCACCGACTTCACGCCGTCCGCGGTCAGCTGCTGGCTCAGAGCCGTCGTGGGCGGACCGGGGATGACCGTCGTGTAGGCCTTCCCGTTCGTCAGGTCGCCGGATGCCTCGGTGTTCGAGCCGCTGGAGGCGCTCTCGAACGTCACCGTCTTGATCGTGTGGTTGCCCGCTTGCGTGATGAACTGCGAGTAGCTCAGCTGCGAAGTCGAGCCGACGTGCAGCGCGGGCAGGAAGAGATACAGCAGTACCGTCGCGATGAGGGCGATCGGCCATAGCCAGTGCCGCCACGCGGGCGGGGGTGGCGGTGCCGTGCGAACGGGCTTGTCACCGGGAGGCGGGGCCATCGGCTGCTTGCTCATGGACCATTCTTACGCGGCAATGCTGCGTAAGTGGTATTCGAGCCGGTGGTCTAGGCGCAACGGGCCGCGGCGAGGAGTTCCGCCAGGGAATCAGCCCGGCCGGCGGCCCGGCCGGTTTTGTCAGCGGCGCACGCCCGGTCCCGGCGGCGGCGGACCCGTTGACAGCGGTGATACTGTTCCCTAGGTTCGGATCTAGAACTGCTGTTCGTACTACGCACAACCGTCGGCGGTGGTGCGCGGCACGGCCGGCAGTGCAGATTCGTCGTGCGGAGCGTGGCTAGCTGGCCTGGTCAGCCTCGTCTTGCCATGGAGGAGCAATCGTGACATTTCTGGATGAGTCGGCCTGGCGCGGCAAGGTATACCAGGGCGGATGGACCCGCGGGGCCGGCGGGGACGTGGCCGTCATCGAGCCAGCCACCGGCGAGGAGATCGGCCGGATAGGGTGCGCGGGTCCCTCCGACGTCGCTGCCTCGGCTGCCAGGGCGGCCGCGGCGCAGCCCGCCTGGGCGGCGACACCGCATACCGTGCGGTCGGCCATCCTGCGCAAGGCCGCCGACCTCTGGCTGGAGCATGCCGCCGAGATCGAGAACTGGGTGGTCAGGGAGAGCGGCAAGATCCCGCCCGCTGCCCAGTTCGAGACGCACAACTCGACCGGGGAGATCTACGAGGCGGCCACGCTGCCGTCCCGGCCGTACGGCGAGCTGCTGCCCAGCGAGCAGCCGCGGCTCAGCTACGCCGAGCGCAGGCCGGTTGGCGTGGTCGGCGTCATCGCGCCCTTCAACTTCCCGCAGATCCTCTCGGTCCGGTCAGTCGCCCCCGCGCTGGCGCTCGGCAACGCCGTGATACTCAAGCCGGACCTGCGCACCTCGATCTGCGGCGGGGTCGTGATCGCCAGGATCTTCGAGGAGGCGGGGCTGCCCGAGGGCCTGCTGCACGTGCTGCCAGGCGGCGTGGACGTCGGCGAGGCTGTCGTCACCGAGCCGCTCGTGCGGGTCATCTCCTTCACCGGCTCGACCGCTGCAGGCCGCAAGGTCGGCGAGCTGGCCGGCAAGCACCTCAAGCGCGTCCACCTTGAGCTCGGCGGGAACTCGGCGCTGGTGATCCTGGACGATGCAGACCTTGACCTGGCCGCGTCGGCCGGGGCCTGGGGCTCGTTCCTGCATCAGGGGCAGATCTGCATGACTACCGGGCGGCACCTGGTTCAGGAAGCCGCCTATGACGAGTACGTGGCGAAGCTGGCGGAGAAGGCCGTTCACCTGCCGGTTGGCAACCCGGCAACGGAGCAGGTCGCGCTCGGCCCGATCATCGACGAGCGGCAGCGGGACAGGGTCCACGAGCTGGTCACAGCGAGCGTCGACGCCGGGGCCCGGCTTGCTGCCGGGGGGACCTATGAGGGCCTCTTCTACAAGCCGACCGTGCTGGCGGACATGAGCCCGGAGATGCCCGCTTACGCCCAGGAGGTCTTCGGGCCGGTGGCCCCGGTGGTGCGGTTCGCGACCGTTGATGACGCGGCCAAGCTGGCGGCGGAGACCGACTACGGCCTATCTCTCGGCATCCTCACCCGCGACGTGATGCGCGGCCTGGACCTGGCCAACCGCATTCCCAGCGGGATCGTGCACATCAACGAGCAGACCGTGGACGACGAGGCCAATATCCCGTTCGGCGGCGTCGGCGCATCGGGCACCGGCGCGCGCTTCGGCGGCGGCGCCAACGCGGATGCCTTCACCGACACGCGCTGGGTCACCATCCGCGGCGACATCGCGCCCTATCCGTTCTAGGCCCGGGACCGGGCCGTGCGTACCCAGGTAGGGATCGTCGGCGCCGGCCCGGCCGGCCTGCTGCTCTCGCACCTGCTGGCACTGCGCGGCATCGAGTCGATCGTGGTCGAGACGCGCAGCCGCGAGTACTGCGAGGCCAGGCAGCGGGCCGGCGTGCTGGAATCAGGCAGCGTGCAGGTGCTCCGCGACGCCGGCCTCGCGGAGCGGCTTGACCGCGAGGGGCTCGAGCACGGCGGGATCTACCTGCAGTTCGCCGGGGAGCGCAGGCACGTCGACTTCCGGGACCTCACCGGCCGGACCGTGACGGTGTACGCGCAGACGGAGGTGGTCAAGGACCTGATCGCGGCCCGCGTGGCGGCCGGGGGCGCGATCGAGTTCGGGATCAGCGATACCGAGGTGGACGCGGTCACCTCGGACAAGCCCATCCTGCGCTACACCGGCGCGGACGGCGTTCGGCGCGAGGTGAGCTGCGATGCGATCGCCGGTTGCGACGGGTTTCACGGCATTTGCCGTGCGGCCATCCCGGCGGACCTGCAGACGGTCTGGGAGTCCGGCTATCCGTACGCCTGGCTCGGCATCCTGGCCGGCGTGCCGCCGTCGACCGACGAGCTCATCTATGCCCATCACCAGGCGGGCTTCGCGCTGCACAGCCTGCGGAGCCCGGAGCTGAGCAGGCTCTACCTGCAGGTGCCGCCGGACGAGGAGATCGCCGCGTGGCCTGACGAACGCATCTGGGCGGAGCTGCAGCGGCGCTTCGCGCTGCCAGGCTGGGAGCTGAAGGAAGGGCCGGTCCTGGAGAAGGGAATCACGCCGATGCGCAGCTTCGTCAGCTCGCCGATGCGCTACGGCAGGCTGTTCCTGGCCGGTGACGCGGCGCATATCGTGCCGCCGACCGGCGCCAAGGGCCTGAACCTGGCACTGGCCGATGTGACGATGCTGGCCGGAGCGCTGACGAGTCTGCTCAGGCAGGGCAGCGCCAAGCTCGCGGACGCGTACTCCGGCACGTGCCTGGAACGGGTCTGGCGTGCCACGCATTTCTCCTGGTGGATGACGACGATGCTGCACTCGACACCGGGCGCGGGCTCGCTGGAAGCCCAGCTGCAGCTATCCCAGCTGCGCTACGTCACCAGCTCGCGGGCGGCGGCCACCTCGCTCGCGGAGAACTACGTCGGCTACCGCCCGGTGCCGATGCCCGGCTGAGCCAGGCTGCCCAGGCGCCCGGCCTGAGGTGACCGGCCGCCGGCCTCAGGTGGCGCGGGCGGGCCGCCGCCCTCAGGTGCCGCGGGCGGGCCGCCGGCCTGCCTGAGGCGGGCCGCCGGCCGCGGCAGGCGCCTGTACCGGCCGGCCGGTGAGCAGCACGGCCGAGACCAGGCCAGCGGCGGCGAAGAACGCGATGATCAGGGCCAGCCCGTGCCGGTAGGTGGCGATCGGGTCCGCGGGGGCGACATGGATGAGGATGGCGATCAGGCTGGCCACCCCGAGCACCGTGCCGACCTGGCGGGCCATGTTCAGGATCCCGCTGCCGGTGCCGAACCTCGACGGCGTGAGCGACGCGCTGCCGGCGCCGAGCAGGGAGGGGATCGCCAGGCCCACCCCGGCGCCGCCGAGGAGCTGGGCCGGGAGCAGGTGGGTCAGGTACGCCGGATGAGCGGTGATCTGGGTGAACCACAGCAGCTGCGCGCCCGCGTTGACAGCGCAGCCGATGACGGCCACCCGGCCGGCCCCGCGGAGCCGCGCCGCCAGCCAGGGACTGACGAGCCGGGCGAAGGGCAGCACCATCAGCGGGCCAGGCCCGATAGCAAGGCCGGCCTGCACGGCGGAGTAGTGCCACACCCCGGTGAGGAACTCCACGGAGTTCAGCACGAAGGCGCCGAAGGCGGCGTAATAGAAGATCGAGGCAGCGAACGCGCCGCTGAAGGTCCGGGAACGGAGCAGGCTCAGCTCGATGACCGGCGAGTGGTGGCGCCGCGAGCGCGCCACCACCGCCGCCGCGCAGGCCACCGCCGCGACCAGCAGCCCGATGAAGCTGGCGGAGCCCCATCCCCATCCGGGCACCTTGACGAGCGCCAGCGCGACCAGGCCGACTGATGCCGCCAGCATCGCGGCGCCGACCAGGTCAGGGCTCCCCTGGACATGCTCGTCCTTGCTCTCCGGCACGACTCGCCTGGCCATCAGCACCGCGGCAAGCCCCACCGGCAGGTTGATCCAGAAGACCCACCGCCAGCTGAACTGCACCAGGCTCCCGCCGATCACGGGGCCGAGGGCGGCACCCAGCGCGCCCAGGGCCGACCAGGTGCCGATGGCCTGCGAACGTGCCGCGGGGGGCACGGAAGCCAGCAGCAAGGACAGCGACGCGGGCACCATCAGGCCGGCGCCGACGGCTTGCACTACCCGGGCCGCGATCAGCAGGCTCACTCCGGGAGCCAGCCCGCAGCACAGCGATCCGGCGCAGAATGCCAGCAGGCCCGCGACGAACAGCCGTCGACGGCCCACCCGATCTGCCCAGCGGCCGGCCGGCACGAGGACCGCGGCGAACACGATCGTGTAGCCATTCAGCACCCACGACAGCGAGCTCAGGCTGGTGCCGTGGTACTCCCGCCCGATGTAGGGGAAGGCGAGGTTGACGATGAACAGGTCAAGGCTGGACATGAAGACCGCCAGGGACAGCACGCCCACGATGGCCGTTACCTGACGGGCACTGGGACCCGCCGTGCTGCCGCCCGCCGCGCCGTTGCCCGCCGGGGCTACGCCCGCTGGGTCGGCTGACGCCGGAACTGCTTCCGTGCTGGCACCCGGCGGGACTGCCGGGGCAGTGTCCGGCGGGATGGCGGCGGCCGGAGAGGGAGAGCTCACGGGGCAGGTCCTCCTAGTAAGTCTGGATTCTGGATGCAGTCTAATTGCCGGGATAGCAGTACGTCCAGATCTGCGACTTACCCTTATACTGGCGGTTGTGACATCCCCAGCAGCGCAGCCGCGGACGTGCTCCGTTGCGCGCACCCTTGAGCTGGTCGGCGAGAAATGGGCTCTGCTCGCCATCCGGGAGGTCTTCCTCGGCAACCGCAGGTTTGACGAGATGACCCGGTGCACCGGCGCGCCGCGCGACACGCTTGCCGCCCGCCTCCGCACCCTGGTGGCCGCAGGCATCCTGGAGCGGCGGCAGTACTCCGAGCATCCGGCCCGCTTCGAGTACCACCTGACCGAGGCCGGCCGGGAACTGTACCCGGTCATCCTGACCCTGATGCGCTGGGGCGATACGCACCTGGCAGGCGACGGCGGCCCGCCGCTCCTGCTGGAGCACCATTGCGGTCACCGGCTGGTGGCCGAGGTGACCTGCGAGGCGTGCGGGGAGCCGGTTGCGGCCGGCTCCACCCGGCGGCAGCGCTAGCGGACGCCCAGCCCGGCTAAGGCGCGGTTCCTGCGGTTATCGGCACCGACAGCTTGCGCAACAGCGGAATTTGACTGCATCAGGGACCGTGACACGCCATATCCGCTGTTCTGCCGAAGCATGGCTCGTGGTTCACGACGGCTCTATAAAGTCGCGCTGAGAAGTACTGCGTTCCCGGGGACAGGGAGGCACAGGCCATGGCGACTGCAGCGCGTGACCGGCTGGCCAGGACGTTGCGCGGCGACGCGCAGACCGCGTTCAGCGTCGAACTGACGGCAAAGATGGACGACCTGAGCCTGGAGGTCGAGGGCTTCGGATCCGTCAAATTACCGGTGACGCCCGCGAAAGCTCGCAAGCTCCTCGGCCTCGGCCAGCCGGCCAGGTTCGGCCGTGGCGAGGAGACGCTGAGCGACCCGGACGTCCGCGACACGTGGGAGATCCCGAAGCACCTCGTCCGCGCCGAGTGGAACGACGCCACGCTGAAGGTCATCCTCGCGACGGTAAAAGAAGAGCTAGGACTACCGAACGCTGCCGAACTGACTGCGGGTCTGCATTCCCTCCTGGTCTATGAGCCGAGCCAGTTCTTCCTCGCCCACCAGGACTCCGAGAAAGACGACTCGATGATCGGCACCCTGGTGGTGACGCTGCCGTCTAGTTACACCGGCGGCGAGCTGATGGTGGGGCACAACGAGGAGCGGAAGGTCTACCGGGGGTCGAGGACAGCGCTGTCACTGGTCGCCTTCTACGCTGACTGCCGGCACGAGGTTCGCAAGGTGAAGTCGGGGTACCGGATCACGCTCACCTACAACCTGCTGCTGCACGGGGATACCAGCCGCCCGGAGGGCGATGAGGGAACTGTCACCGAACTGGCGGGCCTCCTCAGTGAGCACTTCAGCACGCCGGTGCCCCGCTATTACGGCGGACCCGCGACCGACCCGCCGAACAGGCTCGTCTACCTCCTCGACCACGAGTACACCCCGCGGGCGCTGAGCTGGACCCGGCTGAAGGGCGCCGACGCCAGCCGTGTGTCCCTGCTGCGGATCGCGGCCGAGCGGACAGGATGCGAAGCCGTCCTCGCGCTCGCCGACATCAAGACGACGCACGGCGCGTTCCCGGCTGATGAAGCCTACGGATACCGGCGCGGGAGCTGGCATGAAGACGACGACGAGTACTCCAGCGACGTGAGCGACGGCGAACGCGAGTACGAGATTCAGGAGCTGGTCGACTCCGACATCACGCTCACGCACTGGACCGGGCCAGCCGGTACCCGGCTGGAGGAGATCTCGCTGCGCGTGGACGGCGATGAGGTGTGCGCGTCCACCCCGACAGGTGACATCGAGCCCTATTCCACGGAGTACGAGGGCTACATGGGCAACTGGGGCAACACGCTGGACCGCTGGTACCACCGGGCAGCGGTCATGGCGTGGCCCCGCGAGCAGGCCTTCGCGAACCGCGCAGAAACATCCCCCGCGTGGGCTCTCGATGAGCTCGCCGCGATGGCGTCAGCAGGCGACGTATCGGGCGCCCGGGCCGCCGCAGTGACGCTCGCGCCGTTCTGGGACAGCGCTGTGCGCGCTCGGACGCCCGAGGAACCGGGCAGGATCTCCGGGCTGCTGGGCAAGGCGCTGCGGGCGGCGGACGCCGTGGCGGACGCGGCGACCGCGGCGATGCTGCTGCGCCCGTTCCGCGTTGAGGACCTGTCCGGTGCCTGCGTCGACTCGCTCGGAAAGATCGTCAGCAGTTACGGCCAGCAGTGGACGGCGGAACTGCTGCGGACTTGGTTCGGCGGAGATCAGCCGGCCTGGGCATTCGGCGGCGGACAGGAACGGCCGCAGTGGGTGGCGGACTGGCTTCCCGGCCTGTGCGCGGGGCTGCACGCTGCGCACGGCGCCGGCGCGGTGGCCGCGCAGCAGCTCCTTGACCTGGCGTGGGAGTGGCTCGGCAAAGACATCGGCACGGGACTCGAGTCGCCGTCGCCCAGCTACCGTGACAAGAAACTCAGCGACCTGGGTAAACCGCTCGCCTCGGTGCTGACGGGCGCCGCCGCGATCGGGGCAGCTGGCACACGCGACGCAGTATCCGGGTATATCCGGCAGCAAGGGGACGCGGTGACCGCGCTGGAGATGTCCGCGCTGCGCGCCGCCGCGAAGCTGCCCCGGGACGGCACACGCGGCGATGATGGCTTCGGCGACCTGGCTGCCGACTGCGCGGCACGGCTCCGCGCCCGGCTCGCCCGCCCGCAGCGCGCGTCCGGCGACTGGTCGATCGAACTGCCCGCAGGCGATCGCACGTGCGAGCTGTGCGACACCCTCCGCGGGTTCCTGGAAGACCCGGACCAGCGCGCATTCGAGTGGCCGCTCGCCAAGCAGGGCAGGCAGCACGTCCACTCCCGGATGGACACCGCCGAACTGCCCGTCAGCCACGTGACCAGGCGGCAAGGCCGCCCCTACACGCTCGTCCTGAAGAAGACCGACGCGCTCTTCGCCCGCGAGCAAGAGACGCGGGACAGGGACCAAGCGGATCTGGAGTGCCTCGCGGACTTCGACGTCTACGAGCGCATCCACGAGCCTGAGGACGCCGAGTGACCGCCCGCTACCTGCGCGGGCTCGGCGACACGAACATCTTGATCTAGCTGGAACGGCTGGCGGTCGATCAGCTGCCCGCCGAACTCCTCACCAGCACGGTCAGCCCCGCCGAGCTGTCGGCGGGGGTGTATCCGACCGTGGATGCCAGTGAACCGGCTGCATAACTTGAAAGAGCTACGACCGAGGTGAAGCCGCGGCAAAGACGAAGGGTGCGGCTCTTGCCGAGGTATCTGATCTGGTTTCGGAACGGCGTTTGATCATGAGGCGAGGATGCCGGGGTCCTGGTAGCGGGAGTGGTGGACGCGCTGCTGATCCTGCGCGGGCGCGAAGCTCCTGGCACCCAAAGTGAGGGAACGGCGATGAGCGGGAACGGAGGACTGCGACACCTGCGCGCCTGCCTTGATCCATCCCTGGAGACGATTCGAGGTCAGGCGGCCCGGTTAGGGCGGTGTGCTGGCGCCGGCCAGCACCAGCAGGCATAAATCAGGCCGGCGCACGAGTCCACCGGAGCGCCCTGGCTGCTCAGGCCGCCCACCCCAGCCATACGGCGATACCGTGAAGGGCCGCATCCGGACCATGCTCAACTCAGCTCCCCCAGGGCCTTGATGATCAGTGCCCGGGCCGCGGACCCGTAGAGCGCGGGGGCTTGGAGATGCTCGAACATCCTGGCATACAGCTCGATCTCCTGCGGCCGGGTGACTTCGACGCTGGCGGTAGGTGTCTCCAGGGCCACCAGGGAGCTATCGAAGATCCAGAATCCTGCTGATGCGACTGCCGTTCTCTCGGTCATCATCGGAATGACCCCGAGCGAGACTGTCGGCATCGACATCGCCTCCAGCAGACGGCCCAGCTGCCCGGCCTGCACTTCAGCGGTACCGAACCAGGTCCGGAGCGCCTGTTCTTCCAGCACCACCTCGAACCGTTTTCCGCGCTGATAGAGGACGCGCTGCCGATCCATGCGTGCTGTGACAGCGGCGTCGATGTCGTTGGCCACCTCAAGGAACCGTATCCAGAATGACAGCATGGCGGCTGAGTAGGCGGCGGTCTGGAACAGGCCCGGTATCACGTTGTGCTCGTAGATCCGGAACAGGCCGGTCCGCTCGTAGCGCTGGAGTGTGTGAGCGCCGAGCACTCGTTTCATCCCGGCACGAGCCTGCCGCCGGAACTCAAGGTAAGCGGACTCGACGGCGCGGGTGGTGGCGATCAGGTCAGGAATATGCTGCTCAGCCGTGCAGGCACGGCACCAGTCGCGGATGTCCTGATCAGACGGAGACTGCACGCCGTTCTCGATCTTGCTCACCCTGGTGAAATGCTGGCCGGTCGCTGCCGCTAGTGCCCGTCCCGAGAGACCCGCGTCCTGGCGGACTTCCCGGAGGCGGGCGCCCAGTGCCTCCCGGGCCTGCCTGGCCGAGCTAGACAGGCTGGTACTCAACGTGCGGGATCGACAGCTTCCACGCGGCCTCGAAGGCTGACCGGCACAGCCGGAGATCAGCCGGGTCAGCCGAGCTGAGCATGCCTGTGGCCAGGCCATTCCCCGCGTACAGGAGGAATACGGCTAGTCGGTCATCGAACAGGTAGAAGTCGTTGCCGGGCAGCGCGACCGACGACACCAGCCTGCGAGGCACCCACCGGATATCCTCGCCGGCCTCCACCATCGGGTGGGCGATGCTGTAGGACCAGCGGTGGTAGTCGCTCAGCGGCTCCGATACGATCCGCGCTCGCCGGACGGACTTCCCAGCCCTCATGTGCTTGCGCAGGGTGGCGCACCAGCCCTGGAGCCACTCCAGGTCATCCGGCTCGTCGGCCTCCCACCGGGCCATGTGCGGCAGCTCGACTGCTGTCCCGTAGGCATCGCGCGTCTCCAGGTGGAGAGCTTCCCGGTCGAAGCTGGTCAGTAGCCCACCGAAATCGTCATCCGTTACCAGCGTCACGGCCCTCCTGCCTGAAGAACTGAATCATCCTGTCCGGGATCTCGACGGCGGTCTCCCCGCCCGGAATATCCATCTGAGCGAGCGCTTCCGGGTCGGTGACCCGCCAGCCCTGCACAACCCAGGACTCCCGGTCGGTCCGGTACACCGTGGGCGAGCCAGTCGGGTTGGAATCCGGGTCCTTGCCGACGAACGCTAAACGCATAACTGTCACCTCGTACTGCCGATTGCGGAATATTGCGCACTGCGAGCCTCGCCCGTATACCCGGGCACGTCAAGCACAGCAGGTGCATTATTTGGCGCAACAACTCGCAACGTCGTGGACTGCCCGCCAGCGGTGCTCCTAACATCCCAGCCATGGGCAACCTGAATGCCGCAAGACAGAACTTGCCGCTCGACTCAGTGGGCATCCAGGCGGTCGCTGCTCAGCTCTCGGCCGCAGGATTAGCCAGCGTCGTGCGCCAGACAAGCGCGGGCCTGGACCTGACTGCGACGTCGCATAAACCCGAACGCCGGGATATCGAAGTGGTCGTGGATGAGGACGGCTACGCCGAGCTGCGCTGGTGGGTCGCTCCCGGAGCTACACCAGCCGACGTGGCGGCCGTCATTATCCGCGCCATTGCGCCCGTCACTGCCGCTCCATGACAGCCACGCATGCCTAGCCCGACCAGATTGGATTCTCCCGATGCCCGCCCGCACCCCTTCGCCACCAGCCGCCGCGCCGGATGAGCTAGCCGAGATCGCGGCCGAAAATCCCTGCCACCGCGTCTGGCGCGAGACGACATGCGACGGTATCCGCTACATCGCTCAGAGCCTGGACCTTGGCGTTCACCCGCACACGCTGGTGACCAGGAGCCTCCCCGAGCTGCGCGCTGCACTAAACGCATCCACCCCTCGGCGCGGGTGAACTGCCGGCCGCTGCGCGCGACCCAGGCCGCTCGCCAGGTCAGCAGCCCGTATCTGCGCGCTTTTGGCGTGACAACTGCCCCGCGGCCACAGAGCAGACGAGACCGGGTGGCAGACGGGCCGCCGCGAGCCACCCACGGGCTATTCTTCCGGAGCGGCCAGCAGCCCGCGGACGCCATCGGCGTCAGGGACGACATGATGGATGGCCGCGATGCCGGAGAACCCGGTGTCTGC
>Ga0302178_10000807_pt1 | contig 27512 bp, 29 predicted proteins | sample I_Palsa_E1_3_FD_198790 | JGI IMG/M metagenome (GOLD analysis project Ga0302178, IMG submission 198790) | Peat permafrost microbial communities from Stordalen Mire near Abisko, Sweden - I_Palsa_E1_3 | ecosystem: Environmental > Terrestrial > Soil > Palsa > Peat permafrost | place: Sweden... | reverse complement strand
CGGCTGCTTCGGCTTCGACGGCGTCGAGCGCCTGCGCGGGGTCCTCGGCCGCAGCGACGCCCGCTTCGTTCTCTGGGGTCTCGTCGGCCATCAGGCCTCATCCTCTTCGTCGTCGTCGTCCAGGTGGTCGTGATCGTGGTCGTGCAGGTCGAGCTCCGTCGCCTCGGCCTCGGCGGCCGCTTGGCGCTGCGCCGCCTTCTCCTCGCGCTCGGCGTCCTCCGCCTCGAGCTTCGCCCGGGCCGCCTCGTGCTCGGCCGCCGTGGGCGCCACGTAGGCGCCTTCGGCCTCCAGGATCTCGCGGGCCCGCAATACGGTCAGCATGCGGGCGACCTCACGCTTGACCTGGCTGATGCGCGAGGGGTTGTCGAGCTGGCCGGTGGCGAGCTGGAAGCGCAGGTTGAACAGCTCGCGGCGAGACTCGCCCAAACGCGATGACAGTTCGTCGCCGTCGAGCATGGAAAGGTCGTGGGCGGTCGGCATCAGATCGCCACCTCGGCGTGGCCGTGGGTGCCGGGACGCACGACGAAGCGAGCCTTGAACGGCAGCTTCTGAATCGCACGCCCCATGGCGGCGCGAGCGAGCTCCTCGTCGACACCGGCCAACTCGAAGAGCACGCGGCCGGGATGCACGACGGCGACCCACAACTCGGGATTGCCCTTGCCCGAACCCATGCGGGTCTCGGCCGGCTTCTGGGTGATGGGCTTGTCGGGGAAGACCCGGATCCACACCTTTCCACCGCGCTTGACGTGACGGGTCATGGCGATACGTGCGGCCTCGATCTGGCGCGCGGTGAGCCAGCCCGGCTCCAGCGCCTGAATCCCGAAGTCGCCGAACGCCACGGACGTCCCGCCCTTGGCCTGACCAGAGAGCCGGCCCCGCTGCGTCTTGCGGTGCTTGACCTTCTTGGGCATCAACATGTCAGTCCGACTCCTTGCGGAAGTGCGGCGCCTCGTGGTGTTGGTGGCGGTTCTGGCGCTCCATCTCCTCGTCCTGGGTCAGCTGGCGCTCCAGGTCGTCGGGCTCGGTCGGCGCGGGCAACAGGTCGGCCGGGGGTGTCTCGGTCTCCTCTTCGGCCTCGACTTCGGTCTCGACTTCGGCCTCGACTTCGGCCTCGGGGGGCACCGGAGCAGCCGACTCGGTGACCACCGGTGGCTCGTCTTCCGACAGGGCGGGCGCCACGTCTTCGCCGATCGACTCCGTCAGGGGCTCTTCCTCGACCAGGTCGTCGACTACGCCGTCTTCGTCGGCAGGGAACGCCTCGGCGCGGCGGCGGCCGCCACCGGCAGTGATGAGCCGGCGCGGCCCACCCTGGCCCGACGTCTCGCCGACGGCCATGGCGGCCTCGCGGGTGATCTTGTCCTCGATCGAGACCTTGTAGGGGAGGATGTCGCCCTTGTAGATCCACACCTTCACGCCGACCCGGCCCGACGTGGTGCGCGCCTCGCGGAAGCCGTAGTCGATGTCGGCGCGCAGCGTGTGCAGGGGAACCCGGCCCTCGCGGTACTGCTCCTTGCGGGACATTTCCGAGCCGCCGAGACGACCTGAGCACTGCACCTTGATGCCCTGGGCGCCGGCCTTCTGCACCGTCTGGATGGCACGCTTCATGGCCCGGCGGAAGGCCACCCGGCGAACGAGCTGGTCACAGATGCCCTGGGCGATCAGCGCGGCGTCGAGCTCGGGCTGCTTGATCTCTTGAATGTTGAGCTGAATCCGGTTCTGCAGCCCAGTCAGCTCCTCGAGGTGCTTCTTGAGCCGGTCGGCCTCCGCACCGCGGCGACCGATGACGATGCCGGGCCGTGCCGTGTGGATGTCGACGCGCAGGCGGTCGCGCGTGCGCTCCACCTCAATCCGACTGACGGCCGCAGCCTCGAGCTGCCGCATCAGATAATCCCGGATCTTCCAGTCCTCCACCACGAACTCGCGGTAGTGGCGCTCCTCGAACCAACGGGACTTCCAGTCCGTCGTGATCCCGAGCCGGAAGCCGTAAGGGTTGACCTTCTGGCCCATCTACTCGTCCTCGCTCTTCTCGTCGGCGTCGGCAGCGGCCGGCGCGTCATCAGCCGTCGAATCTTCGAGGGCATCGTCTTCGTCCACACCCGCGTCAACCGTGTCCGCCTCGGTCACCTCGGGTTCGGCGTCGTTCACCTGGGCCTCGTCCAACGCCTGGTCGGTGAGGTCCTCGTCGGTGGTGTCGGCAGCTTCGGCCTCGGCTTCCGCCGCGGCAGCCCTCTCCGCCTGGGCGGTCCGCCGGCGTGACAGCCGACCGGACAGGTCGGCCCGCTTACGCGAGGCGTCGACACGGCGCGACCGATTGGAGCTGACGGCCTCCATACGGCGGCGGCGCAGTTCGAGCTTGTCTGCGGGCAGCCGGCTCACGATGATCGTGATGTGGCAGGTCCGCTTCCGGATCCGAGTGGCCCGGCCCCGGGCACGCGGACGCCAGCGCTTCATGGTGGCACCCTCGTCGGCGAAACAGGCCGACACGTAGAGCTCCTCGGGGTTCTGCTGGTCGTTGTGGGCCGCGTTGGCCACCGCAGACGCCAGCACCTTGCCGATGACCTCGGCCGCTTCGCGCTCGACGCCGTTGAGGATCTCGGCCGCCCGCTGCACGTCCTGGCCCCGGATCAGGTCGAGGACCTGACGCGCCTTGGAAGCTGGAATCCCGCTGTGGCGGTGGACCGCCCGCGTCCCCGGGCGCTCGTTCGTCTTGGTCGCCGTCATCGGCGCGCTCCTCGCTCCTGTCCAGCGTGGTAGCGGAACGTGCGGGTGGGAGCGAACTCGCCCAGCTTGTGGCCGACCATGGACTCGGTCACGTAGACCGGTACGTGCCGCCGACCGTCGTGCACGGCAATGGTGTGCCCGACCATGTCGGGGATGATCGTGGAGCGACGGGACCAGGTCTTGATGACCTTCTTGTCCCCACTCGAGTTCAGGACGTCGACCTTCTTGAGCAGATGGTCGTCGACGAAGGGTCCCTTCTTCAGGCTACGCGGCATGATTCCTCAACCCCTCGTCTACCGCCGCGCGCCGCGGGTCCGGCGCCGGCGCACGATCATCGAATTGGACTTCTTGTTGCGGGACCGGGTGCGGCCCTCGGGCTTTCCCCACGGTGAAACCGGGTGGCGGCCACCGGAGGACTTGCCCTCGCCACCACCCAACGGGTGATCGACGGGGTTCATGGCGACACCACGTGTCTGCGGGCGCTTGCCCTTCCAGCGGTTCCGGCCCGCCTTGCCGATCTTGACCAGTTCGGCCTCGGAGTTCCCGACCACGCCGAGCGTGCCCCGGCAGTCGATAGAGACGCGGCGCATTTCGGTGGACGGAAGCCGCAGCGTGGCGAAGACGCCTTCCTTGGCGACGAGCTGGACGCTCATGCCGGCTCCGCGGGCCATTTTGCCGCCACCGCCGGGCCGCAGCTCGACGTTGTGGATGACCGAGCCCACGGGGATGTAGCGCAGGGGCAGGGCGTTGCCCGGGCGGATGTCCGCGCCCTGGCCACTCTGCAGCTTGTCGCCGACCTTCACGCCGGCCGGGGCCAGGATGTAACGCTTCTCACCGTCCGCGTAGTGCAGGAGGGCGATGCGGGCGTTGCGGTTGGGGTCGTACTCGATGGCCGCCACCTTCGCCGGGATCCCGTCCTTGTTGCGGCGGAAGTCGACGATCCGGTACTGCTGCTTGTGACCGCCGCCGCGGTGACGGGCCGTCTTGCGGCCGTGATTGTTCCGCCCGCCGGTCTGCGGCTTGGGCGCGAGCAACGACTTCTCGGGGCGATCACGGGTGATCTCGGAGAAGTCCGAGACGGTCTGGAAGCGCCGTCCGGGGCTGGTGGGTTTACGGGAGCGAAGTGGCATGGGGGTTCCTGATCAGCGCTCGAAGAGGTCGATGGAGTCGTCGGGGTGGAGCGTCACGATGGCGCGCTTGGTGTCGGGGCGCTTGCCCTTCACGTTGGTACGCCGGTTACGCGTCGCCTTCCCCTTGCGGTTCAGTGTGTTGACCTTGGTCACCCGCACGCTGAAGGCCTGCTCCACGGCGTGACGGACCTCGATCTTGGTGGCCCGGGGATCGACGATGAAGACATAGACGCTGCGGTCCATGAGCGAGTAGCTCTTCTCGGAGACCACCGGGCGAATGAGGACGGACATGGCGTCACGCATCGGTGTCGGCCTCCTCGCCGCTCTCGACCGTCGCGGGCTCGACGACGTCCTCGGCCGGGTCTGCCGGCTGGGCGTCGGTCTCCACTTCGGCGAAGGTCTTCACCTTCGGCGACCCGATGGAGGCCTTGGTGGTCTTCGTGGCCTTGGTCCCCTCGGTGGCCTTGGCTGCCTTCGCTGCTTTGGCTGCCTTGGCCGGCGCGGGGGCCGTCTTGGCGGGCGCCGCCTGGGCTTCAGCCTTGGCCGGCGGCTCGGGCACGTCCTCCACCACGTGCGTCCCCGAGAAGTCGGAGGGCGACGCGGGCAGGGTCCGGTCGGAGAAGACGAGCCAGTCGGCACGCAGGACGTCGTGGGCCGAGAGCTCGCCGAACGTCGTGGTCCGCACCTGGGGCAGGTTGGCGAAGGAGCGCTCGACGTCGAGCTCGTTCTGGCCGATGACAATCAGGACCGAGCCGTTCAACTTGAGCTTGCGCACAATGGTGGCGGCGTCCTTGGTCTTGGGAGCCTCGATCTTCCAGTCGTCGACCACGACGATCTGGCCGATGTCGGCCCGGTCGCTCAGCGCGGAGAGCAGGGCCAGGCGGACCATCTTGCGGGGCGTACGCTGCGCGTAACTGCGCGGCTTCGGCCCCAGGGCCACGCCACCCCCGCTCATGGACGGCGAGCGGCTCGAACCCTGGCGGGCCCGGCCGGTCCCCTTCTGGTTGAACGGCTTGGCACCGCCGCCGCGTACCTCGGACCGGGTCTTGGTCGACTGCGTCCCGGCCCGGGCGGCCGCCAGCTGTGCCGTGACGACCTGGTGCAGCACGGCGCGGTTGGGCTGCAGGCCGAAGACGGTCGGCTCCAGGTCCACCGTGCCGAGATCGTGTCCGGCCGCGTTGCGGTACGGCGCCGTACGGGTGACGGGGGCGGGACGGTCCTTGCGCACCGTGTGGCGCAGCACCGAGCCGGTGCGGGAGGTGTCGACGTCGGTCGCTGTGGCGGTCATCGCGACCTCCCGGCCTTGGTCGGGGCCTTGACCGAGTTGCGCAGCACCACGACGCTGCCCCGGGCGCCGGGCACCGCGCCCTTGACCAGGACCAGTTCGCGCTCGGCGTCGGCTGACACCACCTCGAGGTTCAGGGCCGTCACCTGGGTGCCGCCCATCTGGCCGGCCATGCGGGTTCCCTTGAAGACGCGCGACGGCGTGGCACAGGCGCCGATGGCACCCGGCACGCGGTGGCTGCGGTGGTTTCCGTGCGACGCGCCCTGACCCTTGAAGTTGTGCCGCTTCATACCGCCGGCGAAGCCCTTGCCCTTGCTCACCGCGATGGCGTCGACCCGCTCACCGGCTTCCCACAGGTCGGCGGCCAGCTCCTGGCCCACCGTGTAGTCGGCCACGTCGTCCAGGCGAAGCTCGACGAGGGCCCGCCCGGGGTTGACGCCGGCCTTGGCGTAGTGCCCGATCTGGGGCTTGGTCAAGGTGGAGTTGCGCCGGAAGCCCCACGTCACCTGCAGGGCGGCGTACCCGTCGGTCTCAGGCGTCTTCACCTGGACCACGCGCACGGGCGCGACCTTCAGCACCGTCACCGGTACGGCGCGGTTCTGGTCGTCCCAGACCTGGGTCATGCCGACTTTCTCGCCGACGATCGCCTTGCTTGCCACGTACGTCTCTTTCTCCCTGCGCCGGTCGGATTTTCCTGGGCGCATGCCAACGCTCCGCCCGGGAGACCCGAGCGGAGCGCTCGATTGGTTCGGCGTGAGGTACCGGTCGGAGCCGGCTATCACGCACGTCTGTTGTCGTCGGCAGCACCGCAGTGCCGCTCTTTTCGTCCCTGAACTGCTCAATTGGGCGGCCCGCGACGTTACACCATCGACCCACCCCCCTGCCAGGCGCCCGGTGGCGAGGCGGGGTGACCGGCCGTCAGGCCGTCTGGATCTTGATCTCGATGTCCACGCCGGCCGGGAGGTCGAGACGCTGGAGCGAGTCGACCGTCTTGGGCGTGTGCTCCACGATGTCGACCAGGCGCTTGTGCACCCGCATCTCGAAGTGCTCGCGGGAGTCCTTGTACTTGTGGGGCGACCGGATCACCGTGTAGCGGTGCTTGTCGGTCGGCAGAGGGACCGGCCCGAGCACCTTGGCCTGGGTCCGGAGCACCGTTTGCACGATCTTCTCCGTCGACTGGTCGAGGATCTCGTGGTCATAGGCCTTCAGCCTGATGCGAATCTTCTGCTTCGGGCCGTCGGCCATGTGCCTGCTCTCGTTCGGTGGAGTAGTCGGACTACTTGAGGATCTCGTCGACCACGCCGGAGGCGACGGTCCGGCCACCCTCACGGATGGCGAAGCGCAGGCCCTTGTCCATGGCGATGGGCTTGCCCAGCTCCACGGTCATCTTCGTGTTGTCGCCCGGCATGACCATCTCGGTGCCCTCGGGCAGGGTGATGGTGCCCGTCACGTCCGTGGTGCGGAAGTAGAACTGCGGGCGGTAGTTGGTGAAGAACGGCTTGTGACGGCCGCCCTCCTCCTTGTTCAGCACGTAGACCTCGGCGTTGAACTGGGTGTGCGGGGTGATGGAGCCGGGCTTGCACAGCACCTGGCCGCGCTCCACGTCTTCCTTCTTGGTGCCACGGAGGAGGGCGCCGATGTTGTCGCCGGCACGTCCCTCGTCGAGCAGCTTGCGGAACATCTCGACGCCGGTCACCGTCGTCTTCTGGGTGTCCATGAGGCCGACGATCTCGACTTCCTCGCCCACCTTGACGATGCCCTGCTCCACCTTGCCGGTCACGACGGTGCCACGACCGGTGATGGACATGACGTCCTCGACCGGCATCAGGAAGGGCTTGTCCACGTCACGCTCGGGCTCGGGGATGTAGGAGTCCACGGCGTCCATGAGGTCGACGATCTTCTCGCTCCACTCGGCGTCGCCCTCCAGGGCCTTCAGCGCGCTGACCCTGATGATCGGGGTGTCATCGCCCGGGAAGTCGTAGGCCGTGAGCAGCTCACGCACTTCGAGCTCCACCAGCTCGAGCAGCTCCTCGTCGTCCACCATGTCGGCCTTGTTGAGCGCCACCACGATGTAAGGGACTCCCACCTGGCGGGCCAGCAGCACGTGCTCGCGGGTCTGGGGCATGGGGCCGTCGGCGGCGGAGACCACCAGGATGGCACCGTCGATCTGGGCGGCACCGGTGATCATGTTCTTGATGTAGTCGGCGTGGCCCGGCATGTCGACGTGCGCGTAGTGGCGCTTGTCGGTCTCGTACTCCACGTGGGCGATCGTGATGGTGATGCCGCGCTGCTTCTCTTCGGGCGCAGCGTCGATCTTGTCGAACGACGTGAACGACGTGTTCGGGTTCTTTTCCGAGAGCACCTTCGTGATGGCGGCCGTCAGCGTCGTCTTGCCATGGTCAATGTGACCCATGGTCCCGACGTTTACGTGTGGCTTCGTGCGCTCGAACTTCTGCTTGGCCATCGCCTGGCTACTCCCTGCTCCTTGTCATGGCCACGGTGGCCTGACGCTCTTTTTTGTATGCGATCTCTGCTCTGAAAACCTGAAAACCGATCCGCCCGCTCCGGGGCGGATCGGGGTTACTCCCCCTGCGCCCGGGCGATGATCTCCTTGGAGATCGACTCCGGAACCTGGTTGTACGAATGGAACTGCATCGTGTACGTGGCGCGACCCTGGGTGCGCGAACGCAGGTCAGTAGAGTAGCCGAACATGTCGGCGAGCGGAACAAGCGCCTTGACGACGTGGCTCGTTCCCTGCTGATCCATGCCCTCCATGCGCCCGCGCCGGGAGGAGAGGTCGCCGGTCACCGCGCCCAGGAAGTCGTCGGGCACCGTCACCGTCACCTCCATGACCGGCTCCAGCAGCGTCGGGCTGGCCGCCCGGATCGCCTTCTTCACCGCCATCGAACCAGCGATCTTGAAGGCCATCTCCGAGGAGTCCACGTCGTGGTACGACCCGTACGTGAGGGTCACCCGGACGTCCACGGTCGGGTAACCGGCCAGGATGCCCGAGGTCAGCGCCTCCTGGATGCCGGCGTCGACCGAGGGGATGTACTCCTTGGGGATGACGCCGCCGCTGATCTTGTCGACGAACTCGTAGCCGCCCCCCGGGCCTGTGGGCTCGAGGCTGATGACGACGTGGCCGTACTGGCCACGGCCACCGGTCTGGCGGACGTACTTCTCCTCGATCTTCTCGACCGGCTTGCGGATCGTCTCGCGGTAGGCCACCTGGGGCTTGCCCACGTTGGCGTCCACGCTGAACTCGCGCAGCATGCGGTCGACCAGCACCTCGAGGTGCAGTTCGCCCATGCCGCTGATGACGGTCTGGCCCGTCTCCTCGTCGGAGCGCACGCGGAAGGTGGGGTCCTCCTCGCTGAGCGAGTAGAGGGCCCGGGACAGCTTGTCCTGGTCGGCCTTCGTCTTGGGCTCCACGGCGACGTGGATCACGGGCTCGGGGAACTCGAGCGCCTCGAGCACGATGGGGTGCTTCGGGTCGCTCAGGGTGTCGCCTGTCGTGGTGTTCTTCAGGCCCACGATGGCCATGATGTCGCCGGCGAAGACGGCGTCCTTGTCCTCGCGGTGGTTGGCGTGCATCTGGAGGATGCGGCCGACCCGCTCCTTCTTGTCCTTGGTGGAGTTGGTGATCGAGTCGCCCTTCTGCAGCGTGCCCGAGTACACCCGGATGTAGGTGAGCTTGCCGACGAAGGGGTCGGTCATGATCTTGAAGGCCAGCGCCGAGAAGGAGTCGCTGTCGTCCGCCTTGCGCTCCTCGATATCCTCGGGGTGGTTGGGCCGGTTGCCCTGGGTCGGGGGGAGGTCGAGCGGGCTGGGCAGGTAGTCGACGACGGCGTCGAGCATGGGCTGCACGCCCTTGTTCTTGAAGGCCGAGCCGCACAGGACCGGCACCACGGCGGCCGCCAGCGTGGCCGTGCGCAGGGCGCGGCGGAGGTCGACGGCCGTGATGGGCTCCTCGGCCAGGTACTTCTCCATGATGGTGTCGTCGAAGTTCGAGACGACGTCGATGAGCTGGTGTCGGGCGTCCTCGGCCTCGGCGGCCAGGTTCTCCGGGATGTCGAGGGTCTCCCACTCCTCGCCCATGTCCGAGGACCAGACGAGCGCCTTCTCCTCGAGCAGGTCCACAATGCCCTTGAACTCGGACTCGGCGCCGATGGGCAGCTGAATGACTGCCGGCAGGGCGTCGAGGCGGTCCTTGATCATCTCCACCGTGCGCTCGAAATCGGCGCCGATGCGGTCCATTTTATTGACGAAGCAGATGCGCGGCACGTTGTACTTGTTGGCCTGGCGCCACACCGTCTCGGTCTGGGGCTCGACGCCTGCCACGGCGTCGAAGACGGCGACAGCGCCGTCGAGGACGCGCAGGGACCGCTCCACCTCGACGGTGAAGTCGACGTGGCCCGGGGTGTCGATGATGTTGATCCAGTTGTCGCGCCACGAGCACGTCGTGGCGGCCGAGGTGATGGTGATGCCGCGCTCCTGCTCCTGGACCATCCAGTCCATGGTGGCGGCACCTTCGTGGACCTCACCGATCTTGTAGTTGCGCCCCGTGTAGTAGAGGATGCGCTCGGTCGTGGTGGTCTTGCCCGCGTCGATGTGGGCCATGATCCCGATGTTGCGGGTCTTGGCCAGCGGGAAGTCGCGTGTGGGGAGGGCTTCAGCCATGGTGCAGTGATTTCTTCGTGAAGGTGTTCGTGGGTGTGATGAGTTCGGTGGGCCGGTCCACTACCAGCGGTAGTGGGCGAAGGCGCGGTTGGACTCGGCCATCTTGTGCATGTCCTCGCGGCGCTTCACCGAGGCCCCGATGCTGTTCGAGGCGTCGAGGATCTCGTTGGCCAGGCGCTCGGCCATGGTCTTCTCCCGACGCTGGCGCGAGTACGTGGTCAGCCAGCGGATGGCCAGGGTTGTGGCCCGGCGGGGACGGACCTCGATTGGCACCTGGTAGGTGGCGCCACCGACGCGGCGGGACTTCACCTCGACCTCTGGGCGGACGTTCTCCACGGCGCGCTTGAGGGCGGCCACGGGGTCGCCGCCCGACTTCTCCTGCACCTGCTCGAGGGCGTTGTAGACGATGCGCTCGGCCAGCGTGCGCTTGCCACGGGACAGGATCTTGTTGACGAACTGGGTAACCAGGACGGAGCGGTAGACGGGGTCCGGCGCGAGCTCGCGGCGGGCGGAAGGTCCGTTACGGGGCATGGCTAGGACTCCTTCTTGGCGCCGTAGCGGCTGCGGGCCTGGCTGCGCTCACGCACGCCCGAGGTGTCGAGCGCTCCGCGCACGACCTTGTAGCGGACACCGGGCAGGTCCTTCACCCGGCCGCCGCGGACGAGGACGATGGAGTGCTCCTGGAGGTTGTGGCCGACCCCTGGGATGTAGGCCGTGATCTCGACGCCCGAGGACAGGCGCACACGGGCCACCTTGCGCAGGGCCGAGTTCGGCTTCTTGGGGGTGGTGGTGTAGACGCGGGTGCACACCCCCCGCCGCTGGGGCGCGCCCTTCAAGGCGGGTGTCTTGGTCTTGGTCACCTTGGCCTGCCGTCCCTTGCGGACGAGCTGGGCGATTGTGGGCACGCGCTACCTCTCGCTAATCAGAATGTGAGTCCCACGTGCGTGGCGCTGGCGCGCCGGCCGAAGCCGCACATGGCAAGGAATCAATTATAGCGGCTGCCTGGGGTTCCGACAATCGCGGTTGGCGGGTTTCTTGACGGGCGGGCCGGCACCCGCATGCGGCTGCCGCGCACGGGACAGCGTACCGGCCCGTGCCGTCGTCGCCGATCAGGCCCTGCCGGTCACCGTGCCGGTGCAGACGGGCCGCACCCTGCCCTCCGCCACTTCCGGAGGCGGCACCGGATCCCACCCAAAATCCGGTCCGGCCGAAACCAGGGGCGGCCCCACCGGGGCCTGCTTACCTTCTTCCTGGTCGGAGGAGATTTCTCGGGTCTGGAATCCGATCGGCTCCCACTCTGGAGACGTACCGTCCCAATTTCGGGCGGCCCCCGGGGAGCGTTAGCCTCAGCCGGATGGAACACTCCATGGCCGAACGCCTGGCCGACCTGGCCGAACGCAAGAACGAAGCGCTCCACGCGGGCAGCCCCCGCGCTGTCGAGAAGCACCACGCCAAGGGCAAGCTGACCGCCCGGGAGCGGATCGACTACCTGCTCGACGAGGGGTCCTTCCAGGAGCTCGACATGCTGGCCCGGCACCGGGCCCACGGCATGGGGCTCGAGGACAACCGGCCGTACACCGACGGCGTGGTCACCGGTTTCGGCACCATCGACGGCCGGCGGGTGTGCATCTTCAGCCAGGACTTCACCGTCTTCGGCGGCGCCCTCGGCGAGGTCTTTGCCGAGAAGATCCACAAGGTGATGGACCTGGCTGCGTCAACCGGGGTTCCGATGATCGGGCTGAACGACGGCGCCGGGGCGCGGATCCAAGAGGGCGTCGTCTCGCTGCACTCCTACGGCGGCATCTTCCACCGGAACGTCACGTCCTCCGGCGTGATCCCCCAGATCAGCGTGATCCTCGGGCCCTGCGCCGGCGGCGCCGTCTACTCGCCGGCGATGACCGACTTCATCTTCATGGTGCAGGGCACCTCGCACATGTTCATCACCGGTCCCGACGTGGTGAAGACCGTCACCGGCGAGGACGTCACGCTCGAAGAGCTCGGCGGTGCCATGAGTCACGCCACCAAGTCGGGCGTCGCCACCTTCGTCGCACCGGACGAGAAGGCCTGCCTCGACGACGTGCGCCACCTGTTGTCGTTCCTCCCCTCCAACAACCTGGAGGAACCGCCGATCGAGCTGAGCGGCGACGAGCCCGACCGGCAGGTGACCGAGCTGATCGACTTCCTGCCCACGTCGCCCAACCAGCCCTACGACATGAAGCGCATCATCACGGCGGTGGTCGACGACGGCGAGTACATGGAGGTCCACCGCCACTGGGCCATGTCGATCACGTGCGGGTTCGCGCGCATGAACGGCCGGGTGGTCGGCATCGTGGGCAACCAGCCCGCCGTGCTGGCCGGTGTGCTCGATATCGACTCGTCGGAGAAGGCGTCCCGCTTCGTGCGGACCTGCGACGCCTTCAACATCCCCTTGTTGACCTTTGTGGACGTGCCCGGCTTCATGCCCGGGACCGACCAGGAGTACGGCGGCATCATCCGGCACGGAGCCAAGCTCCTGTACGCCTACTGCGAGGCGACCGTGCCGCGTATCCAGATCATCACCCGCAAGGCCTACGGCGGCGCCTATGTCGTCATGAACTCCAAGTCGATCGGGGCCGACCTCGCCTTCGCCTGGCCCTCGGCCGAACTGGCCGTCATGGGCCCCAACGGCGCGGTGGAGATCGTCTACCGGCGCGAGCTGGCCGAGGCGGCCGACCCGGCACGGCGCCGGGCCGAGCTCATCGACGAGTACACCGAGCGCTACGCCAACCCGTACATCGCGGCCGAGCGCGGCTACATCGACGACGTCATCTCCCCGGCCGACACCCGGGCCGTCATCAACCGCAGCCTCGACATCCTCTCCTCCAAGCGCGAGGAGCTGCCCCGGCGCAAGCACGGGAACGTGCCGCTGTGACGCTGCCCGTCGACGAGGATCAGCTGTCCCTGTCCCTGTCCCTGCTGCCACGGCCCGTCCCCGACCCCGCCGTGCTGGCGGCCATCACGGCAGCCGTGCAGTTGGCGTGGCCCCGCCCCGCGCCGGCCGACGAGTACGACCCGGTCCACGAGGCCTGGCGCTTCAGCGGCCGCTGGTGGAACAAACCCCTGCCGCTGCGCCGCGACCGGCCCTGGGCACGCCGCTGACCGTCTACGTCGACGACTGGCGCCAGCGGGCCACGGTGCGCGATCGCACCGATCGCTGGTCACACCTGTTGGCGGACGATCCCGAAGAGCTGCACGCCATGGCCGCCGCGCTCGGGATCCCCCGCCGGGGTTTTCAGCACCACCGGCGTTCGGCGGCGCTGAACCACTACGACGTGCCCGAGGCCCTGCGGACGCGGGCCATTGCACTCGGCGCCGTGGCGGTGACGTGGCGCGAGATGGCGCGCCTCACCCGGGAGTGGCGGCGCGCTGGCGCTCGGCCAGCGCCACCAGGTCCTCCATGATGCGGTCGAAGGAGAAGTCCTTCGGCGTGTAGACGGAGGCCACGCCCTTGCCGAGGAGCAGCTCGGCGTCCTCGGGCGGGATGATCCCGCCCACGACCACCGCCGCCGTGCTCCCGGCGGCGCGCAGGCGGTCGAGGACGTCCGGCACGAGCTCCAGATGCGAGCCCGAAAGGATCGACAGGCCGACGATGTCCACGTCCTCGTCGAGGGCGGCCGCCACGATCTGGGCCGGGGTCAGCCTGATCCCCTGGTAGATCACCTCGAACCCGGCGTCGCGGGCCGCCACCGCGATCTGCTCCGCCCCGTTGGAGTGCCCGTCGAGGCCCGGCTTGGCCACCAACAGGCGCGGCGGCCCACCGGTGCGCTCGGCCAGCGCCTTGCTGCGCAGGCGCACGGGCTCGAGCCCCACGTCGTCACCACGGTGGCCGACGCCCCCGCTGATGCCCGTGGGTGCCCGGAACTCGCCGAAGACGTCTCGCAGCGCCCCGGCCCACTCCCCGGTGGTGCCGCCGGCATGCGCCAGCGCGATCGTCGCTTCCATGATGTTGCCGCCCGGGCCGTCGTCGTTGGCGACGCGACGCAGCTCGTCGAGCGCGGCGCGCACCGCCGCTGCGTCGCGCTCGGCGCGCCAGCGCTCCACCTCTTCGATCTGCTGGGCCTCGACACCGTGGTCCACCCGCATGACATTGTCGAACTCGCCGTCGCCGAGGAGTGGCGAGGGTGCGGTCTCGGTGAAGCAGTTGACCCCGATCACCTTCTGCCGGCCCGACTCAATGCGGCGGACCCGCTCGGCCTGGCTGCTCACGAGCCGACGCTTCAGCTCGTCGATCGCCTCGAACGCGCCGCCGAGCGCCTCCACCTCGGCCAGCTCGGCCGTGGCGGCCTCGGCCAGCTCCGCCGTCTTGGCCTCGATCACGACCGATCCCTCGAAGATGTCGCCGTACTCGAGCAGATCGGACTCGAAGGCCAGGACCTGCTGCATGCGCAGAGACCACTGCTGGTCCCACGGCCGCGGCAGCCCGAGCGCCTCGTTCCAGGCGGGCAGCTGCAGGGCCCGGGCCCGGGCGCTCTTGGACAGGGTGACGCCGAGCGACTCCAAGACGATGCGCTGCACGTTGTTCTCCGGCTGCTGCTCGGTCAGCCCGAGGGAGTTGACCTGCACGCCGTAGCGGAAACGGCGGAGCTTCGGGTCCTCGACCCCGTAGCGCTCGCGGCAGATGCGGTCCCACAGCTGGTCGAAGGCCCGCATTTTGCAGGTCTCCTCCACGAAGCGCACGCCGGCGTTCACGAAGAAGCTGATGCGACCGACCACCGCAGGCAGCTCGGACTCGGAGATCTTGCCCGAGGCCCGCACGCCGTCGAGCACGCCGATGGCGGTCGCCAGCGCGTAGGCGATCTCCTGCACCGGCGTCGAGCCCGCCTCCTGCAGGTGGTAGCTGCACACGTTGATCGGGTTCCACTTCGGCGCGTGGCGCACCGTGTAGGCGATGGTGTCCACCGTCAGCCGCAGGCTCGGCCCGGGCGGGAAGATATACGTGCCCCGGCTGAGATACTCCTTGACGATGTCGTTCTGCGTCGTGCCCGACAGCAGCGCCGAGTCGACGCCCCGGTCCTGCGCGTGCGCCACGTAGAGACTGAGCAACCAGGCGGCCGTGGCGTTGATCGTCATGGACGTGTTCATGTCCTCCACGGGGATGCCCTCGAGGAGTTCGGTCATGTGGCCCAGGTGAGCCACGGGGACGCCCACCTTGCCGACCTCTCCGGCCGCCTCGGGGGCGTCGGGGTCGTACCCGGTCTGGGTCGGCAGGTCGAAGGCGATCGAGAGCCCCGTCTGCCCCTTGGCCAGGTTGGTGCGGTAGAGCTGGTTGGAGGCGCGCGCCGTCGAATGGCCCGAGTAGGTGCGCATCACCCACGGCGCATCGCGCTTCTGTGGGTCGTCAGCCATTCACATCACCTCCGGACGAGTGGGGTGCACCACCATTCTGCCCGGGTTCACCGGCCCCCTGGCACCGGCCCCCTGGCACCGCACCGCACCGCACCGCACCGCACCGCTACCGGCTGTACTCGTAGAAGCCCTTCTTGGTCTTGCGGCCGAGCTGGCCCGACGTGACCAGGCGCCGCAGGAGAGGGACCGCGGCGTAGTTGGGATCGCGGTACTCCTCGTAGAGGGCGTCCAGAATGGCCAGCGAGGTGTCGAGACCGACGAGATCGAGCAGCGCGAACGGCCCCATGGGGAATCCGCAACCGCCCTTCATGGCGGCATCGATGCCTTCCTTGGTCGCCACGCCCTGCTCGAGGAGGCGCACCGCGTTGTTCAGGTAGGGGAACAGCAACGCGTTGACGATGAAGCCGGCCTGATCCTTCACCTCGACCGGGTCCTTGCCACAGCCGTCGGCGAAAGCGATGGCCGCCGCCACGGTGGCATCACTGGCCGTGATGGGCCGTACGACCTCGACGAGCGCCATGGCAGGCGCCGGGTTGAAGAAGTGGATTCCGCACACCAGGTCGGGACGGTTGGTGGCCATCGCCATCTCCACCACCGGCAAGGTCGACGTGTTGGTGGCCAGGATCGTCTCGGGCTTGCAGATGCTGTCGAGCTCGCTGAAGAGATCCTTCTTCACGCCGAGGTCCTCGACCACCGACTCGATCACCAGATCGACGTCGACCAGTTCGCCCAGGTGCGTGGTGGCGCGAACTCTGCCCGAGATCGCCGCCGCCTCCTCCTCGGTCCGCTTGCCCTTCTCCACCTGTTTGGCGAGCGACCGGGCCAGGCCGGCCGCTATCCCCTCGGCACCTGACGTGCTCCGGCTTCGCAAAACCACCTCGTGCCCGTTGGCCGCAGCCACTTCAGCGATGCCCGCGCCCATGATGCCCGAACCGACGATTCCCACCCGTGTGATCGACATGGGCAACGAGTTTACCGGTCGGTAACCACGGGCGTCGAAGCGGACCGGACAAGCAGGAGGGGTCGCCGGGCATGCAAGAGTGGCCCCATGGACACGTCTGGCACGCTGGCCCTGGTCGGGGGCAATGAATGGACCGACGGCTGCACCTTCGACGCCTCCTTGCTGGCGGCCTCCGGAGGGACCGATGTGGTCGTATTGCCGACCGCCGCCGCCTACCAACACCCTGAGCGGGTCGTCCTCCAGGCGGCCGAGTGGTTCGAACCGCTGGGCGCCCAGGTCGAAGGACTCATGGTGGTGGACCGGGCCGCGGCCGAGGACCCCGGCATGGCCGCCCTCCTGGCCGGCGCCCGTTTCATCTACCTCTCGGGGGGGTCGCCGCTGCACCTGCGTGCCGTGCTCAAGCGGTCTGCCGTCTTCGAGGCGCTCCTCCAAGCCTTCGCCAGCGGGGCCGTGGTGGCCGGGGCCGGCGCGGGCGCCATGGTCCTCACCGACCCCATGGCCGATCCTCGGGGCGGCGCGCTGACGCTCGGGCTGGGCCTGGTCGACACGTTCACCGTCGTCCCCCACTTCGGCGACGAGCACGACGACGCCCACGGGCAGAAGCTCGAGCGGACGGTGGCGATGGCGCCGGCGGCGCTGCCCGTCGTGGCTCTCCCGGCCCGGACGGCGCTGATCAGGGATGGCCGTGGCGCCTGGCGCTCCGAGGGAGCGGGGACGCCGGCCGTGTTCGTCGGCGGCTCCCTGACCGAGGGGCTGGCCGCGCTCGGAGGCTGACCTTTGGATTCGGTTGGCCGCCCGGTTCTGCGCGCTCCCTACGGGCGGGCTCGACCGTTCTCATTGCGATGTCCGCCGCTCACCCGACCCCGGAGCGGCTTAGTCCTTCTCCTCAATCGTGACGCTCTCGATCACGACCTGCTCGGTCGGCGTCCCGGAGCGGCTGCCCACGTTGTTGATCTTCTCGACGACGTCGAGCCCGCTCACGACCTCGCCGAAGTGCGCGTACAGCGGTGGGAGCCGCACCCCGTCGGGCCCGCTGATCACGAAGAACTGGCTGCCGTTGGTGTTCGGCCCGGCGTTGGCCATGGCCAGCGATCCGACCTGGTATCGGCCTTCGGCCGGCAGCTCGTCGGGGAAGCGGTAGCCCGGTCCGCCCGAGCCCGTCCCGGTGGGGTCGCCGCCCTGCAGCACGAAGCCCGGGATGATGCGGTGGAACACGATGCCGTCGTAGTAGTGGTAGCGGGCGAGGAAGACGAAGCTGTTGACCGTCCTCGGGGCGGCCAGCGGGTCGAGCGCGATGACCATGGTGCCGTGCGAGGTGACCATGGTCGCGACGTAGCGCTTGTCAGGGTCGATGAGCATCGGCGGCTCTTCGTCGAACTTGCGTTGCTGAGGGCTCGAGCCGTCGGCTTCGGGTGGGGTCGGTGTGGCCATGGCGGCGGTCCTAGCTTTCGTGGATGGTGACGGAGAGAATGCGCTGCGTCACGTCGGGCGGCACGCCGGCGGCGGAGCCCTGCTGATTGATGGTGTCGACCACGTTCATACCCGAAGTGACCGAACCGAACAGAGCGTAGGTGTTGGGCAGGGACTCACCCTGAGACCCGGCGACGATGAAGAACTGGCTGCCCCCCGTGTTCGGCTGGCCCGTGTTGGCCATGGCCACCGAGCCGAGCGGGTACTGCTGAGCCGGGTTGGCCGCCTTCGGCGGGTTCTCGTCCTGAATCGTGTAGCCCGGACCGCCTTCCCCGGTGCCCGTCGGGTCACCCGTCTGGTCCATGAAATCGGGGATGACTCTGTGGAAGATCACGCAGTGGTAATAGCCCTTGTCGGCCAGGAAAACGAAGTTGTTCACCGTGATGGGGGCGGTCTTCGCGTCGAGCGCGATGTCGAAGGTCCCGGCCGTCGTCACCACCGTCGCTGTGTAGTTCTTGGACGTGTCGATCGTCATCGCCGGGGCCGACGAGTACTTCTGGGTGTTGACGGTCGTCTTGGTGCTGGCCGGGCAACCCGCCTTGACGGCTACTTCGTTGGCTGTGGCCTGCAGCTTGGCGTCCGCGCTCTTCCCGCTGGCTGCGGTGGTGGTCGTCGCCTTGGACTTGGAGTCCCCGTTGTTGTTCCCGCCGGACACCAGGAAGACGATCCCCACGATGATGCCGACGAGGACCACGCCGATGACGCCGTTGCGGATCTGCTTGCGGCGCTTCCGGCTCTGAGCCTCGGCGGCCAGCCGCGCCTCACGGGCTGCGCGCTGGCGGGATCTCTTGTCGCTAGGCACGGCCCGAGACCCTACCCAATCCGGGGGGCCGTCTCGGATCGCCCACTGGGGTGGCCAGCCTCAGAGCAACCGAGGTCACAGAGCCGGCCGCCAGGACCAGCAGGGCGTTGCACAGTCTGTAGCCTCATCCGGATGCCGTTGGTCGTCCAGAAGTTCGGGGGCACCTCGGTCGGCGACGCCGACCGGATCCGTGCCGTGGCCGACCACATCGCCCGCACGTGCCGCCAGGGCACCCAGGTGGTGGCCGTGGTCAGCGCCATGGGCAAAACCACCGACGACCTCATTCACCTCGCCAACTCGGTCAGCGCCACGCAGCCGCCCCGCGAGTACGACATGCTCGTCAGCACCGGGGAGCGCATCACCATGGCGTTGCTGGTCATGGCCCTGGCCGATCTCGGCGTGGATGCGTCCTCGTTCACCGGGAGCCAGGTCGGCATCATCACCGACGACGACCACACCCGGGCCAAGATCCGGGAGGTCAAGGGTGACCGCCTGCGTGAGGCGCTGGCCGCCGGCAAGGTGCCCGTCGTGGCGGGGTTCCAGGGCGTCTCGACCGCCCGCGAAATCACCACCCTCGGCCGCGGCGGCTCCGACGCCACAGCCGTGGCGCTGGCCGCCGTCCTGGAGGCCGACGCATGCGAGATTTACACCGACGTCACCGGGGTGTTCACGGCCGACCCCCGGATCGTGCCTGAGGCCCACCGCATCAACCGGATCTCCTTCGAGGAGATGCTCGAGATGGCGGCGACTGGCGGCCGGGTCCTGATGCTGCGTGCCGTCGAGTTCGCCCGCAACCACAATGTCCCGCTGCACGTGCGGAGCAGCTTCACCTGGGAGCCCGGCACCTGGGTGGTGGAGGAGGATGCAGACATGGAAGACGCAGTCGTCACCGCGGTGACCCATGACACCTCGGAGGCCAAGGTCACCGTCAGCGGAGTTCCCGACCGCCCCGGCGTGGCGGCCCGGCTCTTCCGGGCGCTGGCCGACAAGTCGATCAACGTCGACATGATCGTCCAGAACACGTCCGCCCACGGGACGACGGACATCTCGTTCACCGTGCCGACGGCCGACCTGCCGGTCGCGGTGGAGACGTCCCAGGCCCATGCCGACGAGCTGGGCGCAAAGGGCGTGACCGCCGACGCCGAGGTGGCCCGGGTCTCCCTGGTCGGGGTTGGGATGAAGTCGCACCCCGGGATCGCCGCCACCATGTTCGAGACGTTGGCCGACGAGAGGATCAACATCGACATGATCTCGACCTCGACCATCCGCACTTCGTGCATCGTGGCCGAGCGTGACGTCGAACGGGCCGTCCGCGCCCTGCACGCGGCCTTTGCCCTGGGCTGATGGCACCAGAGGCGAGGGTCGGCCGTACCCTGTGGCTGCTGCGCCACGCCAAGACGGTGACCGACCCGCCTCCCGGCGGCACCGACTTCGACCGCGTCCTCGCGCCGCGGGGGCGGCGCGACGCCACCGCGCTCGGGCTCCTTTTCGCAGGGGCGGGTGAGCGGCTCGGACCCGGCCTGAAGGCCGCACCCCGGCCACGGATCGCGCTGGTGTCGCCGGCTACCCGCACGGCAGCCACGGCAGACCTCGTCCTGGCGGATCTGACCGATCCCCCGCAGTACCGGCTCGAGGAAGGCCTCTACGCGGCCGACCCCGAAGAGGTGCTCGCGCTGGTGCGGACCCTCCCCGACGACGTCGATGCCGCCATGGTCGTCGGACACAACCCGACGGCGCAATCGCTCTCGCAGGGTCTCTTGTCGGCCCGCGACAAGAAGGGCCTCTCCGCCGTCGTGCGGCACGGCTTTCCCACCTGCGCGCTCGGCGTGTACTCCTTCGCCGTCGACCGCTGGGCCGACGTGGCCACGAGGAAAGCCAAACTGGTGGCCATCATGACCCCGCCCTTTGCGGGTGAGTCCTAGAACACCGAGGTCTCAGGCCAGCGAGCGCAGGATGGCGGCGTCGCCCTGACCACCGCCGCCGCACAAAGCCACGGCCGCCGTGGACTCGCCACGGCGCCGTAGTTCGAGCAGCGCAGTCAGCGCCACCCGGGTGCCCGACATGCCCACTGGGTGGCCCAGTGCGATGGCGCCCCCGTTGACGTTGATCTTGTCCTCGTCGATGCCAAGGTCATCGGCAGAGGCGAGGCCGACGGCAGCGAAGGCCTCGTTGATCTCGAACAGGTCGATGGCACCGAGGTCCACACCGGCCTTGCCCGCCGCCTTGAGGATGGCCCGCGAGGGCTGGGTCAGGAGGGAGTTGTCCGGCCCGGCCACCATGCCGTAACCGACGAGCTGGCCCAGGGGCGTGATCCCGAGCTCGTTGGCCTTGGCGGCAGACATCACCACGACGGCCGCGCCACCGTCGGAGATCTGCGACGCGTTGCCGGCGGTGATGGTGCCGTCCTTCCTGAAGGCGGGCTTCAACGCGCCGAGCGACTCGGCGGTGGTGCCGGGTCGCACGCCCTCGTCGGTGTCGACCAGGAGCGGGTCACCCTTGCGCTGGGGCACCTGCACCGGGACGATCTCCTCGGCCAGCCGGCCCTCCTTCGCCGCGGCAGCGGCCTTCTCGTGGCTAGCGGCTGCGAAGGCGTCCTGGCGCTCACGCGTGATGCCGACCTTGTCGTTGTGCTGCTCGGTCGAGAGCCCCATGGCGATGTGATCGAAGGAATCAGTAAGTCCGTCGTACATCATGGAGTCGACCAGCGTGGCGTCGCCGATGCGGAAACCGGCGCGGGCACCGGGCAGGAGGTGGGGCGCCTGCGTCATGGACTCCATGCCGCCGGCCACCACGATGTCGGCGTCGCCGGCCCGGATCATCTGATCGGCCAGGTAGATCGTGTTGAGGCCCGAGAGGCACACCTTGTTGATGGTGTTGGCGGGCACGGACATGGGGATACCGCCTTTCACCGCGGCCTGGCGCGCCGTGATCTGGCCCTGACCGGCCAGGATCACCTGGCCCATGAGCACGTAGTCGACCTGGTCGGGAGACACGCCGGCCCGGGACAACGCCTCCGCGATGGCGAATCCGCCCAGGTCCATGGCCGTGAACCCGGCCAAGGCGCCCGAGAGCTTTCCGATGGGCGTGCGAGCCCCTGCGACGATGACGGCCTCGGCCATACCTGCACCTCCGGTTCCCGCCGGTCTGGTTACCAGTCGGAAACCACATCATATTGGGCCACTATCGTCAGGTCACATGAGCGACGACATCCTGCGTGCTGCCCTGGACGGCGCCAGCCCTGATGAGCTGGCCGCACTCCCCTTGCCCGACCATTACCGGGCCACCATCGTCAAGCGGGGCGAGGTGGACATGTTCGAGGGCCTGGAGTCCTCCGACAAGGACCCCCGGCGTTCCCTCCATATCGAGGAGGTGGCACTGCCCGAGCTCGCCCCCGACGAGGCCTATGTGGCGGTCATGGCGTCGTCGATCAACTTCAACACGGTCTGGACGTCCATCTTCGAGCCGCTGCCCACCTTCGGTTTCCTCGATCGGCTGGCCAAGGAGGGGCCGTGGGCCGCCCGCCACGCGCTCGACTATCACGTCGTCGGCTCGGATGCCGCCGGTGTCGTACTGCGGACGGGTTCGGCGGTGCGCAACTGGAAGGTGGGCGACAAGGTCACCGTGCAGTGCAACTACGTCGACGACCAGGATCCGTCAGCCCACGACGACTCCATGCTGGCGGCGAACCAGCGCATCTGGGGCTTCGAGACGAACTTCGGTGGGCTGGCCGACATCGCCGTCGTCAAGGCCAACCAGCTCATGCCGAAGCCGACTCATCTCACCTGGGAGGAGGCCGCCATCAACGCGCTGTGCAACTCCACCGCTTACCGCATGCTGGTCTCGCCCAACGGCGCCCGCATGACGCAGGGCGACAAGGTGCTCGTATGGGGCGCCAGCGGCGGCCTCGGCAGCTACGCCGTGCAGCATGTGCTCAACGGCGGCGGCACACCGATCGGCGTCGTGTCCTCTCCCGAGAAGGTCAAGCTGCTCAACGACCTCGGGGTGGAGGCCGTCATCGACCGCAAGGCTGCGGGCTACCGCTTCTGGTCCGACGAGCACACCCAGGACGAGTCGGAGTGGCGCCGGCTGGGCAAGGACATCCGGGCGTTGGTCGGCTCCGAACCCGAGATCGTCTTCGAGCACCCGGGGCGCCAGACCATGGGTGCATCGGTGTTCGCCTGCAAGCGCGGCGGGACGGTCGTGACCTGCGCCGCCACCTCGGGCTACATGATCGAGTACGACAACCGCCACCTCTGGATGAAGCTCAAGACCATCAAGGGCTCGCACTTCGCCAACTACCGGGAGGCCTGGGACGCCAACCAGCTGATCGCCGACGGCAAGGTGCTCCCGCCGCTCTCCGCCGTGTACCCGCTCGACCAGGTGGGCGAGGCCGCCTACCAGGTCCACCACAACCTGCACGAAGGCAAGATCGGCGTGCTCTGCCTGGCCCCGGTCGAAGGCCTCGGCATCGACGACCCCGAGCTGCGGGCCAAGGTCGGCGAGGACCGCATCACGCTGTTCCGGAGGCACGGCGCGTGAGCGACGCCCTGCTGACCGAGATCGACCATGTGGCCATCGCGGTGAACGACCTCGATGCGGCGATCGCCTGGTACGCCGAGGTCTTCGGCGCCACGGTGGCGCACCGCGAACGCGTCGAGTCCGACGGGGTCGAAGAAGCGCTACTCAAGGTGGCCGACTCCTACGTGCAGCTGCTCACGCCGATCAGCGACACGTCTCCCGTCGCCAAGTATCTCGCCAACAAAGGCGAGGGGTTGCACCACGTCGGATACCGGGTCGACGACTGCGCTGTCGCGCTGCAAGCGGTCAAGGACTCCGGCGGCCGGGTGATCGACGAGGCGCCGCGGCCCGGCTCTCGGGGGACCACGGTGGCCTTCGTGCACCCCAAGACGTCTTTCGGGACGCTGATCGAGTTGGTGCAGGAGTAAGCCGTCCATGCCCGATACCGTGTTTCTCTCCGACCGCATTGAGGTATCCCGACCTATTCCTGCGCCACCGTCCGCCATCTTCGACATCGTGCGCAGCCCCGCAGGTCATGTGGCCATCGATGCGTCCGGGATGCTTCAGGACTTCACCGGCGAACCGGCGGAGAAGGTTGGCGACAGCTTCGTCATCCACATGGACCGCGAGTCTCTCAACGACTTCCCTCTCGGCAAGTACGACGTGACCGTGCACATCATCGCGTTCGAACGGGACAGGGAGATTGCGTGGGATCTCGGGCCCGATATCGGAATCCCGCACTTCTACGGCTACCTCTTGGACCCCGGTGACGACGGGATCACGAACGTGACGTCCTACTACGACTGGTCCAGGGTGGACGGCGACTTCAAGGGGCGATTCCCGATCGTGCCGGATTCGGCCCTCCGCGCCACGCTGGGCATATTGGAGCGAACGGTCCGCGTGGGCCTCTGAGTTGTCGCACAGGCACCGCCCCTCGCCCCCCGGATTTCTTGAGGTTGACGACGGGCCGCCCGCGGGCCGGAACACCGGGTGCAGCCGGAGCTAGCCAGCTATCGCAGCAGGTCGTCCAGCAGCCCCAGCACCAACGAAATCCGCTCGGGCAGCGACCCAGTTTCGGGTCCCAGCACCAGGTCGGGACTGGTCGGCACCTCGTAGGCCGAGTCGATGCCGGTGAAGCCCGGGAGCTGTCCCGCCCGGGCCCGGGCGTAGAGACCCTTGGCGTCGCGCCGCTCGCACTCCTCGAGGGAGGTGTCGACGAAGATCTCGGCGAAGGGGAGCTCGGCCTGCTCGTGCAGGGACCGGATGAGGCGGCGGTCCTCCTCGAACGGGCAGATCAGCGCGATGAGCGCCAGCGCGCCGGCCTCGGCGAACATCGCGGACACTTCGCCGGCGCGGCGCACGTTCTCGGTCCGGTCCCGGTCGGAGAACCCGAGGTCGGCGTTGAGCCCGTGCCGCAGGTTGTCCCCGTCGAGCAGAAACGCCGGCCGGCCGGCCCGCACGAACGCCTCCTCCACGGCGGCGGCCAACGTCGACTTGCCCGCCCCGGAGAGGCCGGTGAACAGGACCGTCCCTCCCGATGACCCGAGCGCGGCGAAGCGATCCTGGCGCGACAGCCGGCCTTCCTCGTGGCGCACCACGTTCGGGCTGGCGTGCGTGGTGGCAATGACCCGGATGACGCCCGCACCCACGGTCGCGTTGGTGATCGGATCGATGATGATGAAGCTGCCGGTGGAACGGTTCGTCGTGTAGTCGTCGACGAGGAGGGGCTCGGTGCAGCGGAAGGTCAGGCGCCCCACCTCGTTGAGCTCGAGGTTCTGCGCCTCCTCGTCACGGTGCAGGCCGTTGATGTCGAGGCGGTAGTGCAGGTTCTGCGCCGTGGCCCGGACCGTCCGGGTGCTGTGCTTGAGCAGGTAGGGGCGTCCCTCGGTCAGGGAGGAGCGCTCGTCCATCCAGCAGACGGTCGCCTCAATGTCGTGCGACGCCGTCGGCCGGTTATTGGGCCGGCACAGGATGTCGCCCCGTGACACCGCGATGTCGTCGTCCAGCGTGATGACCACGGCCATGGGCGGGAACGCCTCGGCCACCTCGCCGTCCGCCGTCATGATGGAGGTGATGCGCGACGTCGTACCTGTCGGCATGACGAGCACGTCGTCCCCCGGCCGGAGGACGCCGCTGGCCACGGTCCCCGCGTAGCCCCGGAAGTCGGGGTTCTCCGGCGTCTGGCTGCGGATGACGTACTGCACCGGGAACCGGGGGTCGATGAAGTTCTCGTCACTGCCGATGTAGACCGACTCCAGGTGGCTGAGCAGGGGCGAGCCGTCGTACCACCACATGTGCTCGGAGCGCTGCACCACATTGTCGCCGAGCAATGCCGAGACAGGGATGAAGGTGATGTCGTGCACGTTCAGCCGGGCGGCGAACTCCATGAAGTCGGACTTGATCCGCTCGTAACGGTCCTGGTCCCAGTCGATCAGGTCCATCTTGTTGATACACACGACCATGTGGGGAACGCCCAGCATGGAGGAGAGGAAGGCGTGGCGGCGCGTCTGCTCGATCACGCCCTTGCGGGCGTCGATCAGGATCAGCGACAGGTGGGCGTTGGACGCCCCCGTCACCATGTTGCGCGTGTACTCGGTGTGCCCGGGCGTGTCCGCGATGATGAACTTGCGCTTGGGCGTGGCGAAGTAGCGGTAGGCCACGTCGATGGTGATCCCCTGCTCACGCTCGGCCCGCAGCCCGTCGGTCAGCAGCGCCAGGTCGGTCTCCAGGCCGCCGCGCTGCTCGCTCGTGTGGCGGATCGCCTCGAGCTGGTCCTCGAAGATCCCCTTGGCGTCATAGAGCAGGCGGCCGATGAGCGTGGACTTGCCGTCGTCCACCGAACCGGCCGTGGCCAGGCGCAGGAGTTCGGGCACTAGAAGTACCCCTCCCGCTTGCGATCCTCCATGCCGGCCTCCGAAATGCGGTCGTCGGCCCGGGTGGCCCCACGCTCGGTCAGCCGGGTGCCCGCCACCTCGGTGACCACGAGGTCGACGCTCTCCGCCATGGACTCGACGCAACCCGTGCAGTCGGCGTCGCCCACGGTCCGGAAGCGCACCATGGTCTCGAAGACCGGATCGCCCGGCTCCGGTGCCAGGTGCTCGGTGACCGCCATCAGCATGCCGTCGCGCTGGAACACCTCGCGCCGGTGGGCGAAGTAGATCGGTGGCACGTCGATCCCCTCGTCCCGGATGTAGTTCCAGATGTCGAGCTCGGTCCAATTCGACAAAGGGAAGACCCGAATGTGCTCGCCTCTGTTGTGCCGGGCGTTGTAGAGATTCCACAGCTCGGGGCGCTGGTTCTTGGGATCCCACTGGCCGAACTCGTCGCGAAAGCTGAAGATGCGCTCCTTGGCCCGGGCCTTCTCCTCGTCCCGGCGGGCCCCACCGAAGACGGCGTCGTGGCGCCCCTCCCTGATGGCACGCAACAGGGTCGGCGTCTGCAGCCGGTTGCGCGTGGCGCCCACCGACGTGTCCTCGACCGTCCGGCCCGCGTCGATGTCGTCCTGCACCTTGGCCACCACCAGGCGCACCCCGAGGGCGGCGGTATGGCGGTCCCGGAATTCCAGGACCTCGTCGAAGTTGCGCCCCGTGTCCACGTGGAGCACCGGGAAGGGCACGGGTGCCGGCCAGAAGGCCTTGCGCGCCAGATGCAGCATGACGATGGAGTCCTTGCCACCCGAGAACAGCAACGTGGGACGCTCGAACTCGGCCGCCACCTCCCGGAAGACGTGGATCGACTGCGCCTCCAGGGCGCGCAAGTGGGACAGGCGGTAGTGACCCGCATCCGCCACCACTCGCGCTGCCACCACCTGACCTCCCCTTCGCCCCTGGGACGAGAAGAAGTTTAGGCCGCCGTTTAGGCCCCGGCCTCCGCCGCGCCCGGCTCGGCCGCTCCCGCCTCGGGTGCGGCGCTGCCGTTGCCGGAGTCGCTGACGACGATCGGGTTCCCGAAGGCGTCCTCGGCCGTCGGTGCCGCACCCAGCCAGCTGGCGTCGATGGAGGAGTCGAAGGGGTCTTCGCTGATCCCCTCGCCCATGTCACGCAGCCAGTTGGCCAGGTCCTCGGTGTCCGACTCGCCCGATCCCGTGGCCCAGAAAGGCATGGCCTCGGCGTCTGGCATCTCGAGTCGGATGTTCCGATAGCTCTCCATGCCCGAACCGGCCGGGATCAGCTTGCCGATGATGATGTTCTCCTTCAGCCCGAAGAGCTGGTCACTGCGACCCTCGATGGCGGCCTCGGTCAGCACCCGGGTCGTCTCCTGGAAGGAGGCGGCCGAGAGCCAGCTCTCGGTGGCCAACGACGCCTTGGTGATGCCCATCAGCTCGGGACGACCCTCGGCGGGGACGTTGCCGTCCTCCACCAGGGTGCGGTTGACCTCGGCGTAGATCTGGTTGTCGACGCGCTCGCCCGGCAGGAAGGGCGCATCGCCCGGCTCCGCCACGAGCACGCGCCGCAGCATCTGGCGCACAATCAGCTCGATGTGCTTGTCGTGGATCGACACACCCTGGTCGCGGTACACCTTCTGCACCTCTTCGACGAGGTACTGCTGGGTCTCGCGGAT